>Ga0067045_1027474_pt1 | contig 118087 bp, 103 predicted proteins | sample TerdegcTABiofilm_FD_59184 | JGI IMG/M metagenome (GOLD analysis project Ga0067045, IMG submission 59184) | Combined Assembly of (Gp0054472, Gp0054536) Wastewater bioreactor microbial communities from Singapore -Terephthalate degrading...
CATGCGGTCAACAGACTGAAACCACGCTAAAAATTGACAAGCCTCCCGCAGTGTTCTCGGTGGATTATCAACAAGCCACTCGTTCATTTCGGCTATTTCAATAAGATTTTCTTTTATTTGTGGATTATCTTCTTCATCAGCCATCTCCCTTGCTTTGTCAACATGATTCCTGATCCAAGCCTGTATTCCCAAGACAAGCGCTTCTTCACCATCATAAAAAGATGTATCAACAGGTCTGTTTAACTCACGATAATATCGTATTTTATTCAATAATCCACCCCAACCAAGGTCAAGCCCTATCTTCATATCAGGACCAAAATGGTTCATCGCACCGATACCCGTTGATTGTATATTATATTTTTGATGTAAAGGGGCTAAATGTTTTGGACTATCCTCCGGCTTCCAACCACCGACACCGGGAATGCCTACATTTATCCATGCACCAGCAAGTGCGCTCATAGGATGAATATATGTTGGATGCACTTCCAACCATGCCTTGAAATTTTCTCCTATAGCCCTTGCACCATAGCACCCACCCGATTGGTGATTGGATTTTGCCTTAAAAGGTATCGGCTCAAACCAAGGTATACAGCCATGATCGTCAATATCAAAATATCCTCTCTGCTTCATTTTCAGTGCAGTATGCTCTATTTTGGTCTCTTTTAGGGCATCTATTCGTTCTTGATATGTTATTATCTTTTCGTCTAGCGTGATCATTTTGGCTCCTCTTTGATTCATTAATAAATTGCTTCAATTCTTCAATAATATAGGGTGGTCTCCCTTTATAATGACTATATATTAGTTTTTTTTGAGGTTTTGTTTTTTGTTTACTTTGTGCTATAAATATATGATACTCTGGGGTTAAAAAAAAACTTATCAAAACCAGATATGTGAAATCAAAGTAACACAAAAGGTATATATTGTCAAGAGTTCCTGAAATAACAAAATAATAAGATTTTTACTTTGCAATCTTTTTTATATTATGCTAAAATACTCAAAGTAATATTTTGTTATGCCATCAAATTGTTATTTTAATCAATAAACAGTTTTGAACAGAGACACTATGAATATATTATGGTGTCCAATCTGAAAGAAGGGGAAACTTATGAAGTCTCTCAGGTTTTACTTTCTAGTAATTTCTTTATTCTGTGTTTCGATCATGTTATTTGGCTGTGCCTCGAAAGTTCAACAAGCGGATAAAATAGCAATGTCTGATCCAAAATCGGCTATCCCCGCTTATGAGGAAATTATAAGGACTAAACCCGGAACAGACGAAGCCAAACAAGCTCAACTTAAAATGGCAGATGCTTATTACAAAGCAGATGAGATGCAAAAAGCTATCGAAATTTATGAACAAGTAGCAAAAGAAAATCCAAAAACAAAATTTTCTGCCCAAGCCAGAAATGCTATTGGTATGCACTATTACAATTCCAAAGAATATGAAAAAGCTATTGAGGAATTCAAAAAAGCTAATGAAGAAGCTCCAGATTCTGATGTTGCAAATGATGCTACCCTTGTGATGGGTAAAAGCTATGAGTCATTAGGCAAAAATGAAGATGCGGTAAAAGTCTATCTTGATTTTGCAAAAGCACATCCATCACACCGCCTTGCTGCGCAAGCTTCGTTGACTGCTGCAAAAATTTATGAAAACAAGCTGGATATGACAGATGAAGCTATTGAGACCTATAAATTTGTTGCATCGAAATTTCCGCTTTCATCATCAGCAAGAGAGGCTAGAGAAGCCCTAACCAATATGGGTGTCGATGCTTCAGAAATACCAACTGGTGATACTCATGTCCAAGGCCCAGGACAAACAGGAGAACCTCAAACAGTAGCACAACTTGGTGGCAACAGAGCCAGAAGAAGAGCAACAAATGTTCCTCGCACTGACGCAGATGGACTCACAAGATCAACACAAAGACCACCAGAAGAGGGATCAGGATTAACGACTCCTAGCGCACAGGTAGCAGGTTCAGCATCAAGAACTGTTTCGCCTGACTTTGGTGTTGATCCGCTAAATCTATTACCTGATATTAGTGCTGACTCGCAAGGAACAATGTATGACGCTATATATATGATAGGGATTACATATTTACAATCAGGACAATATAAAGAGGCAGGCGCCCTTTTTGAAAAATCTCTTCAGCTAGTTGGTGATAAGCCATGGAACAATACCGCTTCCGCATATTTCTATCTTGGAAAAAGCTATAAAGGTATTGGCAAGCCAGAGAAAGCCGCTGAAATGTTTAAACAAGCCATAAAAAAAGACTCAAAAATGATCGATAAGATGATCGTTGAGGGTGAAACTCAATATGGTGAACAAGAATATGATAAAGCACTAGATTCTTATAAGACTGCGTTAGGTCTTGTCCCATATAAAGATGCTGACATTTATTATCATTTGGGCCTTACCTATAAAAAACTGAATCAGCCTGAAAATGAATTGGATGCCTTTGAAAGAGCGGTTGCCTTAAAGCCAAATAATATTGATGCTGTCCAAAGCCTTGCAGAGGTTCTTTATTATAGAATGAATAACCCAATTAGAGCAACTTTGTATGATAGTGAAGCAAAGGGACAAGGCAATAACGATTATAAAGTCCAAAAGGAAATAGGAGATCTATGCTATAAATATGGCAGCTATTCCTGGGCAAGCACAAAATATAACAGTGGTATTCGTGTCTTAAATCTTAAGATTAATGACGATTTAAAGAAAGCTATCGGAACTACTGATGAAGCAAAATCCGCATTTCCAGACCCGTCTAAAATAACATTAAAGGCAGTAATCGAATCTGCAAATTCTGGAAACAATCTAGCGATAGATGCACTGAAAAAGGTAAATGAACTGGTAAATGATCTTTATTACTTAATAGCAAGAAGAGCATTATCACAATTGAAGAATAATCAATTAAAAGGCGCACAAGAATCCATTGCGACATCTAGGGCTGAATTTCCTGCTATTGAAGGCAATGCAGAGTTTCAATATGCAGTTGGTGAAATTGAATTAGCACAAGGCAATAAAGATGCCGGTGTTTCTGCTCTCAAGAAAGCACTTGAGATCAATCCAGAACATGCACTCGCATCTGCAAAACTTAAAGAACTTGGTTTGTAAAGTATCTATTCAGCTTATATAGGGCAATAAAAGGGCGTATATCAATCAATACGCCCTTTTTAAGATATTTACAGAGATATAGGAGAACTGTTGTGGAAAGAGTAAACGAAAGCGAAATGACTTTCAGAAAGGGCGATTCTGGTCCAAAATATATATTTCGTGGTCCCAAGTTTGAATGGGGTGTTATAGTTCTAAAACCCGGTGAAGCTATGGGATGTCATGGACATAATGAAGTTGAGGAAACTTTTTATTTCCTTGAAGGAACACCAAAAATGATAGTTAATGATGTTACTTATCAAGTGAAAGTTGGCGATGCTTTCAGAATCGAGCCTCTTGAGAAACATGATGTTCATAATGACAGTGATTCATTAACAAAATTTGTCTTTATCAAATGTCCATATATACCTGATGACAAAATAACTTATTGAGAGATGCTATTGTGAGTTATATTATCCGACAAATACCAGATGACGTTTCGCCAGTTCCATGTCCATGTGGACATAGCATTAGGGCTATTACAGGTAAGGATACTGACCTTGTAAGTATCCATGTTGTTACAATTAGCAAAGATTCTAAGATTCATTATCACCAAAATACAACTGAATTTTATTATGTTCTCGATGGTGAAGGCGAATTGATGCTGAATGATGATATAGTTAAGATCAAGCCCGGAACCGTTGTAATGATCGAGCCTTTGACTAGACATAGAGCAAGAGGTAACTTGAAAATATTAAATATCGTAATACCACCGTTTGATGAAGCCGATGAGTATATCGTTGATGAGTCCTAGGAGGTGAAAATGTCATGTTTGGCAAAGAAAAAGACCCTGTTTGTGGGATGAGTGTAAAAAAAGACAAAGCAATTGCAATATCGGAATATAAAGGCAAAAAATACTATTTCTGTGCGGTATCATGCAAGGAAAAATTTGATAAAGAACCAGAAAAATACATCAAACTAGATAGAAAATCATAAAATGTAATGGGTTAAACGTAAAAGGCAAGTATAATAAATGTCAACGTAAACTTTTGATTTATAATGCAGGACTTTTTGTAATTCTGCGTTTTTTTACCAGTATATTGATGAAATACCATGATTTACATAATTGGAATATTACTTACGATGAAGCAATAAAAATACAGCATGAACTCAGCACTTGTGTTATTATTCAGCCTCTCAAAAAAAAACCAAAATTGATCGCCGGTGCAGATGTATCGTATTCAAAGGGTAGCGATATTTTCTTTTCTGGTTTTGTTATCTTTCAAATGCCCGATCTATCTATTGTCGAAGAAGCCACTGCTAAATATAGGGTTGACTTTCCCTATATCCCCGGCTTGCTGAGTTTTCGTGAATCCCCTGTTTTGTTAAAGGCTTTTGCTAAACTGAAAGTTGTCCCTGACGTTTTAATATTAGATGGGCAAGGTATCGCACATCCAAGAGGATTAGGTATCGCATCACATATAGGGCTTATACTTGATATTCCAACAATTGGTTGCGCAAAGAACGTTCTCGTTGGCAAATATGAGACTCCAAATACTGAGGCTGGCGAATATACTCCGTTGATATATAATAACAAAACTATTGGTGTCGCACTGCGGACAAAGAAAGGCGTTTCACCTGTTTTTGTCTCTCCGGGGCATAAAATAGATATTCCATCAGCAATAGAGATCATTTTAAGCTCTTGTCGAGGATATAGATTGCCCGAACCAACAAGACAGGCGCATCTGCTTGTGAATAGAGTTAGAATGGCTGATTGACATTATAAGAGGTATTATAATGCCTAAAAAGAAGAAAATTGATATGATCCCCGATGAATTTTCTATTTACTAGAAAGCAAGTGATCTCTGGGTTAAACACGATACAAACATTGCTTGGATAATTTTCATACATTTAAGGCAACTAAAAAATTAAAACACCGTTATTTTGAAATTGAAATAGATGAAGATTTGATGGATATATTAAGTTTACAGGCACATCAAAAAGGCATTTCTGTAAATCGCTTATCAAATGATCTTTTACGTTGATAAGTGAATAAAGAGGTAACAATAAGTGCGTAAAGGCATAATTCATTTTTTTCTTATTTTAATCATCTGTAATTATTGTTTTATGGTCAAAGCAGATCCATCGCCAAAAGCTGTTTTTTTGCCATCAGCATCCGTTGCAGTCAGAGACGATTCAATGTCAACTGTCCTGAATCCTGCAGGCTTGGGTGTTGACAGAGGCGTTAATCTTTCTTATTTTCATACTCTTTCGGGTGATGTTGGTGGTGATGATGCCTTATTTTTATCTGCATTAGGAACAGGTTTTGGTGCAGAGATTGTCAAGCGTGGCGATTTGGATTTTACAAAATACACCCTTTCTGATGGAATAAAACTCTCTGATAGTATATACTTTGGCATTGGTTATTCTTGGTTTACGTCAAAAGACAAAAAATATGATGATCTCTCTTCGTGGGATATAGGCTTTCTTTCTCGTCCATCCAATTTATTCTCATTCGGTTTAGTTGCACATAATATCACTCGTTCAAAATTTGGTGAATTTGGCACTGAACGTTCCTATGATGTATCTATTGCATTAAGACCAAAGACTAATCGTGTAACTCTTTCGCTGAACGGTATAGTCTATGAAAATCATAATCTGAGAGATGCCGATTTTGGGATTGCATTAGATTTGGAGCCAATCAGCGGGCTTTTGCTTAGATATGGTTATGATAATAAACGCAATTTTGAGATAAGTATTGGTATGGGTATGCCAAAATCAGAGCTTGGGACTTATCGTAAATTTGACAAAGAAATAGAGGGCATTGGAGGTGGAGTTTATGCAAAGCTGTCAAGCCAATGGCATCGCTCAAAATTTCCAACAGAAAAATATATTTTGGAAATGGATTCAATGGATACGACCCTGATCCAAAAAGCCAAAAATGACAACAGTATAAAAGCAATAATGATTAAGCCCGATTGGGGTGAATATAGCATGGGTTCTGCACAAGAAATGAGAGATGCCATCAGTGATTTTCGATCATCTGGTAAAAAAGCATTATGTTATATGGAAATCGCTGGAAATAAGGAATATTATATTGCTTCGTCATGCGATAGGGTATTTCTCAATCCTGCAGGAACTCTCGCCTTTTATGGTCTAAAGTCAGAAGTTACAACATATAAAGAAATGCTTGATAAACTTGGCATAGAAGCTAATCTTTACCATATTGGAAAATATAAGTCTGCATCAGAGATGTTTACTAATGAAGACATGTCTGATGAGCATAGAGAATCGCTAAATTCTATATTGGACGATCTGCATGATCAGATGGTTAAAGACATCGCTAAAGATCGTGGTGTTTCTGATCAAACGGTTCAGGAATGGATTGATAATGGTCCTTATACTCCAAGCGAAGCAAAGAAAGCAGGTCTTGTTGATGAGCTTATATATTCAGATAAACTCAATGAATCTGCGAAAGATATTATTGGCATAAAAACAAACAGAATCACTGCCAAAAAATATGGTAAACGCAAATATTATAATTACGATTGGACACAAAAACCAAGAGTCGCAGTCATTTATGCTAGTGGATTTATGCTCCCAGGAAGAAGCATTTATAATGATGAATTCCTGTCTATTCCATCAGTTATGGGTTCAGATACGATCAATGAGGCAATAAAAAAAGCCAGAGAAGATAATTCTGTAAAAGCTATTGTTTTAAGAGTTGACACTGGTGGAGGGTCTGTATTTGCATCTGACCTTATCTGGCGAGAAATAACGCTTACAAAGGGCAAGAAACCAATTATTGTCTCAATGGGTGATGTCTCTGCCTCTGGCGGATATTATATTTCTGCTCCTGCTGATGTTATCGTTGCTAACCCCGGCACAATAACAGGCTCAATCGGTGTTATAACTGGCAAATTCAGCTTAAAAGGGCTTTATGATAGGCTTGGCATAAAGAAAGAGATTTTAAAAAAAGGGAAAAACGCTGATATTTACAGCACTTATAGCACATTTACCGATGAACAAAAAGAGATAATAAATCGCCAAATGCGAGAACTCTATGATGATTTTGTCGGCAAGGTTGCAGATGGAAGAAAAATAAATCGTGATGCAGTTGAAGCGATTGCTCAGGGCAGAACTTGGACAGGCAAACAAGCAAAAGAGAATGGTCTTGTTGACGAACTTGGAGGTTTGCAATTAGCAATATCAATAGCAAAAGAAAAAGCAAATCTAAAAGAAAGCGAAATACCTGATATTTTAGTCCTTCCAGAACCTCAGCCACTTTGGCAAAGGTTTTCTATTGGGAATGCCCCCATGTTAAAAGAATTAAAATCGTTATCTGACTTATACAAAACAAGGAAATTAATCTTTCGTGATGTATTCTTTTATTTTATGCCTTATTCTTTTATTTTTGAATAATATTTAACTGGAGATTATATGCTCAAAAAACGTATTTCTAACTTTGTTTTTCTTTGTTTTCTTCAAACTCCTGTTTTTAAGGGTGAAGAAGAAGATCGTATTGGAGATATAAAACAGCTTATCTCACAGATTATCACATCAGAAGCATTTGCAATTGTTGTTTTTGTTGTCAGTATTGTAATTGGTCTTTATTTATTATATAATCGTAAAAAATCAATGCCAGAAGTAAGCCTTGAATTACTTAAAGATGATACTTGGTTTGCCACAAGAGATAAACGTAATCATACAGGCATAGTCATTTCCATAGAAATTAATAACAAAGCTACCTATGGAATTTATGTAAAAAATTGTAAACTAAGCGGATATTCACCCAAAGAGAAAGTAGAACCGATATGTTTTGATGATGCAAAGGGTGAAAATAAGCAAAGCCTAAATTTTCCGCAATACAAGCAGTTTTGCAAAGGGCAAGAATTTTATATTGGACCATATACATCACAAAAGATGTGGGTGTATTATGAATCTCGTTCGGTGAACATGTCTAATCTTCTTGAGACGTCATTCGTCCTCATAGATTCCAGAAAAAAGCGAAAGTCAATACGAATCGCTATTCCAAGACATAAGGATCAGATAGCAATATATCAAGAGATGGCGAAGATGTGGTAAAATATGATTTCGTGTTGACATATAATACTTGATTAAGTATAATTTTGGCAATATATAGCAACAGAGTATTGACATGCAATTTTCAGTTATAGTATAATGGTTAGAAATTAACGGAGTTATAATTATGTGGCAAGATCCAATAGATGCGGAAGTTTGCAAAGCATGTGATAGGGTCTTCAAACAAGCGATTATAATTTGCACACTCTTTTTGAAAATCTAAAAAGAACGTAATGTTAAGGTAATTTCTAAGAGTAAGGAAAAGCCTGCATTTTCAAATACACCAGATGCCATTGAGAGCATTCAATATCTAAATAAATAGATTGGAGGTAATAGTGTTGAGGCTTTATAAGCTAAGTGGTTTAATAGTGTTTTTATTTTTTGTTTTTGTTGGTATTGCTTATTCCGCAAAGACACAACTTTCTGATGATGCTGTTCGTATATCAAATGAGATCAGTATCAGGAATATGCGTGCAACGATAGCCCGTCTTGCGGCATTACCTACCAGAGTTACAGGCTATGAAGCTGGTGAAAACGCAGCAAAGTATATCTTTGACGAGTTTCAAAGGATCGGTTTACAAACAGTTGAGAGTCAGGAATATGAAATCACAGTTCCAATAGATCATGGTGATGGCAAATTAAGAATACTTGATAGCAATTCAGATATGCCTATATTGGATATTGAGATACCAAATACTGAATTAACAGCCTCTAAGTCAACACCAATATCAGAAAAAAACACCCAAACCCCGCCTACTTATCAGATTGCGGAATTCAAGCTATCTTGTCTGTGGCCTAATCTTGTCAGAACATCTTTCCTTCCCGAAGGTATTAAACATAAGGTAAAAGAGGACGATACATTAGAAAACATTGCAAAATCATATCGAGTTGATGTCTCACTTATATTAAATCATCCATATAATAAATACCTCAAAGAACAGGAATTTGATGGAAGAGATAATAACTCCGATGGTCAGATCGACGAACCCGGTGAAATGGTATTATTCCCCGATAAAGATATATTAATCCCTATTCCTGGCGTTACAGGAAGACTTATATATGCTAGTGGTTCTGATTTTGCTGATTTCAATGGTAAGGATGTTGGTGGATTTTGGCATGTGGTTCAGCCTGATGATACAATAGACAACCTTGCTCATCGGTATCGAGTTGGCGTTGGAAGCATATTAGATGATGTTCTTAATCTACATTTTGATAAAAGCAATGATAAAATTGATAATAACAATAACGGAATTATAGACGAAGATGGCGAAATACCACTTATGGAGGATATTGCCAACTGGTATCAAGACGGTATAGATAATGATAATGATGGTATAATCGATGAAATCCCCGGAGATGACCGTGATGGTATAGATAACAACAGGGATGGTCAAATTGATGAACCCGGTGAATTTGTCGAAGCCAATGAATCATCAATTTTTATACCTCAAGGCTCAATAGTCCTCTTAGACTTTAACTGCACAACAAATTGGATAAATGCTGCTATGTTGGGAGCAAGTGCAATCATATTTATTGAGCCAGACGATACTATTCGTGGTGAGGCAGAAGCAAAATTTCTGACAATTCCCGCAGCAATTCCAAGATTTTGGATATCAAAAAAGGATGCAGACCAACTTCTAAAAGAGTATCTAAGCATTAAGCACGTAATTAAACAAGGCGATTCATTGGAAAGTATCGCAGAAACATATAATATTTTACCTGAAAAGATTAGGATGTTTTCAGGTAATAATGATGTAATAACACAACAATTGCCGATAGGTAGCACTATTTATATTCCGGATTTTGGTGTAACCAAAGATGTAAAAGTTCAACTAACTGCAACTATGACATGGGAGAGAAGACTCGGACAAAATATAACAGGCGTTCTTCCTGGAATTGATCCGAACCTTAAAAATGAGCTTGTTGTTATTCAGAGCTATTTTGACTCAATGTCTGTTGTTCCTGCCAACTCACCAGGCGCAGACCCAACCTGTGGAATCGCCTCTTTGCTTGAGATTGCAAGGGCATTAGCAATGGAGGAAAACCGCCCCGGAAGATCAGTTATGTTTCTTGCAACAAGCGGACATTTTCAGGGGCTTGCAGGCATGCGCGCTTTTATGTATGGAACTAGCGAAGACCTTGTTGCTGCGATGAATGGTTTAAGAGATGATCTTTATACAGACCTAAGAGAAATCAAGGATTTGGGTCGTAGAATTGTTCTTGCTATTGGACAGGGTTTGCTAGTTGATTTACCGCCTTCTTTTTTCAGCAGAGTTGATAATCTCGAAGCTCAGCTTGTTTCTCTTAGAAATAATACATTACCTGATCTTAATAATACTAATAATATAATAACTAGCCTAAAAAATAACAGACGAGATGAAATAGAAAAACGTAAAGAGGAAAAGGATTCAACAAAGAGGCGTGAAGATGAGAAGTTTACCGCCGAGGATCAGGCAAGATTGGAAGTTTTGACAACTGGAATGACAGAAAACTCTATCCAAACCGCATATTATTTTGAAAAACTTGCAGGTCAACTAATAGATCTAAGAGATGAAGCTATTAAAAGGGCAAGAGAAGAAGAAAAAATTGTTATTAGGTCTTATGCCTTGCCAATAGCGAAGATGGATGTTGAGGCAGTTGAAAGACTTATACAAGAGCATGATAATCTAAAAGATTATTCCTCGTTTCAGCCATGGATGTTTGGTAAAGATAGAGAAGATGAACTTATATCAAAATTAAAATCCTATGCTCAACAATATGGTGGTAATTTAGAAGTCAGACATATTGACGAATTCACCAAACAATATTCCTACGGTAAATTAGCTGATAGACATTTAGGTTCTTTGGAATTACTTAGATTAAGAAGAGCGCGCCAAGCACTTTATCGTGAAAGAGGAAAAAATATCGATTACAAATCACAGGAAATTGCCGGATTAGAGAAATTATACAAGATAGTTTCCCAAGAAAACATATCCGAAGAACAAAGAGATGTTGCAAAAATTGATTTACTCATTAAGAAGGTATCTACTCCAACCTATAAAGACAGATATACCAAAGAAGAAATCGCTCTTGTATCTGCACATCTTTCTGAAGATAAGGTAGAAAGGCTGAAAGAATTTAGAAAACAGATAATCGAAGCTAAGGGAGATTCCAATCTTAAATATATTGCAAAAGAAAAAGATATATTGATGCTGGCAAGATATAATGCCCAAAATGAACCGATACTTATTTCAAGGCTTATTGAGCTAGCAAAAAATGATCAGCTTAATAGAGACTACACCGTTGAAGAAAAACGTATCTTAGAATATAACAGAAAAATAAATAGATTAACACAAGATGAATATAAGAAGATAATGACAGCTAGAGAGCAAATCTTTGCTAAGTATGATGAAACAACCTTACTAGCTCGTATTCGATCAAGAGCAATCAATGATGTCGCTGATCTGGAAGGTTTCCTCGCCAATTTGGATACACTTGATCGACCAATGACAGAACAAGAAAGAGATTTACTCCGAAATAATTTGCCAACACTAAAAAATTCCCGTATTCAGAATATTCATAAAAGAGTAGGAATTCTCTCTAGATTTGATAAAGATGAATATGAAAGACGAATCTCACAATTGATGCAGGTTGCCAGCCTTCAGGATAAATTTAATAAATATTATAGCTCATTATTCATATCTATTGATCTATCTAGCCAAAATAGCCAGCTTGGCGTCTTTGGAAAAGGTTGGTTCTATGATCAAGAGCCAGAGTTTGTTCTCAGAAGAGAGTTTGCTTCCATAGGCAATAAGTGTTCTGAATATGCAACAAACGCAAATTTTGGCAGAAATATGTTGACCTTGCAAAACTTCACAGATGATCAAATAAGGCGCGCTGCGATAGCTGGACAATGGGGAGCTGCCTCATCAACGAAAGCAATTGAGGCAATAGAGGGTAAAACTCTTGAGAGCCTTGTTTCTGATAATTTTGATACCCTAATTGGATTGGGTGGAGTAAATAGGTTGATGAAGCTACAATTCCAAGATATGAAAGAAAGAGGCGAACCTTCCAAAGAGATGCTCAAGGATATGGATTATTTGCGTAAGGAAGTTGCTCGCTTTATAAGAAGTGCTGTTAGAGATCAACGCAAAGCCAGAAAATCTAGCATTTCTTTATATAGAAAACTTGATGATATGTTAGGTCTCAAAAATCTTAAGCCAGAAGAATTAAGTCCCGATGAAGTTGATGACGTCAATACGCTAATTGGTCTAGTTGGCGCTGGCGGAGGACTTAATTTTGTTAATGCAATAAGCGCTACTGGTGGAAAGACATGGCGAACATATATCCCCGGAAAAATTGCATTTGATAGCGAGGTTGCAACTCTTGCAGGAAAAACAGGTATCGCTTTTGCAACTACCGATGATGCGAGAGTGTTGACAGATACACCTTTAGACACACTTGATAGAGTAAATTATGATAATCTTTTAACTCAAACCAGAGTACTCTCATCAATATTGATACAAGCCTTGAGAGACCCTGATATGCCAACAGCAGCAAAAGTTGGTAACTACTACTGCACATTATTTGGAAATGTCGTTGAATTTGATGCAAAAGAAAGCCCTATACCAAACACACCTGTCCCACATACTGTCGTAACAATAAGAGGTAGGAATAAATCTCTAATGGGTGTTCGTGGGGATCTATTTACTACGGCAGATAGTAAAGGTAAGTTCCAGATGTCTGGTCTCGGTATGGAGGGTCGTGCTGTTTATAGACCCGGTGGTGTTCAGGAAGTTGAGGCATATAAACTTGATGCAGAATCGGGTGATATTGCCTATGCTCCCGATCAGGGCGTTTATGGTGCAAAGATATTTAGCAATAGAATTCCTGTAAATACTCGTAGAAAAGGCGCACGTATAGTTGTGTTTCCATGTGTTAGCACAACAATATACGACCTTGTTGATCAAAGATATTATAGAACCCTACGTGAATTATCCGTCTATGATGCAGAAACAGATGGAGAACCGATGCAATATGGATTCTCAAAGCCATGGCCACAACCGATGGTCTCTTATGTTGAGCCTATTGCACTTATATACTCAAAGCCCGGAAGTAGAATAAAGGTTGGTATGGGTGCGGGACTTCTTGGAAATAGGCTTCTTCTTGTTAAAGCAGATGCTACTGATGAAGAAGCAGAAAGCAAACCAACGCTATATACTGGCAAAGGCTTCATTGTTAGAGAAAACGGCTCTATAAGAGTTACCCCTTATGTTGTAGTTAGGGATATGTGGGCGCTTGATGAAGCAAGAGATGACTTATATAAACGCTATGGAATAAGTAATGATCGTCTTGACAGGCTACACAGAATGGCTAATGCCTATCTTATTAAATCACAAATGCTTTTGGGTGCAAAACAATATGACGAAGCTATGAAACTTGCGCGTGCTGCATGGGGTTATGAATCAAGGGCATATCCAGATATAAAGGGAACAGGTAACGATGTTGTAAAGGGTGTTATGTTCTATCTTGCGATTCTAATGCCGTTTGCTTTCTTTATGGAAAGGCTTTTATTCCACTTTGCAAGCATTAATAAGCAGGTTCTTGCAACCTTCTTGATATTTATTGGTGTGTTTATTTTGCTTTCTCAGGTGCATCCTGCGTTCCAGATTACAATTACCCCGCTTGTTATATTGTTAGCGTTTATTGTTCTTGCGCTATCAATCTTGGTTATATCGATTATTATTCGTAAATTTGAGGAACAATTAGAAAAGATCAAGAGAGAGACATCCAAGATTCACAAAGCTGATGTTGGACGACTTTCCGCAAGTGCTGCGGCGTTTGCTCTTGGTATCTCAAATATGAGAAAACGAAAGAGCAGAACAATATTGACTTGCGGAACGCTTGTTATTCTGACTTTTACAGTCATATCGTTCACTTCTGTTAGAACATTCATGCAAAGCAATAAAACAAGGCTACCTTCTGTCAGACCACCATATACAGGTATGCTTGTTAGAAATCAATACTGGTATTCCCTTGAAGAACCTTTATATGCCTCTATAAAGAATGATTTGCAGACCACAGTTATCAATATTGACAATAAAGACGTTGAAGTCAGGAATCCTGTCGCTGGACGTGCTTGGTATTTCTCATCATCACTTGGCGACCAATCATTTGTTGACCTTACTGCTGATAATGGGAAGTCATTTACCGCTACCGCACTTTTGGGAATGACTGATAGCGAACCAGAAATTACAGGAATTGATAAGACTCTTAAATGGGGCAGATGGTTTAAGCCCGGCGAAACTTATGCGGTTATACTTCCGGCAGGTATTGCTGACGCTTTGGATATTAACGAAAATGATGTTGGTAAGATGCAGGTTAAAATCGGTGGTGGTAGCTATATTGTTGCTGGAGTTCTTGATACTAGCTTTAAGGACGTAAAAGACCTTGATGGTGAAGAACTCACTCCTGTTGATTATCTCCTTATGCAACAACAGCATGCCAGAGGCATTCAGATGGGTGGCGAAACCCTTGAGGGTGAATTGCAGAAATATCTACATCTAACACCACAACAAATAGCTATTCTACCTTATGACGTTGTTATAAACATGGGCGGTAATCTTAAATCTGTGGCTGTCAAGATGATGGGTTCTATGGAGGATGTTGAACTAACATCTGAAAAGCAACTCGAAAAGATTATGGCTGATCTCATGCCGAGAATTGCTCTTGATGTCTTTGTAGGAAATATGGAAACTAATGAGGCGTTCCTATATAGCTCTATAGGTATGACATCGTTCTCTGGTATGAGTAACCTATTTATTCCGATATTAATCGCTGCGTTGATTGTTCTTAACACTATGTTAGGTGCTGTCTATGAACGTGTTAGAGAGATCGGAATTTATAGCGCTGTCGGCCTTGCACCTGTTCACGTTGCGTTCCTTTTTATTGCAGAAGCCTGCGTTTATGCGGTTATTGGTGGTATTCTTGGATACCTAATTGGTCAGATGACCGCATGGGCTTTAGTTAAATGGAGTCTGCTTGGAGGACTGACTCTTAACTATTCGTCAACTTCCACTGTTACGTCAACAATAATCGTTATGGTGGTCGTCTTAGGTTCAACGATATATCCTGCTGTTAAGGCCTCACGTATGGCTGTTCCTGATATTGAAAGAAAGTGGAAGCTTCCAGAACCAGATGGCGATGAATGGCATTTTGATCTACCATTTACCGTTCTTTTGGAAGAATCTCTTGGTATGAATATATTCCTCAGAGATTATTTTGATGCTCATGCTGACGAATCTGCAAGCGATTTCTATACTGATAAAGTAACATTCCATCGCACTAAAAATGCAGAGGGCGAAGAAGAATATGCAATTGACATGATGGTATGGCTTGCTCCTTATGATTTAGGTGTCAGCCAAAAAATTTCTCTTTCTACTGTCCCTGCACATGAAAAAGAAGAAAAAGACCTTTACAGGATATTCCTTAACGTCCATCGTGAAAGCGGAGAAATCGCATCATGGAAGCGTGTCAATAGGCGATTCCTTAACTTGCTTAGAAAGCAATTCCTTCTCTGGAGAACGTTCAATGTTGCTGTCCGTAACGAATTCCATGAACGTGGTCGCAAAGAGACGCTTGGTATTGCCGAAGCCGAAACAGGCGATTCAACTGGTATGGAAACTCAAACAGCCTAATATATTTGCAAGGGCGTATTACAATACGCCCTTCCTATAATATGGAAAAAATTATGCGCAAAGTTATTATTTACCCCGGTGAAGATGGATATTGGGTTGCTGAGTGTCCCTGTTTACCACCTTGCATAAGCCAAGGAAAAACAAAAGCAGAAGCAGTTGAAAATATAAAGGAAGCAATTCAGCTATATATAGAGCTTTTAGAGGACGAAGGACGCCTTATACCTGAAGATCATCTTGAAACCGTTCTGTTGGATGTATGAGCAAATTGTCTCAGATTTCAGGACGGGAGTGTATCAAGCCTCTTGGCAAAGCAAGTTTTTATATCGTTAGGCAAAGAGGATCGCATGTAATCTTACACTGTGATGTCCCATTTGTTGAAGTTATTGTCCCTGATCATAGGGTATCGATAAAAGAACTCTCCGATCAATAAGTCGTAAAGCTGAACTTGATGTGGAGTAATTTATCAAATTAATTTGATAAATTCTGTTTGTCATTCCAGCGAAAGCTGGAATCCAAAAAAATAAGTTATGATAATTAGGAACTGCTGAATATGTTGAGTGTTTATACTGCAAAATATACAAAAATAGATTCAGGTTATATGGGGCAGTTGATAGGATGTCCTAATGTTATAACTGAGGGAAAGGCAATAGAAGAATGTCGTGAAATGCTTCAAGATGCTTTAAATGAAATGATAATCGCTTACCATCAGCAAGATAAGGAAATTCCCATTGGAGGTTCGCTTTTAGAACGGATACCTGTTGAGTTATAAAATATCAATAAAGCGAAGTGATTTAGTAAAATATCTTGATGAAAATGGATTCTATTTATTACGTGAAGTTAGCAAACACTCTATTTACACTGATGATAATAAAACGATACCGATAAAGAGACACCGACTATGCGGCTGAAATTCGCCATCCATTTTCAGTCCCAGAGATTATATTAGAGTAAGCACAGGAGGCTTTTAATATAGCAGAAATCATTTATAAATTTGTAATAAACCTTTTAAAAGTGTGATTTAGTTTTAATTTTCTAGTGTTTAGTATCTAAAACGGAGGTTGATATGGCTAGAAAAAGAGTGTCTATGGCTGAAGAATGGCAGGCATGGGCGAAAAGATATGACATAGAAGGCGGTGTCAGAAAGTTCGAATCTGGCTTGAGTCTTAAGGTTATCCTTGGGGCTTTATTCGTCGGTCTTTTGATGATGCCGGGTTCTATCTATTTAACCCTTGTGGCAGGACAAAGCGGAGCAGGTGCGGCTCCATGGGTCGCTGTTATTCTCTTTACAGAATTAGCACGTAGATCGTTTACTACGGTCAAAAGACAGGAATTATATATTCTGCTAGGTCTTGCTGGAGCGGCTGTTGGTGCTGGTGGTTCTTTTTGGGGGATGATACGTGATCAATATTTTATTCAATCGCCGCAGGCTTTACAATTTGAGATCGCTGATAAAATACCAGCTTGGGTTGTCCCATCTCTTGATTCCGAAGCTATTGCAAAGAGAAGCCTTATACATAAGGACTGGATGTGGCCAATATTGCTCATGCTCTCAAATACAATACTTGGTTGGTTGAGAGGAACTGGCGGAACATACTTCTTCTTTAGATTGACAGCAGACCTTGAACGTTTGCCTTTCCCGCTTGCGCCTGTTTCAGCACAAGGTGCAACTGCACTCGCAGAAACAACAGGAAAACGTGAGACATGGCGTTGGAGAGTATTTAGTCTTGCTTCTATGTTAGGGCTTATATGGGGTGCAATATACATCGGTGTTCCTGCTCTTACTGGTGTCATGATGTCAAAACCCATACAGATATTGAAAATCCCATTCATTGATTTTACAACGAATATAGAGGGCATCGCCCCAACAGGAACTTTTGCTCTTACAACAAACATGGATGCAATTCTTACAGGTTTTGTCTTGCCATTCCCAATGGTTCTTGCTCAGTTTATAGCAAAGGTTCTTACGCAATTTGTCATTAACCCACAGATACTTCATCGTATGGAGATACTCCATTCTTGGCATCCGGGAGATGATGTTCGTGCTACTGGATTTGCAAACTCCATTGACTTTTGGATGAGTTATGGTATGGGTCAAGCATTCAGTATTGCGGTTATAGGTTTTTCTGTTACGCTTCCCATGTTGCTTAATATGAAAAAGGCAAGACAAAAGCAGGTTGGTGAAAGAGGTTCATGGGCAACTCCTCCGGGTAGAGGCGATTTTCCTATTTGGCTTGCAGTTATCTTCTGGGTAGTTGGTATGTCTGCACATATCTATATACTTCATCGTTTTCTTGTTCCACTTTTCCCATTAGGGTTCTTGCTTTTCTTTGGTTTTGTATGGACTCCGTTAAATTCATATATAAATGCAAGAACTTATGCGATACTTAATAGGGCGTTATTTGATATTCCATATCTGACACAGGCAACATATATTTTAAGCAGGTATGAAGAAATTGATATATGGTTTGCCCCAATTCCCCAAGAGGATTATGGAACTGGAACAGGGGGGTGGCGTGTCCTTGAACTTACAGGAACAACATTCACAAGCTCGATTGCCGCAAACCTGATTACTTTGCCTGTGCTTCTGCTCTCTGGTTTATTGGTATGGCATTTTATCTGGAAGATTGCCCCTATTCCATCAGCTGTCTATCCACATGCGCAAATGATGTGGCCTATGGAAGCAACTGGTAGAGCAATGTGGGTTACATCACTTAGAGATGGTAATAGTTTGATGCTTCAGGCGATAAGGGGTAAATACGTTTTACTGGGATTTGTCTCCTGTATTGTTGTTTATCTTTTAATGTGGGCTGCTAATCCAATATTCCCCGGTGGACACAGCATGTATTTTTATGGTTTTATCGGTGGAATCGGTGGCGACCCCGGCGGAGATATATGGCTTCTTATCGGTGCATTGCTTGGTAAATACTACATGATTAGACGATTTGGTCTCAAAAAGTGGTATAGATATACCCCTGTTATGATGGCAGGTTTTGGATGTGGAGTTGGTCTTGTTGGTATGGCGACTGTCGCTATTGCACTTGTATCAAGGGCTGTTATCGTTAAGCCGTTCTAGTTCTTAAAAAATGGCTGATCAAGCCCAAAATGATATTGGAGAGATTACTTATAAGCTAAAACTAGAATTAGGCAATATTAATATTAAACTTGGTGATGCAAGGGATGTCAAGCTTCCTGATAATTCTGTTGATGGGATTATAACCTCCCCTCCTTATTCAATTGCACTAGATTATGTTCAGAATGATGCACATTCATTAGAGGATATGGGCTATAATCTCACAGACATTAGAGAAAATTTTATTGGCGTTAGAGGAAAAGGCAAGGAAAGAGTTGAGTTATATAACGCTGATATGGAAAAGTCTTACAGTGAGATGTATAGGGTATTGAAGACTGATAAATATGCCGTTATTGTGATAGGCAATGCTGTATATCAAGAAAAGGAAGTTAAGACAGTAGAATTTACAATAGATTTTATGACCAAACTTGGATTTAGGCTGGAAAAAAATATACTAAAATTAATATTTGGTCTTTATAATGTGATGAGAAAAGAAAATATCCTTATCTTCAAAAAGGTCAAATAAATGACAGATAAAGATTATGTCCCTTGATGTCAAATATGAGTTTAATTCAGATAATAAAAGAATGTATTCAGGAGAATATGGAACAACGATTTTAGGCGAAGGTGAGATTTTATGAAAGCTTACGAAGAAGTAATTGAATTTATCGCTTCTGGTGCAAGCCCAAATAAGCTTATTGCTTTTGAACCATCGGATTTGGCAAAAGATCGAGTTAACGAGCTTATCTACAAGGAAAAAACTTCCGCTTTGTCTTATGATGAAAAGTCTGAACTTGATCATTATATGCAACTAGAGCATCTAATGCGTCTTGCAAAAGCTAGAGCGCGTAAATACTTAAATCAATGAGCAGATATGTCAGTAATGAAATTAGAAACCTTGTCGCTTCTCGTGCTGAAAATGTATGTGAATATTGTTTAATTTATGAAGAAGATACATTCTTTGGTTGTGAAGTTGATCATATAATTAGTATAAAACATGGTGGTTCTACAAATCTTGATAATTTAGCTTATGCTTGTGCTTTATGTAATCGGCATAAAGGTAGCGATATTGGTTCATTTTTGCAGGAAACTGGTGAGTTTATTCGATTTTTTAATCCTCGTAAGGATTTTTGGATAGATCATTTCAAATTAAATGGAAGTTATATCCAACCACTTACTAATATTGGGAAAGTAACAGCTAGAATCTTAAATATCAACGATGATTGTCGAATTTTGGAAAGGCAAGCATTAATTGACGTGGGTAGATACCCTCCTATATGGTTATCTGATTTATGGACTTTGTAAAATTCGGCTGGCAAGGTATCACAATGGAAATCCCCTCAAACTGGGAGCTTAGCGCCTTGTCAGGTGACTATGATAATGGCTATATACGAATGGATGATGAAAATTCATCTCGTATGGAATTAAAATGGTCAAAAACAAAAGAAAAAAAACCCGATCTACAAAAAATACTAGATGAATATTTTAAGGGTATGAGAAAACGCTTGGGTGCAAGCGCTGACGGGCTAAAAATAAAACGAGATGTTGACCTTATCAAGACTGAAGATTTCCTCAAAAATAGGGATGTAATTTTCTATAATTGGAAAACTGATGTCCGCGCCAACGGTGCTATCTGGTATTGTAAGGAATGTAAAAGGGTAGTAGTCATTCAATTAATGGGTTATCTCAAGGAAAATATACTTTCTGATACAATAAGAATTCTGGAATCAGTCCACGATCACCCAGAAGGGCAGTATAATCTTTGGAGTGCCTATAATTTCTCCGTTGAAGTGCCTAGAAGATACCAGATGGACAAACGAAAGCTAATGTCTGGCTATATTTCATTCTCTTTTGTTGACGGTAGCAGAACCCTTAATGTTGAGAGATATGGGCTTGCGGATGTAATCTTAAAAAATGCTGATCTTGAATCGTGGTTTCGATCTTATTATTCGAAAGAATTACGAAAATATGGCTTTTCTATAAATGAGATAAGCCAACAAGAGCCTGATTTAAAAAGAGATTATCGCCTTAAAATGACAGGACAGGCAAAAAGATTCATAGATAAAATCCCTTTTTCTCCTTTATTTTTCATTGATAAACTCCTAAGACGAAGGCAGATCGCATCATATTTCTGGCATTGTGAGGAATCAAACAGAGTTTTTATTGTAACCGCAATGTCAAAGAAGGGCGCAGATGAATTGGTGACACAAGTGGCATCAAGCATACATTGTCATGGCGATAATGATATACAGGAAATAGAATAATGAACTTCATACGTCGTCTAATTGCACAAAGAGTAAGAAAAAAATCAGGGCTAAAATTCAAGAGAGATGACGTTTTGAAGTCCAGACCGGTCAGAAATACGCTTGTAAAATGGGAACAGAATCCCGAAAATAAGTTAGTTGCGCTTACCGTTCCGCAAAAAGAGGTTCTTTGGGTTAAGATTGTCTCAAAGATTTTTAGACTTCCGAATTCAAGGGTTATTGCTCTTGATGAGGTTGGTTCTTTTGTCTGGACTCTCTGTGATGGATATAACACAATAGACACGATAGTTAAAGCCTTAGCTAACAAATACAAATTAACGCATAAGGAAGCAGAGACATCTTTACTGGAATATTTTCGTATGCTTGGCAAAAGAGGGATAATCGGGTTTGCTATAGAGAAAAAAGATCAATCGTAAAAAAATATCATTCCAGCGAAGGTTTGAATCTAAAAAAGGTCAAGAGAATAAATATGATTTACAAAGTGAATCTGGAAAAAACGGAAGAAGGTTACGCTGTCTGGGTCCCAGGTTTGCCGGGCTGTTGGTCGCAGGGCAAAACTGAAAAAGAGGCTTTGGAGAACATAAAAGACGCTATTGTTGATTATTTATATGCTGTTGAGGAATTAACAAAAAATAAAGAATCCCGTTATGTAGAAATAGCAAGCCATGCCTAAACTGTCAGGTATAAATCACAACGAGCGGTAAAGGCTTTTAAGAAAGCCGGATTTTGGATTATAAGGCAGGGGAAACATATAACAATGACCGATGGAGAAAGAATTATCACCATTCCAAGAGAAAATCCTATTAACTCCTTTACGATGGCTATAAGCATTGAGGAATTTAGAAAGCTTCTATAAAGATGTATAAATATGTTAAGCGTTTAAACTGCAAAATATACAAAGATATACTCAGGTTATATGGGGCAGTTAATAGAATAGTCTGAGGTTATAACTGATGGCAAGACGATAGAAGAATGTGGAGAAATGCTCCAAGATGCTTTGAATGAAATGATAATTACTTATCGTCAATAAGAAAATGAAATTCCCATTGGAGGTTTGCTTTCAGAACAGATACCCGTTGAGGATTGATAGGATAACAGCAAACAAATTGTGTAAACAAGCTGGACTGAAGCCAAAGTTTTGAAATGATACTTAAGTTTGAATTAAAGGATTCGCTATTTTAATCAATAATATAATCAAAATGGCTGGAGAATAATTTTTCTTAAAATAAATATAGTAAGGAGTTTTAAACATGCCAGCAGAAAATACAGTCAGAGTTAGAAACGTTATTAAAAGATATGTGATGGGGACTGTCATTGTAGAAGCCCTTAGGGGTATCAATCTTGAGATTCAGAGAGGCGAGTATATATCCATCATGGGTCCCTCTGGTTCAGGAAAAAGCACGCTTTTTAATATGATAGGCGGATTGGATAAGCCCACAGATGGACGTGTTTATATTGACGAAGTTGATATTGCACAGCTTGACGCTTATGAATTGGCATGGCTGAGATGCAGAAAGATCGGGTATATCTTTCAGTCTTTTAACCTTATTCCTGTTATGACCGCATTGGAAAACGTTACCTTGCCGATGATATTTGCCGGAGTTCCGACAGATGAGGGAATAGAAAAAGCCATTGAATTGCTTACGATGGTTGGCTTGGGCGATAGAATTCAGCATAAGCCCCTTGAGCTTTCAGGCGGTCAGCAGCAGCGTGTCGCCATTGCAAGAGCATTAGCAAACGATCCTGCAATTGTCCTTGCTGATGAGCCTACTGGTAACCTTGATCTCAATACTGGACGTGAAATTATAGCCTTGTTGAAACGCCTAAATGTAGAAAATGGTGTTACGATTATTTCTGCGACCCATGATCTAAAAATGCTTGATGTTTCTGACCGTATATTCTGGATCAGAGATGGCAGAGTCGACAAGGTTGGCAAACGCACTGATATTGAATTAGAAGTAGGTTCTCTTGAAGGTGAAAAAGCATAAATCAATATATGAAAGGGATGACTAATGCCAAAAATTCAGCTTGATGACCTTGATTTTAAGCATCGTGGAGGAACGATTCCAACGATAGTTCAGGATGCAGATACAGGCGAAATACTCACACTTGCTTATTCCACAGAAGAATCACTAAAAAGAGCGATAGAGCTGAAAGAAAGTGTTTTTTGGAGTACGTCTAGGAACGAAATCTGGCATAAAGGAGCAACCTCTGGAAATGTGCAAAAACTCGTAGAAATACTTTATGATTGTGATGGTGATGCAATGGTTTTTAAGGTAAAACCCTTAGGACCTGCATGTCATACAGGCGAACGAACATGCTTTTATAAAAAACTAATTTCTTTCACAGACTAATAAAAACCTCTATAGATTTTCTTTTCATTGAGTTCGAGAAATTAATTGGGTTATTGCAAAAAATGACTCAACTTCCAAAATTATAATAAATACATCAAACATCACCTATTAAAAGTTTTATAAAGTGATATTTTGGAGAAAGAAAAGAGTTCCAAACCTTTGGAAGTGTATTCCTGCGAATCTAGGTCACATAATATCTTAATAAAACTAATTCAGCCAAGAATTTAACAATACACCCACTTTAGCTATACTCTATAAAAATTAAAATTCATCCTTCCACTAAAAATACACCGTAAAAAATTCATCTTGACTTTACAAATTATATAAGTTATAATTTCATTATAAGTAGGTAATAAGCTTCCTACTTCCTATATTAAGTATGAATAAAATATTTGGCATAATAATTAACTCTTAATTAAACATTCATTAATAAACACAACATTTAAATATTTTAATAACCTAATTACTTTATTATTCCTTTAAGGTTTTTTGTCTCGTTGGTAGGAAATTATTAACCAACTTAAACATTTTTATCAGGAGTATTAAAATGAGTTTAGCCAAAGTAAATGCAACAGCCGCAACAGGAACAAGGAATAGAATTGGGGATGTTGCCCCATATTCTGGGTTATGTGTATCATGTCTTGATGGGTGTCCGGGGTTTTGCGAAGTAGCAAAATCTGGGCTTAGAGGCAGGGAAGTTCTTTATCCACAGCCCTATGGAGAAATTACTGCAGGCGCGCAAAAAGACTATCCCATTGACTACTCTCACCTGAATATACAAGGGACATGTGTTGGTGCCTATGGAACAGACGCAGATTCAGATAAAGCTGTCTTTAATGCTGTCAATATAGAATCTGAGATCGGTGCAATCAATAAGATGAAACTAAAAGCACCGATATTTACAGGTGCATTAGGCTCAACAGATATTGCCCGTGTTAATTGGGAGCATCTGGCAGCAGGGGCAGCAATTTCTGGTATTCTCCTTGTTATAGGTGAAAACGTCTGTGGCATGGATCCAGATGCCCAGTTATCAAATGGCAAGGTTATTAGCTCTCCAGAATTGAAACGTAGAATTGATATTTATAAGAAATGGTATGATGGCTATGGCGGAATACTTGTCCAACATAACGTAGAGGATGGGCGCATTGGAACTCCTCAACTTGCGATTGATCTAGGAGCTGATGGTATAGAGATCAAGTGGGGACAGGGAGCAAAAGATATTGGCGGAGAGGTCAAATTACCAAGTATTGAAAGAGCCAGACAGCTCAAAGATAGAGGTTATCTTGTTTTTCCAGATCCTGATGATCCGACAGTTCAAGAAGCATTCAAAAATGGAGCATTTAAGGAATTTGAGCGCCACTCCCGATTAGGTATGGTTATCGAAGACGAATTCTGCAAGGAAGTTGAAGAACTGAGGAAAATGGGCGCAAAATTTGTTACACTCAAGACAGGTGCTTATCGTCCTGCTGACCTTGCACGTGCAATGAAATTCGCTTCAGAAGCAAAAATCGACCTTCTAACCATCGATGGAGCTGGTGGTGGAACTGGCATGAGCCCTTGGAGAATGATGAATGAATGGGGTATTCCAACCATCTATCTACAAGCATTAGCATATCAATATGCCAAACATCTTGCCGAAAAAGGTGCATTTGTTCCCGATCTTGGTATTGCTGGTGGATTCTCTATGGAAGACCATGTATTCAAGGCTATTGCTATGGGCGCACCTTATATCAAGGGTGTATGTATGGGACGTGCAACGATGATACCTGCTATGGTCGGTAAAAACATCAAAAAATGGATTGACGAAGGTAATTTACCGAAGGAGATCGCAAAATATGGTAACAATATCGAACAGATATTCGAAGTTGCACCAAAACTCAAAGAAAAATATAATGGCAGATATGAAGAACTACCAACAGGAGCAATCGCCCTTTATGGATATTGTGAACGTATTTCAACAGGTCTGAAACAATTAATGGCAGGTGCGAGAAAGTTTTCCCTTAAATATCTATCCAGGGACGACCTTGTTTCTTTGACAGAGGAATGCACAAAAGTTACAGGTATTCCTTACATCATGGATTCAGATCAAGCAGAAGTTGATAAGATATTAGGTTAAAGCGTTATTCGTAATGCGTGACTGGCGATGAGTTTGCCTTCACGCATTATCTAATAAACAAATTCTCTTTCCGTAAGCGTAATATAAGATCGTCAAATTGCAAAGCTGTGTTAATAAATATATAGGTAGAATTATTTATTAAACAAAATTCTTTGAGATCATTACAAAATTTAGCTAATCTTAAACGGTATCTCTCAAGCATACTATCAGTAATTGTTACTTCCTTAGTCTCATTTGTCTCGCAATCTTGAAGCTTTAACTCACCTGATAAGTTCGGATTTAACTCATCCTCACTCAATATCTGAATCACCTTAATATCAAAGTTTTTATATAAAAGAGATTTTAATCCTGTCTCATAGACATTTGAAGGGACAAGGAAATCCGATATAATAATAGCAACGCCACGATGATGGGTTCTTATTGCATATTTTCGAAGACACTCACCCATATTAAAACTAGCTTGTGAAGAATTTGTTGAATTTGGAATATTGTTGAGAAAATCAATTATAGCAAATATCTGATCTTTACCGCGCATTGGTTTGATGCTGTTTATATTATCAGAAAATAGAGTTAATGTAACAGTGTCAAGATTCACAAGTCCGATATATGCTAATGCAGAAGATAACATTTTTGCATATTCTAGCTTTGATGGTGTACCGAAATTCATTGACGGGCTTATATCAAGCAAAATATGGATATATATATTTTCTTCTTCTATGAAAGTTTTAAGGAATAGCTTATTTAGACGTGCATAGATATTCCAATCAATGAATCTGAAATCATCACCGAGCTGATAATCACGATAATCAGCAAACTCAACACTACTGCCACGCTTAACGCTTCTACGCTTGCCTTTCATCGCACCGGGGAATAGCTTTCGTGAAGTTATATTTAGCCTTTCCAGCATTTTCATTAATTCAGGGGCGATTAACTTATTTTCAGACTGCATTTTCAGAATTTACCTTCCCAAGTATCTCTCTAATTATATCATCGGTGTCGATGTTTTCTGCTTCACCCTCAAAGTTTAATATCATTCTATGTCTTAGCGCTGGATAGGCTGTCTTGTTTATATCTTCTATGGCGACATTATATCTACCTTCTAATAAAGCTATTACTTTTGAGCCAAGTATAAGGGCTTGTGCGCCTCTCGGACTTGATCCATATCTGACATATTTATTGACCATTTCAGAAGATAAATCGGATTCAGGATGTGTCGCAAAAGTTAGTTTAACTGCATGTTCTCTAACATGTGTAGCAAGCATTACCTCACGAATAAGCCACCTCATATCCATGATCTGTTCGGATTCGAGGACTTTATTTGCCTTTGGTATCTCATTTACAGTTGTTCTATCCAATATTGCAGAAAGCTCATCAATTGCAGGATATTTTACTTTTAGCTTGAATAAGAACCTATCTAATTGTGCCTCTGGTAATGGAAAAGTGCCTTCCATTTCTATTGGATTCTGTGTTGCAAGGACGAAGAAAGGTTCTTGTAAAGGATATGTCTTTCCTGCAACACTGACAGTATGTTCCTGCATTGCTTCTAGCATGGCAGATTGAGTTTTTGGCGTTGCCCTGTTTATTTCGTCTGCAAGGACAACATTTGCAAATAAAGGACCCTTTTGGAATTGAAATTCTTTTCTTCCATCTTCATTTTCAACAACAATGTTTGTGCCTATAATGTCAGCAGGCATAAGATCGGGTGTAAATTGTATTCTTGAGAATGAAAGATCAAGGGCATCACTCATTGTTTTTATAGTGAGTGTTTTTCCTAAGCCGGGCAAGCCTTCAAGTAATACATGACCATTAGCAAATAGGCATATCAAAACGCCTTCAATTATTTCTTGCTGACCGACAATAACCTTGCTTATCTCATCTTTGATATGTAGAAAATTTTCCCTAAATTTCTCGACTCTCTCTTGTATATTATTTCTTGGTGGTATATTCATTATTTATTTTCCATATTGCGTTTATAAGCGGTTAAAAATCATTTTAAGTGCTTATTAAACCAATTCTTTGTTATTCGCCACATCTCATCTGATAAAATATGACCTGAACCTTCTTCAATATACCAGCTAAATTTATCTTCTGCACCAGCTTTTTTATATGCTTCTGCAATGGTTTTTATCCCCTCTTTTACTTCTGGGATCGGGCTTCCGCTATCAAGTTCGCCAAAATTCAAATGCAAGGCTCTTGGGGCGATTAAACCTGCAATATCTGGGGTATCACCATATTGAAACCATCCCGGTATAAAGTTGGGAAAACAATGTAGCAAGTGAGTGTGATGAATAGCAGAATATGTCGGTAAACAACAATTTCCTACAAGACAAATTATTCTGGATTCCCACGGACCAACAAGCCATGTATGCGTTGATCCCATTGAGTGACCATAACAGCCGATTTTGTCTGCCTTAACTTCTGCCCTTGAGCAAAGATAATCTATTGCACGTCTCATATCAAGAATATTTTTCCAAGCCATACACTTACCTGACACAACATAACGCAGAAACTCAAAGCGCTCGTAATTTCCCCCTTCCAGATATTCACTCTGTCTTTCTTCGAAACAAAGTGCATCAGGGCAAAGCACAACATAGCCTTCCTTTGCAAGAGCAACGCCTGTATGGTGCATAGGGTTGCCAGCAAGTCCAGCGGGTTCGCTTTTTCCTAAATGATATTGACCGTTATGTTGATGCCAGATAGCAACCGCAGGGGCTGGATTATTTATATCAATGCCATCAGGCACAAGCAACAATGCGGGGACGCGATCATTTGGCTCGACCTCATAGGTCAATGACTCAATACGGTAACCATCTTTTTGTATAATTTCACGAATAATTGGCTTTAAATCACAGGGTTCTGGCCACTCGCCACCAAGACATTCAAGCAATTTTTCTTTAAGAGATCTGGTTTCCATTGTTATACCTCTCATAAATGCACATTTTTATCTCATTAATACACATAAAGCATCTATAACATCATCAACATCAATTGCCTCCATGCAAAGTATGCCTTTTTTACATTTACGTTTATAGCACGGAGAGCATTTAATATCTTTTTTTATAACAATATTTCTATCACCATAAGGTCTATGATGTATTGGGTCAGTAGGGCCAAATAGGGCTATTGTCGGAGTTTCTAATGCAGACGATATGTGCATCGGCCCACTATCACAAGTTATATAGTAATCACAGTGTTTTATTATTGCCCCTAACTCCCATAATGTTGTTTTGCCTGCTAGATTAGTAATGTATTCATTTGAATTGGGAGCAATTTCCATTATCTTCTGTCCAATCGAAACATCAGACATACCACCTGTAAGGATACTTTTTATACCTAGCTTATTATATAAGATTTCTGCCAAATATGCAAATTTCTCTATTTTCCATTGTTTTGTTTGCCATGTAGTTGATATATTTATGCCTGCTATTTTCCAATTGAGCCTAGATATTATGCTTTTAGCAAAGTCTTCATCTTCTTGTTCAATGCCCCAGAATTCCAGCTTATCGGAGAAGCCTGTTCCTGCGACTGATGATATTATATCAAGGTATCTCTGGACTTCGTGGATATTTTGCTTGCGCTTAACCTTTGTTGTTAAAAAAAAGCTATTTCCTGTAAGTTTCAAGCCTATTCGTTCTGGTATATGTGCAAAATAGGCAATAATCGAGCTACTTACTGAATTGGGATGCAGGATTATCGCTGTATCAAAAGCTCTTGATTTTAGTTGTTTTATGATTGTATTCATACTTTGGCTGGCATGTTTATCATAGGTAATTATTTCATCAAGATAGGGATTACGATTCATTAGTTCATAGACTAATGGACGCAAAAGCATTGTCATTCGGCAATCAGGAAATTTGTTTTTCAATGCTCGTAATGCTGGTGTAAGTAATACCATATCGCCTATCCACCCGCCTGTGTGCATTATTAGTATGTTTTTCATATTATATTAGCTTTTGACTGACAGCCTCCCAAACTTCATTTACTGTGATTAGCTTCATGCAAATATTGTCTTTACATTTATCTGTAAATTGCTTGCATGGTGAGCAAGGGACATCATGCCTTATTGTCGCATGTTTTTCACCAATGGGCTGAAACTTTATATGGTTCCCAGGTCCAAAAAGAGCAACAGTTTTTGTTCCCATTGCGGTAGATATGTGCATTGGTCCCGTATCATTGCTTAGTAGGACATCGCATCTTTCAATCATGCCTGCTAATTGACGAAGTGTAATTTTTTCATTCATCAAGATAGGCTTTGATTTCATGTTTCTGGCGACATTATTAACAATATCGTCCTCACTCGGCCCACCAAAGATTATTACTTTTGCACTGCAATTTTTAATAGCAAGATCGGCTATTTGTGCGAACCTATCAGGCAGCCAGCATCTAGGTCGCCATCCTGCACCAGGAAAAATGCCCAATATCTTTTCATCGGAAGTTAATCCCTTCGATTTAAGTTTATCAATGGCAAATTCTCTATCTTCATCGGAAATAAACATCTTTGGTTCTCTTATAGTGCCTTCTATTCCTAAAGGTTTTACAAGGTCTAGATTACGATCAACAGCATGTTTATTGACTTTATCAGGAATTTTTATGTCACATAGAAAACCATTTGGTTGATGGTATCCGATTCGATATTTAACCCTGCCTTTATATGCCATATAAGCGGATCGAAATTTTCTTTGCATATCAATACTGACATCGAATTTTCTTCCTTTGAGCAAGTCTTTAACTTTTCGCATCTCCTCAAAGCCTTTCATGCCTTTGGCATCTCGATTAAAAATTATAATTTCATCAAGGCGAGGATCTGCGGATACTATGTCAGCAGATTTATCCCCTACAAGCATTGCAATATAGGCTTTAGGATAGGCTTTTCGGATTGCATCTATTACAGGTGTAGTCAAAACAACGTCTCCCAATGAGCCGAATCTTATTAATAAAATACTTTTTATGTCTTTTGGTGATAATATATTCATTTTTTTTGCCTAAAAAATCTACTAATATCTTGTTTTGAGACAATTTTATACTATAGCATTAAAAAAGGCAAGGGTTTGGTTAGGTTTATTAAAAACTATGGACAGATACATAGGGGTTGCATCTGTCCATAATTACTTGGTAGGTATTGTTCGGTAAGAATGGGCAATAAATATTATTATCCAATACCTTCAAAAAGCATTGTGCTTATATATCTCTCACCAGTATCAGGTAAGACAACAACAATAAGTTTTCCTGAGTTTTCTGATTTTTTTGCAACTTCCAATGCTGCCCAAGTTGCCGCTCCAGAAGATATGCCTGCAAGGATCCCCTCTTCTCTGGCAAGTCGTCTAGCTGTTACAATGGCATCCTCATTCTCTACTTTTATAATCTCATCAATTATTTTAGTATTGAGAACATCAGGAATAAAACCAGCACCAATGCCCTGAATCTTGTGTGGACCAGGATTGCCACCTGATAAAACAGGTGAAGCGGATGGCTCAACTGCTACTGCCCTGAAAGATGGCTTTCTTGGTTTTATGACTTCTGCGACGCCAGTTATTGTTCCACCTGTTCCAACGCCTGATACAAGTATATCAACCTTGCCATCTGTATCACGCCATATTTCTTCAGCGGTTGTTTTTCTATGTATCTCTGGATTCGCAGGATTCTTGAATTGCTGAGGGATAAAAGAGTTAGGTGTCTGGCTTGCAAGTTCATTAGCCTTCCTGATAGCCCCACTCATTCCCTCCGTTCCGGGTGTTAAGACTAATTCTGCACCAAAAATAGCCATGAGTTTTCTTCTTTCAATACTCATAGTCTCAGGCATCGTTAAAATTAGCCTATAGCCCCTTACTGCACACACAAAGGCCAACCCTATACCCGTGTTTCCGCTAGTTGGTTCAATTATGACTGTATCCTTATTTATTAGTCCTTTTGCTTCGGCATCCTCAATCATACTGACACCTATCCGTTCTTTTACACAGCCAAGAGGGTTAAATGACTCTAATTTTGCCACAACCGTCGCATTCATACCTTCTGTCATTCGATTTAGTTTTACAAGGGGAGTATTTCCCACTGTTTTTGTTATATCTTCATATATTTTCATGTTTTACCTCCATTTCAATAAGAAAGTATTTTTTATTGTCTAGAAATTATCTTTTTGTATTAATTTAAGAAGCCCCTTCTCTGCGCTCAGCGTGACACTGTGCTGTCATTTTGAGCGAAGCGAAAAATCTTTTTACTGATTTGCAATCTTTTTTGCAATATCTTTCCCTGATTTAGTTAAAAAAACCTTATTTATTAGCTTATTGGTATCATCATTTTGTCTTAGTCGATCACCAAAATTAACCAAACAATCCGCATCATAGACTATTTTGAAATTAATAGTATCAATTCTGTTTGGAGAATGATGATTGCCTATAATTTCACAAACTTCATTTATGAAATCTTGATCTAGGTCATATTTTTTCATTATATCACGTGCTATTGGCGGTCCCTCTATCTCCTGATAATGCCCCGCATTACTGCCATATTTCCTTTCTGATTCGGGGATGCCAATATCATGAAGTATCGAAGCAGTAATAACAACGTCTTTATTACCATTTTCGCTATTTAATATTTCTTCTGCATATTTTGTAACCTCAATAGCATGTGATATTCTGTTCTCATCATCTCCGAAATACACGATCATTTCGTTAAGCATGAGTTCTTTTAATTCATTCATTTTTGCTTTCCTTTTAGATATATTTCTTGCAAATTATGAAGAACCTCATGGAATTTTTCATGAGTTCCTGTTCCCATTTCCTCATTTTCTAATCTATCAAATTCCTTAAGCAATTTCTCTTGAATATCATTAGAGAAAATTCTATCTGCCATAGGATAGAGAATACTATCTTCTTTATATATATGTTGGGTTAAAAGCTCAATATACCCTCTTGCATTTTTTATAAATTCTAATACTGCTTTAATATCATTAGCTTTGTATTGTTCTATTGCCAAAGTCATACCTTTGACATATTCTCGCCCATAGTCATGCTCAACAAGCATCACTCCTATTGGTCCACCTTGTTTAGGAATACCTAAATCTTGCATTGCAGGAAAAAGTAAACCCTCTTCTTTTGCATGATGACATTTATCAGCAAAACCTTTGATGAAGTTAACCATTTGTTCAAGATGATCTGGGGTAACTGCCTCTCCTGATTCAAGTCTTTTACAGGCTTCTTCTACAATACTTAACATTGTCTTTATAGCATTATGTTCTTCTGTTAAAATTTCTGTAGCAGTCATTTTATTACCCTCCTGCGTTTTTTGCTTCGGATATATTATCTTGTTTAAAAACAACAAATATACCTATTTGAGCAAACAAATTTGGCAATATTTTTATTCTACTTTTGTCGCCAACAAATACGGATGACTCGATCTGAATTCTTTTTGCATTGCAATAATCAACAAAATCAGCAAGACTCAAAAAGTGAAGGTTTGGTGTATTATACCATTGATAAGGAAGGGCATAAGTAATCGGCGCCCTGCCTTTGAAGAACATCTGATAACGTGCCTTATAATGAGCAAAATTAGGGATACCAACAATTACCTTTTTCCCTACCCTTAAAGCATCTTCAAGGGCATTTTCGAGATTTTTGACTTGCTGAAGGCTTTGGTTTAGTATCACATAATCAAACGATTTATCGTTATAATCCGCAAGCCCGGAGTCTATATCGCCATGAAATACACTCAATCCTTTTGCAACGCATTTATATATCGCCTGTTCATCTATGTCAACGCCCTGAGCTTTGACTTGTTTTTCCTTTACAAGCAAATATAACAAGTCTCCTTCTCCGCATCCAAGATCAAGCACCGAAGAACCATTCTGAACTATATCTAATATGGCTCTATGATCAAGCCTGACTGTATTGTAATTCGTGTTCATCTGTTACCTCATATCCATTATATACTTTCTTAAGGAAGTGCTTGATTAAATACGTTTCGTTCTCAACTTCCAAAAGAAAAGCATCATGTCCATAAGTTGATTCTATCTCACAATAAGTTACATCAACCCCAGCTTTTTTACAAGCCTTGACTATATCAAGTGATTGATAGATCGGATATAGCCAATCAGACTTAAAAGCGATCACCATGATTTTGGCTTTAAGATTCTTAAACGCCTCATGAAGTGGTCTGCCATGTGAAATATCAAGATAATCCATTGCTTTTGTTATATAAAGATAGGAGTTTGCATCAAACCTTTTTACAAAATTATTACCACGATAATGTAAATAGCCTTCAACTTCAAAATCCGCAGTAAACTTGGCTTTCCCTTTTTCACCCTTTCTTTGTCTGCTGAATTTTTCCTCCATAGATTTATCACTCATATAGGTTATATGTCCAACCATCCTCGCAACCGAAAGCCCCTTTGCAGGAAGTTCTGAACCATAATAATCGCCATTATTCCAATTTGGATCAGCCATAATTGCTTGGCGACCAACTTCGCTTAATGCGATCTGTTGAGGTGAATGTTTTGCAGAGGTTGCTATTGGTATTGCGCTTTTAATTCTCTCTGGATATGTAGCCATCCATTCAAGAACCTGCATACCTCCCATTGAACCACCTATAACACAAAGCAATGTTTCAATACCAAGATAGTCAATCAGATACCTTTGTGCTTTAACCATGTCTTTAATGGTAATTAATGGGAAATCAAGCGCATAGGGTTTTCCTGTTTTGGGGTTTATAGATGAAGGCCCCGTAGAACCTTTACATCCACCGATTACATTTGAACATATGACAAAATATTTATCAGTATCAATGGCTTTCCCGGGACCAACTGATTCATCCCACCAGCCCGGTTTGTCATCGCCTTCATGGTATCCAGCGACATGAGCATCGCCAGAAAGGGCATGAACTATCAAAATGGCATTTGATTTGTTTTCGTTAAGCTCTCCATATGTTTCGTATGCAAGGGTTATTGGCCCCAGTTTCTCTCCGTTTTCAAGTATAAGCTCATCTGGAGGATATGCAAAAGTATAATATTCCGTTTTGACGATACCAACGCTATCGCTCATAAAATCATCTCCTTATTCTGCTGATTTACACAATGCCTGATCTATATCTGCTTTAATATCTTCAATATCTTCTAAACCAATCGATAATCGGATGAAATCAGATGTTACCCCTGTTGCTTCCTGCTCTTCTGGTGTTAATTGCTGATGAGTCGTAGAAGCTGGATGTATAACAAGAGATTTTCCATCGCCAATATTTGCAAGATGAGATAATAGCTTAACAGAATTGATAAACTTTTTGCCAGCCTCTAATCCACCTTTTATACCGAATCCAACAAGCGCACCATAATTTCCCTTAAGATATTTTTTTGCTAGGCTATGTGTTGGATGGTCTTCTAATCCGGGGTAAGTTACCCATGAGACAAGAGGATGATCTTTCAGGAATTGTGCGATTTTTAGGGCATTATCACAATGTCTTTGTTGTCTTAAAGGCAGTGTTTCAAGCCCCTGAAGGAATAAAAAGGCATTAAACGGACTTAAGCACGCACCAATATCCCTAAGCCATTGGACACGAACCTTAAACGCAAAAGCTACATTTCCAAGCCCCGGAAAATCCCTAAAGGCATCCCAAAACACCAATCCATGATAGCTAGGATCGGGTTCGGTAAATTCAGGAAACTTGCCATTATCCCATGCAAAGTTGCCAGAATCAACTATAACCCCACCGATTGATGTGCCATGTCCACCGATAAATTTTGTGGCTGATGTCGCTAATATATCTGCACCATAATCTATCGGCCTAACAATACCCACACCGACGGTATTATCAACAATAAAAGGAATCCCTGCATCATGGGCAATCTTTGCCAATGCCTCAAAATCAGGGACATCTAGTTTGGGATTTCCTATTGTTTCTGCATAGATCGCCCTTGTCCGATCATTTATTAGTCTTTTAAAGTCATCTGGATTACGAGAATCAGCAAAAACAACCTTCCTACCTAGTTTAGGAAAAGTATAATGAAATAGCTGATATGTTCCACCATAGAGATTATTTGCAGAGACAATCTCATCACCCACTTGGCTTACTGCGAGAGTGGCAAACGTTGTTGCTGATTGCCCGCTTGATACCGCAACGGAGGCTTTTCCTCCCTCAATTGCAGATATTCTTTGTTCAAATACATCCGTAGTTGGATTCATTATTCGGGTGTATATATTCCCAAGTTCTTTAAGTGCAAACAGATTTGCTGCGTGGTCAGTGTCCTTAAATACATATGAAGTCGTCTGATATATTGGAACTGCCCTTGAGCCTGTCGCTGAATCAGGAGATTGTCCTGAATGTAAAGCTATTGTTTCTAATCCAAAAGTTTTTTCTGACATGATTAATCCTCCTTAAAATAAAAAAACCCACTATCGTTTGATTTTCGATAGTGGGTTTTGATTTGTGCAATGGTATTGTTACACTAAGGCTTAACCCCACCTATCGGAGGGTAACGCATTTGCATACATACCATTTTATTGTTAATTTTTTCTCTTATCTGTAGATTCATTTTATTTGTAATTACATTGGAAATGATTTCCAAATACCTATTTGGTTTAACAGGTTAATTATTTATAGAACGCTGATTGAGCAGATTAGAGCGGATAAAAAATCGTAAGACGTGAAACGTGTTACTCATTACGAACTAAATCCGTTTCATCTGCGTTCTATCCTAAAAAGTTGCTAAATGCTAATTTACAGAATTCTTTGGCTTGCAGCTACATTTACATTCTTCATTTTTGCATGTGCAAGCTTGAGTATTGCTAGTGCAACATTCTTTGCAGCAATCTTGCTGACAGGTACATACTGAACAGCACTTAATCGCACAACCCTTGTTACAGTCAGCAGAGCTAACGGTTGTCTTATCTGTCTGATTTTGATATGCTTCGCTGATATATGGATTTGCAATAATAAAGATTGCCACAAATAATAATATAATTCCAGATGCTAATAATACTCTCTTTTTGTTAAACATTTTGTTTCTCCTTAAAATTCCATTTGATAAAGATATTTAATTGTCTTTTATAAATTTAACTATGTAATTTTGCTCTAAATATCAAAATGGAGGAGAACAATCTACCTGATATAAGTATAAAAACATTTTCCTTTCTGAAAATCTCTCTATTCGATTATAGACAAAAGGCAAAATAGAAAGCAAAGCAATTGATGGTTCAATAATGCCTTCTGATTCTTCTATATTAATTTGTTTTTCTGTATAATTTATATAACAAAGTAACTGTGGCGGATAATCTACTTGGCATGAGCAGTCATTGTTTTTAAGTTTAGTGCTATCTTTTTTACATGCACAAATATTGCCACATCTCTGTTGACATTCTTTATTTGATTGTATTGCCAAAGAATATGAACTGATACTAAATAAGATAATATTAACTATTATAAATGTATGAATCAGCTTTTTAGTTATTTTATTGTTCATCTTATAACCAACCAATATTTCAGTAGTATCTTTCCCGTTATGAAAGTAAATGATAATTCAATCTCTACTTATTTAGTAGAAATTATACCATAGGCTCTATACATTGTCAAGGAAATAATTTTGATTTTGACAAATAAATATAACTATGTGATAATTAACAAACAAAAGATATATTTATATAGGAGGCTTATATTTATGAATAAGAAAATAAAAATTGAGGGCATAATCCCTGCCCTTGTTACACCAATGAATGATGATGAAAGCTTGAATGAAAAGGGTTTAAAGCTAATAATTGATTATGTTATAAAGGGTGGAGTGCATGGGATTTTTGTATGCGGAAGTCAGGGAGAATCTTTCTCATTGACGATTGACGAAAAAAAGAGGCTGATCGCCAGTTCAATAGAGGCTTCCGCAGGGAGAGTGCCTGTATATGCTGGAACAGGAACGATAACAACTAACGAGGCGATTTTATTGACAAAAATGGCAAGGGAATTAGGTGCGGATGCTGTCTCTGTTACAACTCCATATTTTATTAAGCCATCACAAAGCGAACTTATAGACTATTATAGATCAGTTTCAGATGCCGCAGAAGATATGCCTGTCTTGCTTTATAGTAATCCTACCCGAACAGGTGTTATGATAGATGTCGCTACGGTTGTTGAACTTGCCAAAATAGATAATATCGTAGGCATGAAGGATAGCAGTGCTGATATGGTTCAAACAACAGCATATATAGAGGCAACAAAGGATATGGATTTTTCTGTGCTTGTCGGTAATGACGCATGTATATTCATGGCGTTAATATCTGGTGGAAAAGGTGCTGTTGCTGCAACTGCAAATGTTGCTCCTGAAATAATAGTTGGCATTTATAATGCTTTTAAGTCAGGTGATATTGAAAAAGCAAGAGATTTGCAGTTTAAGCTACTGCCAATACGAAGGGCTTTTAACTTTGGAACATTCCCAGTTGTAATAAAGGATGCCCTAAATATGATGGGCTTGCCTGCTGGTCCTGCAAGGAGGCCTATTAAATCTTTATCAGAAGATAAAAAGGATTTATTAAAAAAAGTATTATCAGATGCAGATTTATTGAGATAAATAGATTAAACAAAATATAAAACAAAACATATTTTATTATGTTAAAGTCTGTAATTTGAGTTAAATATATATCCGAATATTGGATTTTATATTTGCATTTGGTAATAAACTATGTTATACTAGGATTTGTATTTTTGGCATGGATTTTTGCTAGCGTGCTTAAACATATTGAATAGTTCTTGCCTATAAAGCATTTTAACTAGCTTTTGAAAGGAAAGGAGAGTCATCTATGCGTAAACTTTTAAATTCTGTAATCGCTCTTATGCTATTTATAATGGCGATTTATCTTTGCTCATGTGCAACAGGTGGAGGAAGTGTAGATCTAAAAAATGACCCAATAAAACCTTCACCACAACTAAAAGAGGGAACAGTTAATCCATCAACAAACGCAATCACAATTAGTAAGGATGGGATCACAGTCATTGTAGAACATTGGTCGAGAGCTAGATTAGATCGAAAATTTACTACATCAACACAGCGTTCGCCATTTTTCTATCTAGAGACATGGCCACAGTCGTTACAGTCAGAGGTTTTTCATGTCACAATAAAAAATGAAACGCCAAGAAGTCTTGTTTTTGAGCCTAAAGACACAACTTTGAATGATGAAAGACAATATGTCCTTTCACCAGTATCATTAGAAGACATAAGGTATAAATTTGTCTCAAAAATGTATATGGACCTGAAAACAAAGCAGGGATTAGATGTGGCAAAAGAAATTCTTCTCATGGAAAAGCTTGGACCCGAAAGATTAATCCCAGCAGGACAAACAGTAGAAGGATTTTTGTCATTCTATACACCGAGTTCACAAGCTGAAAAAGTTTGGTTAATTATTGGTTTGGAAAAAGAACCAGAAATTGCTACTTTGGCTTATGAAAAAGTTAAATTTCGCTTTGATTTTACACAAGACCTTAGTCTGCGTAAGATTCAGCCTGCAACAAAGAGATAATTTGCTTAAATATAAATGTCATCCCCAATATATGGGGATGACAAAATATATTGAATCCTGCCTTAAAATTCATTTATTTTTCCGATAAACTTCCTACATTCTAATTCAACATCATCACTTGCCACAATTGCAGAAATAACCGCAATATTTTTAACGCCTGTTTCTAGTATTTGTCCAACATTACTTAAATTTATTCCGCCAATAGCAACAAGAGGAAGATTGACCTCTTCCTTTATATCTTCTATGAGCTTTATGCCTGATGGTTTTCCTGCGTCTTTTTTTGTCTTCGTTGCAAATATCGGGCTGACACCCAGGTAATCAACCATTAAGTCCATTCCGATAATGGCTTCATCAACATTATGGACTGTCAAACCTATAATTTTATCTTGTCCAAGTATTTCCCTCGCCTTTTCAAAGGGCATGTCGTCTTGACCGATATGAACACCATCCGCATCAACAGCAAGCGATATATCGATTCTGTCATTAATTATTAGAAGGGCATCATTTTTATATGTAAGTTCCCTTATCTTTTTTGCTTCCTGATACATTTCCTTTGTTGGAAGCTCTTTTTCTCTATATTGAACGACTTTTACTCCTGCCTTTAATGCCAAAATAACATCATCAATAATGGTTTTTCGTGTTAAATTGCGATCAGTAATGAAATATAAACCTATATCCTCTGGAAATCTCATGTTAATACCTCAATTTGCTCCATTTTATTTATTATTTCATTATTTAGATTGTATATCTCATCATAAAATCTCTCTTTGAAGGTCCCTGGGCCAGACGAAGATTCTCCTGCAAGTTGCCCAGCAATACCAAAGCATGACAAGGCAGAAGCAGAAGCCTTTGCATAATCCTTTTCAACTGCCGAAAAACTGGCAATAACAGATGCAGACATACAGCCCGTTCCAACAATAGAACCCATCATAGGATGACCATTTTTGACAATGTATGTTTTTTTGCCGTCAGTAACTATGTCTTCTTTACCAGTAATAACAACAAAGCAATTCTTGTTGATTGCAAGTTTTTTTGCAACTACAATAAGATCTGCCTCAACTTTTGTTGCCTCAACCCCTTTTGTAGTAACATTCTCACCGGCTAGTTTGGCAATTTCTGATGAGTTTCCCTTTATAATATCAATCTTTATCTCATTTAATAGTTCCTCTGCCTTTTCGTTACGTAACCTTGTAGCACCCACACCAACAGCATCAAGAACAATAGGTATACCTTTCGAATTTGCTGACTTTCCTGCAATTTTCATTGACTCAATTATATCTTCTGTCAGAGTGCCAATATTTAACACCAAAGCAGAAGCAATAGAAGCCATATCACCAGCCTCTTCTTTTGCGTGAGCCATTACAGGCAATGCACCTATTGCACGAGTTACATTTGCACAATCATAAATTGTTACCCAGTTTGTTATATGATGAATCAAAGGCTTGGTATCCCTAATTCTATTTAGTATTTCTCCTGCAATCATTTAGTACCTCCATTATTTTTTTAATCACTAGCCCATATCTCTTTTATTGTAATTTCGTCATTAAAGCCATCAGGGACTGCTTGGCTTTGCTTGTTCGCATAATACCAGTGTCGTCCATTTGCTGGTGAAGCAAGACAACGACTACCGGGCATCTCCAAGAAACCATTTGGATCATGCTCTTTTATCCATTTCCAAGCATACCAAAGCCATTCGCTTCTATATTCCTGAGACTGATTAGCAAACCAGCTTATTTCGTCATAGCCCCATATCCAATGTCCGCCGATATTCTGCCCTTCTTTTCCACTTGATCCGAAGTTATCAAGCTCAACCATATATGGCAGGGAATCACATTCCCATCCACTAGGCGTAAGACCGCCCTTACTTCGTCTAAATATGCTGTCAAGATAGCCAACTTTCAAAATGCCTTTATATGGAGAATCATCAACTTCTTCAATTCTTAATGGGAATGAATGTAAGTCAAACATTAGTCTGCCATCATCAAAAACTATCCCACCACTTGGGACATGGGCATCACATAGGACAATATGACGTCTGGCATGTTTTTTTGCGTAATTGCGCACACGACTCATCATATCCCACCAATATTTATGGTCAGGGTCATTTTTATCCATAATCTCCACTTGTCCGAAGTGGATCGCCTCAATACCAACATCTATATATGTTGCACCAGCATAGAAAAACCACATCCTAGTTTCCAATTGGCTCATATCGGGTATTGATGCACCTTTGCTCCAGTGATCTCGCCCATAGCCATTTGGATAGATCATGGCTTCATAATTGAAATTACGTTTCTCTGGTTTTAGACCAAATTCCTCAAATACCCATTCAGGAATCGGCACTTTTTCAACATCAGTCGTAATAATTTCATATATTCCAGCCTGTAAGATCATTTCTGGGTCTAGGGAATGTATCTTTTGGGCAATCTCTTTGGCTTTGGCTAACATTTTTGGCTGTCTGCTTTCACCGCCCCAGACATATAAGGCACGTCCTGCATATTTTGCACCCATATCTGTTAACATACGAATATTATCGTCTATATTCCCGATTCCGCTCAATAAATCCATCATGGTTATTGACCTTGAAAGATAATTTTCCAAGACTTCTCGTGATATTGTGCCATCAAAATTATGGTCTCGATTATCTAACTTGCCACTTACACACAACATCAAAAAAGCTAATCCCAAAGGTAATCCTATATTCATAATATCATACTCCCTCAATAGCCCAGTTTATTGCATTGAGTAACATGTGTTGAAAGTCCTTATTTTCGAAATCATCAGGACAACCAAGCGATGTATAAAAGATTTTGCTGTCATAGCTGATATTAGTCCATGCAACGATCTGATCGCTTTGGACATTCTGCCTTTCAGCCATTAACAACGGTGTTGTTGTTAATGAAAGTGGCATTACACGATAAAGCGGATTTTTTGTGCTAATCCTCATGTTCTCCAAACCATTCATTATTGGATGGTTTATATACTGTCCGACAGGACGTATAATAAATTCTGATTTTGTTTCACATTGTCCTAAAAAGTGACATCCAAGAACTTCGTTATTAAATTTATTCCATACTACATGACCTATACCTTTGTTTTTCTTGCCATCACCTTCAGAAAAGGCAACAACACTAGGACGCAATGAAACCATCGGCTTGTCTGCATTAAAGATGAATCTCGCAAGCCTGTCCATCTGCCAAACTGGAAGAAATCTGCGCTCCATGCTCAAAACAAGCAAATCAGCATCATAAAGCGCATCTAAATCATTTATGCTGTTTCTATGCTTTGGGTCTGCATAACAAAATGTGCAATGGAAATCTTTCTCAAGATATTCCTTTGCAAATGCTGATAACGTCTGCTGGGTATCACAGGAATCTTCAGCAATAACAAATACAACATGTTTTTTTGCAAGATTAACATTTTCAGACAATTCTATTAATTGTCTGCTCAGGAAAGAAGGTCCTCCGTATTTTTCAAGATGTCGTTGCACAATAGCCGAACCTTTGGAAGGAAAAAGCTCAGGATCAGACATTTCAAGATCGGGGTCATAACCATTTCCAGTGATAGCCTCAACACAATCGCTGACAAAAAATACACGATAGCCACGCCTTCTCATGTGATTTAAACCAAACATGCGATATTGAACAAGGCACATATTTGATGCAATACCGAGATAAATGATAGTGTCATAGCCCCTTGACTGCATTATATTAATAGCTTCGGTTTCGTTATCTGCGTCGCCGATAAGGTCGTTTTCTCCCAAAGATACATCTTTATTTGGCATTGCGTTCCATTGTCTAGTATCCCAAGGCAAGCCTTTTTTGCGACATGGTAATTTCTTACTACATTCGCAAGTTCCAGTATAATGCCAAGGTGGCATCGGTGGATCATAAGGCACTTTTGGTGGTGCATCCTGTAATGGTATATCTAAAACAGCTTTGCGCTGTGGTAACTCTGCCCAATCGGGCAAACGAACCTTACGAGGTGGTAATGGTTCTTTGTTTGATATTGCGTTAGCTGGAGCATGGACAACCTGAATCCCAAGTTTACGCAATGCTTCTAATGTCCTGTTAAATCTCGGTATCATGTATGTTACTTTATTCAAGAATGTCTTGTCAGGATGATAATCCCACATATCAATAACGAATGCAACCGTCTTTGATGGATCAATACTGGCTATCTCTCGTATCAAATTCCCTTGATCATCTCGTCTTTGGACGTTTAACTTAAAAACGCTAGCCATTTGATAGTTCCTTCCATACCTTAATCATCTCATAAAAATTCTTTTCTGTATTTTCAGGATTTGCAAATTGATAATCCAAAGCATCACCAACACCAAGAACAAAGCCTCCATTAGGCGATAATTTCTCTATTGCCTCTGTTACTGCTATTCTGACTTCTTCTGCAGTGCCATTTTCTACGACAAGGAAGTTATTTACTCCACCATAGAAAGTCACATAATCGCCGATCTCCCGCTTTAAATCAGCTAAATCCATGTCAGCGGTTATAGGATCAACATTAGAGTATATATCAAATCCTAAATCTTTGAATATATCGAGCATTGGTTTTGCCTTTGAATTCATAACGTAGGCAAAATACACACCTGCTTGATGTGCCATCTCAATTTCTTGCTTTAATGGCTTAAATAGGAATTCTCTGAATAGATCAGGCGCCCAGAAATCCGCACTTTCATACCAGCCACGCCTGATGATTAGATCAATACCTGCATCTATTTGAATTTCCAATAATGCTTTATTCCATTTTGCAACAATATCAACATATCGCTTCATAAAATCAGGATTTAAGACGGGTGATAAGACGACTGTTTCAATACCAGACATCCAGAGAAGGGGGTCACCTACTCCCTGAAGATAACCAGCAAATAAGATCTGCTTTTCATCACAAAACTTTCTTGCTTTCTTTGCATTTTGTCGATACCATTGCAGATCGTTATCATCAGGCGGAACTAATATATATTCTAGTTTATCCAAATCTTCTTCCTTTTCAATGAGATATTTGATAGACCGAGAAGCAGGAACATGATGATCTGAAAATAATCCCACCGAATCAGATGGATAGTCATGTTTTCTTACTATTTGTTTTAAATTCCCTTTTGGTGTTATATATTCCTTTACTAGCAAAGGATATTGTTCATCTGTTTTATGTTCTTTCCATTCCTTTGTTTCAAAGCCCTTTTCTGATATAAGCGGAGAACCGAATCTAATCGCTGTGTCTGTTCCAAGATCAAGATAAAAATTAATCCTATCGTATATATCAGGATAACGCTGATCAACAAAGGCAACTGATTGATGCCCTATGCCCTCAAAACATAATGGGATATGATCTGTTTGTTCGTGCTTTATTGTTGCGATAATCCTTTCCTTTGATGACATCTTTTGCATCAGATTAATCTCCCTCAATAACCCATGCTTCGTTGAAATGGGCGTGTTTAATTGCCTTTCCTGATATATTCTCTGTATATGTATATGTTACGTGTAAGGTTTCGTCATGTCCTTCTATGATTGCTGGATAGCTGCCTGACAGCCTTTCACCAAAGACGCCTGATTCAAGATGACGTGTATATTTCCATGATTTTCCCTCGTCAGTGGATATAGAAACCGCCAAGCTATGTCTTCCATTTTCGGTATCGTTGTATGCCAAAGCCCAATGACCATTTTTCATTGTTACTATATCAGCACCTGAACCTGGGTTGGGCAATTCAGAATTTCTAACAGGACTCCAAGTCATACCATTATCTTTCGATTCGCTTATATGAAGGCGTTTTGGTGGAAAACCATTATCTCGCATATAGGCAACAAGCGTTCCATCAGCTTTTATTGCGATACTTGGCTGTATATTTGATGCACCAACAAGAGGGTCGCTAAATTGCCATGTCTTTCCATGATCATCAGTTATTGCCATAAGTGAAAACTCAAAGCCGTCAGAATAAAGAGGCAAAATAATGCGATTATTATTCACAGTGATTGGCTTATTTTTTGTTTGCCAACCCATCCTTCTGAAATACGCAAACCCCATTTCTTGCTCAATATAACCGCCATCTTTGTTATAAAGATGACCTTTTCTTATCATGTTTTCACCTCGAGCATGGAAAAGCATCTTTTCACTCCAATTTCGCCATATTTCCATATTTTCATCATTTGTGCCAATACTTTTTAAATATTCTGTATATTCCTTTATTTGCCTTTCAACAGATTTAACGAATGGGTCATCAGGTTGTATGCCCCTTTCTGAACGCCCACCGGGCTTTACATGCAAGACATCCTGCCAGCACCATTCAGGAGCTACGTCAGATGACATATAGTTTTCGCTAATTCGGTATTTTAAAAGTGATGTATCCCATTGATTTGCAATAACGGTATACCAAAATAGCCAAAGTCGGTTTTGTGAGTCAATAAACATTGCAGGATTTATATCAGGGAACTCAGGCACATCTGCCATCAAGAATGGTTCACTCCATTTATCTTTGCCTTTTTTAAGCCTAGCTCCCATAATACAAACATCATCAGCCCAGCGTTCACCCGATCCTTGAAACCATGCTGATAGCAGATCACCATTTGGGGCTTCTACGATGGTTGATCCGTGAGCATGTTCATCAATAAGCGGAAAAATAAGCATTGATTTATAATAGCTTTTCTTCATTTTATATTCCTTACCTAATCTTTTGCTCTTTATATGATATGCCAGCGTCAACAAATGCCCTAAATAATGCAAGCATAGGTTCGCTAGTTCTCCACATGCGTTCGGGATGGAATTGAACTCCGATTGCAAAAAGATGTTTTGTGCTTTCTATACATTCTATTATATCATCATTTGAAGTTGCAGATATAGCGAAACCTGTTGCCAAGTTTTTTACTGACTGATGATGAAATGTATTTACACGAAATTCTGTTTGTCCTATTATCGTTGCTAACTTGCTTCCTTCTTTTATTTTTATTGAGTGTGTTGCATGTGAACCCGGCGCAGTCTGACGATGCTTCAATAGACCACTAAGATCGGAATATATATCCTGATAAAGTGTCCCCCCTCCTGCAACATTTAGCGTTTGTATGCCTCTACATATTCCAAAAATCGGTATATTCAATTTAAGTGCTTGTGTCGCAAGATAGATTTCTATTCGATCTCGCTCAACATCAATTCTACCCAAAGCCTGTATTGGTTCTTCTCCAAAATAAGAAGGGTCCATATCCACTCCGCCAGAAAGCAACAACCCATCTATAATACTTATGTATCCATCAAAAGATGATTCGTTTTGTGCTAGTGGAAGGACGATTGGAGTCCCTCCTGCTGACTCTATTGCGCTTATATATTCATTGCTAATATAACTATCATTTGTATTTAGGTCGCTAGTTCCGCATGTTATACCAATAATAGGACGCATTTATCATCTCCTCGAAAGGTTAATGTTTCTTTATTTCACCCCAATAACCTGTAAGTTTATCCTTGCTATTTACAGCCAAAAAATCTAATGGAAATTCGTAAGCGTGCAAAATTTGTGCCTCAGTCATGGGTTTATCCCATATCTGTATCTCATCAATTACACCCATTATGCCCCAAGATTCCGCTGGAGCTGCTGGATTGTTTCCAAAACGCAACGGCAAACCCAAGAATCCAATTGCACCGGGCAGTTTTGCACTTCCATCAAGCTTCCCATCCAGATAAAATTTTAGTGTATCTGCGTCGTAAGTCGCAGCAAGGAAATGCCATTTATTTATCTCAACGGGAGTTTTTCCGGGCGCTCGTGGGAATTGTCCGCCTTGATGAATATATGCCTTAAAAACTCCGTCTGCAATGTGTATAACATAGGCATCTCCATAGCAAAATAGCTCTTGCCTTCCACCAGAAGACGTAACATTAGCCCATAACATCCATGTTATTGATTTATCCAGCTGTAAGTCATCAGACATTGGAATCTCAATATAACTGCTGTTGCCTCCTTGAAACTGCACACCTTTGCCGAATTTTGCGTTGACACGAACAGGCTTTCCAACAAACTCGCCATGATTTTTGCCAACAAAATCATTAACCTTTTTTCCATCTGCTTCATCTAAATCCCATCTAGCAACAAGATTTGGCACTTGCGCTAACGAGAAATTCGTGGAAAATAAAAGCACAAAAAACATAATAAAAAGGGAAAAAACAGCTTTACTTAACATCATTTTGCCTCCTTGATGTAATCAAACATTTCTAATCTTAAGTTTATCAAATAAATTACGAAATATAGGATCACGATGGACAAAGATCGCATTTCTTATGAAATGACGCTTATTATCAAAGCTATATGTTACTTGATCTGTCAATATCGGGCTATGCACTATCTCTGTTGGAACCCAGTCTGGATTGAGTAACCATGCAATCGCAGATATATCCCATATAACTTTTGAATACGCATATTGATCAGGATGATAATTAACAAAGATTTCATATAGATAATCGCCAACCTTGCCTTGTCCTTTAACATATTTAGCCATCTCTGATTCTGTTGTTAGCAAGTGCGAAGTTACACCAGAGCAAGGTATATGTATCAAAGGCACTCCGCAATCAAAAATAAGTCTTGAAGCCCTTATATCCTGCATTAAATTAAATTCAGAGGCAGATGACCAATGCAATGGCTGACCGCCCAGCCAAATGACTACAATACGATTTACTATCTCTGGTTCTAGCATGATCGCTGACGCAACATTTGTAATTGCACCTATTGCAGATACATAAAGCAAACGATCATCTTGTTTCATCGCACGTTCAATCAGATTAAGCACTGCTTCGCTTTCTTCGGGCTTATCCCTGTCTTTGAGATAAGCAGTTGAGCCACGATAGGCGAATCCCTCTGGCTTAACTTCCATGAAGTTTAATAGCCTCAGTATTTCCTCATAGCTCTTTTCCATACCATCAGCGGGACCTGATGAACGATTATTAAAATATGGAGCTGCATAGACAGCCTCAAAATCCAATTTTTCAGGCGACATAAGCGCATAAATTAAGGCGAACTGATCGTCAATCTCGTTATATGTATCTGTATCTAAAACAAATCTAACTTTTCCAGACGGATGATTCAGGCGTTTCAGCCTTTCTTCTTCATTTATTTTGGGAAAATTCATTTCATCTCCTTCAGTTATAGAACGCTGATTAGGCGGATTTGGCAGATTAAAGCAAATAAAAAAGATTTTTCGCTTTGCTCAAAATGACAGCAACGTGTCACCCTGAACGAAGTGAAGGGTCTTCTTGGATTAATACAAAAAATATAATTTCCTATACAAGAAAAAAATGTCTTTTCGTTTTATAGTTTTATGTATTCCAACTTTCGTTGAAATGACACTAAAGACTTAAAAATAAAACCATTAAATCAGCAAAAATCCGCCAAATCTGTTTAATCTGCGTTCTATTTCCTTTTAGTATCTTCCGTATTTATGGGCGGATTCATACATTGCAACGACATTTTCAGTCGGAGAATTGTCCTGCAATGCGTGAGTCGGAGCAAAACAATATCCACCGCCCGGCATCATAATATCAAGCGTTTCCTTGCAATACTCAACCACATCATCAACAGTGCCAAAAGCGACAGGTCCGCCAGTGCTAATACACCCATGAAAAGCCAGACGTCCACCGAATTTTTCTTTGAGATATTTTGGCGACATGTTCACTGCTTCGGGCTGAAGTGTATCAACAACATGGATACCCATCTCTATAAAATCCTCAAATGCCCAACTGCTCGATCCGCAACAGTGCATCATAACATAAACATCATAAGCCTTTGCGAGATCGCAATATTTTTGATAGCGTGGTCGGATATGCTTGCGAAACGTTGTCATGCTGATCATGGGACCGATCTGAGTTCCCAAATCCTCACCAAGCCATATAAAATCAACCAAGCCTTTGGCTGATTCTAGTATCCTATGGGTTATCTCAATTTGGATATTCATTCGCCTATCCGCAAGCAACAATCCTGCTGGATTATCAGTAACAAGATCAACCAAAGTCTGTTCCATTCCTCGTAACATGCCATTGCCATTAATTATATCACCAAAACCACCTGAGCCGTTTATCGCATATTCCTGTTGATTTTTGCAGGCTTCTTCAACATGACTGAAATCAAAATCATCTGGGGATGGCATCTTCCATTCAGCGATTTCTTCCTCTGTCGCATCTTTAAGGGGAAAATCGCAATAATCCCAATATCCTCCGCTTTCATGTTGGACATATCGCCTGTGAATACCCCAATTATCAACTAAAATCCCCTTCTCGGGAATGTCTTCATGAAGTTTCCCACCTTTATAGTTTCCACCAACGCCACGAAAATCAACACCCAGTATTTTTGCCAATCCTATGGAGTCATTTGGTTTTAAACCATAATGTTCCTTCAATCTTTTATCAATATCAGGATTTGCCGAATAGTTAATTGGAACTCTATCAGGTTCTTGATTTGCAAATGTGGTTAATACCCTTTCCTTTGATGTCATCTGTTTTTTCATATATCACCTATTCAATGCCTATAATCATGTCAAACCATTCACCATAACGCTTATCGCCCAATGTAACATCAAAAGCGATCATATAAAGCCCTTTTTCTACATCTGGCATTACTTGAATATTCACTTTGCTATATTGAATTGATTCACTTTTGATTTTACATTCGATAACTGACGGATCGGTTTTTATTCCTTTGGGCGTGTTTATCTCTATATGATGAAATAACTCACGATTAAGAAAATTCCTAATTTTTATTTCTATCTCTGCTGATTCATTAGGCTTAAGTGTAATACGATATGGCTTTGCATTGATCCAGAAAGGATCAAACATATAACGATAATCCTCCTCGGCGCTAAGTGCAATATAGGCATCACGTAAAGACAAAACGCTGGACTTAAAGCGTTTAATTAGTTCCTTTGGGTTATCCATAACCCAAGAATGTCCACCTATAAGCAGATCGGGATTTAGCCTTTGCAGATAATCAGCAGTATAAATATACCCCTCTTCCAAGATCCCGCTGTTATGTGCAACTACCGCCTCATGTCCATTTTGTGTTATATCTCTCGGATCACCAAATATATTATCACCTGTAAATGCAACAAGCCTGTTGTCAATCATTCCTTGCAGGCATAAGCCAAACTCTGTCTGACCGGGTAGCCAATCCACTGTGAAATTATAGCCTTCCCATTGGAAAGATTCGCCATCTTTGAAAGCCCTATCAATCTTTATTGAATCGATGCCAATTCCATAGGTATTTATCGAAGCAGTATAATTGTATAACTTGGGATTCTCAAATTGATCAACCATGCAATCCAAAGTCCATACTTCCACACCATATTTTTCTTTTATAAATGGGACATCAGAACAATGATCGCCGTGCATGTGGGTTATTATCACAGCATCGATCTTTTTTAATCCCATTCGTTCCTTCATAAGCTCAATAGAATTATCGAGCAATGGTCTGCCTACTCCGCAATCAATAAATAAGGCATGTCCGCTATCAGATAATACCATTGCAAAATTTGCCCAAAACTCAGGTCCTTTGAATTTAAACAGATGAGGCGATACCTGCCATATATAGGGAACGTTTGTAGGTTTTGATATAGGGTCTTGACCATCATAACCGAAACTACTTACTTCATATCCCCTCATATAATATTTTTCTAATTCACGTATTTTCCCCTTATATTCCCTTAATTGCACAGCAGGATTACGAATTATATCGCCATGCGACGGAAGCATCAGTTTCGGATCAAAACTTTCAATTAGGCAGACACCACTAAATAGAGCATATATACCCATAGAAAAGCCATAATCCCATTCAGTATCAAACCATGTGTGCATTTTTGCCCCATCAAGCATAACATCACCAGAAAAGGCTATCCAATCATCGCCATTTTTTAGCATATATGTCATCGATCCGGGGCTATTTCCTCGTGTATTTATGCACCAAAACTCCTTTTCGTTCCATTGGAAAGTATCCATTGCGCTGAATGTATGATCAATCTTTATCGGCTGGATCGGTGGGCGAACATAGCTTGATCCATATACAGAATAAGCATCACCAAGAGAAGGATTCATCTTGCGAAAACTAGATGGACTCTCAAAAAAAGCCCTTTCCGCACCTGGACAAGCTATTTTTGCACTCCAAGATTTTAGCTTATCTATTCCCTGACACTGCTCTCGATGATGATGTGTAAAAAATACCCAATCTATATGATTAATACCGATATAGTGCAAGTTTTCCAGAACACTGCCATCACCGAGATCAATAAGCAATGCTTTTTCACCATGACGCAAAACATAGACATTACAAGTATCAGTCCATAAAAAAATATCAGGCAATATTTGCTGAAATTTCATAAAAATTTATCCTTAATATGAGAATACTTGAGAATCTCTCTTGAAAGAGAGATTCTCAAGGTTTATTTCAAATCATGGTTAATCATGCTTCTGCCATTTTGATAATCTTACGAATTGATTCAGCAGTAACTTTTAATGGTGCATCGCCTTCTGGAACTTCGCTGATTAAGGGACCATTATATCCTGCTGAAGCTAATTCACGCATAACAACTGGAAAATTGACATTACCTTCAAGCAAAGCAGGCCAAGAACCGTTCAGGGCGTTTCCTTTCCAGTCTTTCATGTGAACCATCTTTATATGTTTTCCTAATATGCGCGCCCAATGTTGAGGGAATTGGAAAACAGCCATGTTGCCCGGATCAAAATAGAAGCCAACAGCGTTACTACCAACTTCATTTAGGAAATTGCGCATCTCAAGAGGACTGAACAAAAAACCATTCCATACAAATTCAACTGCAAGAGCAACATTCAGTTTTTCTGCTGTTGGTGCTATGGCTTTCAATGACGCAATACCATTTTTATATGCTTCATCGTAATATAGATCGGGACTTAATCCACCAAGAGTATGCAATGTGCAATATGCGCCTAGTTCTTTTGCTATCTCAAGACCGATCTTGGTTTCTTCAATAGCTATCTTTTGTGCATCTCCACTTGCCAATAAATTCCCTGTAATATGACTATGGCAAACGGAGTCAATCGTAAGTCCGCAATCATTTGCAGATTTCTTTATTGCCTTTAATGTGTCCTTTGATGTTTCGGGGGTAACTTCCCCACCACGTCTAACGCATAATTCAACCACTTCGTATCCTGCCTCTGCAGATGCCTTAAAAAACTGATCTAATGGTGTTCCACCTGCGATTAAATGACTAACTCCAACTTTCATTGTTTATTTTCCTTTCATGTTTATTTTGGTAAATATTTTAATCTTTCACGTCTTGCACGGGCAAAGTAATCATCACGTATCTCAATCTCAAATTCCTTAATCATATCTTTAACGGATACCTCTGGGTGTAGTGATGAGATAAAATAAACAGCCTCTGGGCTTGCTACCTCAATGGAAACATGTTCTTTATATTTCCTTTTTAGGTTAGCAACCCTCTCAACATTAAAATCAATATGGACGATTTGAGAATCAAGGTTTATCTTTGAAAAGATAATGCGTCCATAGGCACTTGATTCTGCCAATGTGCGACCTAATGGATCAACGATAACGCTGTTTTCGCCGGGAGTGCTTGTTGCAATAAAAAGCTGTTGTCTTAATGCGGCGGCATTGACCATAAATCCACCTCTAAAAGCAGATAACATACAAAGCAACTCTGCTCCATTTCTATGGTAATCCTCAAGTAATTCATCAAAGTTAAGATCAAAGCAAATGAATGCACCAATACGCCCAAAATCTGTATCAAAAACTTTTGCACCGTCACCGGGGATAGTTCCATATTCCAATTCGCCTATTGTTGGGAACATCTTATCATATACACCAGCGATCTTGCCTTCACGATCAAAAAGGACTGCGCTGTTGTATATGCCCCTTTCCTTCTCATCCTTTCTCCAATATGAAGCAAAAATATAAGTTTTATGCTCTTTTGCCTTTCTGGAAACAAACTTTGTAATTTCTCCACCTTCTGGAAGTAGATCGGCTTTTTCTATCCTCTCCTTTTGGCTGGCAGAATGAGATACGTTCTGCATGAATATTTCTGGAATTAAAATTATATCAGGTTTATCCAGCGATGCAAAGTCAATTTGATGTTCCCATTGAGCCAAGGCGTTTTGCATTTTTTCAGGTGTTTCGCCTGTGCCTGTTCCATAGGAAATGCTTGAGACACCGACATATCTTGCCATAATTCCCTCCTTTGTTGATATAAATTTTTTCTGTCATATCAAATGAGCAGTGACATTCTTGTTATTTTCCCCTTTTGAATGTGATATTTTTAGGCGATATTGTAACATAGTTTATAAGCTAATTCAATTATCGTATTTCCAGCTGAGTGATTTTTTGTGAATATTTTTATATCACATGACATTAAATTAAATAGTTTTGGCAGAAATAAAATCCGAACATTTTATCACAAAATTCGTCAAAGATTGCGAAGTTACAAAAGATAATCATGTTTAATAAAAAAATACAAACAAATCAGGCTTTAAAAGGAGAATTTGACAATGAAAAAAACTGGATTCATTTTAACATCAATACTCGTTATCGGAATAGTATTATTAAGCACACATTTTATTTATGCGCAGCAAAGAGATGACGGATCAAGACGTCAACAACAAGATAGACCACAATTTGATCCACAACAAATGATGCAAAGAATGATGGAACGTATTATGGAGCGCCTCAAACTCAGTGAAGAAGAATCCGCAGTTATAAAACCTCAAATAGAATCTATTATGAATTTACGCACAAAACAAGCAAGTGAAATGAGAGACTTGATGGACGCTTTACAAAAAGCCATCGATGCAAAAGATGAAAAACAGATCGGAACTGCTCTTACTGCTATCAAAACAAAGCGTGCAGAGCAAAAAACAGCATCAGAAAAAGCAGAAAAAGAACTTATTGAACTTTTAACGGTAGAGCAAGAAGCCAATTTGACTCTTTTAGGAGTGGTAAATAGTGATGGTATGGGCATGGGCTTTAGATTTGGGCAACCCGGACAACCCGGCGGAAATCCCCCTGGTCAACCCGGTGGCAATCGCCAGCAACGTCAAGGTAATCAACGTAATAATTAATCATTATCTAAAAGTCTTCCTTTATGAAAGGGAGACTTAAAAACAATTTTTAACATGTTTTTCGGAGCCAAAAGCCATGATACCAAAAAAGAAAAAAATCAAAATTCCCGGCATAGTGATCTTATTAATATTCATTTTGGTTGTCGGAATAGGGCTGAAGGTTCTAGGATTCACAATAAGTCATTTAAAGGAAAAACAGTCATCAATTACAGCAGAACAAATCAAGACAATCAGAACAGTGAAGTCGCTTATATACTCACCAGCGGAAGTTATTCGCCCTATTGAAAAATTATCTGATTGCCAAGTAATTTTTCAGAATAACCTCTTTGAACCTTTGGGCGGAAGAAGATTAGAGCCTCAAAAAGTTGAAATAGTTGCGACTAAACCCCAAGTAGAACCTTCAAAACCTCCTGCAGAAAATTTAAATGAAATAACTTTGACAGGTATAGTTTATATAAATAACGAATATCAAGCACTTATTGAAGATAGTGCAAGAGGACGATCATCTTATATTAAAAAGAATGACAAAATTAAAGATTACTTTGTTGAAAATATTACAAAAGATACAATGATTTTGACAAATGGAGAATCCAAGCTCACTAAGGAATTGGGTTCAAAGGTATATTATAATAATAACGGGAAACTTCTTGCGTCTGGAGCAAATATACAACAATCAATGGAATTAAATGCCCAGCCAACCGTAAAATCAGATGTATCAGATAAAGAAGATGCTAATCTCAGCTTAATAGAACGGATGAAAGCTAGGCGTAGGAAGGAGTTAGGGCAGGAATGAAGTTTCGTTTTATATCAATTATTTTCATATTCTTTATATTCGGATATATTCTATCCAATTTATCCTTTGCTCAAAGTGATAATCAAAAACTGATCTCTATGAGTTTTAAAGATGCTGATTTGGATTATGTCCTAGACTTTTTTGCAAAGGCAACAGGCTATACAATTATAAAAGACGGCGAAATCAAAGGACGGGTAACAATAGTAAGTGAAAAGGACATCCCTGTTGATCAGGCTTTATCAGTCCTTAATACGATTCTAAAAATAAAGGGATATTCCAGTATTGGCAACGGTGATGGCAGAACTTTTAGGATTGTTCCAATTGATACCGCAAAACGTGAAAATACGGAAATAAAAGTCGGCACAGATCCATCAGAAATCGATTCAGGAGATACGATTGTTACACAAATAATGCCCCTTTCTTCTGCAAACGCAGCTCAAATCGTAAAGGAACTAAAAGACCTTGTTCCGTCTTATGTCGTGATGGTAGCCCATAGCCAAAGCAACTCACTAATACTGACAGCGACATCTTCAAATATCAAGCGATTTGCTCAGATAGTAAAGGAACTAGATATCCCTATGTCTGATATGATCAGCGTAGAAGTATTTCCGATAAAATACAGAGATGCAACAACACTAGCGACTGCACTTACAAATGTCTATAAAACAGAAGGCACAAGCACACAGCAGGCAGAGCAAGAACGAAATGCCTTTATGCAGAGATTTAGAAGAGGAGTGCCTCCGGGGTTCCCCGGTGAAGATCAGCAACAAGATTCAACAAGCTCTACAGATAGCGAGATTTTACAGATTCGCAGTAATGTTAAGGTCGTTGCAGATTCTGATACTAATTCAGTAATCGTCTCTGCGAGTAAAAGCAATATAGCTCTTATTAAGACTTTGATAGAAAAACTTGATACTCCAATAGTTGATCAAGCTGTAACACGTGTATTTAAGATTGAATATGCAGATGCTGTTGAGGTTGCTGATGAATTAACACAACTTTTTAGCTCTAGCACTACCAGCCGAACATCAACGAGGACATCAACAAGAAACACAACTCAATCAATTTTTGGACGAGGTTCATTCTTTCCGGGGCAAATTATGCAACCGGGATTTCAGAATCAATCATCTCAGGGGAGTATATTGGGTCTGCCTGAAATAAATGTCGTTGCTGATACACGCACCAACTCCATCATTGTAACGACAACCTCTCAACAAATAGAAAATATCGGCAACCTCATAAAGCAACTTGATACAGATATATCAGAATATGAACAAACAACAATAGTCTTACCAGTAGAAAATGCAGAAGCCTCTGAACTTGCGCAAGTGTTGAATAATATATTCCAAACTTCAACATTTGAACAAAGCCGTGGCAGAACCACTGTATCAGCAAGAGGCGGAATGATGGGGACTGCCGCAGATACGATAGAATCAGCCAGAGGTCTTACAGGGAACGTCAAAATTGTTGCAGAAAGCACCACAAATTCCTTAATTATAACTACATATCAAAGAAACATTGATACTCTGATCGAGATCATCAAGAAGCTTGATGTAATGATCCCACAGGTTCTTATAGAGGTTAAAATCGTAGAAGTTACGCTTGATGATAACAGTAAGTTTGGCATAGAGTGGATGTGGGAACATTCAACCACTGTTGATAATAAAAGCTATTTGCAAAACGGAAAGACAAACTTTGGATTGGCTGATGAAACCTATGGATTGAAGTATGCAATATTTGGCAAGACAATAGAAACTTTGCTTATGGCACTTGAGAAAAATACTAATGTTAATATCCTCTCAACACCAAAAATATTGACATTGGATAATCATGAGGCGGTAATCAATATCAGTCAAGAAGTCCCATATCTTGAAAGCACCCAACAGACAAATACAGGCGGAATACTAACTAGCTATGCCTATAAGGATGTGGGTGTAATCCTAACAGTTACACCACGTATAAACAAATCAGAGACAGTCTCTCTTGAGGTAAATCAGCAGATAAATAACCTAATAGAATTTACACTCTTTAATGCCCCTGTTATATCAAAACGTGAGGCTTCGGCATCTGTTACCGTAAAAGATGGCCAAACGATGATAATAGGAGGAATTATTGAGGACAAAAAGACAGAAACAATCAATAAAGTGCCTATATTAAGTTCGTTCCCGCTTATTGGTAAACTATTTCAAAGAAAAGAAATAACATCTGGAAAAACTGAATTGATGGTATTTATTACACCACGCATTATTAGAAATCCTGAAGACGCAAATGAATTGCATACCAAACTTGGCTATGGGCAGAAAGCAATAGAGGAATCGGCTAACACAGATGCTAAGAAGTAAAATGAATTGCATCGACAAATTCACGCATAAGGTTTATATTTCCTTCTTTTTCCAAAATATTTCCAGTTACGATAAAATCTGCACCCGCTCTAACTTTTTCATTTGCCATTTCTGGCTTGATGATCCCTCCACCGACTATTATAGGTATGTCGATTTGCTCTTTTACAGCGGTAATCATCTCATTGGGAACAGACTGAGGTGACCCGCTTCCACACTCAAGATATACACATTTCATACCAAGCATTTCAGCAGCTATTGCATGTGCAACCGCAATATCAGATTTATCCCTTGGGATAGGCAACGTTGCACTTATAAACTGAACAGAAGTGCATGAACCGCCTTCTATCAGCATATATCCTGTTGGTATAGGCTCAATGCCATGCCTTTTTATTGTTGGAGCCGCTTTGACATGCTCACCGATGAGAAAATCAGGATTTCTTCCGCTTATTAAACTAAGGAATAAAATCGCATCTGCATATCTTGAGATATGATTAGATGCTCCGGGTGAAATTATTACAGGCAGTCCCGAAATATCTTTCACATTCTTGACAACATCGTCAAGTCTATCTGACATCAAAAAACTACTGCCAACAAGCAGTGCGTCAACCCCTGCTTCAACGGATTGAGATGCAAAAACAGATGTGCTTTCGATGTCTTGTTTATCGGGGTCTATGAGAACTAAGTAACCAGCCCTTTTTTTATTTTTTATGTTAATGAGATACTCAAATACACTTCCCATAATTAATTACCATTGCGCCCAACCCATTGATATAAGATGCCTGAGTTCTAATAGAAGTCTAGGTTCGCTTCTAAGAGCTTTCCAGAATAATTCAAGGAATGATAGATTATTGGATTCTGCCAACACCTTCGCAAGATTGTTAAGAGAATTATCATCAAATCTCATAACTCCATCTCTAATGCCTTTTAGATGATGGAACATTCGTCCAATTTGCCTATGCCATCTTTTTTCATATTCTAAAAGAAAAGCACGTGAAGTATCTCCTTCTTTTATCGCTTTAGAGGCAACTTCACCTGCAATATTTCCTGCGATCATAGCATTAATAATTCCCCCACCTGATACAGGATCGTTTTGATGTGCAGCATCGCCAACAATCATGAAGTTATCAAGCGCAATCTCAGATAGAGTTCCTAAAACAGGCACACCACCAAAAACGCTTGCAACAACAGAAGCCCCCTTAAATTTTTTTTCAACGAAATTATTAAGATAATGAACTGCATTTTGTGTATCAATATTTCCACCAATGCCAATTCCAACATTAGCGGTATTTTTACCCTTTGGGAATACCCATGCGTATCCTCTCGGTGCAACATGATGACCAAGATAAAAATCACAACGATTAGGGTTAATATCGATCCCTGTCATTAAATATTGAACACAAGTATCCAAATCTATAGGCTTACAAAATGTTTTGATACCTGCCCATCTACCAGCTTGGGATTCGATACCATCTGCGGCAATAACTACTTTTGCTTTAATTGCATAATCACCATCTAATTTCCTGATTACAACCCCTGCAATACGACCATTTTCTTTTAAAAGATCGATTGCCCTTGCTTTTGTCCAGACATCTGCACCTGCCTGAACCGCTCGCATTGCAAGGGATTTATCAAATATCTTTCGTTCTAAAACTAATCCCGATTGGGGCTTTTCAAGTGTAACAGAAGAACCATCGGGGGAATATATCCTTGTGGCGTGTATCTCTGCACATACCCATTTCGGATCAATATCGACAAGTTCTGCAAGCGCTTTCCAACTAACACCTTCAGCGCATCTTACAGGTGAGCCGATCTCCTGTCTTTTTTCAATCATTAAGACACTGACACCATTTTCAGCAGAAGATTTCGCAGACATCGATCCACCAGGACCAGCCCCGATAACTACTACGTCATATGATAATTGCTTACATTTTGATAGATCATAACTACGAAAATCTGCATTTATTTCATCAATGTCTTCTTTGCTTTCTGCTTTAAGCGCACTTATAGGACATACCTTGACACATGCAAGGCAACCTATACATTTCGTTCTATTTATAGTTAAATGAAGGTCAATTAGATCAATCGCATCTTTTGGACAAACACTAACGCATGTTCCACAATAACCACAAATCTCTCTGTTTACATAAGGATAATTCATAAGTAATCTCAAATTCATAGGTTAAGGCTTCAGATTCCCAAGATATATGGCAATCAAACCAATAAATATATCAAATTTCATAATATTTGCAATTCTACCAGCAACACTTTTAGATGGTTGCCTAATAAGACTTATCATGCAGAATGTTAAAACAATATCAACGCCAAAAAACACACATAAAAGATAATATATAGAATAATAATCAAGCAAATAAGGTATTGGGCTTGCTATAATCAACAATGAAAAAAAAATAAATGCAATATAAACTGCCTTTTTGTTTCCATATTTTATTGCAAGGCTAGACATCCCTGTCGCTCGATCACCATCAACATCCTGAATATCTTTCACAATCTCACGCACCGATGTAAATAAAAATGCAAAAATAGCAGGCATAATTGCACCTGATATTTTGCCAACAGCAACACCGCCGTATATAAATGTCAAACTTGTAAGCAATCCAATGGTTAAGTTAGATAATAAGGGCAGTTTCCTTAATTTGCCAGCATAAAATATCAGCGTTAAAGATACAAATAGGGCAATTAAAAAAGCGATCCAATTAACAATCAGACTTAACAATGTGCCAATTATAAACAAGAGAATCGAAAACGTCAAGGCTGAATGTTTACTAATTTTTCCAGATGATATTGGTCGTTTGGGCTTATTTATTTTATCAGATTCGACATCAAAATAATCATTAATAGCATTTCCAGCAGACAATAGCATTGATGCGATAGTAGATGCGATTATCACATCAAAGATAGGATCGAGATCCCCACTTGCCAAGAAAGCACCAAACATAACTGACAAAAAGGCGATCAATCCGTTTAATGGTCTAGCCAGTTGAATATAAGCATATAAATTCATATTCTAATCATTATAAAAGCCAGATAGGATTGGAAAAGCATTTATATTGTCTGCCATTTGCAGATGAAAACGCTTCTAATCGGACATAACAGGGATTATCATGCGCTATCTTATGAACAAAATTATGCTTATTGGTATCTGATCTTTCTGGTAAGAATGTCTTTTCTATATTTTCCGTTTGGTTGACTAAATCACCTTTATATAAATCAACTTTTTCAATACGCCCAAATTCACTCGAAGAAGCAGAATCAATTATCAGACTGAAATCTCTCCCAGCGATTTCTCCTCCAACATCAATAACTTTGCCATTATCATTTTGAACCTGCAAAATAGAGATGGGACCATTAGTAACAATTGTCTTGCCTTTCTTTAAGGCATCAAAAACGCCTGAAACCGAAATGCCGTTTTCACATTTGGCAAAAGTTCTGACTTTTCCAAAGATATGATTTTCATTTTCTTTAAGTATGGTATTAGGATATTTGACATTACGACAACGATTAAAATCACCATGAGCATCATTACCGCCAAGCAAATATGTCCTACGCCCCTCAAGAAGAAGCCTTATCCAAGTTTTACGAGAATGATCAAATTTTGGATTAAATTCCCCGTTCCAGAACTGCATACCAGAAGACCCTTCTAAGATTAAGTCCTCATAATGCCAATGCCCTCTATTCAATAGCAATGTTCCCATAAAGCCATTTCCAATCTCTGGATGCGCAGAATAGGCAAAACCACCTTTTTCTTTTATCAGTTTTAATACCTCTTGGATCGTTAAATCTGGCTTTTTATACAATAATCCGTTTTTTACACCATCACCGCTTCCAGGTATAAAATCTGGAACGTTAAATGCCAAAAGATGAACATTGTGCTTTCTGCAATTTCCACAGGACACTTCTTCCGCAGGAAGAACAGCGAAATCATTATACTTTTGATTTGCCTCTCTGATCTCATCCTGTATATTCTGCCATCTTGTATGATTTGGATCACGCTCAAAGTATTGCCCAATCGCAATATCAAGATCGTATGAGTGATCTGTAACAGCAAACCAACTTAAGCCGATAGATTTTCCCATCTTAACAGCAACGTCCACAGGTGCGCCAAACTCAACTTGATCCTGTGTCATATCGGAATGATAGTGAGAATCTCCATAAAACCATCCATCGATAGAAGGCAATGAGTCGGAACTTATAAAAGTAGTAAATGGCGAATGAGATAAACCAGATAGATTATCTGAGATTATTATCTTTCTTTTGCCTTTTCTTGTGAATTCTGCTTCTAACGTAATTTGAAGTTTTCCAGCGTATTTATATGGAAGTTCAATATAATCTAGCTTATACCAGTAATGCTCTGCAATATTAATGGATTGAGATTCTAAAGGAATATTGAAGGTATGCGTTTTTCCATCTTCAATTTTGCATCTAGCAGTTATTCGTTTAAGGTTTATCGGAAAGCGATCTGCATCTTTGACAACACAAAGTATAGGTATTGGTTCGCCTGATTCTACACGCCAAGGTGCATCTAATATTACTTCGGGTGCATGACGATTTATAAGAGAATAGCCCCAAAAAGTATAATGGATCTCTGCATATCCGTAAGATTTAATAGAAATCATAAATAGAAATAACAAAATACTTAATGATAAAGCGAAATTTAGCTTAATTTGTATCATATCAATCCCAACCTACTAAGCATCATATCGTATTCTTGCCTATATTTGCTTTTTAAGGCAATTATTTTTTCACGATAGATGTCAATTTCCCGAATTTTTTTGAGGCATATATCAGTTAATTGTTCAATAGGTGTTGACAATGCTGCATAATTTTCATTTAGCTGTTCTATAATCCCTGCTCGTGAGTCCAACTGAAGCAACAAAGAAGGCACGCCCATAGATGCAAGAAGCATCGTTCCATGAACTTTCACCGAGAAAGCAAAGAAACATCGGGAGTAATACTTAAAAAAATCAGTATAATTATTTGAAAATAAAATGTTATCTTTGTTAGTGTGTCTTATCAACTCCTTATATGACTCAAAGTCATGACACACCCATACAACTTTTTTGTTAATTGACAAAGAAAGTGATTTTTCAACACTTTTACATATTTCAAGCACCTTTCGAGATGGAATATCAGAATTCCAATAAGTGCCACCCCATATAATAAATATTAGGTCTCGGTCTTTTTGGTTCTCATCAATATTACCAGCAAAAATAGATGGACAGATTATCTGTTTGGCATTAGAAAAACCCGCTTTTGTTAAAAACTCAAGACAATATCTATCCCTTACAGTAAAATCACTGAACGATAATTCGTTATATCTTGATATAAATTTTTTATAGTTTTCGTCCTGAATTAGATCTGGAAAAAATATTAAGCCATCAATTGATGTTTTGAAATTACTTCCAACCGCAAGTAATAATATTTTTTTATTCGTTTTTTTGCTATATTCCAAAAGGTTATTTTGCCACTTCATACGATAGCATTTATCATAGAATATTGGCGAACCACATATTACAATCAGGTCAGATGCGTCAATGAATTCCTTATATAGATCATTTTTCGGAATATCAACTTTGTTTATAAGAAATATACTATCAAAAGATTTCGCTGGAAGAAGGTTTTTAAAGCCTTCATATATAAAATTATCTCCTGAATTACTTCCCAAAGTTGTGATAATAGCTAATTTCATCTATAAATTTATGGATACTTAATGCCAAACCTAGCTTGATAATAGAACCTGACCAAAAATATTATACATATTAATAAAACAAAATAGAAGGGCATTAAAAAAGCAACTAATAACGATAATGTCATAACGCTAATTTTTGTTGCCAGAGTAATTGACTTTATATCTACATGATTTTGCTTCCAATTAAGTATAATCATACGAATAAAAAATGGTAATGACAATATAGATGCTGTTACAGGGACGAAATCTTTGCGCAGAACTCCTGCAATTATCGCAAGTATTAAAATAAAAGTGCTAAAAAAACACGACTTTCGGACTCCCAAAAATACCCCTGTTGTAACATCGCCATTATGAATATCACCGCTAATATCGGGGATAGTGGTATTGATAAATGCAGAAGAAACACATAAAAAATATGGCAAGGAATCCAAAATTAGCTCTTTTGAAAAATCTGATTTAATCGTCCACCCAACAGCAAAAGCAACTAATCCAAAACCAGAAGCATTCGTAATAAGATCAAGTATAGGCTTACCCTTTAATCTAATCGGTGGAACAGAATAAATTATTCCCATTATAATAGATAATAAAATAAGTATTGTATAAGCAAGAGAATATCGAATAAAGGCTAGTAATATTATTCCAATAGATATGAGAAAAATGATCTGCAATTTTAATATATTTTTTTTTAGATAACCATGAGGGATTAAATATAATTTGTCGTTTATTTCATCGGTCTGACTATCAGTAATCTGATTTAGGATATAAACTGCGCCCATTAGCAATGAATATAAAAAAAGTGTAAGTAATAATTCTTTTGGGAGGTTGATAATAATGCCAATATTGCCTATTATTGGCAAATCTATCTGAGCAGTCAAACTACCTTTAATGCCTCTATAATAGCCTAATAATACCATCGTCCATCCGGGAATAAGCAATAATGGTCTTAATATTGCTATATAATCTAGCATAGCAGATAACCGACGGATAAATAAAGAGCCTGCTGAAGGGGTATCTTCGGTTTCTTTCAAATTCTTTACAATTTCCAACTTAGATTGTTGCATTACAACCTCTTATTCAGCAATCTTAGTTTCTTTATCAACATACTTGCATAAGAGCATCTGTTGATGAATCGGTTTTTTAATTGTTGTGTATAGAGAAAAACAGCGTTATTTACATCACCAATCTTTATTCTGAAATCAAACATACTATCTACATAATATATAGCAAATCTTGGTAATTCATAATATTGATTGCTTATGCCAACTATCTTTAATGGCTTAGGTCTAAGAGAAAACGCACCTTTATAACCTGTTTCACTAACGATATTCGTTATTCTGCTATTATAATCACCATAGGGATAGCTGAAAAAGTCTATTGTTTTTCCTAGTTTTTTTTCTAATTTATCTTTTGATTCAGCAAGTTCGTATCTGACCGTTTTATCGCTATAAGATGTCAAAAATAGATGATTAACGCCATGCGAACCAAAACAAACGCCATTATCAGACATCTCTCTAATCTGATCCCAGTTTAGATGTTTAAAACGTGGACCCGGGCTCGAATCCCATAGATTATAGTTTCCGATATATCCTATTGTCAGAAAAATAGTCGCTGGAAAATTATACCTTTTCAGTATTGGATAAACATGATTGTAGATACATTCGTATCCATCATCAAAAGTGATAAGGATTTTTTTATCAATATTCTCTGATAGATTGAAAAGCGATTGAGGCAATAAGCCAGAATAGCCATTATCTTGTAGAAAATTGAGCTGTTTTTCAAATGCTTTTGGTGATATTGATGTTATTCCTAACTCCCTGCGATAATCAACCTTGTGATATGCAAGTATGGGAATCACACAACTCATGTTGTAGATAAGTTCTCCTGATAGATTTTTGCCCCGTTTCTAAGTTCGTCCAGTTCTCTTTCAAGCATGTGTATTCTCTTTTCCATTTCATTGATTTGCTCTATAAGTTCGGGGAGTCTATGAGTGCTTGCTTGTATCCTTAAATCTCTCATCTGCGGCATAGCTGGCACGCCAGACCATTTGGCTTTTCCGGGGGGGATGCTCTTACTGATGCCCGACTTTGCAGTGATCTGAGCATCATCTCCAATGGTAACATGCCCAACAACGCCGACCTGACCCGCAAGCGTTACACGATTTCCGATCTCTGTGCTACCTGAAATACCGACTTGCGCAACAATCACGCAATTTTCTCCGATTGTAACATTATGAGCAATCTGAACAAGATTATCGACTTTTGTTCCACGACCAACGACAGTTTTACCTGTGTTTGCTCGATCAACAGTAACATTAGCCCCAAGCTCTACATCATCTTCGATTACGACTGTTCCGATCTGAGCTATTTTTATGAGTTTATCTTTATCAGGCGCATAGCCAAAACCATCGCTTCCAATTACCGTCCCGCTATGAATAATTACCCTATTTCCTATTATAACTTCTTCTCGTATTGTTACAAGCGGATATATAAGCGAATCTGACCCTATTATTGAGTTATCACCTACATACACAAAAGGTGATATGACTGTCCTATCACCTATCTGAACGTTATCACCGATGAAAGCGTATGCCTGTATAGATACATCATTACCAAGTTTAACATTATCACCGATAATAGCTGTAGGATGTATGCCCTTATTTTTTTTATCAGGTTTAGAAGCAAACTCATTAACAACCTTTGCCCAAGCCAGATATGGATTTTTTACTTGTATTAAAGCCTTTCCATTGCAAAAAGAACCCTCACCAGCAATTATAGCGGAAGCCTGGGTTTTCTCTATCTCTGAAAGATAACGGGGATTTGCAATAAAAGTGATCTGTCCTTCATGAGCTTCCTTGATCCCTGATACACCATGAATCTCAATATCGCCATCACCAAATAATTCTCCACCAATTAACTCACAGATCTCCCTAAGTTTTTTAACCATATAGATTCATCCCCGCTTTTTTGAATTGTTATTTATAAATCTTACCTAAATACAAATACATTTAATAAGATTACTTTTGTTCATTTGCTTTATCTTTTGAGGGATCAGCTTCTTTTGCTTGATTAGAGATTTTATCTTTATATAACTTGTCAAGCATTACGACAATCTTATTAGTAATTTCTAATTCTGGATTCACATAAAGAACAATTTTATATATTTCTAGCTGTTTTTCTAATACAATATCATATTTTTCCTCAGCAGCTATTTTTTTTATAAGGTCTTTGATCTCCTGAATAATAGGGTCTATCATCTCTTGTTGTTTTTTGCCAAGAACCATATTACCTTCTTGGACAAGATTTTGACCCTCAAGTCTTTTATTATCTATCTGATCCTGAAGCTTTTGTTCTTCCTCTTTATTTTCAAGGAATTTTTGACGTTTGAGTAATTCATCCTCAAGTCTTGTTAGTTCCTTGCCAATTTGCTCACCTTTTTTCTGCCATATTTCTCTTTCTTTTTCTAGTTCCTCTAAAACTTTCTTCCCCCAAATGCACTCTTGAAATACCTTCTCTGTATCTACTACCGCTATATTCAATGGCGACTGAGCAAATGCCTGAATACCAAACAACATGAAAGATAATATTAATATTGCTAGAAAACTTTTTTGCATATTACAAGATCCTCCCGATTTCTTACTAAATATATATATTTTTTTTAATAAAATTATCTAATACTACCTCAACGAATAAGTTTTTCTGTATAGGACGCAGATGAAACGGATTTAGCTCGTAATGCGTGATGTGTAATACGTCTTTCGTTTTACGATTTTTTTATCAGCGATAATCTCGCCAAATCCGCTCAATCAACGTTCTATAAATCCATAAAATCTAACTTATAACCTATGTTTTTTATATCTAAATTATATCAGAATGCTGGTCCTAAATCAAATTCTAATCTTCCGCCTTTTTTGGTAGTTCCTATTGTATCCAATCGGTAACCATATTCAACCCTAGCCAATGCACCCAGAAAATCAAATCTCAAACCAATACCAACTGATTTTTTAGGACTAAAATCACCAAAAATCTTTTCATTACCTCCCCATGTCTGACCAGCATCAAAGAATATTATACCCCTTAACATATTGGTTATAGGGAAACGATACTCAATATTTAGCTGTCCCATGCGGTTTCCACCATATTGCGAATATTCACCGGGGGGAGTAATAGAATAAAGCGGATATCCTCTAATTGATTGTATTCCGCCAAGATAAAATCTTTCAAATCTCAGATATTTTGCGTCTTTTCCTGTTATATATCCAGTTTTTAGGTGAAAAACAAGCACAAGTTTCCACCATGTCGGTATAAACAGGCTTGATTCGCTTTGAAATTTCTGAAACCTATCGCCCCCCAAACCTGATATTTCTGCGGAAATATTATTATAAGAGCCTCCGTTTGGATCAAATATACTCGTCATGTAATTTCGTGTATCCCTATCCATAATTAGCCCTATGCTTCTAGTTTTTCCTTCTGAAAGTGGAAGCGAAGCAAGGTCTGTCGGTGAAGGATCAGGATTTATATTGCTCTTATACCACTCCTGAGGTGTAACATACATGTTTTGCTTTTCGTCCCATTGCTTATATCGTGTATTTTCATTCCTTAGACGAAGTGCAACATCCATATTTCTGATTATGGGTCTTCCAAGAGTTATTGAGCCTCCTACACTGTCATCTCTATATGAACCGCTTTTATTTTTTTGATCATTATATTCACCGGGCATATAATATAGGCTTCTTCTTATGCTGTATAGGCTGGCATTAATTGATGTAGGAGTATTTAGTAGCCAAGGAGAGCTAAAGACGATCTGACCAGTTCGACGTTCTTTTGTTCCTATTTCGCCTCTTAATTGAAGTCGCAAAGCCCGACCAAGAATATTATCATCCCATATATCAAGCGCACCAAATAATCCGCCCTCAGAACCATATCCGCCAGCAATACTGAACATGCCTGACTGTCTTGATTCCTGAATATCAAAACCGACATTGATTCTCTGAGAATCATTATTCCTGTCAAATTCAGTTTTTATAGGTTCATCAATTCTATCTGTTTCCAGATTAATTTGAGGCTCAACCCTCTTTATAAATGGACCAAGATTAAGGATTTTGCGTCTTGCATCTTCCACATTTTGAGATGAGTAAATTTCACCTTCTCTAATAGCATAGCGATCAAGTTCACGCCTTATAACATATTCCTTTGTCTTATGAGGCTCATCGCTTGTTTCTGATATCCAGTTTATTGGTACAGTAGCTATATACGCTATTGTCCCTTCTGATATTGTAAGCCCAATATTTACTATTTCTTCGCCTTGCTTGTAATCTATATCAGGCTTAATCTGGATCGAAACCCTACCTTTATCAAGATACATTTTCCTTATAAGCCCAAGCCCATCGACGAAACTCATCTCCTTGAAAAGATCGCCCTCTTTTAAGGTAAACTGCTTAAGAATATCTTTTTTAGAATATACAGGTTTAGAATCTTTATAAGGAATAATTGTAACGTTTATGTCCCCCACTCTATATTGGGGACCTTCTTCAACCTCTATGTTAATTTTTATTCCTGTTTTTGCCTCATTAAATTCTTTTTCTGCCTTGATGACTTTTGCATCAATAAAGCCATTTTGACGATAATATTCTGGTATAGTTTTAATATCACCTTCGTAATAAATATCGTCAAACCTCTTGCCCTTTTTTAATTTCATTTGCTTTCGGATTTCTCTATCGGATATTCGACGATTACCGGTTATTTGTATTTCTTCCACTGAGATTTTTTTGCCTTCAGTGATGTCAAATGCCACTCTTGCAGTTCCATCTTCTGGATTTGTTATTATATTTGGCTCAACTTCTGCAAGATAAAAGCCTTTTTGCTTATAATAGTTCAAAATCTTATTTTTATTATCTTGACGGGCTTTTCCGCTAAGTGATCGGTTTGTCCCTATTGTTAGAATATCCTTAATTTTTCCAGTACTAATTTCCTTATTCCCATTAATTGCGATATCACCAGATATCTTAGGCCATTCTTCCACTATAAAGGTAATTTTTATACCATCATCCATACCTACTGAATCGACTTTTATGTTTGAAAACTGACCTAATTTATAAAGTTCCTTAACGTCTTCCCTGATTTTTCTAATGGATATTTCTTCACCAACTCTAGTTTGTAATATAGCTATGATAGTTTCTGGAGGCATGGTTTTACTACCCTGAACCTCTATGGATTTAATAATAAATGGGTTTGTATTGTTTTCTTGTGCTGATACGGGCATAATCAGATAGACAATACAAAATAAAACCATTATAACGATGACACTATTTATGAATCTGAATTTATATGTAACAGCTTTCATTGCTGAAACACTCTCCCAATATGTTTTATATGTTTATAAACCAATAGCGACTGGTTGGACGACCTCAAATCGGAGACAATCACCGTCTAAGGTTACATTTATTGTATTACCATAAGCACTACCATCAAGCATTTTTTCTGCAATAGGGTCCTCTACAAATCTTTGTATTTCTCGGCGCAAATGTCTAGCGCCAAATTGCGGATCAAAGCCCTTTTCGACAATAAAATCAATAGCATCTTGTTGAAAAACAAGGTCAATATTCTTTTCCTTTATCCTTTTTTTCACTTCATCGAGCATTAATTCTGCTATTTTTGCAATGTGTTCTCTGTCAAGGGAGTTAAAAGTTATGACACCATCAATTCTATTAAGGAATTCTGGATTGAAAACCCTCTTTAACTCACTCATAACCTTACTGCGAATATTCTCATAGGATTTTGAAACTTCTGCAGTCTGAAACCCTATTGTTGAGCCTTTTGCAATATCCCTGCTTCCTGCGTTTGAAGTCATTATTAATATTGTGTTCCGAAAATCTACCGTATGACCAAGATTATCCGAAAGCCTGCCATTATCAAGCACCTGAAGCAATATATTGAAAACGTCAGGATGAGCTTTTTCAATCTCATCAAGCAGAATTACTGAATATGGATGCCGTCTGACTTTTTCTGTCAGTTCTCCACCCTCTTGATAACCAACATATCCCGGAGGAGCGCCAACAAGCCTTGAAACCGAAAACTTTTCCATAAATTCTGACATATCAATTCTTATTATAGCATCCTGACTGCCAAAGAGAAATTCTCCCAAGACACCTGCAAGATAGCTTTTTCCAACCCCTGTTGGTCCTATAAATATAAATGAGCCAATTGGTCTATTAGGGTCTTTCAAACCTGCTCTTGATCTTCTAACTGCTTTGGTAAGGGCAGTTATCGCCATATCTTGACCAATAACTTTATCCCTAAGAGCATCCTCCATTCTCATTAGTTTATCTGCTTCTGTTTCCTCAAGTTTGGAAATAGGGATACCTGTCCATTTTGATATTACTGCTGCAACATCATCATCAGTAACTTCCAACCTCTCCCGAACAGAGTTTCTCCTTAAATGATTGCTATATAAAGATAATGAATTAAGGCTTTGAGTGAGATTTTGTGTATCAAATTCGTCATCGCTTAACATAAAGTTCTTGACATCAGATATTCTTTGGGTTTGCTCTATTGCCATAGAAACATGGTTACGCTTATTTTCATTGTTTTTAGAGCTATCACTGCTTCTGCCCATTCTGACATAAGAACCAGCTTCGTCGATGACGTCTATTGCCTTGTCGGGCAAATATCGGTCTGAAACATACTGGGCGGAAAGTTTGGCAGCTGAAATGAGTGCCTTTTCGTTATATACAACGTTATGATGTTCTTCGTATTTGTCCTTTAATCCCTTAAGAATTTCTATTGTATCATCAACACTAGGTTGAGGAACATTTACAATCTGGAATCGCCTTTCTAATGCCCCATCTTTCTCTATATACTTTCTATATTCATCAAGGGTTGTTGCACCGATACATTGTATCTCACCCCTCGATAAAGATGGCTTAAGGATATTTGCTGCATCAATAGCACCTTCTGCAGCTCCTGTTCCTACAATAGTGTGAATCTCATCTATAAATAGAATTATATCTTGTGTTTGACGGATCTCGTTCATTATGTTTTTAAGGCGCTCTTCAAACTGACCTCTGTATTTTGTTCCTGCGACAAGACCAGCAAGGTCTAGGGTTACTAATTTTTTATCCAATAATGAGTCAGGAACGTCGCCACATACAATTTTTTGCGCTAATCCTTCCACTATGGCAGTTTTTCCAACACCCGGCTCTCCGATCAGAACGGGGTTATTTTTCTTTCGTCTGATAAGAACCTGCATAACTCTTTCCATCTCTAAATCTCTACCGATAATGGGATCAAGTAGATCATCTTTTGCAAGTTGTGTCAAATCACGACTAAATTGATCTATATTACGGGGTGCTTTACGGGTGGTAGGGTTTGAATTTGTTGACTGATATTTAAGAACTCTACGGATTTTTTCAACTGTTACACCAAATTTTGTCAATGCCCTGCAAGCTATACCATTTTTTTCTCTCATTAGTCCGAGTAATATATGTTCGGTCCCAACATGCTCAATATCAACTCTATGTGCCTCTTCCATTGCATACTGAAGAACTTGTCTCGCTGTTGATGAAAAATCGACAGGTTGTTTTATATCACTAGGAGAATTTGACCTCCTAACGTGCATTTTTACTTCCATCTCAAGTTTTTCAAGACTAACGCCAAGTTCTTGTAATGCCCTTGCAGCTATACCTTGTCCTTCATGAACAAGTCCTAATAAGAGGTGTTCTGTGTCTATTTGATCATTGTTGAGCTTTCTGGCTTCTTCGCTTGCATAGTTAATTATTATGCGCGCCCTTTCGGTAAATCGTCCTCCTGCTAACATAGTAAATCCTCACAATTTTATAATTATGCAAAATAAATAATGTTTTATTATTTCCAAAAATTCTATGAATTAATTGTATGATATGTCTTTTTTGTCCTCAATTAACCTCATCGGATATAAGAACCGTTTTTTATTACTTTACTTATGATCTCAGCCCTTTTTATGTCGCGAAATATAGGCTCAAGCTTTTTATTCTCACGTTTTTGCAAATGAGCAGAGCGAGTTAAAGTTAAAAGCTTGGCTACCTCATTTGGTTGCAAACCTTTGATTATATCCAAACTGATTCCTAAATTAATCCATGACAATAATTCCAAAGACTCAATCGAAGATATTGTCCTTGCATTTATTAAAATTCCATAAGCCCTAAATATTTTATCTTCTAAGTTTATTTTCTTATACTTTAATAAAACTTGCCTTTCTTCACGTTCCTTAAAAATTATCTGGAGGGCAATGGAACGCATACGTTCTATAATTTCTTCTTCGGATTGACCGAGAGTTATTTCGTTTGAAATTTGATAGAAAGAACCTACATTTCTTGAACCTTCACCATACATTCCTCTAACCGCATAACCCATATTTGATATGGAATTTATTATTCTTTTTCCTTCCCTAGTTAATGACAAAGCAGGTAGATGAAACATAACGGACACACGGAGTCCTGTTCCTGTATTGGTTGGGCATGATGTAAGAAATCCTAGTTCAGGTGAAAACGAATAATTGATTTTTTTGCTCAAATCATTATCAATAGAGTTAATCAATTCCCAGAGTTGTTTTAATTGTAATCCAGAACCTATAGCTTGAAGGCGGATATGATCTTCTTCATTTATCATGATACTTATATTCTCTTTTTCATCTATAATGACTTTTCTGGCTATGTATTTTTCAGCAAGATCTCGACTTATTAAATGACGTTCCATCAAGAATCCGCAATCAATCTCATCAAGGTCCTCCAGATCAATCACATAGGCGTTGCGAAGTGGAGATCTCTCATAATCAGCTATTTCAGCACAAGCCCTCTCAACTAAAGTTGCAATTTCCATTAGTTCGATCTGATCTGCAACATTGCAAAACAAAAATCCCTTAATATTGCGTGCAAGCCTTATTCTACTACTAACGACAACATCTAAATCAGGACCGCTATCCTGCATCCATTTTGCTTCCTTAATAGATATAGCACTATGCAAAAAGCGGATTTTTGTCTTATTTGTTTTTTCTACGGTTTGGCTTTGATTATTAAGGATTGATTTGCCTTTATGTCTTATACTTCCATGTGTTTTGCTCAATAATGAGATCAATTGATCGTGAAAATGATTATAGCATTCCTCACAACCCAATAAAGGGAAACAACCATTTTCAATATCTGCATGAAAACTACAATGACAACGTGGACAGATACTTATAGTCTGCTCTGTAACATCAGTCTTTGCTTTAATATTTCCAGTTGCACAATCTTCACAAGCACGAAATTCTTTTAGATTAGAATCTACTATCGTGCTAATAATGTATGATGCCTGCCTTTCAGAACATATTTCGCAAAGCATGAAACCAAGCTTTTTTAGTTTCTTTTCTTGTATCTTGTCCATCCTTAATTCCATTATTAAATGAAAATAAACGTTATTCAGGATAAATCGGAGTTCCTGTATTCTGGGTTAGCTTGCGAAATTCTGTTGTTAGCTTTTGTGTTATCTCTCCGGGATGGCCATCACCTATAATTCTGCCATCAACCATAACAACTGGAATAATTTCTGCTGCTGTTCCTGTAAGGAAACACTCATCAGAAACATAAACCTCATAGCGATTGAATATCTTTTCCTCAACATTCATCCCTATTTTATGGGCTATCTCCATAACCGCATCTCTTGTTATGCCTTCTAGTGCGCCAATATAAGTTGGGGGTGTATAAAGCGAACCATTTTTGATTATAAAGATATTATCGCCAGTGCATTCAACAACGTAACCATCAGAATTAAGCATGATCGCTTCTATAACATTGCCATTTTTTGCCTCAATTTTGGCAAGAATATTATTGAGGTAATTAAGAGATTTTATTCTTGGATTTAATGCTTCGGGAACATTCCTTCTTGTTGGGACTGTTATAACATTCAGACCATTTTTATAAAACTGCTCATCATAAAGAACGATTTTATCGGTAATTATAAATACAAATCCTTCTTTGCTACATTTATCTGGGTCTAAACCGAGATCGCCGACTCCTCTTGTAACAACCGCCCTGATATATGCGTCACTCAGCTTGTTGAGTCTGAGAGTCTCCAATATTTTTTCTTTCATTTCATCAATGCTTAGTGGAATTTTTAGGCGTATTACCTTTGCTGAGTCATAAAGTCTTTGTAGATGCTCATCAAGCCTGAATACTCTACCATTATAAGACCTTATACCTTCAAATACACCATCTCCATAAAGCAATCCATGATCAAACACAGAGACTTTTGCTTCTTCTTTTGGAACAAAATCGCCATTTAGATATATCAATAGACTCATTTTTCCCTTGTAGAAAGGACGGAAGCACCGGCCTTCTAATCTCCTTTCAAAATATCTACTTTCCCGTCGGTTAATCTGATAATTCTGTTTGCTCTTTCCGCCAAGTTTTCATTATGTGTAACAATTATGAAAGTCTGATTCATTTCTTCGTTTAATTTATATAAGAGTTCGTGTATTGCTTCTCCTGTTATTCTATCGAGGTTCCCAGTAGGTTCATCCGCCAGTATGACATTCGGATTATTAATCAAGGCTCTTGCAACTGCAACTCTCTGTTGTTCTCCACCTGAAAGCTCAGACGGTTTATGATGTTCTCTGCCATTAAGTCCGACTGTTTTTAGAAGTTCTTTTGCTAAACTAAAAGCCTTATCTTTATTTTCATAGGCTATTAATATTGGCATCATGACGTTCTCAATAGCGCTAAATTCTGGTAATAGATGATGAAACTGAAAGACAAAGCCGATCTCACGATTACGAAATTGTGCCAAGCTTTTATCATTAAGTCTAAAAATATCCTGATCTTGATAGAAAACCGTTCCACTTGTTGGACGATCCAAAGCCCCTAATAGATTAAGTAAAGTTGTTTTTCCTGAACCAGAAGCGCCAACAATTGTTATAATTTCGCCCTTCTTGACAGTTATATCGATACCTCGTAAAACTTGCAGTTCACTTTGACCACTTTTATATGATTTGCATAATTCAACAGTTTTTAGGCATATATTATCGTTTTTTTTCGTTTCAAGCACCTTATTTTCCATTATTACCCCATGCTTATTCGTATCTGAGAGCCTCAACAGGTCGCATTATAGATGCCCGCCATGCAGGATATAGCGTAGCAAGCCAGCATATCAATAATGATGAAATATTAACGAATATAACGAAATACCAGTTTATCTCTGCTGGTAATCTACTTATCTGGTAAACGTTCCCGGGGATCCTTATTGGAAGCCAAGTCTCCAATGACCAGCATATAAAAACGCCAAGTAATGTTCCGAAAAGAGAACCGATAAAGCCTATAAGTGTTCCTTCAAAAGTAAATATAGACCAGATACTTTTTTGTGTTGCACCCATAGATTTCAATATGCCGATCTCTTTGGTCTTTTCCATAACCATCATTATCAATGTGCTTGTGATATTAAACGCAGCGACAAGAATTATCAATGCTTCTATAATAAACGTAACAATCTTCTCTAGGTTTATAGCTTCGAATAAATCTTTATGGGCTTCCATCCAAGTCATAATGTAATATGAAAGACCTAACTCCATCTGTATATCTCGCCGTATTTTATTTGCCTGATGTATATCCTTTATCTTGACTTCGATTCGATCAACAGCATCAACGACATTGTAAAGTTCCTGACCAGTTTCCAAAGACAAAAAAGCCAGATTGCTGTCATAGGTATACATTCCAGATTCATATTCACCGATAACAACAAGCGTTCTTATTACAGGCTGTAATCCTGCAGGAGTTTCAACCAGCCTTGATATAATACGGACTAAATCACCTTTTGTTACTTCAAGTCTTCTTGCAACACCCTTTCCGAGTATTATCCCTCCAAAAATAGTATCTTTTGTGTGTTTTTGCGCCATTTCAATTAAAGGAGAATCGAAATCTAGCTCATCTTTGACGTATTCACCGATGCCTGTAACTTTTGGCTCAAGGTCTGTATCTATGGCTTTGATAAGCACACCCATCTGATTATCGCCGAATTCATCTTGAAGGTATGCCTGCCGAACCAGCGCCGGAGCAGTCGCTATTACCCCATCAAGCGTATTTATTTTGTCCATCGCGCTTCGATAGATGCCAATAGGACGATCATTATCACCAAAAACAACCAGATGGCCTTCGGAATTAAGCATCTTATCTCTGTATATACTCTCAACGCCAGTCATTACGGACAATGCAATAATAACAGTCGCTACACCCAATGCGACACCCGCAATAGATATAAGCGAGATAAAGGAGATAAAATACTGCTTGCTTCTAGCTCTGAAATAACGAAAACTTATAAATAATTCATAGCGCATATAACGATTAAGGATTAGAAGATTTTAAGATTGGAAGGTTTTTGAATAGTTCAAATTCAATCTTTTAACCTTTGAATCCTTTATTCCTTACTCATTGCTTTCAGGGCGCATGTGTGGAAAGAATATAACATCTCTAAGAGAAGGCATATCAGTCAATAGCATAATAAGCCTGTCAACGCCGATTCCTAGACCACCTGTCGGGGGCATTCCATATTCCAAAGCTCTGATGAAATCCTCGTCAAGCATTTGAGCTTCATCATCTCCTGCTTCTCGTTGCTTTGCCTGATCAATGAAACGCTCTCTCTGATCTATTGGATCGTTTAATTCGCTAAATGCGTTCCCTAATTCAAGATGACCTATAAATATTTCAAAACGCTCAACAACAGATTCATCATCCGCTTTCTTTTTTGCAAGCGGTGAGATCTCTGTTGGATGATTCATTATAAAAGTAGGCTGTAATAAATTTGGCTCAACAAATTCTTCAAAAAGGAAATTTATCAATTTACCACGTAAGATATTTTTTGGCAATTCAGGTTCACGCTTGGACGCAATATTATAGAGTTCTTCATTGCTAGTATTCTTTACATCAATACCCAGTGCCTCTGATACTGCATCTGTCATCGGCAACCTGCGCCAAGGTGGTGTAAGGTCGATCTCTTCGCCTTGATAGTTTATAACCATTGTGCCATATATTTCATTTGCAGAACCAGAAACCATCTCTTCTGCAATAACCATCATATCATTATAATCGGCATAAGCCTGATATAACTCAAGCATTGTGAATTCAGGATTATGATCTCTATCCATGCCTTCATTTCGGAAATCTTTTGAGATCTCATAAACTCTTTCAATTCCTCCGACTATTAATCGTTTTAGATAGAGTTCATCTGCTATTCTTAAATAAAGGTTCATATCCAGTGCGTTATGATGTGTAATAAATGGTCTTGCTGATGCGCCTCCATAAAGAGGCTGAAGGACAGGCGTTTCTACCTCAACGAAGCCTCTATCATTAAGATATTGTCTCATGTTTTGAATAATCTTTGTCCTTGCAAGGAATACCTTTTTTACATCAGGATTGACTATAAGATCAGCGTATCTCTGTCTATATCTAATTTCTTTATCTTTTAGCCCATGCCATTTTTCTGGTAATGGTCGTAGGGATTTTGTCAATAGTGTCAGTTTTTTGACAAGAATCGTTAATTCACCTGTTTTTGTTCGGAAAATCCAGCCTTCAACTCCAATTATATCGCCTATATCAAGATTCTTGAATACTTCATTAAAAGCCTGATCGCCAATTTGGTCTTTACGAATATAGGCCTGTATATTCCCTGTTGAGTCTTGAATATTCATGAAGGCGGTTTTTCCATGCTCTCGCATAGACATTATGCGCCCAGCGATTTTGGCGGAATATTGATCTTCTGCAAATTCTTTTACTTCTGCAAATTGCTTTATAATATCACCAGTGGTATTTTCTGGAGAGTATTTACGTGGATACGGATCGATCCCTGCGTTTTTAAGTTCTTCTAATTTTAATATTCTCTGTCTTATTAATTCGCTTTGTTCCACTTAACTAACCCTTTGTTTGCTGTGAGATAATAATCGCTTTGTAGCTATATCTTCTATAATTGAACATAAAGATAAAATTTACGAGAATTATAAGTCAAAAGCACTTCTATGTCAAGTGAAAGTTCTTTTTTCAGTAATTCAGGCTTGATGATGCATTATGTTATAAAGTATAATGACAAGATATTATACATTTTATTAAGAGGACGATTCAGCAAGCTATCTTTGCAAAATATAAAGGAGATTATATGAAAGAAATCACTAGGGAAGACTGGGAAACTGGATATTATATACATGGCAAACCAGAATATCATGGTGGAATATGGAGAAGACCTGATACATGGTATAGCAATAACGGTGTTAGCTGTTTACAGAGTGTATGTGCAAATGGTGAAGATGATGATTCAAAAATCTATCGTGGTAAATGTGTATATGAATGCACATGTTGTTATCTAAATCTTCTTCATACAGAGGAATATCACAAATCACAGACAAAAAAATAGTTCTTTTAAATAGGCCCCTTTTCACTTTGCCCAATTTATTATTATGTTATGTAACAGCTTAAAGCGAGTACGACGTAAGAATTTGTATTTGCAACTAAGGTAAGGATGTTTTGTTACAGACATAGCAAATTATAATGTCTTTGTTTGAGACTATGAAAACCTATGTTTTTGAGATTCAGCATTTCTCTTGCAGAGTGGGCTTTTTTGTAGAAAATTCTTTATTGAGTCCTTAATTTGACTTTTATTTTGTTTTTTGTGTATACTTTGTCTATATAAAATTTATATAAAAAGATATTAATGTAACCTTTTTTATTAATATTTATCTCTACATTTTAATGGGAGCTACTGATTATAATATCATGTATTGTAAAAATGATATTTTTTATATGAAAGGAGAAAAACATGGCAGATAGAAAAATTGGATATGATGACACACCATTTTTGCCAAATTCAACATGGAGAGTTCATGATGGCAAAAGACCACAACCAAGAGTAATAGTTCCGGGGACATTCAGCACACCCGAAACTCCGGGATTGCCTCCATCAGATGCTATCGTCTTATTTGATGGCAAAGATGCCTCAAAATGGGTTGGTGTAGATGGTGGGGCGATTAAATGGAAGATCGAAAATGGATACATGGAAGTAACTCCGGGAAGCGGTGGAATACAGACCAGAGATGAATTTGCTGATTGTCAGCTTCATATCGAATGGTCAGCACCGTCAGTAATTAAAGGTGAAGATCAAGGACGTGGTAATAGCGGAGTTTTCCTGATGGGCAGGTATGAAATTCAAGTGCTGGATTGCTATAACAATCTAACATATCCAGATGGAACAACAGGTGCGATATATGGTCAGTACCCACCATTAGTAAACGCCTGTAGGAAACCCGGCGAATGGCAATCTTATGATATATTCTTTGTTGCACCAAAATTTGATGGAGATAAGCTAGTCAGTCCTGCATATATAACAGTTGTTCACAATGGAATATTAATTCACCACCATCAACCAGCATTGGGACCAACAGGACATAGATCAGTTCCTTCTTATAGCTCTCCGCATAGTAAAGGACCTTTGGCTCTACAAGATCATGGAGATTTGGTAAGATACCGAAATATCTGGATACGTGTCCTTAAAGGCTACGATGAATAAACTATACGACTTTTTAATTAGAAATAAATAGACAGATAGTTAAAATAGGGGTGATAAATTATGATAAAAAGAAAACTCGGTAAAACTAATGAAGAACTTACTGTTGTTGGCTTTGGTGGAATCGTGGCAGCAGGAGAGAAGCAAGAAGATGTAAAATGCTATGTCGCCAAAGCTGTCGAAGAAAAAGGGATAAACTATTTTGATGTTGCCCCAAGCTATGGTAATGCAGAGGAAATGTTAGGTCCTGCTATTGAACCTTATCGTGACAGGATTTTCCTTGCCTGCAAAACTGGAAGGCGTGATGCAAAAGGTGCAGAAGAAGAACTACATCAATCGCTAAAACGTCTGCATACAGATCATTTCGACCTGTATCAATTTCACGGTGTAACCTCTATTGACGAAGTTAATCAAATTGTCGGTGCAGGTGGGGCTTTGGAAACATTCCTTAAAGCAAGAGAAAAAGGATTGACAAGATATATCGGATTTTCTGCTCATACAGAGGAATCCGCAATCGCATTGATAGACAAAATTGACGAACTCAGCACAGTTTTGTTTCCATTCAACTGGGTTTGCTGGAATCAGCGCAATTTTGGTCCCGCAGTAGTCAAAAAGGCTCAGGAAAAGAATCTTGGTATATTAGCATTAAAGGCTTTGGCAAAAAGAAGATGGAAAGAAAAAGAGGAACGTAAATGGAATAAGACTTGGTATTCCCCTGTGGATACCTTTGATGAGGCATCACTAGCCCTGAGGTTTACCCTTTCACAACCGATTACATCTGCCACAAGCCCTAGTCATAATGAGTTTTTGTGGTGGATGTGTGATATTGCTGAAAACCTTACGCCATTATCCGAATCTGAACTCGAGGAAGTTAAAAGACGCAGTGAAGGTCTTGATGCGATATTTCCTCATTAATACAAGGAGAATCCTAATAATGAAAAGGTTTATTTGTTTGCTAATGGTTCTTATTTTCACTGTATTATCATCTTTTACTACTTACTCAGCAAATCCAGACAAAACATTAGTGCTTTATCTGCCTTTTGAGGAAGGTAGCGGCGATAAAACAAAAGATATGTCTCAATATAACCATGAAGCTAACCTTGTCAATAAACCTAGCTGGGTTAATGGCAAAAAAGGCAAAGCATTAGAATTTACTGGAAATAACTATGTTATGATTCCGATAGTTGATGATTTGCAATTACAACAAACCTTTTCAGTGAATTTCTGGGTTAAAAGAGCAGATGCCCAACCAGCAGAATGGTGCTATATGGTCGCTGCTGGAACATTGAAATGGGCTGTAATTTTCAATAGCAATGGAAAAGTTGGATATATATGGTCAATGTCTGGTGGTGGTTGGGGTCAGAGATTGGTAACAAAAGAAAATCTTACAACAGAATGGACTCATGTTGCAGTTAATTATGATGTAAATAAAGGTGTAGAGGAATATTTCAATGCAACGCTAGTTGGGGAAGGTGTTAAGCCTCCGAAGGTTGATGCTATTGATGGCTCAATTATGGTCGGTGCAAGACATCCCGGACAGGAATTTTTCAAGGGCATTATTGACGAGGTAGCTATTTACAATAGAACTTTAACTCTTGATGAGATAAAACGAGATATGGAGGCGGTTGGCGGAGCTTCTGTATCCAATACTGGCAAACTAGCGTCAACATGGGCTGGTATCAAAAATAAATAACATTAAATATGGGGATTAATATGAATAATATGAAATTAGCAGTAATTGGACTCGCTGGTGTTGGTGGTGTTCATGTGCAAAAGGTTAGTAGCATGGAAAATGCTGAACTTGCCTGCGTATGTGACGTTGTTCAGGGAATTGCAGACGATTTTAGCAAAAGATATAAAGTAAAGGCATATTATGATGCAGAAAAGATGATCGCAGAGGAAAAACTTGATGGTGTGATATTGGCAACTCCACCAAAAAGCCATTTTCCATTAACAAAAATGTCTGCGGAAAAAGGTATCCATGTCCTTGCAGAGAAACCGATGGCAAATTATGTTGATAGTTGCCAAAAGATGATTGATGTATGCAAAGCCAATGATGTGACCTTAATGGTTGGACATAAGAAAAGGTTTATCCCTGCCCTGCTTAAACTCAAAGAGCTATCAGAAGGGGAGTTGGGTGCGATAAAATACATGATACATCGTTATCCACATCCTTGGATGTCACCAAAAGATTGGTTTTGGGCAGAAGATGATGGTGGAGGACCTTTGCTTGAAAACGCTGTCCATGCGGCTGATATTCTTGGCTTCTTAATGGGTGATGTTGATACTGTCTATGCGGAAGGTGATTCTTTCTTTGCAGAACAACGAAAGCCCCAACTCAACTGTGCAGTGTATACCTTCCGATTCAAAAACGGGGCAATTGCTACAGTCGGCGCAGGCATGGTATCAATTCCCGCACTTAGTTTTGAAGATTATTATGTTGCGACAGACAACGGCGTTGCAGAAGTTTCTGGTAGCTTTGACTCTGCTGAAAAGATAAAATTTGCTTTTCGTAGTGAACCAAACAAACTCCATGAGGAAAGCTACCCTGGATTTGATTCATTCAAAGCAGAGATCGAGCATTTTATGGAATGTGCAAAATCAGGCAAAGAACCTGTTGCGAGTGGTGAAGCGGGGAAAAAGGCTGTTGCTATATGTCGTGCAGTGAAAAAGTCTGCCGAGATAGGTGAACCAGTGAAGGTTACTTGGTGATGATATGGAAAAGATACTTACAGGCGATGAAGCAATCGCTCAAGGCGCTTATGAAGCTAATGTTAGAGTTGTGACAGGTTATCCGGGTTCTCCAGGGACAAAGGTTTTAATGGGCATTTTGGAACTATCACAAAATGACCTTGATCGTCATATTGAATGGTCTGTCAATGAAAAGGTCGCCTTTGAGATAGCTCTTGGTGCATCAATCGGTGGTGATAGGGCGATGGTTTGCCTAAAAAGCGTAGGCATGAATATCGCCATCGATCCCATAATGACCGCTAATCTTACAGGTGTAAATGCTGGACTTGTGATATTACTCGGTGATGATCCAGGGGCTTTGTTATCTCAGAATGAGCAAGATACAAGGTTGATTATAGATATGCTGGAAATTCCTCTTTTAGAACCATCAACGCCAGCAGAAGCAAAGGAAATGATTATAAGGGCGTTTGAACTATCAGAGGAATTTCATACTGTTGTTATTGTCCGTGAGATTAGAAGTTTTTCTATAATGAAAGGCGCTGTTGAGACTCAAACACCGAAACACATTGAATCCAAAGGCTTTATCAGGCAGAAAAATCACTGGATTTCAACAACGTTTAATGTCTTGGATAATCATGATAAACTACACGAAAAGTTACATTGGATCAAGCAAAGATTCAATAATTCCGAATTTAACAAGGCTATTGGTATAGGTCATACTCATTGTGTCATAACTGCGGGATATTCATATACAAAGCTTATAAATGTCCTGAATGATAGTTTAGATGCCATTGGCATCCTGAAATTAGGCACTATATATCCATTACCAGAAGATATAATCACGAATTTTCTGAGATCGGCAACACAAGTTTTGGTGCTTGAGGATATCGAGCCTTATGTCGAAAATAGAGTTAAGGCTATCTGTCATGATGCAGGCATACAAGCAGAAGTTATCGGAAAGACAACAGGTCATATCGCAGGAGTTGGGGAAACAACAAAGGAAAACATCGCTGATGTGCTAAAATCCGAATTCGGCTTAGATTTGCCAGAAATAGATTATTCATCTGATCCTGCATTACAAAAAGGCGAACTTGAAAAGACATTTTGTGAAGATTGCCCTTATACACCGACATTTGAGATATTACATAAGGTAATAGAAGAAATTGGTGAAAAGCCGATAATCATTGCAGAGCCGGGCTGTTCTGTTCGGCTTAATGCAAAGCCCTTTGAAATGCTTGATGTGAAATATTCTATGGGTTCGGCAATTGGGCTTGCATCAGGGATCGCATGGTCAAGGTCAAAAATCAAGCCAATTGCGGTCTGTGGTGATTCTTCTTTCTTTCATACAGGTATAAACGCTTTTATGAATGTAATTCAGAACAGAACCCCAATATTCATAATGATTCTTGATAACTCAGTGGCCGCATTGACAGGCTATCAAACGCATCCGGGAACTGGCTATGATATTAGAGGAAATGAGACGCCAAAAGTTGATATGGCTGATATTGCAAGAATATGCGGGGTATCTTTTGTTGAAGTTGTAACGCCTGACAAGCCAGATGCAATGAAAACGGCATTCTATAAGGCACTGACAATAGATGAGCTGTCATTTATTGTTGTCCGAAAGCCTTGCCCATTAATTAAAAAATAGCCCTAGAATATATGTAATTTTAGGTGAAAAAAAAGGAAAAAAGGGCATTTAAAGGAGGATTTTTATGATAACAATAGCATTATTTGGCGCCGCTGGCAAAATGGGAACAAGAATCGGTAATAACATAAAGGACGATCCAAATTATAAGGTTTTATATGTTGAGGGCAACGATATTGGCATATCAAAATTAATTGAACGAGGTCTTAAGCCAACTAATTCTGATGAAGCGGTTAAGAAAGCTGATGTGGTGATATTTGCTATTCCAGATACATTAATCGGCAAAGTGGCAAATGAAATTGTGCCATTGATGAAAAACGGTGCAATATTGATATGTCTTGATCCTGCGGCACCACACGCCGGAGAAATGCCTGAACGCAAAGACATCGCATATTTTGTGGTTCATCCTTGCCATCCGCCTGTAATTAGCGATGAAACCGATCCTGAAATTCGCATGGATTTCTTCGGTGGAACAAAAGCAAAGCAGAATATAGTCTGCGCTCTTATGCAAGGCAGTGAGGAAGATTACAAACTAGGCGAGGTAATTTCTCGAAAAATGTTTGCGCCTGTGATGAATGCCTATCGAATCACTGTCGAACAAATGGCAATTCTTGAACCCGCAATGGCTGAAACGGTTGTATTTACTTGTATGACTGTTGCAAGAGAGGCAATGGACGAAGCTATTAAACATGGCGTTCCAGAAGACGCAGCAAGGGCTTTTATTTTGGGTCATATTAACGTCAATATAGGCATATTGTTTAATTTTATCGATGCTCAGGTATCTGATGCAGCAAAACAAGTCATGGAACGAGCAAAAAAGACAATATTTCAGCCTGATTGGAAAAAGGTCTTTGAGCCAGAGAACGTCCTTAAAGAAGTGAAAGCAATAACAAAAGGCAACAAGGCATAAATAAGAAATAATGTTCAACTGAATAAATTTTATGCACATTTTAAACCAGAAACAAACACAGATAGGAAAATAGGCTATGGACTTATATGTCAATAATCCAATAAGCCTAAATATAATTGTTTATCTGTGTTAGTTTATGGTTAAAAAAAACATAATATTTTATTTTTGGAGCGATGGAATAACCCAATAAGGTGCTGGAGCCTCCGTCCATTCGGGCATACTTAGCCCAGTTGGGTCATAAACGATGTCACCAGCCCTTAGAGTCATAATACACTCAAATTTTTTCGTTCCTGTCAGCTTTGCTCTTCCACAGTCAGCAAATCCAAATTTACCCTCATGATATTTAAGGATCGCAATATCAGCATCAGAACCAACACTAAGCGTTCCCAATTCAGGATGACCGATTTCCTTTGCAGGCGTAACGGTTGAGCGATAAATAACCTCCTTCAAAGGCATTCCGATACTCATCATTTTTGACATAGTGTTTAACATACTGACAACAGGACCGTTAATGTTTCCTGTATGCAAATCAGTGCTAATAGAATCTGGATAGAATCCATCTTTCCATGCTGGAACAGCATTTCTGAACCAAAAACTCCCAGCACCATGTCCTAAATCAAATATAACTCCACGTTCACGAGCCTGATACATATAGTCATAAACTTTGCCATTATCATCAACTATTGGAAATTGCTGTGCAAATACGTGTGTATGTATATCATTTGGTCTGAGTTTTTTTAGAATTAGATCGGGATATGGTCTTTCAGGTGGGCGAGGCCAAAAGTCAACCATGACAGGCTTCCCGCAGATCTCACCAGCTTTTACAGCAGACTCAACGGATGCCCATGGCGGATGTTCTGAGTCCCAGGGATTGCTTGTCCAATAATGTGCAGCCTTTATGCCTACAATTATATCAGGATATTTTTCAGCGACAGAGGCAGTAATTTCTGGGTGCATCTCTCTTGGATTCTGCTCTGTATCGGCAAGAACCATTCCCCCACTGGCAATGTTTATGAAGGCGAAAATTCTAACTCTTGACCGATTAATACAAGTTTCTTTAAAATCAATAAAATTTTTCCATCCTGCGCTACCTGCATCCGTTGTAGTTGTTACTCCTGCGGAAAATAAGTGCATGTCAGCATTAATGCTGGAAGTCCATCCTGTATATACATGTGTATGTATATCAATTATACCGGGAGTAACATAATGGTCTGACACATCTACAACTTTGCTTGCTTCGATCTCTGGAATATCCGCCGAAACCTTCAATATTTTTCTATCCTTTATTCCAATATCCATCTTTGAATCTACATTGTTTGCGGGATCAATAACATGACCACCTTTTAATAATATATCATAATTCTTTGTTTCTGTTGACATAATAAAACCCTCTCCTGAGATATGAACCTAATTAATTATCAAACTGCATTTCTAAAACATTTATATTATACAACTCAAAATATTCTTTTTCTACTATGAATTTTTTCATTAAAAAAATAGAACGACGATTAAGAAGTGAAAATTTTTACCTATTAAATCTCTTTGTTTGAGTAAATAAGCTTTATGTTGAGGTTTATATTTTTTGTATTGACATAAACATAAATAGGTTGTACATTTATTATAAATGTAAATCATCATGAAAATTGAATGGAGAGATGAAAACAGTGAAAAACAGAATACCTACACCAGAGGAAGTTCAGAGGGAAATATCTGAACATCTTAAAAAAATATATGGAAATGGAATACAAGATGTAAAACTAGTTTTTCCAAATCCTGAACCAGCAGGCATTGATAATAAAGAGACAGAAACAAAGCCTGAAAGCAAATTTAACCTTAACTTTAACTTAAAGCCAAAAGATGTAAAGGCATATCTTGATAGATATATCATCAAGCAGGATGAAGCAAAAAAGACCCTGGCTATTGCGATATGTGATCATTATAATCATGTAAAAGAGTGTGCAAGGCATGAGAGAGAAAAAAATAATCCAAAAGTCCATGAGGAATATGATGAGGAATACAGCAAACAGAATGTCCTTTTGATTGGACCAACAGGAGTTGGAAAAACATATCTCATAAAGACACTTGCAAAACTAATCGGAGTGCCTTTTGTTAAGGCAGATGCTACAAAATTCAGTGAAACGGGCTATGTTGGCGGTAATGTTGAGGATATTGTCCGTGACCTTGTAGCAGAAGCAAATGGCGATATCGAACTCGCTAAATATGGCATGGTGTATCTCGATGAAATAGACAAGATTGCCAGCGCACAAAATTTGATAGGGAAAGATGTCAGTGGGCGTGGCGTGCAGACTAACTTATTGAAATTAATGGAAGAAACAGAAATCGATCTAAATACTCCTTATGACCCAATATCTCAAATGCAAGCCATGATGGAGTTTCAAAAAAAGGGTAAAGTTGAAAAAAGAACCATAAACACAAAGCATATACTTTTCTTTGTAAGTGGTGCATTTAATCAGCTTGAGCAGATTATCAAGGAAAGACTCCAAGAACAGGGCATTGGATTTGGCGCAAAGGTTGGATCAAAGAGACAAAATTATGATTACATGAAGGAATGTAGGTCTGATGACCTTGTAAAATTTGGATTTGAACCTGAGTTTGTTGGTAGATTACCTGTCCGAGTTGTTTGTCATGAATTGTCCATTGAAGACCTTTATGAGATATTAAGCCATTCCGAAGGTTCAATAATTAAGCAGTATAAAAGGGCATTTAAGGCTTATGGAATTGACGTTGAATTCACCGATGAAAGCCTTAAAACAATAGCAGAAAAGGCTTTTCATGAAAGAACTGGCGCAAGAGGCTTGGTGACTGTATGTGAAAGGGTTTTTAGAGATTACAAGTTTGAGCTTCCGTCATCAAATATAAAGAATTTTATTGTAACAGAACAGATGATTAATGACCCTTATGTTGAATTACAAAAACTAATTAGCGACCCAAAGGAAAATAAGAGAATAATAGCGAAGGGGCAAATTAGACAATATGAACTTGACTATGAACATAAATACGGTATTAGTCTGAAGTTTTCTGATGAAGCAATAAGGATGATTAGCGACAAGGCTGTTGAAAAAGATACAACAGTAAGAGCTATATGTGATGAGCTTTTGGGTGATTATGAGTATGGGCTGAACTTGATCAAGAGAAATACAGGTAAATCTGAGTTTATTATTACCCCAGATGTTGTTTTAGACCCAAATGGGACACTTGATAAATGGGTTAAGCAATTTTATGCAGCAAATCCAGATACAGCAGAATCGTAAACCTATAAATAAATGGAGATACATAATCTATTGTATCTCCAATCCATTTTTTTACCTTCCAATAAATGAAATATCTTTTAAAAAAATCATTGCTTTTTATTATCATTTTTTCACTTTCCATTATATTACAGCACATATCCGCAAATGATACAGTATATTTTCCTAAAACGAAATTTGACATTTATATCAAGGCTTGGGGGCTTACTGCCTATGGCGATATGGAGATCATCAGAAAAACTAATATTGATGGACGTGAAGTCTTGCTTGTGCGATCTAGATCAATTGATGTTGCTGGTATTCTAGGATTTGTTGCAAAATTTCTGCGAGTATACAAACATTCAAATACTTTTGACACATATATTGACTTAGAAACGCTTCTTCCTGTCCGATACGAAGTATATAAGCTTGAAAAAGATGGCTCAAAAAAAATAACTGAGCATGTATTATTTGACAGAAAACTAAACAGGATAATTTCCTATGATGATAAAAGCACAATATTAAATAATGTTCCATCTAATATATATGACACATTCTCAGGATTTTTGGGACTTATACACAGATTTAATAAAGAGGATATATTTATTGGCAAAAGATATGATTTTGATATATACATGTATCGTGAAGTTGGGCATATCAGCGCAATAGTTACAGGGCAAAAAGTAATAGATGGTAAAAAAACTTATATAATTGAGATAAATAAGTTGCCTGATATATTCAAATATCCAGCATCAGTAAAATTTGAAATAGCAAATTACAATGAAAAATTAATACTCCCAACAAAAGGTGGATGTATAATTGATATTCCTGTTTTTAGTGATGTAACACTAAAAGGTGAGTTATATAAGATTAAATAATCGGAGGTAATGTAATGCCAAGTATATCAGCTATTATTGTTAGCAAAAAAGCGAATGAGGTAGAAATATTCTCAGCAAACGAGCTTTCCAATTATCTCGGAATTATGACCAATGAACAAATAAAAATAACAGATATTGCTTCTGGAAGGCGTTTATGTGTTGGTTTTGTCCCTGATGATGCTATATATAAAACTAATTTACTCGGTGAATTGGCAGATCTGCATGATGATGGCTTTATTATTAGAGCCTATGGTGATGATATTATAATAAAAGGAAAAAATCCACGAGGCACACTTTATGGTGTATATGAATACCTTAATAGATTAGGCGCAAGATGGTATTTCCCGGGCAAAGAGCATGAGTTTATTCCAAAGCGTGATGATATATTTATAAATGGGATTGATATTAAGGAATCTCCAGACTTTAATCATAGGAGTATATGTATTCATATATGGGAAAAAGGCTTCGAGCATTGGGTTGACTTTGCAGGCAAAGCAAAGCTAAATGCTATCCATCTTCATTCTGACGATGGTTTAGATGATATGGAAAAGCTTGCAAAAAACAGAGGGTTAGACTATAATTTTAGAAGACACTTTTTTGGTGAAAAATACTCACCCGAAGATAAATCCGATCTGGATGCGAATCGTAAACTAATACAGGATTACATAAAGACCCTACCTGAAAAGATAGATGATTTCTTTCTCTGGCCTGCGGATGTTGTCTTGCAAATTTATGATAATCCAGAAAACTGGTCAATCGCTGATATTACACTCATGTTTACAAATGAGATGGCAAAGGCAATAAAAGAGATCAAACCAAAAGGGCGGTTGAGTTTTCTTTCATACTGGACGACTTGGGGTGTTCCAAAGAATATCAAGCCATTGGATAACGTTTTTCTTGAAATCGCACACATGCACCAATGTTATTCTCATTCCATAGCCGATCGTTCATGCCAGACCAATTCAAAAGAGGTCATGCCTGATATAGACGGGTTAATGAATGTTTTTGATCCCTCTGAAACGCATGTTCTTGGATATTGGCTTGATGCTTCATTATTTGGCAGAGGTGTCTATAAAGGGCTTGATGGTAGATTACCATATATTGGAAATAACATCAGGCAGGATTTTCTATATTATAAAAGTAAGGGCATAAAGAATATAAGCACTTTTGCAGTAGGGCTAAACAACGATTATTTCGCCAAATTCATTTCACCGACTATCTTTCAATATTCTGCTTTATTATGGAATATAAAATATGACCTTGATTCAGAAATCAGGCTGTTTTGTGAAAATTACTTTGGTGAAACACAACTATCAAGCATATTCAGCCATACTGAGCATATTGATCCTAGATATAAAGGCACTGAAGCTTGGAATGAGTTAGCCGATTATCTTAAAAAATCAAAGGCATTAATCGATGAAGTGCTAAAAGACACTAAGAATGATCTTTACATAATGCGTCTAAATAAATTGCTACGAGAATTTGAGCATGTAGAAAAATGGATGGTGTCTGCATAAAAATAAATATGTTGTAAAATTAATACATATTGTATCAAAAACATATCACTTTTTGCTTTAACTATAATATCTATTATGTGGCTTGATGATGTGATTATCAAATATTACAAGCCATATTTAAATACAATTACATTTTCGGCATGAATATTGCTCAATATATCTCTCTGGTAACAAGATTAATATTGGCTTTATTAAACCGAAAGGAGTGTAAAAAATGTTCAAAAGTAATTTTATAATGTTAGGATTTGCATTTTTATTCATATTAATTTCATTTCAGGGATGCACTTTTCGAAGTGACAATTGCAATTTAATTGATGATACTGCACCTTTCTCTCCGCAAGGTGTATATAGTGTAAGTGGAGATGGAAAAATCTATATAGAATGGTATGCCAATCAAGAGAAAGACCTAAAAGGCTATATTGTCTATAGGAGTTCTGATCGTGATAGAGGATATAAGGAAATTGCCAAAGTCAGTTCAAATAGCTATATTGATAGAGATGTAGTAAATGGTAATACATATTACTATGCTGTTTCTGCATTCGATTATGACGGAAACGAAAGCCCATTAAGTTATGAAATCTCCGATACGCCTAGACCAGAGGGAAAGAATGTTAGACTTACAGACTATATAATTAATCCACGATTTACTGGATTTGATTTTAACGACCCTGATCGAGGCGCACAAATGTATGACTGGGAGAGACCGAACCTCTATAATTATATTGACATATATTTTGGGGTTGACACAGCGGTAAGTGTGCCTTATATTTATTCAGATAACGATACCCTCATTCAGGACCTTGGATATACTGATTCAATGGATGAAGTCGATATGTCCCCTACAAAAGGCTTTACAACTCTGTTTGTAGAAGCGGTAATTGGACATACCTACTCTTTTTTAACTCCAGAAGGGAATTATGCAAAAATCAGGATAACAGATCTATATGTTGATTGGGCTGGTAATTCTGTCCGTGATGCTTGGGTGAAGTTTGATTGGGCTTTTCAACTTCAAAAAGGCAATCCTAACCTTGCACCAAAGAATATTTTAGGTAAATAGTTAAATAAATGGCTTTTGGATAATTTAGATAGCCAAAAGCCTTGTTTTTATAAATTCGTTAGCCTTATTTTGAATAATATTTGGAATGGTGTTGATTTATATGATTGACTTAAATAAACTAAAAATAAAAGAAAAAAATGTGCAAATAAAGGGCAAAAAAATTTATATTTTTATTATAATGGTCGTTTTTATGTCTATAATTTTTGGGACATTGGTTTCAGGTGCGCAACCTCTCCTAGAACAACCAACCATCAAAAATATTTTTAGACTTGGTGAGATACTTGAATATAATGTAAAGGTTAGAGGTATACCCGCTGGAACTCAAGTTATGCAGATAGAAGGACAAAGAAATATTAGTGGTCGTGAAGTTTATCATTTGTCGTCAAGGTCAACTGTAAACAAATTTTTTAGCTTGATATATGCCTTTGATGATCAAAGCGAGAGTTTCGTCCTTAAAGACAGCTTGTATCCAGTAAGATATAGAAGAAATCTTGTCGACGGTCGATATAGTGGCAATACGGCTATAGACATTGATGATAATAGTCGAACAGCAAAGATTGTTAAGGACAGTAAAAACTACAAAATCAACGTTCCGATTGGAATACAAGACGAACTGTCTATGTTATACCTTATACGAACAAAAAACTTGAAAGTCGGGGAAGAATATAGATTTCCAGCAGTTATAGGAACAAAAGTATTTGATGTTGGAGTTATTGTATTAAGGACAGAAAATATTAAAACAATATTTGGCGATAAAAAGACAATAGTAGTTAAATCATTGCCGAGAAATGCTTTGCTTTGGATTACACAAGATGAGGATAGGATACCAGTTAAACTAGAAGTAAGCACAAAAATCGGAAAACTCGTAGCAGAACTAAAAGATATTAGCTAAATATTTCTCTGTAGATTAAATTTTAATAAGATCCATACTTTTATAATACTAAATAATATTAAAAAACTCTTATGACTGAAAACATTGATTATCGACAGTTTCTTTTAGAGACAAAATATTGCGATATAAGTGATCCAGAAATAATAAACATAGCAAAAGATGTTACTCGCAAATGCAATGGCGATGACGTTTGCTCTGCTATTCAAATATTTAACTGGGTACGGGATAAAATAAAATACAGTTTTGATTTTTGGAATATAAAAGCATCTGAAACGCTGAAAAAAAAGAGTGGAATGTGCGCCAATAAGGCAAATCTGCAAATAGCGATGCTTAGAGCAGTCGGTATTCCTGCTGGATATATGGTTCTACGCATAAACAAGGACGCTATAAGGGCTATTGCGACAGATGAATTATACGAGAAAAGCTCAGATATAATTATTCACGTCTATTGTTGTGTTATGCTTAATGGTAACTGGATTGGTGCTGATGCTTCTGTTGATAGAGACCTTTATGATTCAGCCTATATTTATATTCCCGGATGGGATCATGCAGAATGGAATGGCAGGGATCATATACATTTACCAGATAAATATATTGTTGATGTTTCTGGCCCTTTTGCAAATATTGATGAATATATGGATATGCCGCACAGGTTTATGACTGATGAAATTGTTTATAGGTCTAACTGTTTTATTGATGAACTCAGAGCAAAGGCAAGAATTGTAATTGGTGAAGTATGAAGAAAGAACATATCGAGAATGGATCAGACATGATGATCTAATAGTAGTAAAAATTATAGAGGACGAAACTGACCTTCTAATATCTGGAACTTCCGACCTATCCGAACCCGCCATTAGATCAGTAATCAAATATCGCAACCAGCTTAAAAATTACATTGCAAAAGACCGTAGATTCCTAGAAAGCCTTGAACCTATCGAAGTTAATCAAGATGCCCCAGAGATTGTCAAGGATATGGCAAGGGCTTCCAAGCTTGCAGGTGTTGGACCTATGGCATCTGTTGCAGGTGCAGTGGCGGAATTTGTCGCAAGGGATTTGCTTCCTCAAAGCAAACAGATCATAATTGAGAATGGCGGAGATATTTTTATCAAGACGAACGTTGAAAGGTTGTTAGGGATATACGCTGGAAAATCTCCATTTACGGGCAAGATCGCCCTAAATATAAATCCTGAACAAACACCATTAGGAGTTTGCACATCATCAGGCACAGTTGGACATTCTTTAAGTTTCGGAAAAGCGGATGCTTCAATAATTCTTTCAAAATGGACTTCTCTTGCAGATGCAGTTGCAACCGCTACGGGTAATATTGTAAAGACAGAAGGGGATATACAGAAGGGCATTGATTTTGCTCGTTCCATTGATGGTGTAGAGGGTGTTATTATTATTATCGGATCGAAGATCGGAATCTGGGGAAATATTGATATTACAAAGTTGTAAAAGAGTTTTAATTAATACTTGAAACGCAAAAAGTAAAATATGACAAAGTAAAACTTATTTATTCATTATGTATTTTGTTAAACATCAAAATAAATCAGTGTAAATCTGCCAAATCCGTTTAATCTACGCTCTATTTTTCATTAAATCTATTGTCATCTCGTCCATATCGGATCAAGACCAAAGATAGGCTCTCCGTTTAATAATATTGGATGTTCACCAGTCCCATCTGATCCAATAATCCATAATTGGGCATTATTTTCGTATATAATTTTATCACCATTAGGCGACCAAGATGGGCTTCTTCCACCATGTTTTGTGAGTTGGCGTTCTGTTGGTTTGCCATTTTCGTCGAATGTAACAAGCCATAGTTGAGAATGATCTGCTTCTGCACGACAAAAGACCAACATCTTTGTTTTTCCAGACGACCATGCAGGATCAAATTCGTCTAATGGGGTATCTGATACTCGTTCTGTCCTTCCTGATATTGTATCGTAATAATAAATATCTCTATTTGGTTTGCCTTGTTGATCTTGAGATAAAGGCAAAGAGCCTGCATAGGCAACTAATTCTCCGTCAGACGACCATGATGGACACGAAAAATCCATATTTTCTCCGGGAAGTGTCATTTCTATCCCTGTTTCTATATTCATTAATATTATACGTTTTCGATCAGCGATTTCTCTGATAAATGCAATTTGCTTTCCATCATTTGATAGCGCTTGTTGAGTGCCTGTCTGTTTCCAATCTAACTGTGTCAATGTTTGAGTATAGGGATATAGCATGTTTAGTCCAGTATAGCTATCAAGAAAAAGTATCTTTTGTCCGTCAATAGTTCCTGTTACATTTATGCCCGAAGCTATGCGATTTCGATTTGTTCCATCAGGATTGACCGACCAGATATAATCCTCAAACGTATAATATATTATTCCTTTGTTGCTTCTTATGTTAGATGATTGCATCTCTTTTGGTTCAAATTCATATACATCAACCAATATCCACTCATTATCATTCTTATTAAATGTAAATGCAACACCCTTACTCCAATACCACCATTCTTGTATATTTTCTTCTGTATCAAAGATATTATCTGGTTCTCCATAGTAAGCCTTTATGCCATCAGTTGTCATTGATGGCTTGCCATCTTCATTTAGGAGCGCAGTTATGGTAATATTCACATAAGGAGTTGTTAGATTTTCTATAACAGTAATTGCATGAGGAGTTCCCCAATGATCTCCAAGAAAGCCTGTTCCATAAAATCCGATTCCATCTCCATAATCAGCCTGTCCATTTTCATTATTATCTACAATCGCCATAAGAAAATGAACTCCAATTGATGCTGAACAAGCATAAACCCCATTTTCATCAAGTTTTAGCGGAACTCTTACGCCCTTTTCAAATGTCGGATCTTCCGAAAAAATTAGCATTACATTTGTTAGTTTATGATCTGTCCATATTATTTTCCCGCTTATTCCCGTAAATGGTGAATCAGTATCAACTTGTATTGGTTGTTCTGCATTATCTTCCTGTTTTTCCTCTTGTGGTATTGAAAACAGCCTCCCAGTGTCATCAAATTGTGCTGTTATTGTTAATTTAATCTGTTCTTTCTGTGAATCTTTTGTTACTAAAAGCTTTTTAGGTAATTCATTGATGGCATCACTTGTTCCATATACGCCTATGCCATCGCCTTTGGAATACTTTCCGTCTCCGTCTGCATCTACACCAACCGTCAGGTAATATTCGCCGGGTTCAAGCTTTATACTAAAATTTCCGTTATTATCAGCCTTTGCCTTTGAAACAGCAACTGCCATGCTTGGGTCTGTATAAGCCTGTATAAATGCGTTTTTGGTATCATGACCAAGCCATTCTACTTTTCCTATTAATTCCAAGCTATCTTCCTGTTTAGTTTTTGGTAAGTCCGAAGCCTGAAGAGGAACAGGTTTTCCAGAAGCATCTATTTTCCCTATAATTAATATATTTCTTTCCATTATTACTTTCCCAGCACTAACTATAATTGGCTTGGGATACATACCAAAACGGGTCATCCCATATACGCCAAATTTATCTCCGCTATCCATTAGATTACTATTATTTTCATCGATAATAGCCATAAGATAATATTTCCCAGACGGAACTTCCAAAGCAAATTCCCCATTTTCGCTAGCGTCTATCTGTGTTATTTTATTATTCCATAGCGGATCAGAATAGACATAGACAATAGCATTCTTAAACTTATAATCCGGAAGGATAAGTTTGCCAGATATTCCGTTTGTGAAATCTGAATGACCGAAAATAGAAACAGGCACTACTTGTCCTAGCTCATTTATGTTTGCTGTTATTTCAATATCGATACCAAGTAGTTTTTTCCCCTTCTCGACCTTGACAGGAATTGGCTTTTGATCGATATCAGACCAGTCAGTTACGCCAAATATACCCATACCATCGCCTTTATCTGGCTTATTGTTGCCATTATCATCTACAAATACATAGAGATAATACGTACCGGGGTCATCTATTTCAAGCGCATATATGCCTTCTTTATCAAGGATTAGCCCTTCTGTGTAAATCTGCCTTAGTTTCTGATCTTTGAATACCTTTATCGATGCGTTTCTGAGATTATGTCCCTCCCAGATTATTTTACCACCGATCCAACCTTTATTATCTTCTCTTAATGGACCTTTTCCTAATACCGAATCTTCATTTGTAACATTTGCAGAAATTTTTATAATGGATATTAAACAATACAAAATGATAAGAGATATTATATATGTTTTTTTCATTTTATTTCCCTGATTTTATTAAGAATAACTTATAATTTTACCATCTTCATATATTGGAATTACATTTGTTATATCTACTTGTGAACATAAATATAAATCATTTTCCAGCCCGATATCGATTAAATACCTGCCATGCTCAGAATCTCTCAGCATCTGCAGTATATCTGTCTTAAACGCTTGATATAATATTTCAACTGTAACTGCTGAATCTGTTTTAGATATATTTTCACCAAGACTGCTGACACATGCACCAGCGAAAACCGCATCTTCCATGCCAAATCTGCCCTCTTTTCCAGAGCATACAATAAGTATATCGTTTCCCAATGCTAATAAATGATTACAAACTGCGGTTTGATTTAAAAAACTCCCTATGGCTAGGTTTTTTGCGGATATGCAGGCGTTTATTGCTTTAGTTCCATTGGTTGTGCGGAATATTATTTGTTTATCCTTGACTACTGATTCTGTATATTCAGAAAGGGAGTTTCCAAGATGGAAGCCATTAACTCGCTTTCCGCCAACTTCCCCTCCGAGAATGATCTTTCCATCATATTCTTTATATAAATCAAAAGCTTCTTTCGTTGTATTTACAGGAATAATGAAAGCTGATCCGTTGGCGGTAGCTGTTGTTATAGTGCTTGTTGCTCGGAGGATGTCAACTATTAGTATGGATTTTTCTGTTAATTCTAGATTGTTTATTTCTTCAGGGGCGAATGCGACATCAACATTCATTAATTTCACTCCGAGATATTAAACGAATTAAGAAAGTTGGTAGAGATTTTGCCTTGAAGATACCTTTCATCGTCCAATATCAATTTATGAAAAGGTATTGTTGTTTTGATTCCGTTTATCTTTAATTCGTCCAATGCCCTTCTCATACGGGCTAATGCTTCTGGACGGTCCTTGCCATGTGTAACAAGTTTTGCAATTAAGCTGTCATAAAACGGCGGAATCTTATATCCGCTGTATAAGTGTGTATCTAACCTAACGCCCGGTCCTCCCGGAAAACTTATATTTTCTACTGTTCCGGGAAATGGCATAAACTTCTTGCTTGGGTCTTCTGCATTTATTCTGCATTCGATAGCATGTCCATTGATACGGATGTCATTTTGTCGAAAACTCAGCTTTTCACCACTGGCAGAATATATTTGCTCTTTTAATAGATCGATCCCTGTTACTTCCTCCGTTATTGTATGCTCTACTTGTATCCTAGTATTCATTTCCATAAAATAAAATCTGCCATCATTATCCATTAAAAATTCAACAGTGCCGACATTGCTATATTTTATTGACTTCATAGCTTTTATTAGATATTTAAACATCTCCTCACGACTTTTGGGATTTATGGCAACACAGGGAGTTTCTTCGATAAGTTTTTGTTTTCTTCGCTGTATTGAACATTCACGTTCACCCAAGCAAACCACATTACCATACTTATCCGCAAGTATTTGAAACTCTATGTGTCTAGCATATTCTATAAGTTTTTCAATATAGACCTCTGAACGACCAAATGCTGATTTTGCTTCATTTTGAACTAATTGGAATGCGTTAATCAATCCTGTATCGTTATATGCTTCCCTGATACCGAGTCCACCTCCACCTGCTGCCGCTTTAATAACAACAGGATAACCGAGTTTATGGGCAGTCTTAATTGCCTCTTTTTCGTTGCGTAATACACCTTTGCTTCCAGGTATTGGCTCCAAGCCTACTTTTGCCATTACTTGACGGGCTTTGGCTTTATCACCCATCATTTCTATATTTTCAGGAGAAGGACCTATAAACGCAATGCCATGATCTCTGCAAGCCTCTGCGAAATGGGGAGCTTCTGCAAGGAATCCTGTTCCCGGATGTATTGCCTCAGAGTTGGTTATATCAGCTGCACTAATAATGTTTACTAAATTAAGGTAGCTTTTTGATTTATCGCTTGGACCAACGCATATAGCTTCATCGGCATATTGAACATGCATAGAATCCGCATCCGCACTAGAATATATTGCTACTGTCCTGATCCCCATTTCTTTGCAAGCGCGCATTATACGTATAGCTATCTCTCCACGATTAGCAACCAATATTTTGTTGAAAGACATCTATTTTCTCTCTTTCTGAGTCCTTCGTATCAAATATAGTCTCATTAAGCCTTTGGCTTTACTCTGAACAGGGGTTGTTCTGCCTCAACTGTCTGACCATTCTTTACAAGGGATTCTATTATTTCACAATCCATATCAGAAATTATTTCGTTCATTAATTTCATTGCTTCTATGATACAAATTACCTGACCAGCAGTTACGGAATCACCAGCTTTGACATAGGGTTTTTCCCCAGGTTTTGGCGACTCATAGAATGTCCCTGGCATTGGTGAATAAATAAATACCGAAGTTTCAACCGGAGTTTTTGTCTCTGCCTGTACTATTTGTTTTTCATTATCGGACTGAATTGGAACGCTGTAAATGGAATGTATTGGCTGTGTTTGTCCTTGCTTTACTTGGATTTTTAGTCCATTTTGTTCAATACATAGTTCATTTAGATCATTTTCTTTTACGATCTTTATTATTTCCCTTAGAACTTCAAGGTCTAGACCCTTTTTTTCTGGCATAATATACCTCCAGTTATTCGTAAAACGTGAAACACATCACGCATTACGATTAAGCTCGTTCCAGATATTCACCCGATCTAGTATCAACTTTTATCATATCGCCTTCATTTATAAATAATGGAACATTCAGAACATAACCTGTTTTTAGAGTTGCTGGTTTTGTTGCACCTGTTGCTGTATCGCCTTTTACGCCGGGTTCTGTTTTTTCTATTTGAAGGATAACTGCTGGAGGTAATTCTACGCTAATCGGTTTATTTTCCAAAAATTGCACATTTATTGTCGACTCTTCTACCAAAAAGTTGATTGCGTCTCCTAGATTCTCTGCACTTAATGGTATTTGCTCATAGGTTTCATTATCCATGAAATATAAAAGATCGCCATCTTGATATAAATATTGCATTTTCCTGTTTTCAAGGCGAACATCCTCAATTTTTTCCTCTGATCTAAATGTTCGTTCTATAACATTTCCATCTGATAGGCGTTTTAGCTTCGTTCTGACATAAGCACCGCCTTTTCCGGGCTTTACATGCTGAAATCCTACGATTGAGTATAGCTGACCCTCTACCTTAACCACTAAACCAAAGCGAAAATTGTTTGGATAAATCATACTTATTTTTCCTCCTAAAAGTCCAAATCTATTGGATATATCTTCTTTTATTTAGCTCTTTAACTATTGCATTAAGTGCCAGAGTATATCCCTCTGGTCCCAAACCGCATATAACACCGATGGCAACAGGCGATATATATGAAAAATGCCTAAATTCTTCTCTACGAAAGACATTAGATAGATGAACCTCGATTGCAGGCAAGCCAGTTCCGGATATGGCATCCCTTATTGCTACGCTGGTATGTGTATAAGCTGCTGGATTGATAATTATACCATCTGCCCAATCCGAATTATCGCCAATGAATGATACTATCATACCTTCCGAGTTTGACTGGATAATTTTTAGCTCTACGTCGAGTTTCTTTGCTAAGTCTTCAAGGTCTTGATTTATCTCTGTTAATGTTTGCAGACCATATATTGATGGCTCTCGTTTTCCAAGAAGATTGAGATTTGGTCCATGAATCACCAAAATTTTTATGCTCATTAGCCTTTCATCTCCATTATTGCGTTTCTGATCTGATCGTCAGTTACATTCTCATATATTATTGCCTCTCCGATGTCTTTTAATAATACAAATCTGGATTTTCTATTATTTTTCGATTTTTTATCAAGATGTATTGCTTCTATGACTCTATCTATATCCAGATCAGGAAATTCTGTTGGCAACCCATACTTTCTTAAAAGATGATTTTGTCTCTCTGTAATATCTTCGTCCAATATACCAAGATTGACTGCCAGTTTCCCTGCAACTGCCATACCTATTGAAACAGCTTCACCATGACGATATACATTGTAATCCGTTACCGCTTCAATGCCATGTCCAATAGTATGTCCGTAATTTAATATTGCCCTTATATTGCTTTCCTTTTCGTCTTGTTCGACGATATTTGCTTTATCCCTGCATGATCTAGCAACAATCTGCTCTAAGCATTGTGAATCAAGATTCAGTATTTTTGCTGAGTTATCTTCCATATATCCGAATAATTCAGCATCCATAATTATTCCATGCTTGATAACTTCTGCAAGCCCTGCCTTTAATTCTCTTTCGGGCAATGTTTTTAGCACATCAACATCAATAAAGACGAATTTTGGTTGATGAAATGCGCCTATCATATTTTTGGCTTTTGGATGATTGATGGCTGTTTTACCACCAACACTGCTATCGACTTGTGCGAGAAGCGATGTTGGTATTTGTATAAAAGGTATGCCCCGCATATATGTTGCAGATACAAATCCAGCAAGATCACCAATGACGCCTCCACCCATCGCAATTATGACTGACTGACGATTTATGCGATTTTCAATAAGGGCATCATAAATCATCATAGCACCTGAACAAGACTTGTATTCTTCACCATCAGGAATCTCGATAGTTATTGTTTCTATTCCTGCTGAATTAAGACTTTCTTTTAATATATTGCCATACAGCTTGCTTACAACATCATTTGTTACGATTGCGGTTTTCGATAGTGTCAAATGATTCTTTGCGATCTCTGCAAATTTTGACAATATCCCTTTATCTATATGTATGATATAGCTATTTTTTTCTAAATCTACGTGTATTTGATGCAATTATGTTTACCTCGTTTTTTATTCAGTAGTGCTTGACCAAATTAATCTTATGTCTTGTGCTAGTTCTTGCAGATCAAGTATTGAAGGCACTTTGTAGCCCAGCCATTTAGTCTGTCTTTTCGAATAACCAAAACAGAATCTTGCATTACAAAAGCAATTAGCACAAGTCGTAAATTAAATCTTAACGTGATTTTGTAGGGAATTTTAACTTAACGCCCTGCCTAAAGTATCAAATTAAAAATCAGAGTTAATCTGCATTAATCAGTCAGCGAAAATCAGCTGTCTGTCTCTTTTCTTCAAAAATATCTTGAATTCTCTCAACAACTTTTTCTATCGTAAGATCAGACGTATCAATCATATAATCAGCCTTCGCATAAAAAGGCTCTCTTTCTTTCAGCATATCACTTATCCTTTTAAGTGGATTGTCAACCTGAAGAAGAGGGCGATGGTTTTCGTTTGATGTCCTTTGTAATATTATCTCTGGACTTGCATAAAGACAAAAGATTATGCCGTTGCTTTTGAGATTATTGATATTTATCTCTCGCTTTACCGCACCGCCACCTGTTGCAATTACCTGATTATCAAGTTTGGATACACTTTCTATAATCATTGTTTCTTTTTCACGAAAATATTCCTCACCCATTTTTGCAAATATATCAGATATTGACATACCGCTATCCGATTCAATAAGGTTGTCAGTATCAACAAATTTCATTTTCAAAACTTCAGCAAGACGAAGACCTACAGATGTTTTTCCAGTCCCCATAAAACCAACCAGAATGATGTTTTTTTTCCCTCTTTTTTCCTCTTTTTTCGTCATCTTTCTAGCCATTTTTAAATATTTGCAATATATTCGCAATATGTCATAAAATTATGCTTGATTTCGCCTATGGTATCCGCTCCGAATTTTTCTATCACAGCGTTTGCAATCTCAATAGCGACCATAGCTTCACCGACTACCCCTGCAGAAGGAACGGCGCAAACATCTGATCTTTCTTTTGCCGCTAAAAACGGTTCTTTCGAGGAAAAATCAACGGATTTAAGCGGTTTCGATAGTGTTGGAATCGGCTTCATCACTGCCTTAACAATAATTGGTTCGCCGTTACTTATTCCGCCTTCCAAACCACCAGCATTATTAGTTTTATGATAGAATCCAACATCTGATTCGTAGTATATCTCATCATGCACTTGCGAACCTTTTCTTTTCGCACATTCAAAGCCAAGCCCTATTTCAACGCCCTTAATTGCTGGTATGCTCATAACGGCATAGGCTAATCTTGCGTCTAGTTTTCTATCCCAATGAACATGACTCCCAAGTCCTATTGGCGCATTAAATACAACAATCTGAAACATGCCACCTATGGAATCGCCTGCTTCTTTTGCAGAATCAATCGCTTTAATCATACGGATTTCAGCTTCTTTATCGGGACATCTGACAGGCGATATATCAATATTTTCTTGCAAATTTTTAAAGCTTTCTCTTGATAAATGAGTTTGTAGATTTGGTAAATCATTTGCCAAAATTTCACCTATTTGTATAACAAAACTTATGATAAAAATATTCAATTCATCAAGCAAACGCCTTGCGATAGCACCAGCAGCAACTCTTGATGCGGTTTCTCTTGCACTTGCACGCTCAAGGACATTTCTAAGATCACTGTGGTTATATTTGATTCCACCAGCAAGATCGGTATGACCGGGACGAGGTTTAGTAACTGCGCTTCTTGATATGCGATCAGCATTTGCAGATTCAATATCAGGTGACATAACATCCTGCCAGTTTTCCCAATCCTTATTTTGTATATTAACGGCGATCGGGCTTCCAAGTGTTACACCAGTTCTAACACCTGCGGTTAACTCTGCTTTGTCGGTCTCTATCTTCATCCTTCCGCCACGCCCATAACCCATCTGTCGTCTTGCAAGGTCTTTATTTATGTCTTGTGTCGTTAGGCAAAGTCCTGATGGAACACCCTCAACAATGAGAGTTAGGCATTTTCCATGTGATTCACCCGCAGTTAAAAATCGTATCATCTTAACCCCATTAGGCTTTCATACCAAAGCCATATCTCTTTGCCGTATAACAACGAAATTATTGCCCCAAGCGATAAAAAAGGACCGAAAGGTATCATACTGTCCATTTTTCTGCCATGAAGCGCTATTAAAATAATGCCAACTATTGATCCAGAAATTGCACCGATTATCAATGTCAATGGAATATATGGAAACAAACCAAGATAAACACCAATCATTGCCATTAAACGAACATCACCCATACCCATTGCCTCTTTGCGAAAGATTAATGTTCCACCAATGGCGATTATTAGTATCACTACCGCACCGACAATGCCGCCGATAAGGCTTTTAACAATTTCTTGTTGCATAAAGCCATGACTGTTGCCCATTGCTGTCAGATAAGCTGATAAAGCCAAACCGATCGCAATCCCCGGATAAACGACTTTATTTGGAATTACCTGTTTTTTAAGGTCTATAAAAGTTATAACTATCAAAAAACATGCAAAAAAACATGAGCGCATGACATATAGAGTTATATCTCGGATATTATCAAATTGGCTTAATCCTCTATATAATATAAATGCAAAAATACCCGCTGTAAGTAATTCAACTATTATATATCTTGGTGATATGGGCTTTTTGCAGTATCGGCACTTTCCCATTAGAAATATATAGCTGAATACAGGGATATTATCCAAAGCACTAAGTTGATGCTTACATTCAGGACAAAATGAACGATTAGGGGACATAATAGATAGCTTTTCTTTTGGTTTTTGCTTCTGTTTTGATTTTTCATTATCTTCAATATGTTGATAATTCTGGGATATGCGATATATACAGACGTTCAAAAAGCTACCGATCACTAATCCAAATATAACTGTTATTAAGTATTCCATAAATTCGCCTTATAAAATAGGGTAATTGATTATTATTGTCTAGAAAATTATATTTTATATTAATCCAAGAAGACCCTTCACTTCGTTCAGGGTGACACTTTGCTGTCATTTTGAGCGAAGTGAAAAATCTATTTATTCTGGATTTTCAAAGCTAAAGCTTATTTCTTCTTTGCCACCAAGTTCATATTGGTCCGGGGCTTTGTCACCTACGGGGATAACAATCTTTTTCTTTTGAGTTTCGATTGCATAACTTCCACCCCAAGGATTACGGAGTATTTTGGGATTTATATAAGGACCTAACCAACCAGAAACCCCATTATCGTTTAAAAGGTTATCTATTGATGGACATTCTTGTCCTGTGTCAATCTGATATTGCTTGAATGCGCTTGCTATTGTTAAGGCATAATGTTCTGCCTTTGTAAATCGAGAGATTTTTATTGCTCTTGGTGTTGCAATAACTGTTATTAATACTATAAGAGCAAGAATTATTATAAATTGAATACGAGTCATATTTTAGCCTTTTAAGATTTTGAAAATGGTGAAACGTAAAACGTGATAGGCATAACGCATTTCATTTTACATATTATAAAATAAATCAGCGAAAATCCGCCAAACCCGTTTAATCAGTTTTCTATCTCAAAAGAAGATTAACATAAGTTTTTTAATGATTTAAAATAATCATAAGCCAATTTGCATGTATTACAATGTATTGTAACCGTATCGCCTGTATTAATGGCATATCCACCAGCCAAAAGTATTCCAATAGGAATATTACGGTTTATACATTCATTAATTATAAAATCGTCCCTTTCTCGCAAGCCTTCAATTGTAAGGCTTAATCCGCCAAGTTGATCATATTTGTATGGGTCAGCACCTGCAAGATAAATAACGAAATCAGGGGCAAAATCGTCTATTATTAGAGGCACATTTCTCTTTAGATATGCCAAATATATTACATCACTTGTGCGATCAGCAAGCCCTATATCAAGATCGCTTTTTTGCTTCATAGGATAATTATTTTCTTGATGAATTGAGAATGTGAAAACGTCTTCATCATCTTTGAATATATATGCAGTGCCGTTGCCTTGATGAAGATCGCAGTCTATAACAAAGAATCTCTTTATATTATTATCTCTTTGAAGACGGCGGATCGCTATGGCAACATCATTTGTATAACAAAAACCCTCTGCATGATCGGGAAAGGCATGATGAAATCCACCGCCTATATTTATAGCGATACCATATTCAAGGGCTTTCTGACAAGCTAAGATAGTTCCGCCTGTTCCCGCTAGATAGCTTGTCTTTATATCTTCGGTCAATGGTAATTCTGATCGCTCTGTTCTGTGTGTCCATCTCAAAGACATAAAGTCGTCAACGTATTCCTTCGTATGAACAAGCAAAAGGTCATCAACTGTTGCTATCTCAGGCGATATGAAATCGTTTTCAGTCAAAATACCATCACTGATTAGCTTTTTTCGGATCAGTTTGTATTTTTTTATTGGAAAAACGTGTTCGCCAATGTCTGCATAGACTTTATCTGAGTAAATGAATATCATCTTTATCTCTAATTTTTTATTACATTCGCTTTTTGAGTTTTTTGTCTTTCGAGGTCTTTGCTTGTTGTAATTTTTATTAAGTCGGGCTGTATTTCCCATATAAATTGAGATGGCAGGGCTTCAACATCACTCCTGCGAAATCTAACCGAAGTCATATATAGCCTTCTTTTTGCTCTTGTCATGCCGACATAGCAAAGCCTTCTTTCTTCTTCTAAGTCCGCATCAGTTTGATCTTGAGAGATTATCGGAAAATTGCCCTGTTCCATGCCGATCATTATCACAACTGGAAATTCTGTTCCCTTTGCAGAATGAACCGTCATCATTGTTACTTTATCTTCGTTTTCATCAGATATATCGCTACCTGTCAGTAAAGCAGAATAACTAAGAAATCCCATAATAGATTTATCAAAATTACTTTGATCAAAATTAACTACACTATTCATCATTTTCGAAACTATAGCTTGCCAGTTTTCATCGTCCCTTGTAATTGGAGCATCTTCTTCAGACATCCTATCAATAAATCTAATGGCTTCTTCAGCTTCATCAGGATTGAGATGTGATATTGGCAGAAGTTCTATTGCCTCAGTTCGTCCTTTCTTGTGTTTAAGATAACGAATTGCAGAATTGTTAAAAACTGAGTTTTCCTTTTCCATTACAGCGTTTTTTTCCAGAATACCAAGTGCGACAAGTGGTAGCAGTTCTTTTAGGCTTCTTCTTTCGCTTCGGCTTAGTTCTTCTCGGCGAAGGCTTCGGAATATGCGCTCAGTCAAATCAATATCATTTTGCGCTCTATGTAGTTCGTCAGGATTAAATGGAATCCCAAATTTATTTGCAAGGTTGTCAAGTTTGTAGTTTTCCATAGGAAATAGTTTTCTTGCAACTGCAAAAGTATCATAAGACCTGTTGGTTAATTCGGGTCTTCCCATAAATGACGACATATATCTTGCAACAACTCTATTATCAAATTCAATAATGTTATGCCCTATTAATATGTTGTTGCCAATAAATTTTAGGAATCTTGGGAGAACCTCTTCTATACCCGGCTTATCTTTTAGGTCTTCATAAGTCAATTTCGTGATTTCGCTTATAGTCTTTGGCAAAGCCTTCTTTGGACTTGCAAGATCAGTGATAGAGATAGGTATTGATTTACGGGGATTTACAAGTTCATGGAATATTGAATCCTGATCATTCCCTCTGCGCCTAGTTCCTAGCTTCTTTGCGGCGATCTCTATTATTTCAGCGGTTTTTGGTTTGTTACTTGTTGTTTCAAGATCATATATTATCAAGCCTTCATTGCTTCCTGCTTCGTAAGAACTCATAAGCCTTTGGCATATTTTTAAAACTGCAGTAGAGATAACTCCACCCTGACCTGATGGGACAGATACAAGGCAATCAGTTTGCTTTAAATCACCGATAATTATTGAACGTCCAGCGATATTCAGAGGCACTGTTTCAGTTGCACCGATGATGATATATAAATTATTGCTATCAGTTGCCTTGATCTCGTTTTTGATGTTTGCATTTATTGGTAAGAAATGGCAGTTGACATTATCTTTTAATCCGAAATAGTTATTAAAAACATAATCGAATATTCCTGCGGAACAATAGTTATCGATACTGTAATATGCGAATATATTTATATTTTGCTCTTGTTGGATACTGTCATAAATTGCGTTGACTGCCTGTTGAATAAAGCCAAATCTTGGTGGTTCTTCAATATTTGAGATCTCGTCAGTATGATATGGTGAACGTTCTGAGTTAAGTATATCAAGCATCTTCCTTATGCTGTTTATTGCGGTTTTTTCTTTTAATACCTCTTTTAATTCGTCGATTAGCTTTATAAATTCTTTAATGCGCTTCTTTGTAAGAGGGCTTATATCCTGATATGAGTCGATGTTTCGAAATAAATCTATTAATTCAATGCCATTCTCATCTGCGATATTTGCAAGCTGTTGCTTTGTGAGTTCGTCAACGACAATATCAGGAAAATTCAGAGCAGAATCTAAATCGGGTGCAAGATTCCAGCAAATAAGCCTAAGATAACCAATTATTGCCTTTATTGATGGGTCATTTGTTAACCCATCTCGTTTTATTCTACGGACTCCAATTCTACTATCAATAAGATATTGTTCTAATTTATCAGCTAATCTATGAGTTCTATAAAATATTGCTATCTGACTTGGAGAGTAATATTTTTCCTTTATTAACTTCCTTATAAGTGTTTTAACGAGTTTAAGTTCGTCCTCTATTTCATTAAGTCGATAGTAATATATTTGCTCTCCTTTATCGTTATTCGTTATCAAAGAACTTTTTTTGATTCTAGGGTTTTTTGCTATAAGGTTTTGTGATGCCCTAAGTATTGTTTGTGTCGATCTGTAATGCTCAACAAGCTGAATAGTTTTAGGACTATAGGTCTCTTTGAATTTGTTAATAAAAACAGGATCAGAACCACGCCAGCTATATATTGATTGGTCGTCATCAGCAACGATCATTATGTTATTTTCAGGATTACATAATAGCTTTATCAGTTCATATTGTGCCAAATTAATGTCTTGATATTCATCAACCATAATGAATTGAAATTTGTTTTGCAATTCCTCTCTTATATCTGGACAATCTTTTAATAGTTGGACAGTTTTTGATACGAGATCATCAAAATCAAGGACATCGTGGCTTTTTAAGTATTCTTGATATAATTTTGAGACTTCTAGGACATCATCTAATTCAATTTCTAGGGATTCATTTCCCATATCGTTTCTGGCGTTAATTTTTTTTAGTCGTTCGCTTTCGTGAGTTTCTGTTGGGTCTTTCAGACTTACTTTTGCGTCGGAAATAAAGTCTCTAACAAGCCAAACCTTATCCATTGATATACTTGATTTGGTATCATGAATAAATCTTGTAAGCAATTCCTCTTGGGAGTCCTGATCGAGAACCGCAAATCTTGTATTTAGTTTGATTTTATCGCCATATTTGCGTAAAATTCTTACACAAGTAGCGTGAAATGTATGTATCCAGACTTCCATTCCGATAGTTTCACCTAGAAGATCGTCATCATGAAGTCTGTTTATCATTTCTTGGGATGCTTTGTTGGTAAAAGTAACTGCAAGGATGCTTTCTGGTGGAATATTGTGATTTTGAACTAAATATGCTATCCTATAAGTTATTACCCTAGTTTTTCCACTTCCCGGTCCGGCAAGCACAAGCAAAGGACCTTTATAATGATAGACAGCATCTGCTTGTCGTTTGCTTAGTTCTCTGGAAATATTCATTCGCAATACCCATGTTAAAATAAACAAGAGGTTTGATATAGAGACTAAAATTGCTAAAATATAAGAGAATTTTAGCATATTGTCCTTATTCGGTCAAGCATTCGTTTTATTGATGGGTATTTGTTCTAAGCGGAGGCACACTATGCACACTATATATGTTATATTAGGTGTTATTGTGAATATTGTTTTCATTTTTTCAATAATAGCGATTGTTGCTGGTTTAGTTTGGATTATGTCTCCGCCAAAAGATAAACATTACTTAGGTTCTGTAGAGGTATATGTTTATTATTATCCATTTGGAGGACGTTTGACTGGTCTTTTTATATTGTTCGTTGGTATAATTAGCCTGATTTTAGGATTGTTGCTTGATAAGGAACATTCTAGGCTGATGATTAGATTTGGTTCTCGGGCTTAAAACTAAATAGTTAAAGTATTCATTTGGAAACGGAAAATTTTAAGGTTATAAACTCAGTATATAATTTGTTTAATAGATATGCAGGAAAATAGCTGATTAATATTATTATGCCCTCACTCTTGACATGGTCATTTTTTTTTGATATTATTTGATGGGTTCTCCATAAGATTAAATATGTATCGATTTTGTGAGAGTGATTTGTGAAAGTAATTGTTTGTATTATAATATCAATTTTTATTATAACTTATTCTGCAAGTCTTGCAGATTGTTTAGAGGTTAAATTAATCTCGCCAATAGGTGCTGTTGCAAGGTCAACAATACCGGGTTGGGGTCAATTTTATACTCATGATAAACTTCAAGGCGTTATTGTTTTTTTATCTGTTAGTATTATAAGCGGTGTAGGTGTTTATGCCTATTTTGAATATCAAGATTATTATAGTAAGTATAGACCAGCGGCATTATCAAGTTCACCACAAGCGAGCTTTTATTATGAAAAAGCCAATGATTTTAATAAGTTGAGTCAGTTTTTGTTTTATACAGCAGCGGGAATTTGGGCTTATGGGGCAATAGATTCTTATATTGATGCACATATATATAATGCACGTATTCAAGCTTCTATGATAGATGTAGATTCTACAAGGTTTAACTCTCTAAGATAGCAATATTTATACAGGAGATCGTATATTCCTAATTTTACAGAGGTGATTGAATTTGTTGCGAAGTCATTTTAATAACAATAGAAAGATGCTAAAAACATATTTTGCAATATTTTCTAGCATTTATATTTACATTATTTTTATTATAATATTATCTGGCTGCGGTGATGTCGAGCCAATTACACCTCCACCTCCACCAGAAGTTGCTGAAATTAGCGATGTCTTGAAAAATAGATGGAAATTAGGCTATGAAACTGAGGACTTGGAGCTTTATATGTCTTCATTTTGGGCAGAAGGCTATTTTTATTGGTCTGATATGGCAACTGATAGCGATATAAGCGATGATGTGATATTTAGCGATATAAAAGAGGAAAAAGAAAGCGCAATAAGGGTATTTAAGAAATATAGAAATATAGAAATCGAAATATCTGAACCACCAGAAGTTAAAATACTTGATGAAAACAAGACAAAAGCAGAAGTCAGGAATCATTATAAGATTCAATTCTTTGTTCCAGAAGGCACCTCATTACCGGGTGGTTATAATGGGTATTATGCAGAAGGCGATAATATATTTATATTTGAACGCAGGGACAATGGAAGCGGAAAAATGGAATGGCGAATAACAGAATGGAGACAGAACGAATATAGTCCGGAAGAGATAGAATCTGGCTGGAAGTCATAGGATTTTATATAAACGCATGTTTTATTTTAAGCTGATTTTCTATTTTGTTGTTCTATTTTGTTGCTCCTTAATGGTGATAGCTGATGAAGGTTCATATCAGGAATATATAATAAATTATGGAGATCAGCTAATAATAAATTTTATTGGACGTGAAGGAGTTTTGTCTGAGACGGTGATAGTTCGCCCTGATGGTATGATTACCTATGCCTATGTTGGTGAGCTTAAGGCAGTTGGGTTGACGATCTCACAGCTTTCTGATAATATTACCAAGAGACTTTTGGAATCAAGGCGTTATACCGATCCAAAGATTACTATTCAGTTGAAAGAAGCCAAACAATTCAATATTTATGTTATTGGAGAAGTGATTGATCCGGGACAAAAGAGGTTTGTAAATCGTCCAAGCGTCATTGAGGCACTCTCTTTAGCTGGTGGATTCAAAGAAAATGCCGATCTTGCTAATGCCTTTATTATAGGGCAACAAAGGGATGTGAAGCCCATCAATCTTGAATTTTTGAGATTTGGCCCCGCATATCAAAAATCAATTATTCAAGGATTTTCTGATGAGATATATGTTTTAAACGACGGTGATATACTATCAATCCCATCTTCCATAAAGGAATCACAGGTAAAAATTATAGGCCATGTTCATAAACCCGGAGTATATCCAGTAAAAACAAATATAAATATTATAGAGGCGTTAGCTATTGCTGGCGGTGCTTTGGAAAATACTGCCGATCTCAAAAAGGTCATGATCTTATCAAAAAATGGTGCAATAATTGTAAATGCAGTCCTAGAAAACAATTTGCAAACACAATCTCTAGCTAATAATTCTGCCTATGAAAGAATAATAGAACCCGGTGATAGCGTGATTGTGCCAGAAAGAGGCAAGATAAGTATGATAGGTTTTGTAGAAAAACAGGGTCAGTATGTTGTTTCTGATAGCATTAGCATTATAGAGGCTTTATCTTTATGTGGTGTCAAAGAGGGCGCTGATCTTAAGAATGTTAAGATAGTTAAAGCGAGTGGTAAAGAAATTAAAATAAATCTTTCAAAGATTTGGAAACAGCCCGAATTCTATTACAAGGAAATGATAGATTCGGGAGATATTATTATCGTTCCTTCAAGGCGATTTGCAATAAACTGGAATGCTGTTTATTCGGCTGTAATGGTATTTAGCACATTGTATGCTGTTTTTAAGTAAAGATTTTTTGGTTATCGATAAGGAGGACATTTACTTTGGGTAAAGGCGAAGTTTATCTTCGTGATTATATAGCGGTTATCCTTAGGCATGATTTCATTGTCATAATTAGCTTCCTTTTGATATCCGGAACAGCTTTAATTGTAAGTTTGTATTTACCAAGAATCTATGAATCTTCTGCAATTATTGAGGTTCAGCAGACTTCATCACCTACCGGTTTGTCAGGATTGATGCAGAATGTCATTTCACGAGGCGTTGATCAGGTATCAATGGAAACGATATGTAAACGTTTTGTTAGCAATTCTATACTAAATGAAACTATTCGGAATATTAAGAAAAAATCTCCAAAAAATAATAATGACCTTACCCCAGAATTTCTTGCCCCGAAAATTACTGCCAAAACGATTCCCGATACAAGAATGATTGAAGTAAAAATCAAAATGAGAATGGAAGAGGGAGGCTCAGAGCGCGCTTCTTTAATTGTCAATGAATTAATACGAGTCATGCAGGATCAAAGAGGACGAAGATCAGATTTTGATGTTTCAAAGCGTCAGGAATTTATTGATGGGAAGATGGTTGATATTGAGACTCAGATAAAAGATATTGATCAGAATATCAGGAAATTTTTGGATAGCAAAGGTAACACAATAACCTGGTCTGCTTATGCAGAATATTTGCTTAATCGTATATCAAGTTTGTCAAGTATAAAGGAACAGAATGAGACTCTTGCCAAAGTAGAGCAAAAAAAACTTGATGATTTGAGAACAAGATTGGGAAATGAACCAGAATTTGTCGAATCATCAAGGACACTTTCTCAGGATGTATTATGGAATAAATATAAAACTGATTTATCAGAAATGAATCTGAAATTAATAGAAACTCGCACTGAGTTTGATAATGAAAGCCCCAAAGTTAAGGCATTATTGGCTCAGATAGATGAAATAAATGGGAAAATGAGGGCTTTGGCAAAGGAAAAAATGGGAATATCAGCAAAAACAGAGTCTCGCAATCCATTATATCAATCGCTTTTAGAGCAAGCAATAGAATCGGAATTGAGAATAATATCATATAATACTACTGCAAATATGGCGGAGAATATATTAAGACGTTTAGATACTGAAAAAAATAGGATATTTGCAGAAATGCCCCAAAATCAGTATCAATTGGAAAGACTTAATAAAGAAGTAAATTATAAGTTTGATATTTATAAGGATTTATTAAGCAAAAAAGTAGAAGCTGAAATAATGGCAAATGAAAATGTCAGCGATAATAAAAGGATAAAGGGCGGAATAGAGTTGGTTGATTCAGCACAGCCAAATAGTCGCCCTATTAGCCCTCGTATCAAATTTATAACAGCCATTGCAGGTATTATGGGATTGGTTGTAGGCTTATCAATGGCATTTATATTGGAATTTTATGAAAAAAAATGAGACAATAATAGATTTTATAATAATCTCTTGCATATTGACGAATTTGTTGAATAAAAAGTTTACATTTAAAACAAATGTTTTAATAATTATTAAAAAAAGCACTTGACAGAGATATTCAAAAATGTTATCTTATGAACAACACATCAGGGTAACCTTAAATTTCATAAAATAATCAAACTTAGATAGCAATAAACTCAGATTATATCTTTTATGATAATGTAGTTGTTCGTAGATTTTGATAAATTTGGTTAGAGGCATTTGTAAATGTGTTATGTTAAAACAGGAAGTTGCTGACAAAAACTTAAAGTGGATGTTTTATGTTCAGCATAGAAAGTTAGAGGTGATGTGTATTTAGTTTATTCCTTTAAACTCATGTAAATCGCGCCTTTTTATTTGGGATTATAATTGCAGGTTGATAGGGATTGGTTAAAATATACCTGATAGTCTTTTGAATTGGGCGTTTGGTTTATAGGTTTGCGAGGATGTTGTTTACCTTAATTCTAGTCAAGGAGGCTAAGCAATGAAGTTTTTACGAGCCTATTTTTGGTCCTTAATTTTTGCGGTAATGTCTATCGCATCTCTTTTGTTTTTGGGTGGTTGTGCTTCTGTGAGTATGGAAGGTCCATCACAACCGCTGTTACCTCAGCTAACAACAGAGGAAAAGTTTTCTGATAGATTCCAGCTTGAAGAAGAACCTTTCTTCTTCTATGATTTGTTTGGTAGAGAATTGCTTGAAGGTAATGAAGTTCATCAGTATATAGAAGAAAAGCAATTTGATGCTGCAGGAAATCTTATTCTTGGTAGAACTGGCGCATTGGACAGTGTTAGATATGTTGCACAGTTAGACCGCACTGTTCTTACAGAGGATACCTATCGTGGACGTCATACAGAGTTTACAATAGGTGACCATTTAACCATTAAAGATAAGACCCTTTGGCCAATGTCCTACATTATACGTAAGACAGAATTTGATGGATTCAGATGGGATTTGTCTTTTCAGTCAAGTAAACATTTGTTCAGTATATTGAACTCACGTATATCAAACCCGATATATGGTTCAGATGTTGCGGCAGCAGGAAGCCTTGCTCCAACAATTGGACGTAGAAATGCAGACACATTCCTTGAAAACAAGAGATTGGTTGGGTTCAGGGGACAAGGTATGATCGGCGATATTCTTAGAGTCGGCTTCACCTATATAAACCTCCATAAAGAACACCCACAACGTATTGACAACCCATGGACAGGAACAGTCGCAAATACTCCTCCCGAAAGGATCGTCCTAACATTTAGAGATAACTCACCAGAAGATTACATGAAAGAAGGCGACGCAAATGGTGCGAAGGTTAAATCAGTTGCTTTCCATGTAAAGATATATGATCCAGATACTAAGATGTTTAGCACAGAAATAGTGGAAAAGAGTTCCAGTGATTTTACAAGAACACTTATTCCAGAAGAAGACCCATATAGCAAAGGTGGGGATTCTGATGGTGATTTCTGGGTAGCAAATGGATTTGACTCTTTCCAGTGTGTATTGGATATAGATAAAGACCTTAAAATTGATCCAAGAACAGTGGAATCAGTAGTTATCTTTATGACAATGAAAGGTGACTATTGGGTGGAAGTTGCGGGATATAGCACAAAGAACGTAGGTGCTGTTGAGGACCCATGGCCAAAGACAGAAACAGGCGTTATTGAGATGCCATATCGTGATGTTATTGAAGCGACAGGTAATGACGCAACAAAGCAGAATAAGACAAAGGTTGTCAGATATGAATACGGCGCAGCAAGAGGCGCTGCACTTTGGGGGGTTGATATTGAAGGAACAGTTCCATTTATCGGTTATCTTCAGGCACAATATGCTGTTAACCCGAAATATAAGCAGTATCCAACAATATCAAAGGATAAAATAGACTATTCACAAGCAACAGCAGATAACCCAGATGACCCAACTGCGAGAACTTTCTCTGCAATTGATGGTCATAGATTTGAATCAAAATTAGCCGGTGGAGATAATAATTCTGCTGATAAAGCATATTCAGTGAATCTAAAACGTCGTCTTGGTAAGCTTTATCTCGAAGGTGCGTATTTTAGCATTGATCCGGGTTGGACAACCACCTACCAGGGATTTGGTGCAAATACTGACCGTGATGAAACATATAAGATCCCAAGAACATCCGAAACACAAGATGGAAATCCCTATGATGCTGGAAACTATATGCTTGTTGAAGATGACGACGATGACGATGACTTCCCAGATGATGATGACTTTGATGGCGTTCTTCCACGTGCAGACGATAGAGATATGAACGGTATTTTGGACTACCAAGAAGACTTCCTCATCTTTGAGGCAGACCCACCCGTATTTGAACAAACAGAAGACCTTAATAATAATAGAGTCCTTGATACCCTTGAGGACGACTATGACCCAGACTACAAATATGGCGCAGATATAAAAGGTCTGCATTTTACTGCCAGCTATGATATTCTTGCTAATATGACGGTCAAGGCAGGAATTTTAAGGCAAAACCAAATATCCAGTGCACGTAGGGCGAATAGCTTGTTCGGACAGATAAACTATGAACGTGATATTCCAGATTTTGGAACATTGATATTCCAAAACCGTTTGGTAAAGGTTCAAGACGATATAGTTGACTATGCGATTACTTTGAGAGTTGGCGAAGTAGAAGCTACAGACGTTAGAGATGAACTTGACTTCTATAATGCTCTGTATAATACAACAACACTTCAATTAACTTATACTGGTATTCCAAGATTTAAGCTAATAACCAAGTATTTGCTTAGCTTTGAAAAGCATTATTCACCTGCGGATGATAAGAAAGTCCGTCCAGATGATCCTAGCACTGAAACTGATGAAGCTATTGACTTTATGCTTCAAGATGAGCAGTTACGCGCAAGCAGAGATAGAAGAGAATATGCTTTCAATGGTATGGATCCTGTGCTTGTGTTTGATCAGGCAAACTGGATTCCAAGAAGATATAAGGATGCAACAGTTAAGTTTAATACCTTTATTTTTAAGACTAGCTATGAAATACCAATTGATAAGGTCCCTTATGTCAGCAAACTTGGTGAAGGTATTACCTTAACACCTATGTTTAAGTGGGTTTTAGAAAGAAACTGGGATAGAAACTTCTTTGATGAACAAGGTCGTAAGGCGCTTGATCCAACTCAGGTATCACCGACAGACTATCAGACAGAAGAGTATCTGAGATTCAACCAGAATACCCGTGAAACTATCGGATTGATAAGACTTGACTATATATTTACCCCAAGCCTTAATATTCTTGGTGGTTTCCAGTATAGAAGATTGATGAACATGGATAGGAACTTCAAGACTTATTTCTTAAAGCCATGGGGCGAGGATGTAAAGACTCCGATCCAATGGAGAAATGATCAAAAGAAGAGAATTTGGGCTTTACAGGCAATCAACCAAGGTGAATGGTTAGGTTTCAATATTCGTATTTTGGTAGGATTTAAGCAGACAACAATGCTACCGACAATACTTTACACTGGTAAGAAAAAGCCATCCACCACAAGTACGGAAACTTATGTCCGTGCATTAATGGGCTTCTAATATCAAAAAAACGTTATAGAGCGGAAAAATCCGCTCTATAACAATATTTTCTTGATTATCTGTTGAATTTATTTGCAATTATATTTTATATTTTATTATTTGATAATTAGGAAAATGTTATTATATAGATGATTCATTAATATTATTTGTGGTATATTATATTATAATATTAATATAGTTGTGTGATTTGCTAATTATTTTTTACGACATTACGTTATTATTAGCCTAAAAGGCTTTTGATGACGTATCTGGTTTTTGTGGTTTATTTAAGTTTCTGTATCTAGTCTGAGTAAGCAGATACGGGACATGATATAAAACATATAGATAAAGACAAAACGAGCATGACTTTTCAAAGTTAAAGTCCATTTTGTCCTTATCACAGTTTTATATTGTCCCATTCGGAAAAGGGGATGTATAAGAATGACACTCAAAATTATAGCTGTATTAGCTGGTTTGTTTCTGATTGCCACTTTCTTTATGCCCGGAGGAAGTAGCGTCAATGTAAAAAATATTTATGAAGAAGCTGAAAAAGCTTATGCAGAAAAGAAGTATCAAGAAGCTATAGACAAGTATAATCTTGCTATAGCAGAGGGCAAGAAATTTGGTGCAAATACAAAGGTTATAGATGAAGATTTTGATTCACTAGCAAAGTTTAAGATTGCCACCGCATATCATGAATTAGCCAAGCAGTTAGGTGATATGAGCAAATATGATGATTCGTTGAAACTCTGTCCAGAGATATATGAACAGACAAAAACTGCAAAGGTCAAAGAAGGTATAATATTTCTGTGGGGTGTTAATCTCTATGAACTCGAGCGATATGAGGAAGCAGAACCAAAGTTTAGAGAGTTAATTAATGACTATCCAGATAGCAGATTCCTAGAAAATGCTCATTATACATTGGGTAGGCTTTATTATAAACTGAAGCAGTTTGAGACCG
>Ga0067045_1002445_pt1 | contig 117873 bp, 123 predicted proteins | sample TerdegcTABiofilm_FD_59184 | JGI IMG/M metagenome (GOLD analysis project Ga0067045, IMG submission 59184) | Combined Assembly of (Gp0054472, Gp0054536) Wastewater bioreactor microbial communities from Singapore -Terephthalate degrading...
CTTCCGGTTATTTTTAATTTAGAGAATGATAAAAATAGATTTTGAATATGATGAAAAACATGCAGAACTGGATCTGCATATCCCCGAAGATAAGTATAAGGCCATATCCCTTATAGGAGGTAAAGGCTGGNATTCAGAGGGTTTAGAAGAGGATATAGAAATGGTTCTTCGTTGTAAGGCAGGAACATTTTTGTCTGAAGATGGTTATGATTCGTTCTATATTGGTTATGAGAACTCGCCAGGTATTATAGGTGTCCGGAATAATGGCCCTGTGCATGTTTTTGATGGTTTTGGCGACCGTAAAGGATCACTGCTTAAGCTGGAGTTTGACGAATTGCTGGATATCCTGTACCAGATGCGGGATTTTCTGAAGAGCATCGGGAAGTAATCGGTTTTATGCCATTAAGATATTTTACCCTGGAGTGTTTAGATGATCTTACATCAGGGATTAAAATTATCGGATTCGAACTTTTATTATACATATTATGATTAAAATACAAAATACAGAACTGGAACTTATAAAAGTGGATGGTGGAGGGTCTCCGGTTTATAATTATAAGGGGAACCCATTTACCGGTATATTGGTTGGCTACAGTAAAAATGGCCACGTTTTTGTAGAAGAAGAATATCAGAACGGATTCCAGGAAGGCTGGACACGATTTTTTTACGAAAACGGAAAGGTTAAAAGAGAATATAAATCACATAATAACCTGCAGGTTGAAGAAACCTATAAAGAGTGGGACGAAAATGGCAATTTAATAGAGTCTTTTTAAAGAAACTCTGAAATCCGGAAGCGAGCAAATGCATGTAATTCAGCCCCCATGTGTATATTGTTACTATTTGTCTTTCGTTGTTAAAAGAATAGGATTTTAAAACAGAAATGAGATAAAGTATGTTACGAGTAAAAGATACAGAACTGGAATTAATCCGGTTTGACGGCGGCGGCATGCCTGTTTATAATTATCAGGGAAAGCCCTTTACAGGAGTGCGTACTGTTATAGATAAAAACGGAAAGGTTTGTGTGGAGGAAGAATATGAAAACGGCTTTCAGGAGGGTTGGACAAGATATTTCTTTGAAAATGGTCAACTGGAGACGGAATTTAAGTCACATAATAACCAGGTAGTTGAAAATACCTACAAAGAATGGGATGAGGACTGAAACTTAACAGACTCCTTTTGAAGCCGGATCAAAATGTACACAAAGGTGCATGCGCAAGAGAAGTACAGGGATATGTTGACTTCCAGAGTAAAAAAATTGACTAAATTTTTCCAAATGATAACAAAAGAAGAGGTTCAGGAAATAGGAAAAAACTATTTGAGGGACAAAAAGATAGAGTATGAGTCTTTATACCCGATAGATAAAATCGGCTATATTGCAAAAAAGAGGATTCCTTTTGGAAAAAAAAAGGATGAGCAAGTAGATATTTATCATTTTCATTTTACCCAGCTTTGGGGTCTGGAGGAGAGAGGACTTTCCCTGTACATTGATGCACATAGCGGAGAGCCTTTGTATATCATGACCCCGCATGGTTACCTGGACGTTGAAGAATAGTAAGGTTTGGAATGACAGGAATGAATAGAATTAACAGTTACAGATTATGTTAAACTTCGTGGTAGAGAGGACGTAGTATTTATTGTTGAACCTGATGGCGATCGCTTCTTGCCTGGAGATGAATTTGCTTCAGATGATCTTACGTTTACACTTCGAAGTGTTGCGCTTGAAAATGTGCCATTAAACAAAAAATCAGTGTCTATCGTGGTAGAAATAGCGGCTCCTTCCGGAAAATCACTGGATGAATTCAAAGGAAAATCATTTATAAAAAAGTGACTATACTCTTTCGGAGTCTTTAATTTAGATATCACAACCAAAAGCTAATGTATACAAGAAAAGAAGCACAGGAGAAAGCACAAAAATTTGTTGACTTTCAAAACAATCTGTTCATCTGGAATGATGGCTTTAATCCTGAGATTATTATTTATGAAGAATTGATGCAGGAAAGAGATTTTGGCTGGATCTTCTTCTGGCAGGTAAAGGAGGTAAAAGCAGACTTTTCAAATGTAATCGGAGGTAATGGCCCATTGATTGTAGAAAAGGAAACCCTGGATGTATACCAGATGGGAACAGGAATGAGTGTAGAGGAATATATAAATATGTACCTTAGGGATAAAAATGCGCTCATAAAGCTCGAAATGAACGAATTTGGAGAATTTGATGCGGTTAATGTCGAAGACTGATCACGCATGAAGAGAACAAAATATGACAGAAAAAGAACGTATTCAGCAACTCGTTAATGGCGAAAGACCATCCGGAGAATATGATATACTCCGTATTTCGAATATAAATGATGCTTCTGATGCTTTAGAAAATTTCAAAAAAAGTATTAGTACTCTTTTAGAAAATAATAACTTAAGAAGCGATGATCCTATGTGGAATGATCTGTTACCTGAAAAAATTGTTCGGATTGTAAACAGAATGGATAAAGAAGATTATAAAAACGATGAACTCGTTTTTTCAGTCAAATCTATGGTAGATGATGTTCTCGACCCGGATATTAAAACCTGGCAATGGTACAGTTCGCAATTAAATGAAAATGGCTTTGAAGTATATTTCGAAGGCACATTTCGGGCTCGGTTTACCGGTTTTGTGCGGTTCCAGGGCATTCCTCTGTCTAAAATTACTATTGAACGCAAGGGAGTGGTATATCCAATAAATGTGTACAAAGATGTAATGACCTATAAAAAGTTCGATTAGTCGGCTTTCAGGAGTGTTGACAGGATATTTCTTTGAAAATGGATAACTGAGGAAGGAATTCAGGTCACATAGTAACCAGGTAGTTGAAAACACCTAAACAATAATTTTTGACTAAACTTTTCCAAATGATAACAAAAGAAAAAGCAAAAGAAATCGGAGATAAGTATTTAAAAGAAAGCAATTTTGAATACGAGTCAATTTATCCGGTTGACAAAATTGGTTACATAGAAAAAGACGAAATTCCTTTTGGAAAAAGAAAAGGCGAGAGGGCTGATGTTTACCACTATCATTTTACACAGCTTTGGGGTCTGGATGAGAGAGGATTTTCCCTGTCCATTGATGCACAAACAGGAGAACCCTTGTATATCATTACCCCGCATGGTTACCTGGATGTGGAGGAATAGTAAGATTTGAGGATGACAGCAATGAATAGAATAACAGTTACAGATTACGTTAAACTTCGTGATAGAGAGGACGTAGTATTTATTGTTGAACTTGATGGCGACCATTTCTTGCCTGGAGATGAATTTGCTTCAGATGATCTTACGTTTACACTGCGTAATGTTGCGCTTGAAAATGGGCCATTAAACAAAAAATCAGTGTCTATCGTGGTAGAAATAGCGGCTCCTTGCGGAAAATCACTGGATGATTTCAAAGGAAAATCATTTATAAAAAAGTGACCATACTCTTTCGGAGTCTTTAATTCAGATATCACAACTAAAAGCTAATGTATACAAGAAAAGAAGCACAGAATAAAATGCAGGAATATATTGATTTTCAAAATGATATTTACCTGCTTAATTTCGGGGAAGATCCGGATATTATTATTTATGAGGAATTAACTCAGGAGTGGGGTTTTGGCTGGATTTTCTTCTGGCAGGTAAAAAATGTAAAGGAAGATTACTCAAACGTTATCGCGGGGAATGGGCCGGTAATTGTTGAGAAAGAAACACTTGACATGTATAAAATGGGAACGGCAATGGAGTCCGAAAAATATATTGACCTTTATCTGAAGGATAAAAATGCGTTGGCTAAACTGGAAAAAGATAAGGACGGAACCTGGGATGTAGTAAATATTGATTGAGAGATGTAATGGCAGAATAAGAGGAGCGTATTCGACTACATAAATTAAGTAAAAATGATCTGTGGACTTACTGAATACCGATTAAAAGAGTGGGACGAAGACGGGAACCAGGTAGAGTTTTTTAAGGAATAAATGAAGTTCAGTTAATTCTATACAAATGGAACAGAAAGCAGAGAAGTTAAAACAGTTGCAGGAAAGAAACGAGAAACTATGGCCTGTTGTATCGAAGAGTTTTGAGCAGCATGAGGAGCTGAACCGGTATTATAGAGAGAATAAGAACTATTATGATGAATATGCCGCTAATGAGGTGGAAATTGAAAGGCTGAGACTGGAGCTGATGACCCCGGAAGAGCGGAAGCAGGAAAAGGAGTTAATGAAAGGAATGAAGCTTAAACGGGAGGGAAAACTCTGACGGAAACGTCAGTCTCCCGGATTGCTCTACCGCCTCAGCATTTCCAGTATCTGCCGTTCAGCGGCTTCGCTCAGCGCTTTTACATCGTTATTAAAATCGGCCGGATACAGTGGTTTCCCGGTCAGTACCCGCGTTTTGCCAGGGCCGCCGGCCGGGTATAATACGTTGTAAGTGAACGGCAGTCGCTTCAGGTTGTCGGGGAAGGCCACGGGTATTATGGGTGCGCCGGTATCTACGGCCAGCTTAAAGGCACCGTTCTTAAAGGGATTCATTTTACCGGGCTCGTATTGCATTGTGCCTTCGGGGAAAAGCACAATGGAGCAGCCGTTTTTTACATCTTCGGCCGCCCGCTGCATAGCCTTGAAACTGTCGGTCATACTGTCGCGCAGGATGGGGATATGCGTTTTGCCGAACATTACTCCAAACAGCTTGTGATTGGCCAGTTCGCGCTTGGCTACAAAATGGAAGTATTCGGGCACCAGATCGTACATAATAAGTATATCGAGTGCGCTGCAATGATTGGCCACCCAGATTTTGGGCCCTTCCGGCAGTGGCTCTGCATGTTGTATACGTACCCGTATGGCCGACCAGAACAACAGCCAGCCGGCCCAGAAGCGCTGCACTTTCAGAGCGGTTTTGTACCAGCGTGGTCCGGAAAAAAGCCACCATCTAAAGAAAGGATAGAAGAAAATGAGGGTGCAAAAGAAATTGGCGAAAAAGAAAGCCCGCCACACTTTTACCGCCGGTTTTTTCATTTATTCGGGGCTTTGTGTTAGTATAATATTCAGTTCCTGAAGCTGTTCGTTGTGTATGGCCGAAGGTGCGTCGATCATTACATCGCGGCCCGAGTTGTTTTTGGGGAAAGCAATGAAGTCACGGATCACTTCGGCCCCGCCGAACAGGGCGCAAAGGCGGTCGAACCCAAAGGCAATACCTCCGTGCGGCGGAGCTCCGTATTCGAAGGCATTCATCAGGAAGCCGAACTGGCGCTGTGCTTCCTCCGGACTAAAGCCTAACAGGGAGAACATTTGGGCCTGCAGCTCCTTGTTAAAAATACGGATGCTGCCTCCGCCTACTTCCACACCGTTTATTACCATATCGTAGGCATTGGCGCGTACGGCACCGGGATTGCTGTGGAGCAGGTGTATATCTTCGGGTTTGGGCGAGGTAAAGGGGTGGTGCATGGCATGGTAGCGGCCGCTTTCTTCGTCGAATTCGAGCAGCGGAAAATCTACCACCCAGTGGCAGGAATAGGTGTCTTTATTACGCAGGCCGAGGCGTGTGCCCATTTCCAGGCGCAGCTCGTTCAGCTGTTTGCGGGTTTTATTGGCGTTACCGGCCAGTATCAGTATCAGGTCGCCGGGTTTGGCGTTAAAGGCATCGGCCCATTTTTTCAGTTCGTCTTCGTTAAAGAATTTGTCTACGGACGATTTCAGTGTGCCGTCTTCATTCACCCGACAGTAGATCAGGCCTGTGGCACCAATTTGAGGGCGTTTTACAAACTCGGTAAGCTCGTCGAGCTGTTTGCGGGTAAAGCTGTTGGCTCCTTCGGCACAGATGCCAGCCACCAGTTCGGCATTGTCGAATACAGCAAAACCTTTGTTCTGTACAATTTCGTTCAGCTCTACAAACTTCATCCCAAAGCGGATATCGGGTTTGTCGCTGCCGTAGTATTTCATGGCATCGGCCCAGGTCATGCGCTCCATCGCCGGTATATCAATACCTTTTACTTTTTTGAACAGGTGGCGCACCAGTCCTTCGAAGGTGGCCAGGATATCTTCCTGCTCTACAAAGGCCATTTCGCAGTCGATCTGGGTAAATTCGGGCTGACGGTCGGCTCGCAGGTCTTCGTCGCGGAAGCATTTTACAATCTGGTAGTAACGGTCGAAGCCCGATACCATCAGCAGTTGCTTAAAGGTTTGGGGCGACTGGGGCAGAGCGTAGAACTGGCCCGGGTTCATGCGCGATGGCACCACAAAATCGCGGGCACCCTCGGGAGTCGATTTTATAAGTACGGGCGTTTCTACTTCCAGAAATTGCTGTCCGTCCAGGTAATTACGAGTTTCAATGGCCATACGGTGACGCAGCTCCAGGTTTTTGCGTACAATGTTGCGGCGCAGGTCCAGGTAGCGGTAGCGCATACGCAGGTCGTCGCCGCCGTCGGTTTCGTCTTCGATGGTAAAGGGTGGGGTAATGGCGCTGTTCAGTATTTCGATGCTTTCGGCAATGATCTCAATATCGCCGGTGGGCATATTGGGGTTTTTGCTGCTGCGTTCGGCCACGCTGCCTTTTACCTGTATCACAAATTCGCGGCCCAGTTTCTTGGCTTCCTCGCAGAGTGCCGGATTGGTTTCCATGTTAAAGGCCAGCTGCGTAATTCCGTAACGGTCGCGCAGGTCTATAAACAGTAATCCTCCCAGGTCTTTGCTGCGCTGCACCCAGCCGGCCAGCGTAACGGTTTTTCCGGCATCGCCGGCACGTAATTCTCCACAAGTGTGCGTACGGAACATATAACTTCTGTAATTTTGACTGCGAATATCGGAAAAAATACAAAGGAAGAGCCGGAGAAGGCTTTCAGTTCTTTTTGGACGCTTTTATATCCGAAAGGAAGTATTGTTCAATACCGTCTTCTAAAAGTTTGTTGTACTTTTCAAGTAAAGTCAGGTACTTTTTCATCCAATTTGTTTCTGAAAAGGTCTCAGATGCCACCGTAAAGTTCTTTATTTCAGATATTTGTGAGGAAAAATCATAAGAAATTATCTTTCCGATCTGTAAGAGATGATCTATGGGAACCTGAGGATTTTCAAAGAGATCGTACATAAAACGTCTGCTTTTCCCGAGACGTTTTGCAACGAGAGAAATGGAAAAACCGGAATCAAGAATAGCTTGTTTTAATATTTCTCCTCTGTGAACCATTATGCAAAATTCAACACACATTTGTAAATTATTTTTTACAAATAGATTACATTAATGTGTTTTTTTGTATATTTGAATAAACCAAAAACTAAGCACGATGAAAAAGAGATTTGTTCTGGGATTCGTTGTCGTTTCCCTATTTATTGGCTGCGCCAAAGATCAAAATGACATTATTAATGTACACCGGGAGAAAATGGCAGAGCCGGCTGAAAGCCTGGAACCATTATATCTGTCCGATGAAGAACTGATTGTATACCTTCAGAATGATGAAAATGATTACTTTGATAAAATTGATTTATTGCTGAGCAATGGTGTATTATCAGATTTTGTTCTTTCTAAACTTATAGAAAATGATCTGGTTTCAAATAATGATCTGGAACTAATACTTATCGTTAACTCGCCCCTTTCAGATTTGTTAATGAACAAACTGAGGTTTTATCGTAATGATTTCGTGGAAGAAAATCTGCTTTTAGCTCAGACAAAAGCAGCTAACGATGTAAGTTTTATAATTACAGGCCCCCTTACTAATCCTAAGGTGATTTTTAGCGAGGCTTTATCCCGAGAGGAAACAGAGGCCTGCATCTCTGAATGTAATTCAACCATAACAGCTGGGGAAGATTATATGATTATTCCCTGGGGAAATCAACCGGGAGAAACGCCAAATTTTCTCGCAAAAAAGCCTTGTGGGGATGGAAATAAAAGATGGTGGTGCGGCACATTACAAGATCAGGAAGTTGATCCTATCGGTGGCGGAGTCGTAATTATAAGTTCTTTATGCACAAATTCGGAAGAATATTGCCAACGCAGGAAGCAGAATATGAAATAAGTACTATTTTGGTTGTATATGCTTAAATATATCGAAAAGCTGTTCATACAAACTTTTTTAGGTATAACTGTTATCGCTGTGATAACAGGGAATGCCGGTGCACAGACCTGGAAGCTGGAAATGCCCGAAGGGGGAGAGTATTTTGAATGGAGGCAGGGCAGAAATACAAATACACTGGGGTATACGGGTATGAAAGTAGCATATTTTCAGAAATGTGATCCGACAAGAGACTCACTTGTAAGAACAGGACTACTTGTCGTAAACCAAATGTCGTTTTTAGACACAAATATATATGGCAAACAGATGTTTACACTGGTTGATTCACTGTGGAAAGAAACATTGGTTGTCTTTAAGAGAGGAAACTCACTGCAACTGTATTTAAATATCCTTTCCTCAACAGGGATTTCTTTGAATAAAGTCTCCGGGTCTAATTTTAATTGGTTTTTCTGGCATACGGAAGTGGAACAGCGCAAAGTATATCATGTTGTTTTTCAGAAACGGCAATCGGGCTTTTATTATGCGTATACAGAGTAGAACTCTGTTGCCGGTATCCGACCGGAATGAAAATGTATATTTGCCGCAGAATTTTATAAAACCATGGAAAAGAAACTCGTGCTGTTAAGTGTTTTACTCGGCTTTTTTCTCTCGCTCAATGCTCAGAAAGTAGATCTGAAAAAAGGCTATGTGCTTATTGATAAGGTAGAAATGTACTCTTACGAAAAAGAACAGATGGGTAATATGACCCTTGTTTATAAAAAGGATACAAAAGACCTGTTGTTTTCGATTTTATTTCACAGTAACGGAACGGTAGGTTATTCCAACGACGATTACCTGAAACTGTATTTTACGCAGGACAACACCGTTATCGAAACCACACAGCTGGCGGGGATATGGCCTGCCGGACTTATCGAACGTTTTATTAAACGTGGCGTAATTAACGCGGCAGACGGCAGCATTAATCCGGAAAATCTGAAGTCTTTTGCAGCGCAGTACGACGAGAAAATCTCTTCACGCCTCATTATCCGCTGATTGCTTACTGGGTATCTGCATCCACATCTGCCCTGAAATTTTTAACGCCGCTTTCAGTTTGCAGGCGCAGTAACAGTTGTGTCAGTATTTCTTTTGCCCGGGCCTGACTTTCGCCGGGTCCGATCTTAAGGTATATGTGTCGTATGTACAGGTTGCGCACCCGGGCAATGTGCGGACTTTCCGGTCCCAGGGCACGGTTGCCGAATACCGGCCCCATAAGGGCGGCCAGGCTGCCGGCGAGTGCCTGTACGGTATGTTCGTCTTTGTGTCGTAAAACAATACGCAGTATCCGGTAATAGGGCGGGTAATGAAGCTGGCGGCGTTCTTCGGTTTCGTAAGCATAAAACCCATCGTAGTCGTGCTGCAGTACAAACTGCAGTATACGGTTCTCGGGTTGCGAGGTTTGTATAATTACTTTTCCCGGCGTATCTCTGCGCCCGGCTCTGCCGGCCACCTGGGTAAGCAGCTGGAAGGCTCTTTCGCTGGCCCGGAAATCGGGGAAATGCAGCAGGGCATCGGCATTCAGTACGCCTACCAGGCCTACATGGTCGAAGTCGAGCCCTTTGGTTATCATTTGTGTGCCCACCAGTATATCTGTTTCGCGGGCCTCAAAAGCCGATAATACCTGGTGGTAGGCATTTTTACGCGAAGCCACATCCCAGTCGAGCCGGGCAATACGTGCTTCGGGCAAAAAGATCTGCAGCTCGTCTTCTACTTTTTCGGTTCCGGAGCCTTTCAGGGTTATTTTGGGGCTTCTGCAAGCGGGACATTGTGTGGGCAGGGCGCTCATATAGCCACAGAGGTGGCAGCGCAGCTCGTTCCGGCTCTTATGGTAGGTAAGGGCAACATCGCAGTGCGGACAGTAAGGCACATTGCCGCAGTCTTCGCATTCCATGCGGGCCGAAAAGCCCCGGCGGTTCTGGAAAAGAATCACCTGCTCCTTGTTTTTAAGCCGTTCTTTTATGTTTTCCAGCAGGTTTTTAGAGAACAGGGAGTACATTTCTTTGCGACGGTAGGCATTGCGCAGATTCTCGAGCTCCACCACGGGCAGCGGTACACGGCTGTAGCGTTCTTTCAGTTCGGCCAGCAGGTACTTGCCCTGCCTTGCGTTATGGTAGCTTTCGAGCGAAGGTGTGGCTGAGCCTAAAAGTACGCGGGCCTCGCAGCCGGCGGCCAGCACCAGGGCAAAATCGCGGGCATGGTAGCGCGGTGCGGGGTCTTGCTGTTTGTAGCTGGCATCGTGCTCTTCGTCAACAATTACCAGGCCCAGGTTGCTATAGGGTAAAAACAGCGCCGAGCGGGCACCGAGCACAATTTTGTAGGGGCCGTTTTCCAGAAAATTATTCCACACCTCTACGCGTTCGTTTTGTCCGAAACGGCTGTGGTATACCGCAACCTGTCCGGGAAAATGTTCTTTTATGCGCTCTATAAGGTGCATGGTAAGGGCAATTTCGGGCAGCAGGTACAATACCTGTTTACCTTGGGCCAGCGTTTCTTCTATAAGCCTTATGTATACCTCGGTTTTGCCGCTGCCGGTAATACCATGCAGCAGTACGGGTTTTGCCTGGGCAAAGCCTTTTTGTATCTGAATAAGTGCCTCGTTCTGCGGTTCGGATAGTGTTGGTTTGCTGCGTTCGGCGCTGGTTCCGAAGCGCAGACGGCTCTCCTGCTGCAGGGTTTCGGTAAGCACCCCTTTTTTAACCAGGGCTTTAACGGCAGCCGAGGAGCTTTCTACGGCCTTTAAAATTACAGAAGCGTCCACTTTGCCCGGCCCGCCGGTATAGTATCCGCTGTGGTGCAGGAAGGCCATCAGCACATCCGACTGTTTGCGGGCTTTGCCCAGTGTGTCCAGCAGCTCTTTAAGCCGGGCATCGTCCTGCATATCGGGGTGCAGTTGCAGTATGCGTACCTGCCGGGGTTTGTATCGTTTCTCTATCTCCTGGCGGTCTTCTGCCAGGCCGCGTTCGATCAGTTTTTTAAAAACGGGTATTACCGAGCGGCGCTGCAGTATCTTCTGGCCGTCTTCCATCGTTATCTGCCCGTTGTTTTGCATAGCTTCGAGCAGCAGGTACTCGTCGTCGCTCAGTCCCTCTTGCGGAATTTCGTCTGCCGTCATTGCGTAGCGGGTTTCGCTTTCGAGTTTTAATCCTGCCGGAAGGGCCGCTTTCATAACCTCGCCCATGGTGCACATGTAATAGCGGGCCATTTTTTCCCAGAACTGCAGCTGTTGCTCATGTACCACCGGTTTTTTGTCGAGTATTTCCTGTACAGCCTTTACCCGGAAACCTTCCGGGGCACGGGTATGAATACGCCATATAATGCCGGTGTAAAGCCGGGTACCTACCGGTACAATAACGCGCATACCAATAGCCAGCCCCGAATGCATTTCGGGCGGCAGGGCATAGCTCAGGGTTTGTGGCAGAGCCAGCGGAACAATTATATCGGCAAAAAGAGCGGCCATTTGCGATACAAACCTACACTTTTGCGGGCTTTAATTGAAATTTAACGTTTGGTATACAGGTGTGTTTTCGCAGGCAGAATGGCAACATTGGTGTGCCTGCTGCTGCTGCCCGTCGATTTGTGTAAGCTTAGTGCCTTTGCGGCTATGCCAAAAACGCTATCTTTGTGCGTTTAAAAAAAATAGCATACCTTACGAATGAACTGGTTACAACTGTTTGTCAGTCTGTCGCTCCTGATAATCCTGCACGAAGGCGGGCATTTCCTGGCCGCGCGCATGTTTAAGACTCGTGTAGAGAAATTTTATCTGTTTTTCGATTTTTTATTTCCTCTGCCCAATGTGCTTAACTTTTCACTCTTTAAATTCAAAAAAGGAGATACAGAATATGGCCTGGGCTGGTTCCCGCTGGGCGGCTATGTAAAAATTGCCGGTATGGCCGACGAAAGTCAGGATAAAGATGCCCTTGCCGGACCTCCGCAACCCTGGGAGTTTCGTAGTAAAAAAGCCTGGCAGCGCCTTATTATTATCCTGGGTGGTATTATTGTAAACATTGTTACGGGTATCCTTATCTTCTGGGGTGTAAAGTTCACATATGGCGATCATTACCTTTCCGTGGATAAAGTAACCGTTTTTGTAAACGACTCGGTTATGTACAATGCCGGGGTGCGCAATGGCGATAAGCTGCTCGGATATAAGTATTTCGAAGATTTTAACCAGGCCGTTCTCTTTAACCGTACGCAGGAAGTGCGTGTAGAAAGGGACGGAAAGCAGTATACATTTCCCATACCTTCGGTAGCCCGTAAAATTATGATACGTGGCAAGAAGCAGATGCTGCTGCCGCGTGTTCCCTTTGTTATTGCAGGTATAGCCGATAATTCGCCAAACCTGGCAGAAGATATACAGCCCGGCGATCGTATTGTACGTTTCGATACCGTAAATGTGAAATACTTCGACGAAGTGCGCGAAATCACAAACCGTTACAAAGGCAAAGAGGTTCCTGTGGTTATAGACCGTAACGGTACTGAGCTTAAAAAGACCCTGCGCGTAAACGACGAAGGATACCTGGGTTTTGTACCCCTGAGTTCAATAAAGGAAATTAAAGCGCAAAAAATATTACCGATCGAAAGTGTGCAATATGGCTTTTTTGAAGCGCTGCCCGTAGGTATAAACGCCTGTGTGGATATTGTTAAGAATTATGCGCTTTCGCTTTCGCTTATCTGGGACTTCGAAACAGAGGCGTATCGCGAGGTAGGCGGCTTTATCGGTATGTCTAAGATGTTCTCGCCCGAGTTTAGCTGGGAAGGATTCTGGCTTATGACGGGTATACTGAGCCTGATACTGGCCTTTATGAACTTTCTGCCGATACCGATGCTCGACGGAGGATATATGATCTTTATTCTCTGGGAAATGATAACGGGTAAACAACCAAACGAAAAATTCATGAATATCGCCAATAACGTAGGCTTTTTTATACTGATAGCACTTATGTTGTATGCGAACGGGAACGATATTGTAAAACTATTCACAGGAGGAAAATAAAAAATATGAAAACGATAGAGCAAGCTTTGCAGGAACTGGGCATCCGTGATGTGATGTCGGGGGTAAGTACAGGTGTTGAATTTTTACCTGCCGGGGGGGATCTGATCGAATCTTATTCGCCGGTAGATGGTCGTAAGATCGCTGCCGTGCAGGCGGCTACGGAGGCCGATTACCAGAAGGTAATGGACGTAGCCGGAAAGGCTTTTTTACAGTGGCGCCAGGTACCGGCCCCGAAAAGAGGGGAAATCGTACGCCAGATGGCTGAAAAATTCCGCGAGCATAAAGAAGCTCTGGGCACCCTGGTTTCTTACGAGATGGGCAAAAGCCTGCAGGAAGGTCTGGGCGAAGTACAGGAAATTATTGATATATGCGACTTTGCCGTAGGACTCAGCCGCCAGCTGTACGGTCTTACCATGCACTCCGAACGTCCGAACCACCGCATGTACGAGCAGTGGCATCCCATTGGCATCGTAGGTATTATTTCGTCGTTTAACTTCCCGGTAGCTGTGTGGAGCTGGAACTCCATGATTGCCTGGGTATGCGGCGATGTGTGCATCTGGAAGCCATCTTCCAAAACGCCGGTTTGCGCCGTAGCCATACAAAACATTATTTCGGATGTACTTAAGAATAATAATCTGCCCGAAGGTATCTCCTGCTTCGTGGCCGGTAATGCTATGGGCGACCTTATCAACAACGACAAGCGTATTCCGCTGGTATCGTTTACAGGGTCTACCCGCATTGGCCGCCATGTGGCACAGACAGTAGCCGGCCGCTTTGGCCGCAGTATACTGGAACTGGGCGGAAACAATGCCATTATTGTTACCGAAAATGCCGACCTCAATATGATGCTTATAGGTTCTGTATTTGGTGCCGTTGGTACCGCCGGGCAGCGTTGCACCACTACGCGCCGCCTTATTGTGCAGGAAAGTATTTACGATTCGGTAAAAGAAAAACTGAAAAATGCCTATGCACAACTGAACATCGGAAACCCGCTCGATCAGAACAACCACGTAGGTCCGCTTATCGATAAAGGTTCGGTAGATGCCTACCTTAAGGCTATTGAAAAAGCGAAGGCCGAAGGCGGAAAGATTCTTGTAGAAGGCGGTGTGCTCGAAGGAGCCGGCTACGAAAGCGGCTGTTACGTAAAACCCTGCATTATAGAGGCAGAGAACCATTTCGAAATTGTGCAGGAAGAAACCTTTGCACCTATCCTGTATATTATGAAATACAAAACCCTCGACGAAGCTATTGCTATGCAGAATGGTGTTCCGCAGGGGCTTTCCTCTTCTGTATTCACCAATAACATGCGCGAAATGGAGCAGTTTCTCAGTGCAGCAGGTTCCGATTGCGGTATTGCCAATGTAAACATCGGTACCAGCGGAGCCGAGATCGGCGGAGCCTTTGGCGGTGAAAAGGAAACCGGCGGCGGCCGCGAAAGCGGTTCCGATGCCTGGAAAGCCTATATGCGCCGGCAGACAAATACCATTAATTACGGTAGCCAGCTGCCACTTGCGCAAGGTATTAACTTTAACCTTGGCTAAGCTTACATATACACCCATATCCTAACCAGATAAAACACTCTGTACCACGTTTTGAGAACGTTTATTTATTCGATACAAAAGATACTGTCGGCTGCAATCCTTTTTCCGGTTGCAGCCGGCTTTTTTGCCAGCGCCCAGACCACTCCCGATTTTAACGATTATCATTCGCTCCGCAGCAGCGGTGTTATGCCGGGTGTAATTGATAAAATCCGCACCCAGCGCGAAGAAAACGAAGAAAAAAAGGACGACCGTAAAAAAACTACGGCAAGGGTCGAGAATAACTACAAGCAGGCCTCGGCATATTTTGTAGAGCGCCTCTTGCTGAACGGACAGGTGATCTTTGGCGACGAGATAACGGCCTATTGCAACCGCGTGGTAGACGAACTGCTGAAAGACGATCCCGAACTGAGGGCCCGTATTTATGTATTTCATATACGTTCTTCGGCGGTTAATGCCTTTGCTACCGGCGAGGGTGTAATATGTGTTACTACGGGCATGATTGCCAAACTGCCCTCAGAGGCAGCCCTGGCTTATGTGCTGGCACACGAAATAGCACATATAAAAGAAAAACATTCGCTGAAAGAAGCCGTGGAAAATTCGAAAAGAAATACCCGCGGTAAGAATGAGGAACAGATCGAGCTCGAATCGTCAATGTACTCTAAAGAGCAGGAACTGGAGGCCGACCGCATAGGCTGGGACCTCTTCCGTAAAACGGCTTATGCCAGCGAGGGCGTAAGCGAAGTGCTCGATATCCTCAAATTTTCGGAAACCCCGGTATACGAAACAGAACTCAGCAGCACCCTGTTTAATTACCCGGGCTTTATACTGCCTGCAGATTATTTTCCGCCTGCCATTCCTAAACTGGCCGGTGAAGAAGATTACGAAAACGACGAAAAAAGTACGCACCCTAACCTGGGCACCCGGCGCGAAGAGCTGGAGCCTCTGTTTAAAAAACGCAGTGCCGGTGAAACACAACGCTTTTTACTGGGCGAAGAACAGTTTGACCTGATTGTGAAAATTGCGCGTTACGAACTTTGCATACAATATCTTAAAGACCAGGAATATGCCCGTGCATTGTATCATGCCCATACGCTTATGGCAGACAATCCCGAAAGCTATTTCCTGAAAAAAACGGCAGCCCAGGCATTGCTGGGACTAACCGTATATGCCAACAGCGGCCGCCTTTCCCGCGTATTGCCCGACGAGGACGATATACAGGGCGAGGAGTACCGTATTGCCTTTATGCTTAATAATCTGGAAAAGAACGAGCTGAACCTGCTGGCCCTGCATAATGCCTGGGCCCTGTATAAGGCATATCCCGATAAAGAGCAGCCCCGTGTTCTGAAGGAAGTGTTGCTGGAGCAGCTCCTTAAGAACCATGCCGGTAAAACCAATGTATATAGCCGTACACCCAAAGACACGGCACTTAAGGCCAGCGAAACCCAGTTTTTGTCCGATGCGGAAAAGAAATATGTAACACGTAAGGAAAAACGGAAAGGCCCTAAAGGCGATCCTTTGCTGGCAAAATATGCCCTGGTAGAGCTGTTTGCCGACGAAGACTTTGCCTCACAGTTTAAACAGACGGAGCGTAAGATACAGGCTGCCCGAACCGAAGGGGTCGATCGCAGTGAACTGGCCCGCATACGTAAAGAAGGACACGACGAAAAAGTGGTGATCGTAGATCCTTTTTATATGCTTATAGACCAGCGTAAAGAAGTATCGGTTCGGTTCAGGGCATCGAAAGAGCGCGAACTGAAATTTGAACAATACATACAACAGGCTTCCCGGCGGCTCGATCTTAAAACGGAAGTGATTGATATAAGCGGTATTGCCTCTGGCGATCCGGTTGATTTTTATAACGACTTTGCCATTATTCAGCAGCGCCTTGACGAGGCAGAGGTGAACCGGGGCATGCCCATACCGGCAACGGATTATGAAGAGGTGGCCGGCCTGCAGCGGGAGTATCGTACCAGCTATTTTGCCAAACTCCGGGTACTAAGTATTACCCAGCGACCCAAGGCCCGCGTGGGAGCTATTATTACCGGAATTTTCCTGTGGCCTCTGCTGCCCGGGGCTATCTATAACTCGGTGCGTCCAAGGCATTACCTGTCGTACGAAATGGCGGTATTCGACATTGTAAAGGGCGATAAGTGCACTTACCGTGAAGATACGCAGCGTAAAAACTCGTCGGAAGACTACCTGAAATCGGTACTCTACGACGTGCTCTATTCTATAAAACATACCAGCCTGCAGAAATAACCCCTAAGCACACTCATGAAAAAATATATCACAGGCATAATTGTACTTTTTGTATTGTCGTTTAGCGCTCCGGCTCAGAATGTAGGATATATGGGCCGCCATTTTATTGTACATGCCGATTATCATGGTTTTTTTTCCCTGCTTAAGTACAATCCGCGTACCGAATCGCGTCCTTTTGGCTGGAACAGCCGCCTGGCTGCCGGCGTGGAAGCTGCGGTAGGTCGCCGCATTTCACTGGTGGCGGATTATAATTACTTTTCGCGCAACTTTGTATACAGCAGCGGAGCATACCCTTACCCTACCGGTAAAGCCGTGGTGCGGGGGAATGGCGTGGAGCTGGCCGTAAAATTCTATTATGGCGATAATATTGCGCCCCTGGGCCCCTGGCAACGCCTGGGAGTGGCTGTGCATATGCTTAACGGCAGTTTTCGCTCGTACGATAAAAACACGGTATATGCCCGTACCGACGGTCCGGTTATATTGCCCGTTTTTACATATGGTATTGGCTTCCAGCGTATTTTTAAAGACCGCCTGGTGTTTAACGCCGGTATGCAGATCGGTATTCCCTTTACACTGCTGAACTTTTCGGAGGAGTTTTTCGGGGCTACGTTTTCAGACGATTATGCGGTATATACACCCGGCAGCAGCGGATCACAGTATACCAGCTCTTCGCAGCATGCTTACCTGAAAGCTCAGGCGGCAAAACACCTTTTTTATAACGTAAATGTAGGATTAGGCGTACTTTTGTTCTGATGGAAACAAAAGCAGCCGGTATTTACATACATATTCCTTTTTGTAAGCAGGCCTGCTCGTACTGCGACTTTCATTTTTCTACCTCCCTGGCCACAGCTCAGGGCGTAACGGAGGCTATTGTGCGCGAAATTGCCCTGCAGCCGCATTTTGACGAGGCGTTGCCTATACAGAGTATTTATTTTGGCGGCGGTACACCCAGTATACTGCCGCAAAAAGCCCTGGAGGGTATTGTACAGGCGCTGGAAAACCGTTTCGACCTTTCGGCCCTGCGCGAGTTTACCCTGGAAGCAAACCCCGACGATATTACGGAACTGAACCTGCAGGCTTGGAAACAGCTTGGCATTAACCGTTTTTCGATAGGTGTACAGTCGTTCCGGGAGGCAGATTTACAGTATATGAACCGCAGTCATACCGCTGCCGAAGCTTCGGACTGCATAATGCGGGCACAGGATGCGGGATTCAGTAACCTTAGTATCGATCTTATTTATGGCACTCCGGGCCTCAGCAGTGAATACTGGCTCCGCAACCTGGAGCGTGCCGCCGAACTGCAGGTTCCGCATCTTTCTACCTATGCACTTACCGTCGAGGAAAATACGCCGCTCTGGTTTCATATCCGCAAAGGCAAACAGGCCGGCCCTGAAGAGCAGGCTTATGACGCACAGTTTGCCCTTCTGCAGCATTTCCTGGCTGCGAATAATTACGAACATTACGAAATAAGCAACAGTGCCCGCAAAGGATACCGCGCACTGCACAATTCGGCCTACTGGTACGGCCTGCCCTATTACGGATTTGGCCCCTCGGCGCACGGGTTCGATGGTCGCAGCCTGCGTTATTCGAACCTGGCACATAATGTAAAATATGCCCGTTTCGATACCCTGGACCAGATACGTACCGACGAAACCCTGCAGCCTGCAGAGCAGATGAACGAATATATACTTACCCGCCTGCGCTTGCTGGAGGGGCTGGATTATACCGGTTTTGGCAACCGTTTCGGGGAAAAATATGCCACAGAACTACAAAACAGAGCAACAGCCCTGCCGGCAGAATGGTTTATACAGGACAATAAAAACAACATTCGGCTTGCCGCAGCATTCCGCCTGCTTGCCGATGGTATATCGGCGCGCCTGTTTTTTTAGTTTTTGTGCTACTTGGCCAGGGCCAGGGCTTTTTTACCCTCTTCCAGCAAACCTGCGGCAGGTATATAACCCAGCGACATATGCACCTGTTTGCCGTCTTTATCAATAAAAAGCAGCGTAGGATAGGCCCGCACACCATATTTTTGTGCCAGGGCCGGACCTTCGCCCTTTTCCATGTCCATTTTTACGTTTATAAAATTCTTATTGAAGTATTCGCCTACAGCCTTGTCTTTAAAGGTTGTATTGCTCAGCGCTTTACATGGCCCGCACCAAACGGTATAGGCATCCATAAAGATGAGCTTCTTTTTGGCGGCCGCTTCTTTTTTGGCCTCCTCGAAACTTCCGCTGAAGAATTTTATCCCGTCTGCATCTGCGGTCTGAGCATTCAGTGAGATACCTGAGGCAACAAAGAGGAGTGCAAGGAGGACTTTTTTCATATTGTTTTTCATAAAAATGTGTTGATCTATAAACGTACCATTTTGCATAAAGATAAACAATTTTGCAAAAAATTAACCTTAGGTACTGCGTAAAAAATATATCCTTTAGTTGCAGTGCCTGTATTTAAACGTATATTAGTATACCTGTAATAACAATATACATGACTCAGAGCAGAAGAAATTTCCTCAGTTCGGCCTGTACGCTTTGCGCGGCCGCAGTTCTGGCTCCTTCGGTGCTGGCAGCCACAGCCGAAGAAGACGACAAAAAGACCAAACTTAAAGTGGTAGATGGAAAGGTGCTTATACCGGCAGGCATTATTACGGAAAGGCTCAGTTCCTTTAAAGTAAAGGGTTTGCCCCGTCCGCTGCTGCTTATTAAAAACCCCGATGCCTGGGATGCTTATCTGCTTAGATGCACACATATGGGAGTGGGCTTAAAGATCGACGGAGAAGAGCTTTCCTGTCCGGCACATGGCAGCCGCTTCAGCCTGTCGGGCAGTGTAATAAAAGGGCCCGCCAAAGAGCCGCTTACCCGCTATAAGGTAAATGCCGTTGCCGACGGGGTAGAAGTAATCGTTGCGTAGTATTCGCATCTATTACCTACCTTTGCAATATGCTTTTACGCACGGATAAGCCCAATATACGCTCTTATGCACTCGAAGACCTGAGAACCTTTTTCGAAGAAAAGGGCGAAAAGGCCTTTCGGGCCAATCAGGTATTTCAGTGGGTATGGCAGAAACATGCCAAATCCTTTGCCGATATGACCAACCTGGGAAAAGACCTGCGGGCTTTTTTGCAGGAGCATTTTTTAATTACCGAGCTGGAAATACTGAGCGAGCAGCACAGCAGCGATGGTACTGTTAAATCGGCTTTTTCGCTCAGCGACGGTAAGGTGGTGGAAGGTGTGCTTATTCCGGCCGATAACCGTATGACGGCTTGTATAAGCTCGCAGGTGGGCTGCAGTCTCGACTGTAAATTCTGCGCCACAGCCCAGCTTAAAATGATGCGTAATCTGAACCCCGACGAGATATACGACCAGGTGGTAACCATCAGCCGGCAGGCAGGCGAAAAATTCGGAAAGCCGCTCAGCAACATTGTACTTATGGGTATGGGAGAGCCCCTGCTCAACTTCAAGAATGTAAGTACGGCTATACAGCATATTATGAGCGAACAGGGACTTGGAATGAGCTATAAGCGCATTACGCTTTCTACCAGTGGTGTGGCCAAAATGATCCGCCGCCTGGGCGAAGATCAGGTAAAATACCGTCTGGCACTGAGTTTACATGCCGCCGATAACGAAAAACGCAGCCAGATTATGAGCATCAATAATACCAACCCGCTCGAAGACCTGGCCGATGCTCTTAAGTACTATTTTGCCCGCACCGGAAACCCGGTAACCTACGAATACATTCTTTTTAAGGATTTTAACGACAGCGAGGAGGATGCCCGTAACCTGATCCGTTTTTCGAAGCACATCCCTTCCAAAATAAATATTATTGAATACAACCCGGTAGAGGGCAGTCCCTTCCGGCAGACAGACCCCGAACGCCTGGAGCGTTTCAGGAACCTGCTGGAAACAGCCGGAATAACAGCTACCGTGCGCCGCAGCCGAGGAAAAGATATAGACGCAGCCTGCGGACAGCTGGCCAACAAAACCGTATCCTGATAACAGAATCCGATGAAAAACACTTTTTTTTTACTGCTTTTCCTGCTCCCGCTCCCAGCGCTGCGGGCTCAGGATTATGGCGATACCCTGGTGCTCTTCGAAAAAAAACAGGTGGTATACCTGCTGGGCGACAGCATTAATGTACGCCAAACCCCGGGAACCAACGGCGCAGTGGTAGCCCGCCTGCCTATAGGTACGCCGGTTACCATACTGGAAAAAAGCAGGGAGGCCTCCCGCATCAATAATATACTTATGCCCTGGTACCTGGTAGAGTTCAACGGTAAACAGAAAGGCTATATCTGGGGCGGAAAACTGGCTCTGAACTCCTTCAGAAGCAATAAAAACCCCGACATTGTATTTCATTTCGGTATCGATAAAAGAGGCAGCGAAGAAGGTGCTTATGCCCAGTTTCAGATACGGGTAGAAAAAGAGCATAAAGAGCTGCAGCGACTTAATTTTGAGGCATTCGGAACCGAGTATAAAAGACATGTGTGCAGCAATATTTCTAACAAAGGGCTTAGTGGCGTAGACGACATTCTGCAGGTAGATGGTTACGGCGAGTTCTGCGGCGACGATTCGGGAACCCTGGTGTTTTTCTGGACCGGCACAGAGCTTATTTATGTAGACCGGCTTTTCGACCTTGCCGACGGGGCGTATTTTGCGCGGCAGACCTTTGTGTACCCTTCGGATATGGAGGGCGAAAAAGAAACCGTGATAAAAAAAGAACAGGTTGGCGAAATTCTGTTCGAAGAAGAACAGCATGTTACTACCTGGGACAGCGATAATGTGGCTTACGAAAAAAATGAGGCACAGCGCCTGCGCTGGGATGGCAAAAAACTGGTGCCGCGCAGATAAACAGAAAAAACAGGAACAATTGAAAACAAACTATACTTTTTCGCTGGGAGTCGACGATTTTCTGGTATACACCCTATACAATGCATCGGTGTCGCGCATTCTGCAACGCCGCCGTATACGTATGCGCTGGTTTGTGTTTGTTATATACACGTTGCTGGGAGCCTGGCTGCTGCTTTCGGACAGGGTATGGATAGGCGGTTTGGTATTTATTGTTTTTGGAGTGCTGTGGCTGCTTTTTTATCCCAGGTACAGCGCATTCCGCTATAAAAAAATTTACCGCCGTATTGTGGAAGAACAAACCCGCAGCCGTATTCATAAACCCTACGAAATGCAGCTCCACGAAGAATATTTGTTTATGCGCAACGCCACTTCGGAGTCGAAAGTCGCATACGATGGTATAGAAGAGCTGTTGTTACTGCCACAGCATTACCTGCTGCTGCTGAAAGAAAAATCGGGACTGGTAGTGCCGCGTACCGCCATAGGTGAGTCAGAGGAATTTGAACGCTTTTTTACCGGGAAAAAGGTGCCCTTCCGGGCAATGGAAGGCTGGAAATGGAAATAATAACACAAATCGTATATTTAAATGCCGGTGTTGCCGTATGATCGCATATAATCCCAAAGACTGGTTCTTTTTTATTTTCCGCCTGCACAAAACCGATACCGTGCGTAAACTGTTTCCGCTGATGCTGGGGCTTGGCCTGTATACCTGGCTGGTGGCCTACCTGGAAATGGAGTATTGGAAGCTTAGCCCGGCAAACTCACTGGGGCACCTTACCATAATGCACAGCACACTTACCTTTGTAATATCACTGCTGCTGGTGTTCCGCACCAATACGGCGTACGACCGCTGGTGGGAGGGACGCAAGCAGTGGGGTGCCCTGGTAAACTGCAGCCGGAACTTTGCCCTGCAGCTGGGAGCCATACTTAGCGATGAGAACGACCGAGCCTATTTTCGCCGGCTTATTGCTGCCTATGCCTATGTGCTGGCCAAACACCTTAAAAACGAACAGACAGGGCAAACCCTGTTCGAAGATTTTGACCTGCAGGAGGAAGAAGCACACTGGCACCACCCGATGAAGATCGCCTCCCTGATGCACCGTAAGGTAAACGAACTGTATACCTCCGGTAAGATCAGCGGCGACCAGCTTATTGTACTCGGCGGACAGCTGCAGGCTTTCAGCGATGTGTGCGGAGCCTGCGAACGTATAAAAAACACACCGATCCCATTTTCGTACAGCTCTTTTATTAAGCGCTTTGTGTTTTTTTATATTATGACACTGCCCTTTGGCTATGTGGTAAACCTGGGCTATTATGTGGTACCCCTGGTGGTGTTTACATTTTATGTACTGGCCAGCCTGGAGCTTATTGCCGAAGAAATTGAAGACCCCTTCGGGAACGATGCCAACGACCTGCCGGTAGAGAAAATAGCCGAAAAAATAAAAGCACAGGCTTTTGAGATACTGTAAAATATAATGGCAGCCCGATACGTTTACAAGGGAACCGAACCGCTTGAATTATGCTCCTTAATATTCTTTTTCCCCTGCTGATGCAAGCCGCACAGCCGGCAGATACCATTTCGTTTTATACAGTATATTATAATCATAACAAGATATTTGTTATTGATGAATTTAATATTCAGTCCCGGGAGTACATACTCCATCCGGATACGGTTGATGTGGATGGATTCCGTTTTTTTAGCGATAGTTTACGTGTTGTGCCCTTTTTTTGCGGCGGCGGACCCTTTGCGCCTCACTACATTATACGCGATTCAGAAGATGAGCTCCTGGTGTATATACCCTCTGTACAGTATGCTAAAAATACAGAAAATGAAACGTGGCATTCTGTTCATGTACCATTGCCAGTACAGTATTTTCTGAAGGCTCCTGATTTGCCGCAAACCGTAAAAGTAAATACAAAAATGGAGGTGTATAAGGACGGAAAATATACAGAAGAAGAATATACAATTTGCGTGTTACGCTTCCGGATATGAGTCTTCTGTAAGCATAATATGCATAGTTTCGTTTTACGCTATATATTTATGTCTGTGAAAAAAACACTCTTTTTTCTGCTTTTCGCTGGGCCTTTACTGTTATACGGCCAGCAGTTAAGGCTTTCCATAAAAGAAAATCTTAAAATCAGGGGGAGCGACACCCTGGTATACGACGTTAACCGCAGCGGCTATAGGCCGGATGGCAATATAGAGTATTCCGAGTATTATATGGTTGATAGCAATGGGGTGATGTTCTTTTCATCGGCAACACTATGGCTTTATAATACGCGTAAGTTTAATTTTTACAATTTGCCATATTGCGAGCAGAAGCCCGAGCGGCTGGAATTGCGTTTTGTATGCAGCGACAGCCTTAAGGATACTCGCCGGAATATAAAGAGAAAGGCTTTTTTATGGCTTGATTCCAGTGAGGTATTTACTAAGAATGCCTCGTATGTTTCTTATATGCGATGTATAGGGTATACGAACAGGAAAAATATATTGAACAAAACCTGCATAGAGCCTTTTAATGATGGGGAAACTGTTGAAATTTTAAAATGGAACATGGAGCTGGAACCAGACGGAACATATAAGGAGTACTTGTATGGAGGAATTTTTACAGATGAAAGGAGAGACCCGGAAGGGTATACCCTTTGGAGGCACGATCATTTAAGCTGTTGTCCCCCGCCTTGCATCGATAGTATAGATTATAAGTACTTTGGCAATCGTATTTCGTATATAAGTAAAATGTATTTCAGAAGCGGACGTTATACAGAACGTTATGTGTGCCAGGATAGCGCAGGTTTGGAGTGGATTGTATATGTAAAAGATCCTTTTGGTAAAAAAGAATATCCCGAGGTCGTTTATCGTCTGGATCCTTTTGGAAACCCACTGGAAACCCGTATCTACAGTGAGGAAGGGCATCTGCAGGGAATGTGCCGCTTTACATATGTGTATTACCAGGAAGAGGAATAACCATGAAAATAGTTCTGTTATGTGTGTTTTTGACCTTTAGTACAATTGCTGTTGCGCAGGAAGAAATACGCTACCCGTATTGCTATGTTACAGACTCTTCTGCACTGGAAATTGTTCTTTCTGCAGCTCCGGGACAGACCCTGCTGCCGGATACACTTAACAACTACGACTGGAGGGGGCAAATAACCTGTGAGGCCATTGTGGGCGACTCATGCCGGATCGAACAGCTAATCGTGCGTAATTACAGTGTACATCCTGCGTATCGTGCATATCTCGAGGCATTGTTAAGTTCCGGTATAATGGCTGCGTATGTAAAACAATGGCAGCTCCGGTTTATATATGAGGGAAATAGCTATAACTGTGCTTCCGACGCTCCGCAAATGCTAAGACCTGCCATGAGCCGTTTCCCGTTAGTACTAAGAAAATAGCCGTTATTCGGCCTTTTTTATGGAAAGCGCACCCGACGGGCATTTATGCACCTGTTCCACAATACGGTCGCGGGTATCGCTTTCGGGATGAATCCAGGGCACTTCGGCCGGCCGGAACACCCCGGGAAGTCCGCGTACACAAATGCCGGAATGGACACATTTTTTGTTGTCCCATACAACCAGTACATCGTCTTTTCTGTATTCTTTAATCATAAGGCCCTGTTTTATGCTGAAATTTAGTGAAATTCCGGCTTCGTTACAGGCTCTTTACAAAATTTAAGTAAGGATAATTCATTTACCCGCGAAAGGATGTGCGGGAGGATTGCCCGCGCCTGAAAAAATAACAACTGTGATATAAAAACATCATTCTGTTAAGATACAAAAAACAGATGGGTTATACCCGGGTTTTTCGACCACAGTTTAAAATACATATCATTATTATCAGAGGAAATGCCCTTTGCGGGCAACCTGTAATTGCGAAGGTGAACTTAAAATCTTCCCTTGGCTTTTAGATACCGAAAACTGATATAAATCATGTTTCGGGCTGATTTTTCTCATGCCCTGCCTTGGCAAAGGGTAAGACCTTTGAAGTGTCAAAAAAAAATCTACCCGTTTATGGAGGCACTTTTCATTCTTATCGGCTTTAGTGTGGCAGTGGCCATACTTTTTCTAACACTGTTTATACGCGCTGTACGCGCCGGTCAGTACGACGATCCGGGCTCACCCTCTACCCGTATCCTGGATGCTCCGCGTCCACCCGAAACTAAAAACAATAAAACCCGGGCATAGATCACACAGCTTATGGAAATTCAGAAGTTTAAATACGACAATCGCATTGTAAGTCTTTTTGCATTTGCAACCATGCTATGGGCCCTGGTAGGTATGCTGGTAGGTGTTATTGTAGCCTTCCAGATATTTAACCCGGGTTTTGTACATTCGGAATACACCACCTTCGGCCGTTTACGTCCGCTGCATACCAATGCCGTAATTTTTGCCTTTGTAGGTAACGGTATCTTTATGGGCTATTATTATTCCATACAGCGCCTGCTTAAGGCTCGTATGTGGAGTGACGTGCTCAGCCGTATACACTTCTGGGGCTGGCAGCTTATTATTGTGGCAGCGGCCATTACTCTACCCCTCGGTTTTACCACCTCTAAAGAATATGCCGAGCTGGAATGGCCTATCGACATTGCCATTACACTTATCTGGGTCATTTTTGGTGTAAACATGATTATGACCATCCTGCGCCGCCGCGAACGACACCTGTATGTGGCCATCTGGTTTTACATAGCCACTTTTGTTACCGTGGCCGTGCTGCATGTGGTAAACTCTTTCGAACTGCCGGTGAGCTTCCTTAAGAGTTACTCGGTATACGCCGGGGTACAGGATGCCCTGGTGCAATGGTGGTACGGACACAATGCGGTGGCCTTTTTCCTTACCACGCCTTACCTGGGCCTTATGTATTATTATATACCTAAAGCCGTAAACCGGCCGGTGTATTCGTATAAACTCTCTATTATTCACTTCTGGGCACTTATTTTCATATATATCTGGGCCGGGCCGCACCACCTGTTGTATTCCACCCTGCCCGACTGGGCGCAGAGTCTGGGTACGGTGTTTTCTATTATGCTTATTGCTCCTTCGTGGGGTGGTATGATTAACGGATTGCTTACCCTGCGCGGTGCCTGGGATCGTGTGCGCGATAATGCCACACTCAAATTCTTCGTGGTGGCCGTTACTGCTTATGGTATGGCCACCTTCGAAGGCCCCCTGCTCTCGCTGAAACAGATCAATGCCATCAGTCACTTTACCGACTGGACCATTGCGCACGTACACGTTGGCGGACTCGGCTGGAACGGTATGCTTACCTTTGGTATACTATACTGGCTTATTCCCCGCCTGTATAAAACAGAACTGTTCTCTAAAAAGCTGGCTAATATCCACTTCTGGATAGCTACCCTGGGTATATTGCTGTATGCCATACCCATGTACTGGGCCGGTTTTACGCAGCACTCCATGTGGCAGGATTTTACCGAGGCTGGTACGCTTAAATACCCTGAGTTTCTTACCACGGTAACGAACCTTAAAAACCTGTATGCCCTGCGTGCCATTGGCGGCACCCTGTACCTGGGCGGAGCCATTATGATGGTGTATAACCTGGTACGTACCGTTCGTGCCGGCAGCCTGGAACGCGAAGAGGAAGCCAGTGCCCCTGCGCTGGAAAAAGTATATAAGAAGCATGCCGGCGAACACTGGCACCGCTGGATCGAGCGCCGCCCCGTGCAGCTTACACTTTTTGCCACGGTAGCTATTCTTATCGGTGGTATCATCGAAATGGTGCCTACCTTTATGGTTAAGAGCAATGTGCCTACCATAGCATCGGTAAAGCCGTATACTCCGCTGGAGCTGCAGGGCCGCGACCTGTATATACGCGAAGGTTGCGTAAGCTGCCATTCGCAGCTGGTTCGTCCATTCCGCCACGAAACGGTACGGTATAAAGGCGAATATTCTAAGAGCGGGGAGTATGTGTACGACCACCCTTTCCTCTGGGGCAGTAAACGTACCGGGCCCGACCTGCAGCGCGTAGGAGCCAAATACCTGCACAGCTGGCATTATTTTCATATGGCTAACCCGGACGATATTTCTAAAGGATCGCTTATGCCGGCTTATCCATGGCTGTTTACGAACGACCTTGATGTTTCGAATACTGCCGCCAAAATACGCGCCATGCAGTCGCTGGGTGTGCCTTACCCGGCAGGGTACGATGCACAGGCCAATGCCGATCTTAAAACACAGGCCGAAAGTATTGCCGCTACTCTGCTGGAAGATAAAAGTGTACGCTACGATTTTGCCGAGCGCAGTAACGGGAACCTTGCCGATAAGGAAATTATTGCCCTTATCGCTTACCTGCAGCGCCTGGGTACCGATATTAAAGTGAAAACAGAACCTGTGGCTGTAAAACCTTAAATAGTAAAAACATGCTTAAGAATATTAAATATTATATAGACGGCACCGGTATCGACTGGATGGGCATTTTTTCGCTCGGTGTCTTTTTTATCTTCTTCGTGGTATTACTGCTGTATGTGCTGTATATGAAGAAGGATAACGTGGAACAGATCCGTAACATTCCGCTGCAGGATGAGCCTGAGGCCGGAGAAAAAAATAGTACGTACCATGGGAATCTGTAGAAATTTTTTAGAGAAACTCCCTCTGACTAAGGGAATAATGGTATGGGCGGCAGTCGCTGTAATTCCAATGGGTAGAGCGGAAGGCACAGCGGCTGCCAATGCCCCTGCCGAAGAAACTGCGGGCCGTTTCGACTGGCTGCTGAACATCAGCATGGAAGAGGTTATACTTTACATATTACTGGGCTTCCTGGTGCTTATTATGCTCTACTTTGTGCAGGTTATAAATTCCCTGCTTAAAGTGCTCAAGGGCGAGGTGGATAACGTAATCCGTACACAGGGCGTAATGGCAGAAGAGGCCCCGAAACCTAAACGCAAAACAGTGTTTACGCAGCTTATGCAGGCTCTTACCCGTGCCCGTGCCCTGGAAGAGGAAAAGGATATTATGCTCGACCACGATTACGATGGTATTAAAGAGCTGGATAATAGCCTGCCGCCCTGGTGGAAATGGATGTTTTATCTCTGTATCGTATGGGCATTCTTTTACCTGGTGAATTACCATATTGTACCCATCTGGAACTCGGGTGTGCTGCAGGACGAGGAATACACCGCCGAAATGGAGGAAGGAAAACGTCTGCTGGCTGAGTATAAAAAGAAAGCGGCCGATTTTGTGGATGAAAATACGGTTACCATGCCTGAAGATAAGGCCGTAATTGCTAAAGGAAAGGCAAAGTTCGACGAAGTATGTGCCGCCTGCCACGGAACACAGGGGCAGGGCGATGTGGGCCCGAACCTTACCGACCCCTACTGGCTGCATGGTGGCAGCATAAAGGATATTTTTAAAACCATTAAGTATGGTGTGCCCGAAAAAGGGATGATTAGCTGGCAGGATCAGCTTAAAGCCAGCGAAATGCAGGCCCTGGCCGGCTACATACTTACACTGCAGGGTACCAACCCTGCCAATCCCAAAGAGCCGCAGGGGAGCCTCTACAATCCTGCGGCTGCTGACTCCGCACAGAGTGCCGCCGCCGATACAACACTTACGCCTGCACCCTGAGAACATATATATGACAGACAGACCGGGGACCTGCCGGTTAAGGAGGTCCCCGATCATTTATGCAAAATCTACCCGTTATGCAGAATGAAATTGATTCGGAAGAGTATCGCGACCATATCTCTACCGTAGACGAAAAAGGTAAAAGGGTATGGATATTCCCTAAAAAACCCAAAGGCCGCTTTACCCGCTATCGTACCCGGCTCAGCTGGATATTACTGGCCATACTGTTTGCACTGCCCTGGATAAAAATAAACGGGGTTCCCCTCTTTATGCTTAATGTGCCGGAACGCAAATTTGTGCTGTTTACGGTGTTTTTTGGTCCGCAGGACTTTTTCATTTTTGCCCTTATGATGATCGCGTTTATCGTGTTCATTGCCTTGTTTACCGTTGCCTTCGGCCGCCTTTTCTGTGGATGGGTGTGTCCGCAGACGGTATTTATGGAAATGGTATTCCGCAAAATCGAATACTGGATTGAAGGGGACTATACCCGGCAGCGGGCCCTGGCCAAAAGCGAATGGAATGCGGAAAAAATAGGTAAACGTGTGGCTAAACACGCCCTGTTCCTGCTTGTGTCTTTCCTTATCGCAAACACTTTTCTGGCCTATATACTGGGCAGCGATACCCTGCTGCAGTTTGTGAAGGATGGGCCGGGCCCTCACTTCGGGCTGTTTGTTGGACTGGTACTTTTTACCCTGGTATTTTATTTTGTGTTTAGCTGGATGCGCGAACAGGTATGTATTATTGTTTGCCCTTACGGCCGTTTGCAGGGTGTACTGCTCGACCCCAAATCGATGGTGGTGGCGTATGACCATGTGCGTGGCGAACCGCGCGGAAACCCGAAAAAGGAGAAGGATAAAAAACTGGGCGATTGTATCGACTGCGGGCAATGTGTAAATGTGTGCCCTACCGGTATAGATATCCGTAACGGTACCCAGCTCGAATGTGTGGGGTGTACCGCCTGTATTGATGCCTGCGACGATATTATGGACCGCATTGGCAAGCCCCGCGGACTGGTGCGCTATGCCTCGCAGGAAGAAATAAAGCACAGCCGCCCCTGGTCGTTTACCACACGTATGAAGGCCTATTCGGCGGTACTGCTTATTTTGATGGTGCTTATTGCCATACTGCTGGCCACCCGCAACGAGTTTGACGTGCATGTGGCACGCATGCGCGGAACTACATACCAGGAACAGAGCGACGGGCACATCACCAATTTTTTTACCGTAAAGCTCATGAATAAGAGCTTTCACACCTTTCATCCGCAAATACGGCTCTTACAGCCCGAAGGGGGCACTCTGCGCATTATAGGGAATGCGCCTGAACTCGAAGGTGGCGCTTCGGCCGAGCTGAATATTATGCTCAGCTTTCCGGCAGCAAAAGTGCAGCATGTAAAAATGCCTGTAAAAATCGGGGTCTTTAAAGGCGACCGCCTGGTAGATGAGTCGGAACTGATGTTTTTTGGCCCCGGCGAAAAAGAATAATTAATACATAAAACTACCCGTTATGTTTTCGAATAAAAATCTCATTTTCCTGCCCTGGCTGCTGTTTGCCATAGGCATTAGTACCCTGGGCTTTTTTGCCTGGCAGAAGAATTTCGACCTGGAAACAGAAAATTATTATGCGGCCGAGCTGGAGCACGGCACCCGCATGGAAAAGCTAAAGCGGGCGCAGGCCTTTGCTCCGCTGCTTAAAAGATGGCAGCAGAACGGGGCCCTGGTGTTTGAGTTTCCTCCCAATTTTCGCAATAATCCGCACTTCGCAGGCGAAATACGTATGCGCCGGCCTTCGGATGCCGCGCTGGATGCACAGTTTCCTATCCGCCCCGATTCTAACCTGCAGCAACAGATCCCTGCCGGGGTGCTGCTGCCGGGTTTCTGGAAAATGGAACTGGCCTGGACCCTGGGCGGTACAGAATACCTTAGCGAAGATACCTTAACGTTGCGGCCATGACAGGTGCCGCCTTTATACTGGGTATGCTGGGCAGTATACACTGTGCCGGTATGTGCGGGCCTCTGAGCTTGCTTATCCCGGCAGGTGCAGCAGGTGCAGACAGGCGCATTGCAGGTCTGCTGCTGTATAACCTGGCACGTATCCTGGTATATACCCTGCTGGGCTTTGTTACCGGCTGGGCGGGCTACCTGGTATCGCTCAGCGGAGCAGGTACCTGGCTTATGCTATTTGCTGCCGCGCTGTTGCTGCTGAGTGGTGTTTTTTCGCTGTTTTCGCGTAACCTGCTCGATCGTATTCCTGTTCCCGATGCATGGATGAATCAACTCAGGCAGTTGTTCCGTCCTTTTTTCCGACAAAGAAATTACTGGGCTTATATAGGCATGGGTACATTTAATGCCCTTATTCCCTGTGGCCTTTTGTATACCGCATTACTGGCTGCTGTTGCAGAAGCGCATCCGCTGCAAAGTGCCGGTTTTATGCTTATGTTCGGTTTAGGTACGGTTCCGGCCATGATGAGTGCGCAGTACCTGCTGCAGTTTATAAAACAGGAATGGCGGACGTACCTGAGAAGAGCTCTTCCGCTGGCAAGCATTGTGCTGGCTCTGTTTATGATTTACCGCAGCGGATTTGTGCAGACATATTTTTCGCCGGAACCAGCCATAACCGAGTGCCGCTAAAGCCGGTTTATAATGCGCACAGCCAGGGCGGGCCAGATGCGCGAAATAAAATAGAGCAGTTTCACTTTCCCCACCCGTATTTCCGGACCACCGCTGCGGAGCCCGCGCAGGATGCCTTTTACTGCTTTTTCGGCAGATATGGCTGAGGCTGGTACCTGGCCGCCATGCCAGGGAGTATCTACAACGGGCAGCATTACTTCGCTTATACGTATGGAGGGTACCTGCATGCGCAGCACCTGGGTAAAAGCATGCAACGCCGCTTTGGTAGCATTGTAAAAGGGATATGCGGCCCGCGGAGCATATATAAGCCCGGTGCTTATGTTTATGATATGGCCCTTGTTTTGCTGTAACAGAGGTAAAAAAAGCTTGCACAGATGTATAGGTGCCAGCAGGTTTACAGCAAACTCCTCTTCGGCCCTGCCAAAGGCATGCTCCTCTCTGGCAAAGGAAATACGGTGTACAATGGCAGCATTGTTTATAAGCATAGTGCACTGCGGAAACCTTTCGAGTACATGGCTGTATAACTGCTCCCGGCCTGAGACAAGGCCCAGGTCGCAGCAAAAGGTTTGTACGCCGGGTATCTGTTCCTGTGCAATCCTAAGCTTTTCGGCCGAACGGCCGCATATAAGTACCTGGTTGCCCATGCAGCTTAGTCTGGCTGCCAGTTCAAGTCCTACACCGGAACTTCCGCCGGTAATAAGAATGGTGTTTCCTTTCAGCATAATGTATGTGTTTTAGTACACGGCAAAGAGCCGAAAGTGGTGGCATAAAAACATTAACCTGTGTTAAGAGCTGCGTTTTTTCCGGATGCGGCTCAGCGAAACGGGCGAAATACCCAGGTAAGAGGCAACCATATGTTGCCGTATGCGATGTTCGAGCCCGGGAAACTCTTCGCTGAATATGCGGTAGCGTTCTTCGGCATTCAGCAGTAGCAGCTCCCGCTCTCTTTTTTCTTTTGTAGCAAAGGCATGGCTTAGTATCTTCACCAGCAGCTGGTTCCAGCAGGGATCTCCGTTCCGCAGCCCGCTCCACTGCATGTAGTCGATCTCTAATATTTCGCTGTGTTCAAGAGCTTCTATAAACATATGGGAAGGGCTCGCATGTATCATAGCCGAATAGGAGGCAAGAAAACGGCCTGCGGGAATAAAATTTTTGGTGTACTCGCGCCCCGCAGGGTCCATATACAGGTAACGGAACAAACCGCTGTGCACATAAGCAAACCGACGGGGAACCTGTCCTTCACGGATAAAATAATCGCCTTTATTTATATGCGCCGGCTTCAGAATGGCGCTTATACGCCGTTCTTCTTCTGCAGGCAGCTCAATAGCCGAACGCAGGTATGTAATAAATGACTTTTTCATCGTATGCTGCTTCAAATGTACATGGAATTTTGCAGGGTAGTTTACGAATCATGCATTTGTATTATAAGTATTTAGCAGCAGCCGGCATACCTTTAGCAAAAATACCCGTATGAAAAAATGGTTGTTTCTTGTATTGTTAAGTATTCCGGCGCTTCCGCTTGCGGCTTCGGTTCGCGGGTACTGGACGGGTTATATTACCCAGCAGGGTCTGCTGGCCATTGCAACAAACTACCAGTACAGTCTGGTGCTGGAAACGGAAGGGAATACCGTGTATGGCTACAGCGAAATCCGCCTCTGGAACGACAGCAGCATATACGGACGTATGGCTTTTAATGGCACCCTGGAGGGCAACCTTGTACGTATTGTAGAAACAGAAATACTGGAAGAACGTATTTATTCGGCTGCATACTGGTGCCTTAAGGAAGTAATACTGGAATACAGTCTTGAAGAAGGCCGCGAATACCTGCGCGGGCACTGGAACAGCACACGATGTACAGGGCCGGGGCGGGTAGAACTGCAGCGACCTGTAATGGTATAGCGCAGAGTTGTATATTTAGGCAAAAAAGAGCGCATGTTGTACCTTGCTTTGTTTTTGCTGGCTCTTGGCGGAGCAGTGCTTACTTTTTTTTCGGGCTTTGGTCTTGGAAGCATTATGCTGCCTCTTTTTATTGTGGTGGCAGGGCCTTACGAAGCTGTATTTGCCACGGCCGTGGTGCATTTCTGCAATGGCCTGCTTAAATTTGCCCTTACGTATAAAAATATATCGGCAAAGGTACTCTGGCGCTTTGCTCCCGGGGCTTTTGCAGGTGCCTTGTTAGGCTCCTGGCTGCTGCGCGAAATAAGCAGCCTGCAGGTGGCGTACAGTCATTCGTTGTTTGGCACAAATACCGAGGTGCGCACCGTTTCGCTTATTGTGGGCCTGCTAATGGTACTTTTTGCTCTTATGGAACTTTTTCTGGAAGAAAAACTACCGGCAGTGGCAGAGCGTTACCTATTTGCAGGAGGGGCACTCAGCGGTTTTTTTGGCGGGGTAAGCGGGCAGCAGGGAGCATTGCGTACCATGTTTCTGCTGCGGTCGGGCCTTAGCAAAGAACAGTTCGTGGCCACAGGTATAGCCTGTGCGCTGGTGGTAGATATTACCCGGCTGCCGGTATACCTGCGTTCGATGCCAGCCCCGGGCGAAACGCCTTATATAGCCATATGTGTTGCTATTGCCGGTGCTGTGGCGGGTTCTTTCGGCGGCTGGTATCTGCTGCGGAAAAGAACCATTACAACCGTAAAATATGTGGCAGGTGCAGCGCTTATTGTGTTTGGAGTGGCACTCATGCTCGGTTTTTGATGCCCGCCTTTGTCTTTACACAGAAAGCCTTACTTTTACACTAAAGTCTTTCTTTGTATGAAACACATACTCTTTTGCCTTGCTTTTGCCTCGGTTATGGTCGCTTTTGGCCAGAATACCCTTTCGTCGCGCCGGTCTTCTGCCGACGGCAGCCTTGCCGATGCTGCCGCTGAACGGGCCGGTAGCCTGGTACAATACGTAAACCCGTTTACGGGTACCGGTGGCCATGGCCATACCTTTCCCGGGGCAGCTTCGCCCTTTGGTATGGTGCAGCTGAGCCCGGATACGCGGGCCGATGGTTCCTGGGATGGCTGCTCGGGCTATCATTATTCCGACAGCGAAGTGCTGGGCTTTAGTCATACACACCTCAGCGGTACAGGCTGTAGCGACTATGGCGATATACTGCTTATGCCCTTTGCCACCAATGAAGTGAAAGATATAAAGGCCCAGAGTAAAAGTACGCTCGACCATGCCAAAGAGTTTGCCACAGCAGGCTATTATTCGCTTATGCTTAAGGACGACATCTTTGCCGAACTTACCACCACACCGCGCACCGGCATACACCGCTATACCTTTAAACCGCATCATACACCCTATATTCTGCTGGATCTGCAGCACCGCGACGAAACACTCAACAGCTATTATACCCTGCTGAACGATACTACTATTGTGGGGTACCGAAGTAGCCGGGCCTGGGCGCAGAACCAGCAGCTGTACTTTGCCATACGCCTTTCCAAACCGGTAAAGCAGCTGCGCATACAAACAGCCTCGGGAGTAAAAACGGTAGCTGCAAAAGATTTTCCGCTACGTTTCGAAGAAAAAAAAGGACTGGTGCATGCATTGCAGTTTGCCAGCGACAGCCAGTATAGTATAACGCTGCGTGTGGCCCTTAGCCAGGTAGACGAAGAGGGGGCGCTGAACAACCTGGCCTCCGAAGCACCTTTTTCGCGTTTTGAGGTATACCAGAAGATGAATACTGCGCGCTGGGGGAAAGAACTGGGTAAAATTGAAGTAAAGACTGTAAAGGAAGACCGTAAAAAGGTGTTTTATACAGCCCTGTATCACTGTATGATTGCTCCGAATATTGCCAGCGATGCCGATGGCCGCTACCGGGGAATGGATAATAAAATCCATAAGGCCGAAGGCTTCGATTATTATTCGGTGTTCTCGCTCTGGGATACTTACCGGGCCCTGCATCCGCTGCTTACCATAATCGATACCAAGCGAACCAACGACTTTATACGCACTTTCCTGGCCATGTACGAGCAGGGAGGCCGCCTGCCGGTGTGGGAGCTGGCATCGAACGAAACCAACTGCATGATAGGGTATCATTCGGTTTCGGTAATTGCAGATGCATATGCAAAAGGCATACGCAACTGGGACCTGAACCTGGCCTGCCGTGCGGCAGAAGCGTCGGCTAACCAGCAGGGCTTTGGTGTACTTACATATGCCCGGCAGGGTTTTCTGCAACAGGAAGATGAGCACGAAAGTGTAAGTAAAACCCTGGAATACGGGTACGACGACTGGTGTATTGCCCAGTTGTTCCGTGCCGCAGGAAACAGGCAGAAGCAGGCTGAGTATGAGCGCCGCTCACTGGCATTCCTGGCCCTTATTGACCCGGAGTCGGGGCAGATGCGTCCGCGTACCAACGGAGGTTTTGTTCCCGATTTTGATCCGTACCGGGTAGACCAGAACTTTACCGAGGCCAACAGCTGGCAGTATTCGTTCTATGCCCCGCATAATATGCCGCTGCTTATGCAGTTTTTACCGGGCTCTCTGGAGCAGCGCCTGGACGCACTTTTTACGGCCGAAGAAAAAACTACGGGCCGCGAACAGGCCGATATGACGGGCTTTATTGGCCAGTATGTGCATGGTAATGAGCCCAGCCACCATATTGCATACCTGTATAACTATACCGCACAACGGCATAAAACGCCGTATTATGTGCATCAGATACTGAATAAACTTTACAGCGATGGCCCCGAAGGTTTGCCCGGTAATGAAGACTGCGGGCAGATGAGTGCCTGGTTTGTGCTGAGCGCTATGGGCTTTTATCCTATATGCCCGGGTAAGCCGGAATATGAACTGGGTTCGCCCCTGTTCGAGGAAGTGACCATACATCTCGAAAACGGGAAACTGTTCCGCAGTATAGCTCCGGAAGCTGGAGACCGGGAAGCAATATATCCTGTGCAGATACAGAATGGCGGACGTAGCGTTGAAGGAACCCGTATACGCCACGGACTGTTCTCGGACGGAGGTTCGCTCAGCTGGACCCTGAGCAGCCGCAGCTCGGATATGTATGCGGCAATACTTCCAGGCACTGAAGCACAGACCATACCGGTAATACCGGCGATAAATGCCAAAAATAAGAGCTTCCGTAACCAAACCGAGGTGGAAATTGTGAATATAGACAGTACTGCCCGTATTTTTTACCAGCTTAGTGTGGGAGGTACTGATAAATACATATATACTTCGCCCTTTAAAGTAGATTACGATGTGGATATATATGCTTTTGCCGAAACAGCTGATGGCAGGAGCAGCGATACGGCCATATGCCGCCTGCGCCGTTATCCCGACCCGGATGTACAGGTGCAGCTGGGTACAAAGGCTATGAGCTCGTATTTTCCTAATGGGGCCGATGGCCTTATTGACGGAATAAAGGGCAGCGAAGACTGGCGAAAGGGCGACTGGCTGGGTTTCCAGGGCCAGAATGTGAACATAACCCTGGACCGGGGCGCTGTAAAGGCTGCTTCGGGTGTGCGGGTACGTGTACTGCGCGACGAGCGGGCCTGGATCTATTTCCCCTCAGAAGTCATATTCCGCTACAGCAGTGATGGTAAGGAATACAGTAAACCCGTATCTGTAAAGATTACTGCCGCAGCTGCCGACCGAGCCGAAATAAAGGAGATACTGAACAAACCCGGTCTTAAATTCCGCTATGTACAGGTGGAGCTTGTTTATCCCGGTGTGCTGCCTGCGGGGCATCCGGGTGCAGGCAACCCCAGTATACAATTTATCGATGAAATCGAGATCCTGAAATAAAGTCCCTCCTGTATTTTATTCAGCCCCGGCTTCTACCCAAACACGGGTGCCTTCGGTGCAGTTGTTGCAGATGTCTATCTGCGAGCGTCCCTGAAGCAATCCGTTCCGGAAGTGCCGGTATTTTTCGCCCTGCCATACCTCAGCAAAGGGGCGTTGGGCGGCGCTGCCCATAGGATATTTGGCATCTTTATCAAAACAGCAGGGAACTACTTCGGCATCCCAGGTAAAAACGCAGCTGTGCCACAGTTTCCAGCACTGGTTAAGCAGGCGGTTCTTTATGCGGTATTTGCCGTCTTTGCCTTTACGGTAACGGCTGTATTGCTCTGCCGCAGGCATAAGCGGATTCCCGTTCTCGAAATTGTACAGCTGGGCACTTTTAAATTTAATTTCGTCTACACCAAGCTCATGAGCCAGCTGCCGGGCATCTTCCACCTGGTGCTCGTTGGGTTTAACCACTAAAAACTGGAAAATTATGTAAGGATAAGCCTTTCCTGATTTTTTTTTAGCTTCAACTAAATTTTTAGTCCCTTCCAGCACTTTATCAAGCTTTCCGCCTACCCGGTACTGCCTGTATACATCCTGTGTGGTACCGTCAATAGAAATAATTACCCGGTCCATACCACTTTCGATTACCCTGCGGGCCATTTCTTTACCCAGGTAATGGGCATTGGTGGAGGTGGATACATAAATACCCCTTTTTTTGGCCAGTTTTACCAGTTCAAGGAATTGAGGATGCAAAAAGGGTTCGCCCTGGAAGTAAAAGGTAAGGAACCATACGTGGCGGCCGATATCGTTCAGTATTTTTTGAAAAACGTCGCGCTGCAGCATACCGGTGGGGCGTGTAAAAGAGCGTAAACCACTGGGGCATTCCGGGCAGCGCAGGTTGCACGATGTGGTGGGTTCTACCGAAACGGCCATGGGCATGCCTAACTGTACCGGTTTGCGCCGTGCACGGGAATAATGATAACTGCCCCAGAGCAGAGTGGCATTCCAGGCTTTGAGCGGGGTAAGTGCCTGCAGCATACGCAAGGCATCCCTGAGTTTAGCCCGGGCAGCCATAACCTTATTCTACGGTTACAGATTTGGCCAGGTTACGGGGCTGGTCTACATTGCAGCCGCGCATTACAGCCACGTAATAGGCCAGGAACTGTAAGGGCACCGTGGTTACCATCGGCGAAAATTCTTCGCAGGTTTCGGGCACCTCAATTACATGATCGGCCATTTTACGCACCTCGGTATCGCCTTTGCTTACTACGGCAATAATGCGTCCCTTGCGGGCCTTAACTTCCTGTATATTGCTCAGTATCTTGTCGTAATGTCCGCGGCGGGTAGCAATAATTACCACGGGCATGTTTTCGTCGATAAGGGCAATGGGGCCATGCTTCATTTCGGCTGCCGGATAGCCTTCGGCATGTACATAGGATATCTCCTTAAGCTTAAGCGCTCCTTCGAGGGCAACCGGGAAGTTGAACCCGCGGCCCAGGTATAGCGCATTGGCGGCATCTTTGTATTCTTCGGCGATCATCTTTACCAGGGCATCGGTTTGCAGGGCCTCGGCTACCTGGTTGGGAATTTCGTTAAGCTCGTTTATCAGGCGGAAGTATTCCGACTCCTGCAGTACGCCTTTTTTACGTCCCAGGAACAGCGATATAAGCGCCAGTACCGAAACCTGTGCGGTAAAGGCCTTGGTAGAGGCTACCCCTATTTCGGGGCCGGCATGGGTATAGGCTCCGGCATGGGAAGTGCGTGCAATGGAAGAGCCTACCACATTACAGATTCCGAAAATGGTTGCGCCTTTGTCTTTGGCCAGCTGTATGGCTGCCAGTGTATCGGCGGTTTCGCCGGATTGCGAAATGGCAATTACAATATCGCGTTCGGTAATAATGGGGTTGCGGTAGCGGAATTCCGAGGCATATTCTACCTCTACGGGTATACGTGCCAGTTCTTCTATCATATATTCGCCAACCAGCGCGGCGTGCCAGCTGGTACCGCAGGCTACAATAATAATGCGGTCGGCATTCAGCAGCTTGTGTTCGTATTCGATAAGGCCGGCCATGCTGATGCGACCGGTTTCGGTATCCAGGCGGCCGCGCAGACTATCAGTAATAGAACGTGGCTGCTCGTGTATCTCTTTAAGCATAAAGTGCGGATATCCGCCTTTTTCTATCTCTTCCAGGTCCATTTCCAGCTGCTGCAGGAAGGGTGTAACCTCGTTGTTGCGTATGGTTTTCAGGCGTACATCTTTACCTCTTTCCAGTATGGCTATCTGTTCGTCTTCGAGGTAGATTACGTTTTTGGTGTATTCAACAATAGGAGCACCGTCCGAGGCCAGGAAAAACTCGCCCTCGCCAACACCGATTACCAGCGGACTGCCTTTTTTGGCAGCAATAATGCGGTTGGGATCGTCTTTTTTAAGTACGGCAATGGCATAAGCGCCCACCACTTCGTTCAGAGCCAGGCGTACGGCTTCGGCCAGGTCTACCTTCTGGTTTTCCAGTATGTATTCAATAAGGTTTCCCAGTACTTCGGTATCGGTATCGCTGCGGAAGTGCATGCCCCGTTTTTCCAGTCCTTCTTTCAGGGTGGAATAGTTTTCGATAATACCGTTATGTATAATTACCAGGCTTTCGGAGTCGGAATAATGGGGGTGTGCATTCTTGTCGTCGGGTACCCCGTGTGTTGCCCAGCGCGTATGGCCTATGCCCATGGTGCCGCTTATGTCTTTATCTGCTGTAAGGCTTTCCAGTTCGCTTACCTTGCCTTTGCGCTTGTACAGATTCAGCCCGCCCGGGTTTATAAGTGCTACCCCGGCACTGTCGTAACCGCGGTATTCGAGGCGCTTTAACCCTTTAATAAGGATAGGGAAGGCCTGTTTATCCCCTATATAACCAACAATTCCACACATGGTCGTTTTTTAAAATAAGATAATGCAAAGGTATTAAGGAAGCTCGGAATAATACAAGCGCAGGCGTATCCTGTCGGGCTGGCTTTCGGTGCCGTGCAGTACCACGCGTTCCATAAAGGTTCCGGGGGCCTGCAGGCTCAGTACCAGTGTGTCGTTGGGAATAAGCCCGGCTGAAACCCGGTTTACGTGCCGGGTAATATTAAATACGTAGCGGTCTTTATCGGCCTGGTACGTACCGTCGCTGCTGTTAACTCCGTAATCGTCTATAAACTGCAGCAGACCCGAGGTTGATGATTTTTTTACCAGGGCAATGGCCGATGGTTTGCGCAGGGAGCCGTTCAGGGTTTCGTCTACCGGTATTATGAGCTCCGCTTTGTTAATCATGTTCTTTTTCTCGGGGTTAATATTGCTGAGCCCGGGAATGTATAATTTTACCATGGTGCCTACTCCGGGTTGCAGGAAAAGATTCTGCTGACCCGCTGCGGGATTGTTGAAAACCCCAGCCATAGCCGAGCCTGCATAATTATGACGGAAGGTGTTTATGCGGCTGTTGCCGTCTTTTACAGAAGCTTCCCATATGCCGGGTGTGGTTCCGTCTTTACGGTAATATACCGAAATTTTGGAGTACACCGCCGTAGGGTTAAAGTACAGCAGACAGCCTTTGTCGAGCGTGGTTTGCTGGGTTGCGGTAAAATACAGCCCGTAAAAATGATCTTCGAAAAAGGTTTCGCTGGCCAGTGCATAGGGGTTTGCCAGCAGTTTTTCGCCCAGACTTTTGTTTACACGTATACGTATCTGTGCGGGCAGCAGGGTATCGCCAACCTTAAGGGGGGCAAATTGCTGGGGTACAAATTTAAGCGAACCCAGAGGTTTGCCATGCACAAATGAGGCATTGGTATATACGCGGCCGGAAGGCAGTTTGTTTTCGACAGGATATACAAAGATCTCGGTTTGTCCCTTGTACTTGTTGGGATATCCGTAGCCGGTCTGGTTAGGATAGTAGGCCAGGGATACAAAAACAGAATCGACCGAGGTTACATTACCCAGTCCCGAACCATAATATACAAAAGGACGGTATGCGCCATAAAAACCGGCGGTGGTAACACCCATTACCGGATCGTAAAAGCTTCCGAGTACAGCCCAGGTACGTTTATCGCCCTGCACCGAATCGTTCAGGACCGTTGTGCCTACAATGCTCAGCGTATCGGTATAGGTCTCGTTCAGGCCGCCACCCAGTCCGTCCAGATCGTTAGGAAAATCTTCGCCTGGCTTTTTGCAGGAGCCTAAAAACAAGGCACTCAGTGAAAATATGCCTATGGCTATTTTGAGTATTTTATTCATGTTGCCTGAAACTCGTATAAAAAAGAATCTGCAAGATTACACAATCCTGCAGACCTTAGCAATAGTTAAAACGGCCAAGCGGCAAACGCCTGTATCAGCCTAATATTGTTTCTTCCTGTAAAATTTCCTGGTAGAATGCATGCAGGTCGTCGAGATAAGTGCCTGTATACGAAGTCTCGAGCATTTTTATGCCGCTATCCTTAATGGCTTTGCTTACTTCCTTATCCAGAGCAAACTCGCCTTTTACAACGGCATCGGAATACTTAAGCCCCGAAATAATAAGGCTGTTATAGTTGGCCTTTTTGTTCAGCTCGCTCAGGTCGCCGTCGCTGAACCCTTCCTGTACCTTGCGGGCAAAATCTTTGGGGAAGGCCTCGCTGAATTTATCGTCTTCGTATATGCTGGTAACGATTTTTGAATTGCTGAAGGTGGGGTCGTTTTTGTACAGTGTACGTACATAAAAGGGAACCAGTGTGCTAAGCCAGCCGTGTACGTGAATTACATCGGGTACCCAGCCCAGTTTTTTAACGGTTTCCAGCACGCCTTTGCAATAAAAGATAGAACGTTCGTCGTTGTCGGCAAAAAACTGGTCGTTATCGTCGCGAAACATGGTTTTCCTGCGAAAAAACTCCTCATTGTCAATAAAGTAAACCTGTATCCTGCCCGTGGGTATGGATGCTACCTTAATTACCAGCGGCTGGTCGGTATCGTTTACAATAATGTTCATGCCCGAAAGACGGATTACCTCGTGCAACTGGTGCCTTCGTTCATTAATCATTCCGAAACGGGGCATAAAATTTCGTATTTCCCAACCTCTCTCCTGCATCCCCTGGGGTAGTTCCCTGGCCGTTCGTGCCATGAGCGTTTCATCGTTCATATAGGGCATCATTTCATGGGTAATGTAGAGCACTCTTGCTTTCTCCATAAATACTAAAAGTGTGATTAAAGACGAATGTGATTTGTGTAGGTGTATGCCTTATTTGTAGCAATCAAAATCTTGTTGTTCAATAGTGTTTCCGAATGCAAAATTAACAAAAAATATCTGTACTTTCAAAATTACCCCTTACTTTGCCCCTTTTAGCGAAGGGTATTTCGGATGCAGATTTTTACGCAAAAGGCTGATATTCTTAATTTTATTCTTGATAAAAAGAAGTCGGCAACAATAGGTTTTGTACCTACTATGGGTGCCTTGCACCACGGACACCGCTCCCTGTTCGGGTTATGCCGGGCACAGAACGACCTGGCCATTGCCAGTATTTTTGTGAACCCGATGCAGTTTAATAATCCCGACGACCTGGAAAAGTATCCACATACACCGGATGCCGACCTGGCTATGCTGGAGGCTTCGGGCTTCGATGCCGTTTTTATGCCGGATGCCGGAAGTCTTTTCATGGACGAAAGCTTTCCTGAGCCGGTGCTTGGCCGGCTTAACGAAGTAATGGAAGGCCATTTCAGGCCGGGCCATTTCGAAGGAGTATATAAAATAGTATGGCTGCTGTTTCGCTACGTACAGCCCACAAGAGCCTATTTCGGACAGAAAGATTATCAGCAGTTAGCCATTATACGCCGTATGGTGCAGCAGGAACAGCTGCCGGTGGAAGTGCTGAGTGCCCCCACCGTGCGCGAGGCCGACGGACTGGCCATGAGTTCGCGCAATGTACGCCTCGATGCCGGAAGTCGCGAAAAAGCTGCCGCCGTATCGCGTTACCTGCTTTCGCTGCAGCAACACTTTAGTATGAACTCGGCCGAGCTGAAGGCTGCCTTTAACGCCCTTACCCGTTCGCTGGGCTTTGAACCGGAATATATAGAACTGGCCGATGCCCTTAGCCTGGAACCCCTTGCCGAAAAAAAGGAAGGCCCCGCCGTTATCTGTATTGCCTATTATGCCGGGGCTGTGCGCCTCATCGATAATGTAACGCTAAATTGACAGGCCGTTTTTGGGATTGGTGCGCATTATGCTTAATTTTGTAGCACTATGGACTATACGCAGACACGAACCGAGGGGCGTGAGATTTTTTCTACCGACCGGAAAGCTCTACAAATAAATCTGGACAAAGTTTTCTACGGATCGTTTGCCGAAATAGGCGCAGGACAGGATACTGCCGGTGTATTCTTTAAAGCCGGCGGAGCCTCGCAAACCGTAGCCAAAACCATGAGCGCTTACGATATGAAGTTCTCGGACAGTATTTACGGTGCTGAGGATCACGGTCGTTATGTATCGGAAAGCCGTCTGTACAAAATGCTCGACCACGAGTACCAGCTCCTGAACGAGCGCCTGAACGAGCGTGCAGAGGATACCTGCTTTTTTGTTTTTGCGAATACCGTAGCTACCATTAACTTTCATAAAACCAAACCCGGGCATGGCTGGATCGGCTGCCGTTTTCAGATACGCCCCAATATGCCGCCTAACGATGTAATTATTCACGTTCGGCTTAAGGAGCAGGAAAAACTATTGCAGCATAAAACCCTGGGTATACTGGGGGTAAACCTCATTTTTGCCTGCCGCTACTATCATAACGATGCCACTACGCTTATGATGTCGCTTATGGATAATCTAACCTGGGATAAGGTGGAGATTGATATGTTCCGGGCTACCGGTCCCGACTTCAGCGATGTAGACAACCGCCTTATGAGCCTGCGCCTGGTGCGCTACGGACTTACCGATGCCACCATGTTTTTGCCCGATGGTAAAGTGGTACAGGCCTCCGACCTGCTGTATAAGAAAAATGTACTGCTGCTGCGCAGCCGCTTTAAGCCCATTACCAGCCTCAGCATCGATATGCTTACCAATGCCATCCGCGACTTTTCGGCCATGCTGGAGCCAGGTGCGGGCGAACCGCTGGTTATCTCTGAATTATCGCTTAATAACCTGTACCTGAAAGATACCGATATCGACGAGCGCGATTTCCTGGACCGTGCCGATACGCTCTGCGCCCTGGGCCATACCGTAATGATCTCCAATTTTATGGAGCATTATATCCTTTCGCAGTATTTCTCAAGACACTATACCCGCGAACAGATATGCGTGGTAATGGGCATGCCCAATATTGTAGATATGTTTAAGGAAGAAATGTACAGCCACCTGCCCGGCGGTATACTGGAGGGCATGTCGAGGTTATTCAATAACCAGGCCACGGTGCTGGTGTATCCTATGATTGATGCAGGCGGAAATATACTGGACCTGAACAGTTACCAGTGTGCCGAAAATGTAAAACCCCTGTACGATTACCTGCTGCGCAACGGCCGCATGCGTAATATTTCGCATTATAACCCGGCTCTGCTGGGCATTTATGCCGACAAGGTGCTTAAAATGCTGCAGGAAGGCAATGCCGAATGGGAAAAATATGTACCCAGCTACGTAGCCAATATTATTAAGGATAAAAAAATATTCGGGTATAAAGACCCGGCTCTGAGCAGCAGCGGGTATTAGGGGCTTCTGCGGTATCCGTATTTTTTATGAAAATTGCGGAGCATAATCCGTATCGAGGGCCTTTCGTCAGCAGCGTACAGGCTAAGTACTTCGCGTACTTCGTCTGCCAGCTCGGGCCATGTGTGCAGAAACCAGTGCTCGCTCAGTTTTAATGCATTTACTTTAACGGCCGGTTTGGTATCGGGGTTGCGTATAAATTCCAGCAGACGGTCGAACCATTCGCTCTGCACCTGCAGGGGCGGAAGGTTAAGAAAGACTGAAAGAAGGTTGCGTCTTAAGGTGCCGTTGTTTGTCTGGCTTAGTATCTGTAACAACTGTGGAACAAAAGGAAACAGCAGGGGCGGGTATTTTGCAGAAAAGTGCATCAGCATCCAGGAAATATGTTCGGAATAAGGATATTTTTCGCGCTGCATAAGGGCAAGCATGCCAGGTAGTTGTGCTTCGCTCTGCAGAATAAATGTGTTTGCCTTTTCAAAATTACGCTCCTCCCGGAAGAGATCGCAAAAGGCAAGTATTTCATTTTCTGTACTCATAGCGGTTTTTTAAAAGAATATTCTGTATAAGTTTTACGGCAAAAATAGAACGAAATGGGTATTCGCTGTATCTTTACACACCGGCCTGTTTTCATTTTTAATAAGCCGGTTACCGTATTATCAGCTAACTAAAAACCAGATAACAATGGAAACAGAATTCGAAAAGATACGCACAGCTATCGAACCTTACCGCCGCCGTATTATGGAACATCCGCTGTATATGGCCATAGGCGATCCGGCAGATATTAAAACCTTTACACAGTTCCATGTGTTTGCCGTGTGGGACTTTATGTCGCTGCTGAAAGCCCTGCAGAATAATCTTACCTGTACACGCGTGCCCTGGGTTCCCGTGGGCGATGCTGATACCCGTTTTCTGATTAATGAAATTGTAGTAGGCGAAGAAAGTGATGTGGACGAGAACGGAAAACGCTGCAGCCATTTCGAAATGTATCTCAGGGCTATGGAGCAGTGTGGTGCCGATACCTCACACATGCAGCATTTGTTAAGCGGCCTGCAAAAAGGTCTTTCGGTGCAGGAAGCGCTTAAGGCCGCTGCTGTACCCGAAGAGGCACAGAGCTTTGTGAACTTTACCTTTGCGGCCATCGCCCAGAATAAGCCACATATATTAGCTGCAGTATTCACTTTTGGCCGCGAAGATCTTATTCCGGGGATGTTTTATGCCCTGGTAAACGAACTTAACCAGCGTTTTCCGGGAATGCTCAGCGCCTTTAAATATTACCTGGACCGGCATATTGAGGTAGACGGCGACCATCACAGCCACCTGGCGCTGGAAATGACTGCCCGCCTTTGCGGCAACGATCCGCAAAAATGGCAGGAGGCCGCGGATATGGCCGTGGAAAGCCTTAAAGCAAGGCTTGGCCTCTGGGATGGAGCCCTGCGTGCCATACATGCATACAAAACGGTGGACATGGGTTAAAAAGCCCGATCGGCATTTCCTTTTTTTGCGACCTTTGCCCCTATGAAAGGGGTATACATACAGGAACTTTCCTGCGTATCTGCTCTGGGAGTTACAGAGGCAGAAGCAGAAAAGCACTACCTGCATCCGGCTATGCTTTCGGTTTGGAAAGACGGGCAACCGGTGTTTCCGCTGGCAGCCTCTGCACAGCAAGCCCTGGATGCGCTGCTTTCGGAGTATGGCTGGTTGCAGCGGCATAGCCGCACGGTACAGCTGGCCGTACTGGCCGCTTCGGCACTGCAGCCTGCTAAAGATATTAAAACACTGGTTAATATAGGCTCCTCGCGCGGAAGCAGCGATCTGTGGGAGCACTTCCATGCAGCACAGCTTGCTTCGCAGCGACTGAGCCCGGCAGCTTCGCCTTACACTACACCGGGTAATATCGCCTCTTCGGTGGGGCGCTACCTGGCTGCTGATTCGGTTGCACTGGACCACAGCATTACCTGTGGTTCGGGTTTACAGGCCATTGCCAATGCCATTGCCTGGATACGTGCCGGAATGTGTTCCCAGGCCGTAGCCGGTGGTGCCGAGGCACCGCTTACTCCTTTTACGCAGGCACAGTTTCGTTCGCTGGGCATTGTAAGCCGCGAAGCGGATACTTTTTTGTGTAAGCCCCTGTGGCCGCATAAAACACAAAATACATTGTGCCTGGGAGAGGGCGCCGGCATAGCGTTGCTGTCGGCGCAGGTTTCGGAGTTCCGTATTGCTGGTGTTGGTTTTGGTACAGAACAGGCCTCGAGCCTCAGCGGTATTACACCCGGAGGCGAAGCCCTGCAGCAGTCGATGCGCGAAGCGCTGGCAGATGCAGGAATAGGAGCTCCCGACCTGGTTGTGGCGCATGCGCCGGGCACTCGTAAGGGCGATGCAGCCGAAGTGTTTGCCATACAAACCGTAACGGGCAGCGAAGTACCCGTATTAAGCACAAAACACCTGAGCGGACATGCGCTGGGTGCCTCGGGTATGCTTAGCATGCAGCTGGCCCTGCTTGTACTGAAAGGGCTGCGCCCCGCCATGCCTTACGAAACAGACTTCACAGCGGCCCTGCCGCAAAACGTAAAAAATGTACTGGTAAATGCTACCGGCTTCGGGGGTAATGCCATTTCGCTGCTGATATGCAGGGAATAACAGACTATTTTTTAAGCAGATTCTCGATATGCTGAACGCGGTCGAAGGTGTCGTCGATGTAAAAATACAGATCGGGTATCTTGCGCAGCTGGTTTTTAAGCCCCTGACCTATTTCCAGGCGAATGCGGCGGGTATTGGCCTCTATAATCTCCAGGGTTTTTTCGCGGGATTCGCTGGGAAAAATACTGATGTGAATGCGGGCAACGGAAAGATCGGGCGAAATGCGCAGGTCGGTAACTGAAACCATTACATTACCGTACAGCATGCGGCCGTCGCGCATGAAATATTCCCCGAGCTCTTTTTGTATAAGGCGTGCAACCTTTTGCTGACGTGTACTATCCATAATTAAGAATACAAAGGTACAAAAAAGCACTGTTATAGATTCATGATGTACCTTTTAAGCTGCGGCATCAGAATTTATAGCCACCGTAAAAGTTGAACTGAATCTTTGGATCGCCGAATACACGTTCGTCGGTATATTGCGTATGCCTGAGGTCGTACTGGGTGCCCAGGCCCAGGTCCATACCAAAGCGGAAATGCGGTGTTGGCGTAAATACCACTCCGTTGTATACCATCAGGCGTATGGTGTTTACCGGGTGGTTGTTTACCGGCCCCTGCGCGGTAAGGGGGCCCCGCTTGTTGTTCAGTATATAATACACGCCGGGCCCAGCCACATAGCGGGCTTTGCCCTGCCCGCCGGGGTAAAAACGTGCATCCAGGCCAATGCTGAATATACGGTTGCGGCGGAACACATAAGGGTTTTCGAATTTGGAGTTAATGTTGAAATAGTTGTTGTTGAAACCGATACTCAGTGGAATGCGAAACCCGATGCGGTTGTTTTTGAGCAGGTATTCGTACTGCAGGGTTACATCGGTGCGGAAGAGGTCGCTGAAGTTAATACCCGCGAAATGCCGCCCGTAGTCTATGGCCGGCCGGCCGCGTCTGCTTTTTGGGGCCGGGTCGCCAGGCTTTTTTTCAAAAGTTTGTATACTGCCGTTTGCATATGCAATTTTCAGGATACGTGGTTTTTCGATGCTATACACAGGTCCGCCGGTATTGTCAGGGCTGCTGTACTGTATGGCTTTTCCGTCCGTGCTTTTTACCTGTACCTCAAGCATGCTGCCGTCGCGCATGTAAACGGTATCGGGCGCTACCTGTGCGGAGCCCTGCAAAATGCACAAAAACAAGGGTACAATAGATAAAAATGCGTTACTTAGTATGCGGATCATGCTTCGAGAGATTTTAGGTGAACTTTTTTCTCTGTTAAGTAGGCCTGTAAATCAAATATACACAAAAAACGTATGCAAAAGTCTAAACTATTACCTGTAAGCGAAAGCGCAATACCACTTGTGCGCAGGGGTTTTTCTTTTATGTTTGCCCCGCTTTGCATCCTGTTGTTTACCTTTTCTACCTGCCGGGTAAATCCGCCGCTGAACAAGCCTGCGGCCGGTCCGGAAAAGCTGGCTTTTATCAGGCTGCCTGCCGGTTTTAAGATTGGCTTTTATGCTTCCGGGGTAAAAAATGTGCGGGCCATTACCTGGGGAGCAGACGGAGTGCTTTTTGCAGGCAGCCGCAGCGAAGGTAAGCTGTATGCCATACTGGATAAAAATAACGATAAGCAGGCCGATGAGGTGCTTACCGTTGCCGAAAACCTGCATATGCCTACCGGGGTTACCTATAAAGACGGCAACCTGTATGTAAGCGAAGTTTCGAGAGTGCTGATATTTAAAAATATAGATAAGAATTTCCGGAATAAACCGGCTTACGAAGTACTGCCCTACACATTTCCCGATGAGGAACATCATGGCTGGAAATACCTTAAGTTCGGGCCCGATGGCAAGCTGTATATTCCGGTGGGTGCGCCCTGCAATATTTGCGAGCGCAACGATGATGCCCGTTTTGCGAGTATTATGCGGATGAATGCCGATGGCAGCGAAGCAGAAATATTTGCTTCGGGAGTGCGTAACTCGGTTGGTTTCGACTGGCATCCGCAGCATAAAACCCTTTATTTTACCGATAACGGCCGCGACTGGATGGGCGATGATGTGCCTCCCTGCGAGCTGAACCATGCCCCGGAAAAAGGAATGCATTTCGGCTTTCCGTATTGCCACGGAGGCACTATACCCGATACAGAGTACGGCAGCGGGAAAGACTGCGCCGAATTTACGGCCCCGCTGCAGAACCTGGGGCCGCATGTGGCTCCGCTGGGGATGACCTTTTATACCGGCAAAACATTCCCCGAGGAATACCATAACGGTATTTTTATTGCCGAGCACGGCTCATGGAACCGTACCAAACCTCTGGGCTACCGCATTAGCTTTGTAAAGCCCGGCAGCGACGGGAAAAGCGGTGGCTATACCATTTTTGCCGAGGGCTGGCTAAGCGAAAAAGGTGATCGCTGGGGTCGCCCTGCCGATATACTGATGCATCCCGACGGTTCGATACTCGTGAGCGACGATTTCGGCGATGCGGTATACCGTATCTGGTATCAACCTTAACGGAGCTTTGCGGCCAGTTTTTTCATTTTTTCCAGGGTAAGAAAGGCCGCCGGGCATACAAACGTATTTTGCAGGGTTGTGGATGGTCTTTTAAAAAACACGTCGCTGTCGGTATAAGGGTAATTGCGGCAGTCGCCGGGCCGGGCTTCGTAGATAGAGCAGTAATTGTCTGTGCCCAGAAAAGGGCAGGGGCTGCTTTGCACCACGTAATCGCCATCTTCGTCGAGCCGGAGGTGTTTTTCGATCAGTGCCGACTCCTTTATGCGTAAGTGTTTGGCAATACGGCTTATATCTGGCGTGCGGAAACGCGGGCTTATGCTTTTGCAGCATCCTGCGCACTGCAGGCAGTCTACCTCTTCAAAAACCTCTTCGTGCAATTCGGGCAGATAACGGAGCAGGGCCCGGGTCTTGGGATCGTTCAGGAATTTTTTATTCTCCTTCTGCTTTTCACGGGCCTTTTCGGGCAGCTGTTCGCGATTCATACTACAAACCTACATAAGATTTGCGGTGTGTTACAAACCGGCATCATTTTTTAAAACAGCGGCAATATCTATTCCCTGCTCTGCCGCTCTCTTTTAATGCCGCAGAGCAGGGAGCCTGTTTTTTATAAAGGCGGGCTGTGCCCTGCCAGGCTCCGTTAATTTACCCTGTACACATTGCAACGTGCAATACTTTTATGTTTTAAGGGTTACTTATGTATAAGGCTGCCCTATTTTAGCAATCTATAATGATCCGTACCGGCATTTACATACTGCTCCTTATGCTGCTGAGTCCGCAGGTGCTTTTTTCGCAGAAATACGAAGTAAGCACCCTGGTAAAGGTAGACGACCTGGTAAAGAAGGTTTTTATAGGTACCCCGGAGATTGCTGTTTCTAACGTGCGTTTTAAAGGGCCGCGTAACGGGCTGGCCTATTTCCGTTTCCCGGAGAAAGGTAAACTGGGTATAAGCGAGGGTATACTTATGACTACCGGTTCGGCCATGGGTTCGCAGGGCCCTAACACAAGCCCTATTAACGGTACCGATAATTCGGCGGCAGGCGATCCTGACCTGGACCGGCTTGCCCGCACCAATACCTACGACGCAGTAGTGCTTGAATTCGATTTTGTGCCGGTGTCTAATTACATTTCGTTTCGCTACGTGTTTGCCAGCGAGGAATACCTCGAATATGTAAACCGGGGTTACAACGATGTGTTTGGCTTTTATCTTTCGGGCTACGAAATACCATCCCCCATTAACCTGGCCCTGGTGCCCGGCACCCGCGATGTGGTAAGCGTAAATACCATAAACCGCGAAACCAACAGTAATTTTTATATCGATAACGGCTCTACTACCGACTCCCGCAATTCCAGGGTTATAAACCAGGCCGGTGTGGTAGAACCCCTGCTGGAGTGGGACGGTTTTACCCGTGTACTTACCGTGCGCTACAAGGTAACCCCGCACGAGCCCTACCATATAAAACTGGCTATTGCCGATGCCGGCGACCGCCTGGTAGACAGTGGAGTATACCTCGAAGGGAAGAGTTTTAAGGCCGAGGGCCGTGTAATATGGCCTCCGCCAAGTGCAGCCTCCAAGGCGGTGCAGAAGCGGAAAACCCTGCCCCGCGAAATGCTGGTGGAGTTCGATTTCGATTCGTGGAGAGTGCCCGATACCTCGCGCGAAAAGCTGTACATATTGTGGAATATCCTGCGCGATTATCCGCAGTCGAAATTCCAGCTGTATGGTCATACCGATCATATAGGCAGTTCGGCCTACAACCTGGCCCTGTCCGAACGGAGAGTGAGGGCCGTAATGAATTTTCTGGTGCGTGTTGGTTGCCCGCGCAGCCGTATTATTGTTACAGAAGGCTTTGGCGAAGAAAAGCCCAAGACCGATAACCTGACCAGCTTTGGGAGACAGCGGAACCGGCGGGTAGAGATACGTATACACTGGCCTAAGCCGGGCGATGCCGATTTTATTCCGCCAAAGTAATAATCTCAGTACACGTGTGCTTTATGCTTTGGGTGCATTGTTTTTGTTCTGTATAAGGCGTTCTGTTTCTTTTGCCAGGCTTTGTTTTCCTGCTTCTGACTTTATGCCAGCCATGGCCAGCCTGTAGTGTGCAATGGCTTTATCTGTATCTGTGCCGGTATACAGGTATCCCAGCAACTGATGATAGTAAGTGTTTCCGCTCAGATTTAGTGTTTCTGCTTCGCGTATTGCCTTTTCGTGCCCCTCTGCACCGGCCAGCGCAAATATGCGGTTGAGGGCTGTAACAGGCGAGTATTCGATCCGGATAAGCTGATTGTACAGATCTAAAATGTGCTGCCATTTGTTCTGGTCTGCAGGAGTAGTATGCCAGTAAGCAATACCTGCTTCCAGGTGATATTTCGAAATTTCGTTTCCCTGGCAGGCCTCTACCAGGTAGTAATTCCCTTTTTCGATAAGTGTTTTGTCCCACATTGCTTTATCCTGCTCCTCAAACAAAACCGCTTCGCCCTGCGCATTGGTGCGTGCATCGAGCCTTGAGCTCTGAAAACACATAAGGGCAAGTAATGCGTTTGTTTGCGGCGTGTTTGTGTGGATATTACGGGTAAGAACCAGGGTTAACCCAAGGGCTTCCGAGCAAAGTTCTTTACGTATTGGCTGGCTGTGTGTGGCTGAAAAATATCCTTCGTTAAACAGCAGGTACAGTGTTTTTAAAACCGTGTGTAAGCGAGCTTTGAGCTGGCTTTCGCTCAGTGTTTGTATCCGGAAGTGGTCGTTGCGCAGATTGCTGCGGGCCCGGTATAAGCGCTTTTTAATGGTTTCGGGTCTGCTCAGAAAGGCATGGGCAATTTCTTCTATGCTAAAACCGCACAGAACCTGCAGGGCCAGGCATATCTGGGCTTCGGCAGAATTGGCGGGGTTGCATACCGCAAAAATCATAGCTAACTGGCTGTCCGAAATGTTCTGAAGACTGAATTCTACATCACATTCGTCCTGGTATTCGTTGGGTTTTATGGCATTCTGCACCTGTTTTTCGAAAACAGTAATATGTTTAAAATAATCTCTGGCTTTATTCTTAGCCACGGTGTACAGCCAGGCTTCGGGATTTGCAGGAATTCCGTTTAACGCCCAGTTTTCAGCAGCTTTTAAAAAGGTATCGCTTGCAAGGTCTTCGGCAATCTCGATGTGTTTTAATCCAAAATGACGGCACAGAACGGCCGTCATTTTCGCATATTCCCGGCGGAACAGGTGCGGTAAAAGTTCTTTATGCAATTGCTGGTCTTTTGCCATCAGTCTCTTTTCAGCACTTCGCGTACTTCAATATTTCCGCCGGCCTGTTTAAAGATCGGATTTCCCCGGGCTATTTCCACTGCCTCCTCTATGTTTTCGGCACGGATTACGAGGTAGCCGCTGATAAACTCTTTTATTTCCGTGTATGGTCCGTCGGTTACAATATTGCCGGGGTGCACGGTTTTGGCGCTTCCCGGTGCCGGCAGAAGCGTATTTCCTTTGTCGGCCAGTTTGTTTTGTGCCGCAATACCGGCTAACCAGTTCATACGTTCCTGCAATTGCTCTGGCGATGGTTTTGTGTGGGCCATGTCTTTCAGCCTGAAAATCAGTGCAAATTCTTTCATCTTTTTTAAATATAATGGTTCGTATCTATAACGATCCGGATCCCGGGAGGGGGACAGGGCAACGTTTTTTTGTTGAACCTCCGGTATGGCGTATCAGTAATTTAGTACGAAAGATACCAATAAAAAACCCCGCCACAGAAGACGGGGTTTTGTGTATGATGCGTTTTTAATGCTTATTTACGTGCTTTCAGCGCTTCCAGTGCGGCCCGTTGTTTTTCCATTTCGGCTTTTTTATTGGCCTGGTCGCTTTTGTTCTCTTCTACTTTTTTGGCAAGATCTTCGCCGTCTTTTACGCTTTTATCGTAGGCCTTGGTGGCATCGTCGGTTACTTTGGTCTGTGCGGCAATGTCGAGCCCCAGCTGGTGCGCCGATACGTCGCTTACAAAATTATTCAGAAAGCCTTTGGCTTTTTCTATAAGGTCGCGGTCGCTGTTGCTGTCTACAAAGTTTCCGTAGCCTTTGGAAAGGGACAGGTATACCAGCGATTCTTCCTTGTTTTTACCATTTTGTTCCACCTTAAAATAGTAATCCATTTTGGTATCGCTTACTTTACTGAGAAGTGCCCCTTCGTACAACGACCAGCCCTTAACGTTCTTGGAGCTTTTAAGGCCTTCGCTTTTCAGCTTGCTGTCTAAGGCATCCTGGGTTGTTTTCGGACTGTTTCGAATCGTTATCTGTACCGCAGGGCGCATTGTTTTGTCGATCTCCGCATTTGCTTCCATAGCCTGCGAAAATGCGAACCCGCTGCTCAGGAAGCCCAGAATTACAAGTACTTTTTTCATAATTTCTCTGTTTTTGTTACTTACTTTTACCAATATACGATATATACCGCAAATCTGCAAATAATAGCGTTCAGGGTATAATTTCCTCCAGTTTACGCAGGAACCAGGTACGGTCTATAAGCCCAACCTGTTCCGAAAGCCGGGCATGGAGCTTTTCGGCACCTTTTATATCCCGTTCGCTGCGCAGGCGGGCTAACTGTTTTATGTGTTTTATAAATTCGAGGTGGGCCTCTTTCTGGAACTCGGCAATAACCTTATTGCGGCGCAGGTATACATAAAACGATTCGCACAGTGCATAAAAGGCATCCAGGTCGTCGGTTTCGTAAAAAATTTTCAGTTGCAGGCACTTGCTGCCCAGCAGGTAAAAAATATCGGCAAATTCGGCCTGTGAAAGCAGGCGGAGTGCACTTTTAAAGTCTTTACGGGCGTACTGGAGCCATGCTGTGTTATACAGAATGGCGCTGTCGCGTTTATCGGCCTCGAGTTTGTTCTTGTAGTTTTCGATAAAATGCTCTACAAAGTCGAACTCGCCCAGGCGAATGCCCACAGTAACAATGTTTTTAAATACATTAAGGCGTATATGGCCAACATCGTCGTATATGGCCTCGAGCTCGATCATTTTTTTGAACAGGTTGAACACTTCCTGCAGGAATTCGATCTTGCCGGCATTAATGCGGGCCGTGCAGTAATTCTGTGCAAATACATAAAGGTCTACCAGTTCTTCGCGGGAGAATTGTTCGTGGTTTTCGTTCAGCAGCTCCAGCAGGCGGTAGTAGTAGCTTACTTCTTCGGGCTGCAGATGCATCTGTACCACACAGTAGTACATTTCCACGGCCATGTATCCTTCAATTTCGCGGGTTTCGAGAAAACGCAGCACATCGCTGAGCAGGGGCTTTTTGTATTCTACGCGCAGCAGGGCTTCGCGGGTAAGCATTTCGCCGGAATGCTTCAGCTTGTTGGAAATGTAGAAAAGATCGAGATAGTTTACCAGGGTTTGCAGGTTATTATCGAGCGAACGCGATTTTTTGAACTGGGAGTACATGTATACGTTCTCTTCGAGCAGGTACTGGTTAAAGAACCAGGTAGAGTCTTTAATGGGGTCTTTTATCTGCTGCTTGGTGGCTTCGTCGAAAATCTGGTAGAAATATTTTTCCAGGTCGGTCTTGCGGTAGTAGTCGAGCAGATGCAGACGTTTTTTGGCCTCGTTTTTCTGAAACTCGTGCCACATAATGTATTCCTCGAGCAGCTTGGCCAGGTCGGATGCAGCATAACGCAGCTTACTTTCTTCGGGCTCGCCGAACAAACGCTCGGCAATAAGACTGCGGTGGAGTTTTTCGGAATTAAAATCAGGGGCGTATTCTTTTAATAGTTCGAATAACTGTATAATGGTTTTGTTAACATTGAACAGGCTCGAATTCAGATAGCGCTCGAATTCCTGCAACTGATTTTTGTCGAAAGTGCGTAGTATGTGTATGGGTTTACTGTTTAGCATGATTTTTGTTGTGGTAAAAGTAAACTTTTGATAAAAATATCCGTTAAAAAAAATATATCCAAAACAAACAGAGAGATTAAGCCAAAAGATAAATCCGACAAACTGTTTTTTTTGTCAGTGGAAGGTTAAGGATATTTTATGTAAATTTGAAATCAACTAAAAAACACAGGCGTATGAAAAATGTTTTCTACTCAGTTATGATCGCCGGCTTTATGCTTGCCGGTAATCATGTATACGCTCAGGCAAATATTGCCGCGCAGAATACCGGTGATCTTAATCAGGCTCCGGGCGAAGTACTGAACAGTTCTTCCGGCGGCGGGGTTAGTACACCTTATGGCGGCGGGCCTTCCGGTTCGTCTTCGGCAAACGATCATCGCCAGCAGGGTGGCGGGCATGTTACCGTGCAGGATATCCTGGGTGTGGATAATGGTTCGCCGGCTCAGAGTGCCAACGATAATATAAAACTTACAGATACGCCGGCTTCGGCAGGTGGCTCAGGTTCTGCGCCGCTTAGTTCGGTAACACCACAGGGTGGCGGAAATACTGTACAGGGAGCCTCTCCTGCAGTTAGTATCTCTATATATCCAAACCCCACTACCGATGGTGTAAATGTGGTTACCGAGGGCGAAATTATTTTTGGTGTGGTAGAAGTAATCGATCTTACCGGTAAAACCGTTAAGAAGAGCAATACTCCATCGAATGGCGACGGCAACTCATCCAACATTTACCTGTCGCTCAGCGAACTTAAGGCCGGTATGTACCTTATTCGTTTCCAAACCGACAAAAACATTTACGTAAAACGTATTCAGGTAAAATAAAGACATAAAGTCTTATAAAAAAACCGCCTCGCTTTGCAGCGAGACGGTTTTTTATGCGTTTCGGGATTATGCTTAGTGCTGGTGTCCGCCTTCGCCGTGTACATGGCCATGTGCTATTTCGTCGGCAGTAGCCTCGCGTATTTCGAGTACAGTGCCTGTAAAATGCAGGGTTTTGTCGGCCAGGGGATGATTAAAATCAACGGTAACAAATTCCAGCGAACGTTTCAGAACGATACCGCTCAGAGGCATTCCGTCCTGGTTTCTCAGGTGTACGGTATTGCCAACGGTAATCATATCTTCGGCCAGTTTGCCATCTACCATAAATACATCAAGCGGAATATCAACCACGGCCTGTTCTTCGCGAACGCCGTAGCCATCTTCGGGCGAAAGAGTCATTTCGTAGTTGTCGCCGGAGCTTTTGCCCAGCAGGTTTTCTTCGAATTTAGGCAGTAACTGGCCGTACCCGAAAAGGAAAACCAGCGGATTGGTGTTGTCGACCTGTTGTACAAGTTCGCCACCGGCATTATCAAGACGGAGCGCATATGTAATGGATACGACCATGTTCTTTGAGATACTCATTCTATATTGGTTTTAAAAATTAAACGTATCGGTTATCTATGCTGAAGTTCTCGGGGAACTTAGCTGATATATTCCGGTAAAAGTTCATAATCTGCTTCAGATCCTGCTCCATATTTTCGCCGGGTTCGATAATAAGCCCTACACCTGCATGTTTTCTGGCATAATCGAGCCAGCCGCAGGCAATAGGCACATGGGCCGTTTTGGCCACATAATAGAAGCCGGTTTTCCATTCGGTTTGCTTTTTACGTGTGGCTTCGGGTGTAACCAGCACAACCAGGTCTTTATGCTGCTCAAAAAGCTCAGCCATAGCTTCGGTGGAACTGCGGCGGGGCTTACCGGGCTCTTTGGGCGAACGGTCGATAGCAATACCTCCCATAAAATTGAAAAAGAGATTGAACGGGAAACGGAACCACTCTTTTTTTATGGTGAACTTTACGGGGATGCGCATAATAGCAAAGGCAGCCCTTGCAATTACAAAGTCCCAGTTACTGGTGTGCGGGGCCGCAATCATTACGCATCTGCGAAGATTACCCGGCGGGGGGGAAACAAGTTTCCAGCCGAGCAGGAAAAAGATGAATTTGCCTATATAATAACCCATTCGGGTGCTTTTAGGGCAAAAGTAATAAAAAATATGGCGGGGTCTGTACTTATTTTCGGAGGCTTTGCTGCTGTATACTCTGTATAAGCACCTGGGGGGCCTGGGCGGGGTCTTTTACACGGGTAAAGGTGCCGCCGCCATCCTGTGCAATGGCTTCCAGGTTTTTAAGCGCCTCTATACTGCTGCCGAGCCCCATTACGGAGAGGGTAATGCCGGAGGCCTTCATGTCGCGTACCAGCGCCTGCCCGTCGTTGTCTGAATCTACCATCTTAAAAATACCATCGGTAGCCAGCAGTACGGTATTATTGCCACCGGGAATAAAATTCTTCTGGGCAATTTCGTAGGCGGTATGCAGGCCTTTAACCCCGTTGGTACTGCCGGAGGGCCGTAAACTGTTTATGATGCTGATGATGGTATCCTGGTCGCTGCCGCTGATGTTGCCGGCCAGTACCCTGCTTTGGGTGGAAAAGCTTACGAAGCTTACCCGGTCTGAACGACGCAGTACGCCGGCCAGTTCGAGCATGGCAAGTTTAAGGAGGGGCATACGGCCAGGCGAGTTCATGGACGAAGATACGTCGAGCAGGAAAACAATGTTGTTGGATTTGAACTTGTCGAGAGGCAGCACATCGTTGCTGGCCAGCGGGTCGTTTTTCCAGGAACTGTCGGCCAGTTCGGGAATAACAGTACTCTGTGGCACTTGTATAGGAGGAGGTTGTGGTATGGATACCTGTGGCTGCGCGGGCGGGGGCGTTTCAACAGGGTTGCTGGCAAGTGGCTGTGTTTCTTTGCGCATGCGGAAAATGATTTCCTCGCTGCCGGCTCTGAAAGACAAGGCTGAATCGAGCGGTATATAGCCGCGGGCCTCTACATGCGAACCGTACATGCCGCCGGGGATACTGCTACGGGCGCTGCCGTTACGGCCGGTTTTAAGTACGCCCAGCAGCTCGCCCCGCTGGTAAAGGGTAATAAGCGATTGTGCCAGCGGTGTGCCGGTTTCGGCATCTATTACCAGAAAGCTGCGGTCGAACTCCAGAGGTTTGTTCTCGGGTTTTTGCCAGGCCGGACAGGCTGTAAGTGCATTGGAGGCAAAGCCCCGTATATTGCCTTTGAGCATAATTTCGGAAGGCTCGGGTTCGGAACTTACATAAATCTTTACGGGAACAGCAAAAGACCCGGTTTCTTCGGTATAATATATAAAGCTTATCTCGGCTTTCTGCCCGGGTTGTATGTAACTGCGCGGATAGTCGTACCATACACCGCGCGGGGCATCTATACGCAAAACGGCCATGCTGCGTGTCCCGGTGTTTTCTATCTCGATAACGCCGCCTGGATTGTTCCAGGCAATGTGCCGTCCATAGTCTATTTCGCGTGCCGAAAAGCGGACGTTCTGTGCAAATACTGTACTGCTTAAAAGTAAAAGGGCCGCTATCGCGGCCCAATGTTTTACTGCCATATGTTGTATGAAACGGAGCCAGGCAGCAGCCGTTTCTTTTTTTAGTTTTTTTTAAAGATTATCAGTCGCCGGAAAGCAGCAGTATGTGCCCGAAGAACTCGTACTCTTTACCGTATTTATCTTTTACGTACATTTTGTATACGTAGGTGTCGCTTTTGTAGGGCTGTCCGTTACTGCGGCGGCCATTCCAGCCGTAGCTGGCCATTTTGCTGTTGGCCTGGAATATACGTTCGCCCCAGCGGTCGAAAATGTAATATTCGAGGTAATCGATGTTTTCGCCTTTGGGCTCCCATACTTCGTTAACGCTGTTGTTATCGGGCGAAAAAGCATTGGGAATAAAGAAGGTATGCTCGCCTTCCACCACCACGGTTTTTTCAACGGTATCCTTACAGCCGTATTCGTTTTCTACGTAAAGGTATACATCGTATTCGCCGGGCAGGGTAAAGGTATGCTCGAAATCGGCCGTGTTGTAAGCAGACCCGTCAACTTCGTACATCCAGCTGCTTACATCGGGCGATGATGCATTGCTGAAACTGGCCAGCGGATTTACTTCAGTAACCGGATCGGGTGTCCACCAGAAATTGGCAATGGGTTTGGGGTTTATGGTTACTACTTTGGTAATGGTATCGTAACAGTTGGGATAGTCGGTACCAACCACCAGGGTAACAGGATAGCTGCCGGCCGTACTGAAGGTGCGTACCCAATCGGCATCGGTTGCGTAACTGCTGTAGATATCGTTTACATAAAGCCAGGAATTGAGGTTGCCGTATTGTGTGGTAGACTGGTCGCTGAAGAATACCACCGAAGGTTCGCAGTAGTTATTGGACATAAAGCTGAAGTCGGCCACCGGCGGATAAAATACCGTTACCTGTACGGTATCGCTGGAAACACGTCCGCAGCTGTCGGTTATGGTAACTACGTAGGTTGTATTCTGGGCCGGCTGTACAAATATCTGCTGGGTTTGTGCCCCGGTAGACCATGTGTAACTGTAAGGTGCAATACCGGCACTTCCGCTTCCGCTGAGTGACTGCTGCACAATAGGACAGCCCGTGCTTAGATCAGGGCCGGCATTAACCTGTACGGGATCTACATTGCGTATGTTTATACGTATGCTGTCTTTAACTACTGGGCCGGCGCAGGTAGAGTCGATGGTAACCAGGTAAATGTACTCCAGCGGTTCGCTTATCATATCGTAAATTCCGCTCAGGCTAAGGGTATCTGCCGTTTGGCCGGGGGCAAAGTTTACCTGGGCGGGTACTGTAAAATCTACATTGTTGGTGGCTGTACCGGAGCCTATCCATATCTGGTAGCTCAGGCCCTGGGTAAGCAGGTTGCTGCGCGAAATACCGAAGAGCGCTTCGCCGCACGATTCGTTCGCTTCCGGAATGCCAACCGTGTAAATATTCAGGTTGGCAAAAGGATCCGATTTCTTATCGGCAAAAAGGGTGTCGGTAGCCACTGTTCCGCACTGGTCGGTTACGGCCAGTACAAAGTTCATATCGTTGGGCAGCGGATAATTTGCAATGAAAGGCGAATTACTGAGCCCGTTGTTCCAGTTGTACTGGTAGGCAGGCACTCCACCGGTTACCTGTGGCATAATATTTATGGTGGTACAGGTAGAAAGATCGGGCCCCAGATTCACCACCAGAGGGTTTACATTTTTAATAAGGAATACAATCGTGCTGCTTATAACAGAACCCACCGCACCGCAAACGCTGCTGTCGGAAATGGTAATAGACAGGGTGTAGTCCAGCTGCGAACCGAGGTTCTGGAGAGTACTGATATTAAATACGGCTGTGCTGTCGCCTGCATTAAAGCTCACGGTGGCCGGTACGCCGGTGTAGTCGATGCCGTCGCTTGCAGTACCGCCAATGGTAAGGTTATAGGTACGTGCCGAGTCGATATCGAAGTTACGGCGAACCGTAATGGCTGCATTGGTACAGCCTTCGTACAGCAGGGTATCTACCGCACCTATCAGACCTCCGCCAAGCTGCGGACTGGAATCGAAGAGCAGCTGCGGCGAAACAAAGGAGTTCTGCTCCAGGAATACCCAGGAGTCGTAAGCGCTGTCGCCACCGTCGGCAATGGCCAGGCGTATGGTATAGGTCTGGCAGCGTACTACGGGAGCAATGGCCGTAAGTTTTACCGTAAAACCGTCGCAGGCAATACCCGAGGGGGCCCCGCAGAGGTTATCCACATAATAATTACAGTAGGGCGTACCCGGGTTGCCGGGATTACATGCGCCCGTGCAGCCGAAAAAGTTTCCGTTGTTAACAGTATTGATACTTACCGGTACACTGGTGCCGGGTAAAAGAGCTATATTCTCATTTGTGTAATTACCTCCTGCCGGATTCGGGCCTGAGAGCAGGAACGCGAAAACGTCGTTCACTCCGCCGTTCACAAATTCGTTATATTCTTCCGAGCCGAAGACATAATTGAATTTAAGTGTATCGCCCAGCGGAATAAAATCGAATGAGAGCACTGCCGCGTCGTTGGTATTTACGCCGGCGATCTGGGTTAGCAGAGGGTCGCCCGGGGTTCCGTTGCCGGTTGTGCAAAAATTTGTGGGAGCTCCGTTCAGAAGGGGGTTGGTGGCATTGCCGGTAGAGATAATAAGGCCCGACGCAATAGGCAGGTTTGTACCTGTTGCCGTATACTGGGCAAGAGCCGTAGGACTGCCTGTATAGTTTACGTTCGAAGCATTTACACCTCCGCCGATAAGTACATTTCCTACTGCCTGTACCGGGGTAACCGCCGTAGTGACTACCTGCCCAAACAAAGAGGCCGAACCTGCCGTTAAAGCAAGGGCGGCCGCCGCACCGATATTCAAAAAGAATGACTTACGATTGTTCAACATGTTAACAAAGATATAAATCCCTGTTAATAATTAACAAAAAATAACACAGGCTTTTTGTGTTTTAACGGAAGTGCTTCTGGTAAATCCCGCGCCGGTAAAAGAACTGGAGCCAGAAAACGGGATATAAAAAAAAGTTCATCCAGCTGTGACGGCACTTAAACAAAATATCGTCAATAATATATGTGTCATTCCCTTCGCGCACAACAATATGGTTATGCCTCCAATAGTTTAAGGGAAAGGGCAGCATAATACCTTCATCTGTAAAAATACAGTAATTATCGCTGAAGCGATGATTTACGATAAGGCTTCGCCAGTAGCCCAGGTACCAGGGGCCCCAGCAAAGCCGGAGCGATATTTCAGAGCCGGTGGTATTGCCTGTAAAATCTTCCAGGAACACGCGCACTCCCGGCGGGTTAAGTGCCAGAAACAGGCTGCGGTCGAATCGCTGTATAATATCCGCCGGGTTCCCCTTTACTTTATGCCGAAGTAAAATCCGCATTATGTTTTATAAACGGTAAAAGGGGCTGTGTTGTTTATCAGAAATCTTCTTCTGTAAAAAAAACGTCGAGGTCCAGAGCCAGGGCACAAACATTGCCGGCGGCATCCAGGCCCCAGTAGCAGGCATAGCTGCCTTCGCCGTAACCGCTGCTGAAGGCGGCTATATTATGTCCGTCGGGCAGGGGGGCAAGGGCCCAGTCGCCACCGTTTTCGTCCAGCAGGGGGCCCAGGAAAATACTTTCTGAGGCTTCTTCGTCACTTTTATCCTGGTCTTCCAACTTCAGGAATGCTTCGGCAGCGGCAGGATCCATAAAGGCTGCCAGGCCGCTCTCTACAGGGAAACCCAGTATATATCCATCTTCCAGGTCTTTTTCCGAGATAGACTCACCCGGAATGGTGGCCATACGCCATTCGGAAACCAGTTTTGTTTTATCGATCCACAGTACGGCCATGCCTACCAGGTCGGTATCTTCTTCCAGGTAAAGCTCTACCGGGTATTTACCGGGCTGTACACTTTGTTCAAAGCCTGTAAACTGGCTTTCGGCCAGCGGGTCGCATGCGCAGATTTTTCCGCTTGTAATGTTCAGCGCCCCCAGCTTAATAATCTGAGACACTCCGTTTTTTCCAATGATAATGTCGTTTAACGCTTGCATATTTTCAGAAATCAGCTGTAAAGATACGCTATTTGTCGGGAATATCGTGTTTCTTTGCAGGCTATGGAGCAGAAGGAACAGGGCCCTTTTTACATAGCGGTTGAAGGGAATATAGGTGCCGGGAAAAGTACGCTTACCCGTTTATGGGCCCGGCAGCTGGGAGCCCAGGCTGTATTCGAGAACTTTGCCGATAATCCTTTCCTGCCCGAATTTTACCGGAATCCCGAAAAAATGGCTTTCCAGCTCGAGATCTCTTTCCTGGCCGAGCGTTTCGCACAGCTGCAGAAAGCCTTCGAAAAAGCAGGCCTCTTCGAACCGCATATTGTATCGGATTATCTCTTTGCCAAATCGTTCGTGTTTGCACTCAATAACCTGGGTGCCGGCGAGTTCGACCTTTTCCGCAAGGTGTTCGATATTATGAACCAGGTACTGCCCCTGCCTAACCGCATGGTATACATACACCGCGATGTAGCTTACCTGCAGGCCAATATACGCAAGCGGGGCCGCAGCTACGAACAGGAAATACAGTCCGGTTACCTGCAGAATATACAAAACGGCTATTTCGGCTACCTGCGCACCGTAACGCAGATACCTGTTATACTGATCGACGTGGAGGATTACGATTTCGAGAATGATGCCGCTATACTAAACGTACTGAGCCGCTTTGTGCTGGAAAGAGAGCATCCCGCAGGCATGCGCCGCTGGCAGCTGAGAGAGCTCATCGGCTCTTAAACTTCCGTTATTTTTAGGAAACCTGCGTTTTTTATTTGATTAAATGTGTCGAAATGTTTTATTTTGGGGGTTGAATACATATTTTGAATATAAAAGCGAGTTGTTATGAAATTAAAAAGTACCTTAATTCCCGTGTCGTGTTCGGTGGTGTTGCTCGCGGCATGTTCTAAGTTTAACTTGGACAAGGTGACCTACACAGTAACTCCCGATCCGCTGGAGTACAAGAACGACAGTGTTGCATTAAACATTTCGGGAGAGTATCCGAAAAAGTCCATTCCGAAAAAAGGCCGTGCCGTGCTTACGCCCGTATTTGAGTTTAATGGTCAGACGGTTGAAGCTAAGCCGCTCCTGGTTAAAGGCGTTAAGAACAAAGGCGAAGGAATCGTTCTGGACAAAACCGGTGGAAAATTCACATACAGCGATGTGGTGCAGTATAAGCCCGGAATGGAAATAGCCGAGCTGCATGTAAGTGCCAAAGGTTACATTAAAGATAAAACCGAGGAAAAATTCAATGCCAAAACCGAAAAGCCGATTGATAAAGGTGTAAGCATTACTCCGCTGCTCGTTCAGAAAGAAACCAGCACCAGTGTGGGTAAACACAATTATGGTCCGGTAAATAAAACACACAGCGCGCTTATTTATTTTGCATACAACAGCAAAACGGTTCGTCCGTCGGAGCTGAAGAGTGCTGATATCGATGCTTTCCGTGCATTTGTAACAGAGCATAGCGGTAACGGAAGCACCTTTAAGAAAATGGATGTGGTAGGCTGGGCCTCTCCCGAAGGTTCTGTGGACTATAACCAGAAACTTTCCGACGAGCGTGCCACACAAACCAAAGGCGTAGTTCAGAAAGAACTGAAAAAACTGAACAAGGTACTGGCCGAGAACAACACACTGGTAAGCAGCCAGGGTAAAGGCCGCGACGTTGCAGGTTTCGAAGCTAAGGTAAAAGAGAAAAACGGTTCTTCGCAGGTTGCACAGATCGTAAAGACCGGTGTAAGCCGCAACGAACTTCAGAAGGAACTGAAATCGATCAGCGGAGCCACATTAGCTTCTGTTGAGGCTGACCTGCTTTCGCCGCTGCGTCGTGCCGAAATACTTACTACCGTTCAGCTGCGCGAAAAAACTGCCGATGAACTGAAGTCGCTGGCTACTTCAACACCGGATGTACTTACCCTGGAAGAACAGCTGTATACAGCACAGAACCTGATTACCGATGAGGCTCAGCGTCTGAAAATATACCAGGCTGCACAGCGTAAAGCTCCTGAAGACTGGAGAGGTTATAACAACGCCGGTGTAAGCTACGCTACACAAGGTAAATGGAACGAGGCCGAAATGGAATTCCGCAAAGCCGAGAAAATCGCTCCTACCGAAAAAACCATTCTTTCGAACCTGGGTAAATATTTCTACCAGAAAGACGATAAGGATAAAGCGATCGAATACTTCAAAAAAGCTGCAGGCTTCCAGGATGCCGACCGTGCCCTGGCTTCTGTATACATCCTTAAAGGTAAATACAGCGAAGCCGTATCTCTTTACGGAAGCGCCAAAACCTTTAACGCTGCACTGGCTAAACTGCTGGCAGGTAAACCAGGCGAAGTAGAGGGAACCATTAACGGTGGCGACGATCAGGAAAAAGCCCTGTCGTACTACCTGAAAGCGATTGCTGCTTCACGCCAGAAAAACAAATCGGGAGTTATCAGCAACCTGAAAGATGCTTTCTCGCGTGATGCGGCTCTGAAAGCAAAAGCAAAAACAGATGTTGAGTTCCAGAACTATTTTGAAGACAGTGACTTCAAATCGGCTGTGAACTAATTATAGCATTATATAAAGGAAAGCCCGCTTCGGTAACGAGGCGGGCTTTTTTTATGCCATCTATACTTTTATGCCAGAGCAGTGCGTCTAAAAAAAGTATGAAGGCCCAGCTTACCTAAACGGTTTTATGGCTCTCTGCCTGCCTGCTTTCTGCAGCAGACAGTCCGCAGCAATGCAACAGTGCCAGCCGGAGTACAATGCAGAAACAAAGCAGTCCCATGCGTTTGTATATTTCGGAAAAGAGTTGCTGAACCCGGTTCTTTTCAGCATCTGTATTGCAGCACTGCAGGCAGTAACGGAATCCTTTATACGACTGCCGGCCCCTGCAACCAGGGTGTGTGTGCTTTGTATGCATACATAAGCGCCAGACAGAAAGTTCGGGGCTGCCGGGTTACATACAGAGCGGCCGGGCTGAAGCTGCGGCTTCAGCAAATTTTATTGCATGTACAAATAAAAAAGGCTCCCCTCGGGGAGCCTTTTCCTATACAAAGCATCTGTTATTTAGTGTGCTGCTTTGAATTTTTTTACGCTTTCGATAAGGCGCGGAACCACTTCGAAGGCATCGCCTACGATACCGTAGTCGGCCGCTTTAAAGAAAGGTGCTTCAGGATCTTTATTGATAACCACAATTACTTTGCTCTGGTTTACACCGGCCAGGTGCTGTATGGCACCGGATATACCTATGGCAATGTACAGGTTGGGGCGAACGGTAATACCGGTTTGGCCTACGTGTTCGTGGTGCGGACGCCATCCTATATCGGAAACGGGACGCGAGCAGGCGGTGGCAGCTCCCAGTTCATGGGCCAGTTCTTCAATCATTCCCCAGTTCTCGGGTCCTTTTAAGCCACGGCCGGCCGAAACAACCAGTTCGGCTTCGGGCAGCGGAATTTCGCCTTCCTGTTTTTTCACTTCCACCTGTTTTATCTTAGAGGCACGCATGGCAGGAGCAAAGGCTTCTACAGCGGCTGTGCCGCCTACTTTGTTCAGGCCGGTGGCATTGGGCGAGAAAGCAATAATTTTGATATCGGTAGCCATTTCTACATGAGCAATGGCTTTACCCGAAAATACGTTTTTCTTAACCACAATGCCATTACCCGATGTTTCGGGGTAGGCAATGGCTCCGGAAACGAGGCCTGCACTCAGGCGTGCTGCCAGGCGGGGAGCAATGGCTTTGCCCAGTGCATCGAAGGGGAAAATAATGGTTTTGGCGCCTGCTTTTTCGGCAGCGGCCTGCATGGCATCGAGCATACCGGTGGTATCGGCCTCTGTACTTACATGCAGTACGGTACCTGCTCCGTATTCGCCCAGGGAGGCAAGTTCGGCCGAATCGGCTGTGCCGAATACAACTGCGGTAACGGCTCCGCCACCTGTTTTTTCGGCGGTGTTCTTAGCGTATGATACCGCTTCGAATCCGGCCTTTTTTATTTTTCCGTTTGCGCTTTCAACAAATGCTAAAACTGACATGATAATATTTTTCTGTTATATGAAACAATAAGTTTAGATCACTTTGGCTTCGGTGTGCAGTAACTGAACCAGTTCGTCGGTATTTTCGGGAGCAAGGAGTTTTACACCTGCCTTGGCCGGCGGAAGTTCGAACTTTACCACGTTTACCTTGGTTTGTACCGAAGCAGCCTCAATTACGGTAATAGGCTTGGTACGTGCAGCCATAATACCTTTCATGTTGGGGATGCGTTGCTCGGCCATACCTTTGGCAGCCGAAAGTACCAGCGGAAGTTCGGCTTCGAACACATAGGTAGCTCCGCCGGCTTCGCTCTCCACACGGGCTGTACGTCCGTTTATATCGAGCTTGTTGGCCGGACTTATAAATTCCATGCCCAGCAGTTCGGCAATCATACCACCTACTTCGGAGTTATTATGATCTATTGTTTCTTTTCCGGTAAGGATCAGGTCGAAATTCTGCGATTTGGCATAATCGGCAATGGCTGCAGCTACGCTGAAAGAATCGCGCGGGTCGGTATTTACACGTACCGCATTGTCGGCACCAACGGCCAGAGCCTTGCGTATAACGGCATCGTCTTCGGCAGTACCTACGGTAATAATGGTTACATTTCCGGTACCAAGAGATTCTTTTATTTCAAGCGCTCTTACCAGGGCATACCATTCGTCGGACGGGTTTACGATCCAGGTTACTCCCTGCGTGTTGAATTTAGTATCACCATCTGTGAAGGAGATCTTCGAGGTGGTGTCAGGAACTTTACTGATACAAACTAAAATGTTCATGTTGATCGGATTTTCAAATTTCGTTAATCGGAACAAATGTAAAAAAAAGTATGCATGACGAGTAATTTTGCTGCGAAATCGCAGCCATGTCTGCACAAACCGGGGCAAAAATAGCTATAAAGGGGGTTAAAACACAAGGCAGCTCCCCTAAAGAAGTGTAAAACCGATAAACTTTTATACTTTTGCCATGCTTCTGAGCCACGAAGCACAACATTAATATCAGAACAATCGTACTATGAGAGAGATACAATTTCGTGAAGCCCTTCGTGAGGCCATGGTGGAAGAGATGCGCCGCGATGAAAATGTATTCCTGATGGGAGAAGAGGTTGCCGAATACGATGGTGCCTACAAGGTTTCCAAGGGAATGCTGGCCGAATTTGGTGCAAAGCGGGTTATAGATACGCCCATTGCCGAGCTGGGTTTTGCCGGCATAGGTGTTGGTGCAGCCATGAACGGCATACGCCCGATCATTGAGTTCATGACCTTTAACTTTTCGCTGGTAGGTATTGACCAGATTATTAATAATGCGGCCAAAATTTACCAGATGAGCAACGGGCAGTTTAATATTCCCATTGTTTTCCGTGGCCCTACAGGTTCGGCCGGACAGCTTGCCGCCACACACTCGCAGAATTTCGAGAACTGGTTCGCCAACTGCCCGGGCCTTAAGGTGGTAATTCCTTCTAACCCTTACGATGCAAAGGGTTTGCTAAAGACTTCCATCCGCGATAACGATCCGGTAATTTTTATGGAGAGTGAGCAGATGTACGGCGACAAGGGCGAAGTACCCGAAGAAGAGTATCTGCTGCCCATAGGTAAGGCCAATGTTACCCGCAACGGTAACGATGTTACCCTGGTATCTTTCGGTAAAATGATGAAGATCGTGCACAAGGCTGCCGAAGAACTGTCTGCAATGGGTATAGAAGCCGATGTAATCGACCTGCGTTCGGTACGTCCTATCGATTACGATACTATTATGACTTCGGTAAAAAAGACCAACCGTATGGTAATTATCGAAGAAAGCTGGCCACTTGGTAATATTGCAACCGAAGTAACGTATATGGTTCAGAAAAAGGCGTTCGACTACCTCGATGCGCCTGTGGTGCGTGTTACCGGCCGCGATGTTCCTTTCCCTTTTGCCACATCCCTTATAGAGGCTTATCTGCCTAATGTGGCCCGTATAATAGAAGCTGTTCGCGAGGTTACTTACAAATAACAGAAACTGAAAAAACATATCAGAAAATGCCGTTTTGCTATACGCAGGGCGGCATTTTTTGTTTTTATAGTGCTATTTTTTCAACTCTAACAAACTGATACAGGTGCTGTTGTAAACATAAAATGCAGTATAATAGGCAAAGAATTTGGCTATACGTTTTAATTTTTATTTACTTTGCACCCGGTAAAACCTATTAAACAATACGTTTATGTCAGAAATTGCAGCAAAAGTAAAGGCTATCATCGTTGACAAACTGGGTGTTGACGAAAGCGAAGTAACCGAGAATGCGAGCTTCACCAACGATCTGGGTGCTGATTCACTGGATACGGTAGAATTGATTATGGAATTTGAAAAAGAATTCGAAATCGCCATTCCTGACGAACAGGCAGAAAAGATCGGTACTGTAGGCGAAGCGATCAAATACATCGAAGAAAACGCTAACAAGTAATAGTAGTCTTAACCAAAATTATTTCGAATGACGTTAAAACGGGTAGTAGTAACCGGCATGGGCGCACTTACGCCTATTGGAAACACCGCTGAAGAATTCAAACAGGCCTTGTTTGCAGGTAAAAGCGGTGCGGCTCCCATTACCCGTTTTGATGCATCGAAATTTAAAACACGTTTTGCCTGCGAAGTCAAGAACTTCGATCCCACGGCATTCATGGACCGCAAAGAGGCCCGCAAAGTGGATGCTTTTACCCAGTATGCGATTGTAACTGCCGACGAAGCCATTAAAATGGCAGGTTTGAGCGAAGGGTCGTTCGACCCCGATAGGGTGGGTGTTATCTGGGCTTCGGGCATCGGTGGACTGGATACACTGGTGGAAGAGCTTGTCGCCTTTGGTAAAGGCGACGGCACCCCACGCTTTAATCCGTTCTTTATCCCTAAAACTATTGTGGATATTGCCGCAGGGCATATTTCTATCAAGCACGGTTTCCGGGGCCCCAATTATGCAGCCGTTTCGGCCTGTGCATCTTCTACACACGCTATTATCGATGCGGTAAACACCATCCGTTTCGGTAAAGCCGATATTATTGTTACCGGAGGGTCCGAAGCCGCAATTAATATTGGCGGTATCGGGGGCTTTAATGCCATGCATGCCCTTTCTACCAATAACGAGCAGTACGAGTCGGCCTCGCGCCCCTTCGATAAAACCCGCGATGGTTTTGTACTTGGCGAAGGTGCCGGAGCTCTGGTGCTGGAAGAATACGAGCATGCAGTAAAGCGTGGAGCAGTTATCTATGCCGAAATCGCGGGCGGAGCAGCTACAGCCGATGCAAACCATATTACAGCGCCACACCCCGAAGGGCTGGGTGCCAAAAACGTAATGACCCTGGCTCTTAAAGATGCCGGCATACAGCCCGAAGATATAGGCTATGTAAATGTACACGGTACATCTACTCCGCTGGGCGATATTGCCGAAACAAAAGCCATACTGGGCGTTTTTGGCGAACATGCCTACAAACTTAATATCAGCTCTACCAAAAGTATGACCGGCCACCTGTTAGGTGCAGCCGGTGTAATTGAAACCCTGGCCTGTATATTTGCCATACAGGAAGGTCGTATACCACCTACCATTAATCATTTCGAGGATGATCCGGAGATTGACCCGAACCTGAACCTTACCTTCAATACGGCTCAGGAACGTGTAGTTAGCGCCGCACTCAGCAATACCTTTGGTTTCGGTGGTCATAATGCTTCGGTTGTGGTTAAAAAAGTTTAACGAGCTACATTCAGCTATTTTTTATTACATTTAGGGGGTATGTTCTCATTTCTCCCACATACAGCAGCTCCTTCGTACATCCAGAAAGGCTTTGCAAAACGCCTGCGGAAAATAATAGGGTATACCCCCAGGGATTATTCTAATTATTACCGCGCTTTTCTGCATGCTTCCTTTGCAAATGCACAGGAAGACCTGTACCGTCAGCATAACGAGCGGCTCGAGTTCCTGGGAGATGTGATCCTGGATGCTGTAATTGCCGATTATCTGTTCCGTACTTTCCCGCATATGGACGAAGGCAGCCTTACCAAACTCAAAACCCGCTTTGTAAGCCGTATTACCCTGAACCAGCTGGCCGATAAAATGGGGCTGCCCGAACTTATTGTAGGCGAATTCCGTAACGGTATTATGCCCGACGATGTTAAGGGAAATGCGCTGGAAGCACTTATCGGGGCCATGTATCTTGATAAAGGCTATAATTTTACCTTTAAAAAAATAATTGCCCTGTTCGATAAGAACATTAACATGCTGGCTCTTGTAAACAGCGATAACGATTACAAAAGCAAACTTATAAAATGGGGGCAGAAAAACCGGCACAATGTGCGCTTCGAACATACGGCCACCCGCATAGAGAATAACGACAAGGTATACACCGTTACCGTTTTTGTAAACGAAAGCGAAGAAGCCTCGGCAGAGGCAAAAAACAAGAAAACAGCTGAACAGAAAGCCGCCGAAGTTGTTTGTAATAAATGGTACGTGTAGATTTACGTCGTTTTTTACAGTATAACCTATGAAAGCTAATTATACCCGTTCATTCTCCTTTATTCTTATCAGCATTGCCTACCTTGCGGCCTTCGGGTTGGGCAGCGGTGTGCTGTATGCCCTGCCCGAAATGCATCCGCTGTGGAAACTGCTTATTGCCGACCTCAGTGCTACTTTTGTAATCTGGATGTTTAGCCTCGGCTTTCGCAACAGTAGTTTTTACGATGCATACTGGAGCCTGGCACCTATGGTATTTGTATTTTATTTTGCACAGATCGCCGAGCCCGGAGCCGACAGCTTCAGGCAGGTGCTGCTGTTTATAGCCGTACAGGCCTGGGGCCTGCGCCTTACTCTTAACTGGGCCCGAAGCTGGCCGGGAATACGCCACGAAGACTGGCGCTATGGAATGCTGAAACAGGGAAACCGCGCTAAAGTACTGGCTATCGACTGGTTTGGTATTCACTTTTTTCCTACCATACAGGTATTTCTGGGTTGCCTGCCTATGTACCCCGCCATGTCGCTGCGCGGCAACGAGGTAAACGGGTACGATATTCTGGCTTTTGCCATAAGTCTTGCCGGGGTGGTAGTATCGCTTATTTCCGACGAACAGCTGCGGCTTTTCCGCAAGCGTATAAAAGCTCCGGGCGAGTTTATGCAGAGTGGCCTCTGGAAATACAGCCGGCACCCGAACTACCTGGGCGAACTGCTTTTCTGGTGCGGTGTTTTTGCATTTGGCCTCAGTGCCCGTTGGGACTATGCCTGGACGGGAGCAGGTGTACTGGCCATGTATGCGATGTTTCGCCTGGCATCTATACCCATTATGGAAAAACACATGCTCGAAAAAAGACCGGAGTATAAAAATTACCAGAAAAGAACCCCGGTTTTCCTGCCTTTGTTTATAAAGCCTGGCTCTTAAGGTTTAACCGGTAAACAGGGATTGCAGCTGCGCTGCAGATGCAATGTCAGTGCGCCGCTGTGTGCGCTTAGCTGCAAAACGGTATCGGGTGTGGTTTTCCACAAAGGACAGCTACGGAACCCCGAAAGATCGGGCGTTTCTATTTTTTCGGGGAAGAAGATCTTATATTTTCCGGGGTGTGCCATAAGCGTACCTTTGCCATAGTTATCGAGCAGTAGATGCAGCGAATCGGGACGGTCTTCGCCAAGCAGCAGCAGCTCGCCGTTATAAGGCCTTTCCGTTTCGAACCCGGCAATAAAAGCATCGCTTACACGCGCTCCGCCACAGTATTTTTCCTGTACCTGAACTTCAAACGCAAAAGTATGCTGTTGTGCAACAGTTACTTTCTCTTTTGTTTTACAGGCTGCGGGCATAAACAACAGCAGCAGAATAAATAAAGTTTTGTAGGTTCGCATACGCAAAGCTATTAATTTTTTATGCAGGAATTCAGCGTTATTCGTGCCGGCGAAGCCGACATACCTCTTATACGCCGCCTGGCAGAGATTGTCTGGCGCGAACATTACCCGGCCATAATCGGTACGGAACAGGTAGAATTTATGCTGCAGAAGATGTATGCTGCCGAATCGTTATCCGCACAAATGCTGCAGCAAGGTCATGTGTTTTTTCTTTGCCTTGCCGCTGCGGAGCCCATCGGCTTTTTCGCGCTGCATACGCCCGAACAGGGCCAGGGATTTATACCTAAGTTTTATCTGTTTAAAGAATTTCGGGGTTCCGGGGCCGCAGCTTTTATGATGCAGGAAGCCGAAGCCTTTTTCCGGAAGGCAAATTGCCGCGAGATACGTCTGCAGGTGAACCGCCTGAATACCGGAGCCATTAATTTTTACTTTAAGCAGGGCTTTAAAATAGAACGTGCTGCCGATTTTGATATCGGTGAGGGATATAGTATGAACGATTTTATTATGCTCAGGAAACTGGCTTACTGACAATCGTCATAGTTTGGGGCCGGCCTTATGCCGAATTTTGTACCGTTAATACATACAGGTATGAATGCTCTGCCCGGAGTTACTCCTCACACCCTTTGCTATCACTGCGGCGATCCCTGCCAGCAGGAAGCACTTTTTTACGACGACAGAACTTTCTGCTGCACCGGTTGCCGCAATGTGTACAGCCTGCTCAGCGAAAACGGGATGTGCGATTATTATGCACTTAACAGCGGCGCAGGAGCCAGCCTGCGTAATGTAAACGAAGATGCTTTTGCCTTCCTCGACGAAGATGCTATGGCTGCCCGCCTGCTGCAGTATAAAGACGAAGAAGTATCGCGGGCCCTGTTGTATATTCCGCATATACACTGCAGCTCCTGCATATGGCTGCTCGAAAACCTGCAGGTGCTTATTCCTGAAGTGCAATATAGCTCGGTAGATTTTGTGGAGAAACAGCTGAGTGTGCAGTTTCGCCACAACGAACTCTCGTTCCGCAGCCTGGCACTTAAGCTGCAAAGCCTGGGCTATGAACCGGTTTTTCATACGGCCGACCTTAAAAAAGAAAAAAAGAAGTACGACCGCCGGCACTGGTATCGTATTGGTGTGGCCGGCTTTGGCTTTGGCAACATTATGCTGCTGAGTCTGCCAGAGTATTTTGATGCCGCTATGGCCCATACACCCGGTTTTGCCCTGTTCTTTCGCCTGGCCAATATTGCTTTTGCCCTGCCTGTATTGCTGTACAGCTCGGCAGAATATCTGCGTTCGGGCTGGAATGCCCTGCGTTCGCGGGTAATGAATATTGATATACCAATAGCCCTGGGTATTATTGTATTATTTGGCCGTAGCCTGGTAGAGATTGCCTGGGATCTGGGCCCCGGTTATCTCGACTCGTTCTGCGGACTTATTTTCTTTATGAGTATAGGCCGGGCTTTTCAGCAAAAAACATACGAAGGCATTTCGTTCGAAAGGGATTATACTTCGTATTTCCCTATTTCGGTGCAGCGTGCCCGTGGCGACGACTGGGAGTATGTACCCGTAACCGACATCCGTCCGGGCGACCGTATACGGGTAAAGAACCAGGAAATTATCCCGGCCGACAGTATACTGGAAGATGAAGAGGTGCGCCTGGATGCCGCCTTTGTTACCGGCGAATCGCGTTCGGTACGTATAGAACGCGGAGGCCGTGCTTATGCCGGCTGCCGGGTAGAAGGGGCCGCGGCTTCTTTTGTGGTGGAAAAAGAAATGAGCGAAGGGCATCTTACACGGCTCTGGAATCATAAAGCATTTCAGAAAGACCGGGCCCGCATGCAGAACATTACCGACCGGCTCAGCTATTATTTTACGCCGCTGGTTTTGGTAATTGCACTGGCTGCCCTGTTGTATCAGGGCTTGCTTGGCACCGGCTGGGGAACAGGTATTAATGCCCTTACGGCCGTGCTTATTATTGCCTGTCCATGCGCCCTGGGACTGGCAGCGCCCTTTGGCTTTGGTACTTTTATACGACAGGCCTCGCAGCGCGGACTCTTTTTAAAAAACCCCGAGGCGGCCGAGCAGCTTGCCGGTATTACACACGTAGTGTTCGACAAAACAGGTACACTTACACACAGCGGCGAAAGTATGCCGGTTTGGGAAGGCCAGGAATGCGACCCGGCCTGCCTCAACCGTATGGCTGCCCTCGTTTCGCAATCGTCGCACCCGCTCAGTATGGCCCTGCACCGCTACCTTAACCGCAGTCCGCGTATAGCACTGCAAGGCTACCAGGAAATACCGGCTGCAGGTATTGCTGCGCAGATCGGCGGAAAAATGTGCCGTTTGGGTTCTGCTGCTTTCTGCGGAGTAACAGCAGGCAGCGACGAAACCACACGTAGCTATTACAGCGAAGATGGAGTGGTGCTGGGGCATTTCCGTTTTGCCAATGTATACCGCCAGGGCTTGCAGGAGCTTATTGCCGGGCTTGGTAAAGAAATGCGCTTTACGGTACTCTCCGGCGATTCCGACAGCGAGCGCACCCGTCTGCAACAGCTGTTTCCCCGGGGTACAGAGCTGCGTTTCCGCTGCAGCCCTTCCGGCAAGCTGGAATATGTAGAGGAATTGCAGGCCCGTGGCGAACGTGTGCTTATGCTGGGCGACGGACTTAACGATGCCGGCGCACTTAAGGTGGCCCACATGGGTATAAGTATTACCGATAACAATAACCAGTTTTGTCCTGCCGCCGATGCCATACTCGAAGCCCGCAGCTTTAGCAAACTTCCCGGCTTTATAAAACTGGCAGGGCGTACGCTGGGCAGTATCCGCCTGGGTTTTGCCATAAGTCTGCTATACAATGTACTGGGTATTGCTGTGGCTGTAAGCGGAGGCCTTTCGCCTGTATTTGCTGCCATACTTATGCCGCTTAGCTCCGTAACCGTAGTAAGTACGGTAAGCCTGGCCGTAAAATGGCAGACAAAAAAACTCATTGGCTGAGGATATCAGCGATCTTTCGCCCTTTTTGTATCTTTGTAATACACATGAAAACGCGCTTTTCTATATGCTTAAGTGTTTTCTTTCTGTGTATCAGCTCTTTATTTGCCCAAAAGGGAGCTATACGTAAAGGAACATACCAGGGCGAAGGTACGCTTACCTTTGCTGATGGCAGTACGTATACCGGGCAGTTTAAAGAAGGAAAATTTAACGGAAACGGTACCTATACATGGGTAAACGGCGATACCTATACGGGCGAATTCCGGGCCGGGCAGCGCAACGGCCAGGGCGAAATGCATTACAGCAACGGCACGGTTTATAAAGGATACTGGCAAAACGACCAGTATCATAAGCAGGGCATTCTTATTTATGCAGACAGTACCTGGTACGAAGGGGCTTTTTACGAAGGTAAGAAGCAGGGGCGGGGTACGTTGGTATGGAGCAGTGGCGAAACCTATCAGGGCCTTTTCTTTGCCGACCAGTATCATGGTAAAGGCAGCCTGCGCCTGCCCGATGGCAACACCTATTCCGGCAGTTTCGAAATGGGACGCTACCAGGGCGAAGGTACCATGTGGTATGCTTCGGGCGATGTGTACGAAGGCACCTGGCTGCGCGGACTACGGCACGGACAGGGAACCTATACATTTAAAAATACGGGCGTTATATACAAAGGCGGCTGGTCGCACGACCAGTATCATGGCGAAGGCATGTTTTACTACCCCGACGGAACAGTGCTCCGGGGCCGTTTCGATAACGGCAAATCGGTGCTTGGCTCGCTTACGCGTAACGAGTAAGAATAAGTTCCGAAAATGAAGTTTCCATACTATCTTTGTGCCCGAATCTGTATACATGATCTGCGTAACACGAAAAGAACACTTTAATGCCGCGCATAAGCTGTGGCGGGAAGACTGGACCGAAGAAGAGAATCAGCATGTTTTCGGGAAGTGTGCCAATAAAAACTGGCATGGACATAATTTTAATCTTTTTGTTACCGTAAAAGGCACACCACGGCCGGATACCGGCTTTGTAATCGATCTTAAATTCCTGAGCCGCCTTATCCGCGAACGTGTTATCGAAGAACTCGACCACAAAAACCTGAACCTGGATGTGCCTTTTATGAAAGGCAAAATGGCCTCGACCGAGATACTGGCTATGGAAATATGGAAAATTCTGCAGCCGGAGATAAACCGTTTCGACAACTGTTTTTTATACAAAATAACACTCTACGAAACCGAGAATAATTTTGTGGAGTACTACGGAGAATAATATTATCCTATGAACGAAGAAAAAAACAACGACGACCTTAAGATACTTACCGGCAGTTATTATACCCTGCTCGATACCATTGGCGAAGATACCGGCCGCGATGGTCTTGTAAAAACCCCGGAGCGTGCCGCCAAAGCCCTTCAGTTTCTTACACGCGGGTATGCGCAGGATCCCGAAGCTATTTTACGCAGTGCCATGTTTCGCGAACCCTACCAGGAAATGGTAGTGGTAAAGAATATAGAAATGTACAGTCTTTGCGAACACCATATGCTGCCTTTTTTTGGCAAGGCCCATATTGCCTACATTCCCAACGGATATATTGTGGGCTTAAGTAAACTGCCCCGTATTGTGGATGCCTATGCGCGCCGCCTGCAGGTACAGGAACGCCTTACCACCGATATACGCGATTGTATCGATCGCACCCTTAAACCACTGGGTGTTGCCGTGGTGATTGAGGCCTCGCACATGTGTATGCAGATGCGTGGGGTGGAAAAACAGAACAGTGTTACCACAACCTCAGCCTTTACAGGCGAATTTCTGAAGGAACCTACCCGAAAGGAATTCCTGAGCCTTATTTCTTCGCGCCTCAGCTGAGCCCGTTACTTTACACTCCAAACCCCTGTTAAGGTAGACTAAATGTCGCGGTATACGGGTGTTTCTTAAAACGTAGTGCAAACAATATCCGCAGTTTGCATTTCACTTTTCAGTGTCCTTTTTTGTTAAAAAAAGTTGTTTGGTGTTATTAATTTTTTATTATTGTAATAAGGAATTAACAAAATGGAATCGTTATAACAATCGATTCGGCCTAACCCATCTCATCACCGGAACGATTTTGTAACCCTGATCACCGCTTTCTTCTCAGGAAATCCACTTTTTTATTTCCCCGGTTTACCGGCTCTGAACCTTCCGGCATGATTCTGTCATGACCCCGGCATTTATAAAGCATGCTGCGGTTTTGGTATAGTCGTGCAGGAAACTGTATTGGATACCTGAATTAACAACATATGATACCCAAACTAACCATCGTTGTGCGTTATGCACAGATGAGCGCATGTACGCTTGTTACCGCACTTGCCCTTTTTATGCCTTTGCAGGCTTTTACCCAGGCTGGATTACCGGCATACGGCACACACTATAATACTTCTATTCCGCCAGGTTTTACCGGCGTTTCGGGAGGCTCCGTCAGCTCGCTTGATAACTGCGGTGGGGCTGGGGCCATGCTGAATGCCGTAGGCAATTATGTACAGATGAATTTTGTGGGTACAGCCACTACAGTGCAATATTATCTGCGTAGCAATGCTGCTGCGGGAAACCGCACGGTGCTGCTTCAGGAGTCGCCCGATGGCGTTACCTGGGCTACCATTGCCACCCATACCCAGGCTACGGTACCTACAACGGCTACCCTGTATTCGTCGCCACTGGCGGGTACTACGCGTTATGTGCGCCTGTATATGTCTGTTAGGGCCAGTAACCGTATCGAGGTTGACGGTTTTCAGGCATACAATGGTACGGCTTTCAGCTGCTATTGTCCGGCTACATCAACATCGGGCTCATTCGAGTTTATATCTTCGGTAGCCGGCAATCAGAATACGGTTACTACGGGCCGCAGTAACTATGCCAATTATATTTCGGCTGTTCCGCTGGCCATTGTTTCTGCAGGAAGCACTTCTGTAATCAGTGTAGGTGTTAACGGCGGCTACTCCAGCGATAATATTTACATTTTTGCCGACTGGAACCAGGATGGCGATTTTGTGGATGCGGGTGAGCTTTGCGGTACATCTTCCGGCGCAGCTGCCATGCATAATATTACCATTACAATACCTGCCGGAGCAAGTGTAGGAAATACGGTAATGCGCGTAAAACTTATGGATGGTACTAATAATACGCCCTGCCAGGCCAGCTTTTCTTATGGCGAGGTAGAAGATTATTACATTACGGTAAGCGCCGCATGCCCGGTACAGGTAACAGCTACAACCGGCGGCAGCCGCTGCGGGGCCGGTACGGTATCTCTTTCTGCCACATCCAATACACCGGGTGCCACATTTAACCTGTATACGACCGCAAGCGGAGGAACGGCGGTGTCTGCAGGACTTAGCTCGCCGTTCAATTCTCCGTCGATAAGCAGCAGCACCACTTATTACGTGTCGGCCAGTAATGGCAGCTGCGAATCTACCACACGGGTGCCTGTAACAGCAGTTGTTAATTCAGCACCGCTGCTTTCGTCTGTAACACCGGCTTCTGCACAAACCCTGTGCACCGGCAGCACACTTGCGCTCGGCACTTCTGCCAGTTTATCCAGTGTGTTGTATGCCGAAGATTTTACAACCATACTTACCGACCCGGTTCAGTCGCTTACCCTGCAAAACTTTGGCAGCTCTGTTAACGGATACTGGTATGTAGAAAACAGCCCGAGTACCTATATAAGTTATGGTTCGGTAAGCTCAGGAGCCGGTAACTATGCAGCTGTTGATGTAAATTATGATTATTATGGTTATAGCAATTCGGCACTGGCCATGACCAATTCCATAAATACCAGTGGTTTTACGAGCCTCAGCCTTAGCTTCCGGCATTATTATTACTATGCTAATTTTCAGTCGCCCGATGCGGCTATGGTAGAAGTAAATACTGACGGAGACTTAAATGGCGTATGGACGGCCGTAAGAACTTATAGCTCCTCACAGGGCTTGGCAACTGCCTTTGCCGCTGAAACCATCGACCTGAGCGCGTACGTAAATGAACCCAACCTGCGCGTAAGGTTCCGGTATCTTTCGGGCTGGAATTATGGCTGGAACATAGACGATATACAAATCACAGGCAGCAGTACTGCAGATTACAGCTGGGCGGCCACCCCTCCTGCAGGTGCTGGTTTGCCCGGAGGAGCTGCTACGCCGTCGGCATCTAATAATTCTGTAACGGCGGCACCAACAGCTGCGGGTACTTATGTATATACAGTTACAGCCACCGCCAATGGTTGTTCTTCTACTGGCAGCACGGCAACCATTACGGTAAATCCGGGTCCGGCAGACGGAACCCTGAGTGCTTCGGCACTCACACTCTGTGCCGGACAGAGTGTTACGGTAACCCCTTCGGGAGGCACTGGCACACCGTACTACTGGATTTCTTCGAATGGTGGTGTTACCTGGGATATAGCGGCACAACAGGCTTCCAATGCGCCAGGGAACGCCTATCTGTTTACACCGCCTGCGGGAGGCAGCTATCTTATTCTTGCCCGCTGGAGCACCAGCTGCGGTTTTTGCTGGGATTTGCCCGGGGGTATGGCAAACTGTACCGGTTCGCCCAGCGTAACCGTTACGCAACCGGTAGCCTCCAATACGCTTTCGGCAAACAATTCCAATGCCTCCTGTATGGTAAACCAGAATGGGTATGTGCACTTTATGGACGGCTCGGGAAGGCTTATTGCCTCGGTAAATTCGAACGGGCAAAACCTGGGTAATGTACTGGCCACATCGTTTGTGGATGGAACACCCTTAGGTATACAGGCCTGCGGTACCTCTCTGCCCGAGGATGTTTCGGCTGCCATGGCCCGCCGCTGGACCATTACGCCGGCTATACAGCCTACAACCCCGGTAACAGTGCGCCTGTACCTGGACGTAAACGAGTATAATGCAATGGCCCTCAGTGCCAACTCCAATACTAACCCGGCCGACGATGTAAGCGGCCTGGCCGATGTAGACCTTACCAAATACAGCGGGCCCAACGAAAACAATACCTTTGCCGATAACTGCGGAGGTGCTATAAGCCTGCATATGAATACCGGTTCGGGCCTGGCCTCAGCCGTTATGAGCGGCTTCGATCCTAACGGCCGCTATCTGCAGTTTTCGGTACCCTCGTTCTCGGAATTCTGGCTGAGCGGAACAGGTAATAACAGTCCGCTGCCGGTTAGCCTGGGCACGTTTGATGCGGAGTGTGCGGGAGAAACGGCAGAACTCCGCTGGACCACCCTGAGCGAGTTTAACAGCGAGCATTTTGAGGTGCAGCGCAGCGCCGACCTGCAAAGCTGGGAAAGCCTGGCCATAGTGCCTGCGGCAGGTAACAGCAATACACAACTGCAATACAGTTATACCGATGTGCGTCCATTGAGCGGGTATGGCTATTACAGGCTTATACAGCGCGATTACGACCTTACCGCAACCATATATGGTAATGTAAGTGCCCTTTGCGGAGCAAATGCTGAGCAGGGTATACAGGTATTTCCCAACCCTGCCGGCGAGCAGGTAAGCTTTGCTGTACTCGACGACGAAAGTACTCTGGCCGTGCTTTCGGTAACGGAGCTCAGTGGTAAAGTGGTATTCCGCAATACGGCCAAACAGCTGCAGCCACTGCATACAATACCTGTACAGGCCCTTAAGCCGGGCATGTACTATGCGCACATACAGCTGCTATTACCCGACGGCAGTACGCAAAACCTGGTACGTCCTTTTGTAAAGCAATAAACAATTTGTTATAAGCGCTTTTATTAGTTCTAAACCTAAGAAAAAGGCCTGCATCATTATGGATGCGGGCTTTTTTGTTTCTGGCAGTGAGCGGAGGCAAAGGCCATAAAAACAAATACCGACCCGGATTCCCGGATCGGCATTTGCATCTGTGTGTTATGTATAGCCTCTTTTAATTACTGCCAAAGAGCAGATCGTTACTGTGCGATCCGCTATCGGAAGCAAATTCATTAAAATCGTTATTTTCCGGCGACTCCTCTTCCTGTGTGGCAGGATTGGCTGAGCCGGCAACGGCAAAGGGGGTTTCTTCCAGTTCGGGCGAGGTAAGATCGATGGTGGTTTCTTTCCTGGCCGGAGCCTTTGCTACCTTAGGTGTGCGGGCGGCAGACTGTGCTTTGGGTGTGGACGGCTGCAGACCTACAGCCTCCAGGCGGTTTTCGCGAAGGAACATCCCAAGGGCAACGGCACCCATAATATCGGTAATGCCCAGTTCAAATTCCCATTCGTCGGGAGTTAAACGAGGCGAAGCGCTGAATTTCAGTTTATTTTCAATACAATAGTCAAGAACCAGTGACATGTTCTTAACCTTTACGATCACTTTTGGCTTGTCTGTTATTTCCATCTTCTAAATAAACACGGTTACTGCAATTACAAATGTACAACACCCGCACATACCTCGCAAAAAGTTATTAACAGTTTTGAGCTTTTGTGAATAACTAAGTGTAGGCTTTTGGGCTATGGTTTTTCCTTATACAACGGAGATCTTCAGCATGTTCGACATGCCTTTGCTTTCCATAGGTATGCTGGCGATGTTTACTATGAGGTCGCCTTCGCTTACATAACCGTGTTTGCGCAGTATGTAGCGTATGTCGGCAATGGTATGGTCGGTAGATACGAATTTATCGTAATAAAAAGAACGCACCCCCCAAACCAGGCTCATGGCATTGAGTATGAATCGGTTTGCGGTAAATGCATAAATATCTGCTTTAGGCCGGTACCCGGCTACCTTCATGGCCGAATAGCCGCTGCCCGTCATGGCCACTATGGCGCGTGCTCCTGCCTCGTTGCTTACGCGGCAGCCTGTACGGCATATATGGTCGGAAACGTAGCGTTCGCGGTTGGCATCTTCGCGCTCCAGGAATTCGATATCGAAATTATAAAGCAGCTGTTGATCTTCTACGTGCTGAATGATCTTTTTTACGGCCTGAATCACTTTTACGGGATGCTTGCCGGTACTGGTTTCGCCGCTGAGCATTACGGCATCGGCACCGTCGAGTATGCTGTTGGCGGCATCGTTAACTTCGGCGCGGGTGGGCGATATGTTCAGGATCATACTTTCCATCATCTGGGTGGCTATAATAACCGGAATACCGGCTCTCATACATTTTTTTACCAGCATTTTCTGTACGGTAGGTACCTGTTCCATAGGCAGTTCCACGCCCAGGTCGCCACGGGCCACCATAAGGGCATCGGTTTCCTTTATAATATCGTCGATGTCTTTCAGGGCTTCGGGTTTTTCGATTTTTGCCACAATACCGCTTTGTTTGCGGGCTTTCTGTATGAGGTGGCGCAGCTCAATAATATCGCTGGCCGAGCGAACAAAAGACAGGCCTATCCATTCTACTTCGTTCTGGAGCACAAAATCCAGGTCTTCGCGGTCTTTTTCGGTAAGGCAGGGCAGAGAAACCTTGGTGTTGGGCAGGTTTACCCCTTTGCGCGAGCTTAGTATACCGCCGCTTACAACGCGGGCATGCACTTCGTCGGTGCCATTGGTAGAAAGTACTTTCAGTACCAGTTTGCCGTCGTCGAGCAGTACATTTTCGCCCGGCTTTACATCCTGCGGAAAAAGGTCGTAGGTAATGTATATGCGTTCGGCGGTGCTTAGTGTTTTTTGGGTGGTTATAACCAGTTCGTTGCCTTCTACCAGCATTACCCCGTTGTCTTCCACCTCGCCTACGCGCAGTTTGGGCCCCTGCAGGTCGGCCAGGATACCTACGCTGCTGTCGAGCTCTTTGTTTATGCGGCGTACATTTTCAATAATGTTTTTAAGATCGGCATGGGTACCATGCGAACAGTTGATACGGCAAACGTTTACGCCTGCAAGGATCATTTCTTTCAGTACTTCGTAAGAGGCACTTGCCGGTCCGATGGTAGCAACAATTTTTGTTTTCGTGTAATTCGAGTTCATATTTTTATGATTGCATCAATACATAAGGATTTTTTATCCGTTGCGGATCTACCAGGAAAGCCATCTGTACAAAACGATGGCTGCGCAGGTGTTCCAGCAGGCGTTCGGCCACCTGTCCGTCGGCTTCACCGGCCATAATAAGCAGGTAGTTAAAGGCACTGAAGTCTTTCAGAAGCACGGTATTGCGGTCTTTGTTGCTCAGCAGTCTCCAGAAACGAAAGTGCTCTTCTTCGTAACATTCGAATACCGGGAATGCATGCTGCTGGTTTTTTTCGCCGGGGGCAATAAAATCGTCTTTTCGTTCCAGCGCTAAGCCGAACGATTTGTTAAGCCCCCAGCAGAGGCGGTGTTCGGCTTCCTGGCTGGCTAAAACAAACAGTAAGCCGTCAAAATCAAAATCGAGCCGTAACGATTCTTTAGCCATATATGGCAACAAAGGTAATATAATAAAAGCAAAGCGTGTTAAGCCGTGGTTACCTCTGCCGTTAAGCTGCCGGGTTGAGCTGCGGGAATAAAAAAACCCGGGATACGCTTTGTGTACCCCGGGTTCTTCGTCTGTAAAGGTATTAGCGTTTCAGCAATGTGCCAAACTCTTTGGTTTTGGCGCTTTGCTCAGAAAGCAGGGCCGAAATGGCCGAAAGTCCGCGTGTTACCCCGTCGGTAATGAGTGCTTCGAGCGCTTTATCGTCGGATTTTGTGCTGAATACTTCGGCTACTTCCTGCGGAAATTCGGGCAGTTTGTCGGCAATATTCTGTATTACGCCGCCCAGTATGGCGTCGATAATGGTATCTTCCGACAGTAAGGGCAGGCGCAGCTTTTCGCGGGCAGCCTCATCGGCCGCAGTACTGAGCAAACTGTGCAGCGGATGCAGGTTTTTACTGTCGCCAAATTCCAGGAAGCTGCGGGCGGTATCGAGTACCTCGGCGCTGTGGATGGTTTTTTCGATCATTTTACGTGTTTCGCGCCCGGTGTGCAGCAGATCTTTCCAGCCGGCATCGGGATTTTTACGTATTTCCCAGATAAGCGGGAACTGGTAGCGCACATAGTAAATAAGGCGGAAGCGGAAACATTTTTGCAGGCTTACAGGGCTTAGCCAGAGGGCAATGTTGCGGAAGTACTGCTTAATGTCTTCGTACTCGGGCGAGGCTACGCTGCCGGGGCTGAAGCCCATAAGGTTGATGTTAAGGAAGTGGTGCCAGGTAGCATCTACCGAAACCCTTCCTACACCAGCCAGGTGTCCGTCGTAAGCAGAAATGGCACCAAAGCAGCGTGGGTTTACGGCCGGTTTGCCAGCATCGGTCAGGTAGCCGGCACCCGAGTAAGAAATGGCTACCAGCTGCGGCGTTACACGTCCGCTGCCGTCGAGTGCCATCGGGTACTCGTCGCGGGCATCGCCGGGCACAACTTTTTCGGTAAGTACGGTAGGTACCACACATTCGCCTTCGTGGGCATGGTCGGGCAGTACTTTTATTACGCCGCCTGTTTTGCTGAGCAGAGGGTGCGGTACAGCGGCGCTGCCAACGGTAAAGTAGCGGGGAATAATGTTTTGCGGGGTTTCGTCGGACTGGTCGCTGAACTGGTACCCGGGGGTATCGCCTACTACCGTGGTGTCGAGCCGGTTAGCAGAGCTTCCGTCCGGGGCCACCAGTCTGCCTGCAGGGGCTGTAGGCCAGTACCATTTACGCATACTGCGCACGCGTGGAATTTCGGCACAGAGGGCTTCGCCCAGGTCTTCGTGGTCGCCGGTGGCAAATACACCGCCGCCCGCATTCATAAAGTTAATAAGGGCCAGACGTTCCGGTAACGGAAGCGCAGGTGAACGGGCAATACCAAACAGCCACACCTGGTCGTAATTGGTATTGTTAAAGGCTTTGTTCGCGGCAGGGGCGGGCGCCTGCGAATTGTCGAAACGGAAATTCAGGAGGTCGGCGCCGGTCGAAAATGCGGCACGGCTGGCTTTGGTAATCACAAAATCTACATAAGGGCGGCTGCTGGTATTGAGCGCTTTGGTAATGAGCTCTTCCAGTCCAAAGCCGCTGGGGCCGAAATCAATACCCGATTCAGTAACAATAAGGATGCGCACTTTGCAGCGTTTCCAGGGCCAGAGAATGGTTTTTTCGAAGTCTACAGGTAAAAAGGGCTTCTTTACCGGAGTTAATTTAAAATCCGTCATAAATAAGGTGGTTAAAAATATTGCCTACTCGCTTGAGGGATTTTCGGCTTGCTCCCATTGAATTCAACAGGCAAATATTGGTTTATGGATTAGCACTGGCAAGAGGGTTTTTCCTCTTTTTTAAAGTGTTTTTTCCTGTTTTTCAGTATTATAAAATATGCAGTTATACTTTATATATGTTGCTGCGGAGCATAAAAAACCCGGGAAGCATTTTTGCTGCTTTCCGGGTTTGGTGAGAGGGTTTACGTTTATCCGTTAATAAGGGTTCGGTAAGCGTATCGTTAATTATACCAGAATTCTATGTTGCAAAAGTGAATGGTTTTGGAGTGGAATACAAGAGGGTTTTTCCTGAATTTGTACCTGTTTTTTCCTGACGGGGTTCTTATTTTCCCTTTTTTGAGCGGGACGACAATTGTTCGCGGAGGAAGCGGATTTCGCTCTGAAGGTGTTGTATATAGTCTTCATTTCGGGCGCTGTTGTTATGCAGCTTGCCGGAGCGTGAGCCTGCACGGGCAAGTTCGCGGGGAGAATACTGAATAAGTTCGGCCAGGCTGCAGCCAAGAAAGGCCCCGATACGGCCGGCCTTTTCCACATCGAGCCGGGTAAGCCCGCGTTCGAGGCGCGAATAAGCCGATTTGTCCATGTCCAGGGCATCGGCGGCTTTTTCCAGCGAAATGCCTTTCAGCAGGCGAAGTACCCGTATTTTTTCGTGCAGTTTCATTTCCATCGGCACACTAAAGTAGCCTTTTCTGCCAGCTGCTGAAAACAGGTTCTCCGCTTGCTTGCGGAATGAGAGTGTAAGTGGTTTTAAATAAGTAGATTACGTTCGTAAAATTTATTGCTGCGTTTGTTTAAGTTTTTGTTTTTCAGAAACTTGTGTTTTTCTGAAGTTTGTGTATTCCCACAGCGAGAACAGGATGCAACCGGCCGCATAGGCTGCCACATCGAGCAGGTCGGCAGTAAAGCCTTTATGAAAGTGCGGCAGCAGCAGTTCGAAATACACAGAAAAGAGCGCGAGTGCTGTAAATATAAAGTATGGCGGGAGACGGCGGGGTATATTTTTAAGGGGTAGCAGGTTCAGTATAAGTTTAGCCCAGGATAATACCAGGGGCATACATAAAAGATCGTCGAAATAATTCCTGAAAAAGGCAGGAGCCACATAGTTGCGCACATAAAACTGGTTCAGTATAAAAAGCAGCGCAGTAAGCGCGGGCAGGTATATGTCTCTTTTACTAAGGCGACGCATGCTTCAGGCCACAACGCTGGTTATAAACCATACAATGGCGGCCATTATGCCTACAAAAACGAGGTACACAAAGTTAATGCCACGGTATATGCTCTGCAGCCAGGCCGGTTCATTGCCACTGATATTAATGATTCCCACGGGTTTTTCGTAAAAGCGTTCTTTCCGGATTCGCTCTTTTTCAATAGTTTCGGCCATGAGCTCATACCCGCAATGTATACAGCGGTCGTGCGCCTGTTTACTCCAGGGGGTCCATTTGCCGCAGGAAGGACAGATTTTTTCGGATGCCTGCGATAGTTTTACCTCGCGTTGCATGGTATTCCTGTTTAAGATTACAGGGCAAAGGTAGCTCTTTTTTTGTACCTTAGCGCAGTTGAGCTAAATTTTGAAAGAGCAGATATTACATACGGCCATAAGCCTGTTTAACAGCTACGGGGCCGAAACGGTTTCTTTGCGTGCAATTGCGGCAGCACTCGGGATAAGCGATGGCCACCTGCGGTACTATTTCCGTACGAAGGAAGCGGTTTTAGCTGCTCTTTTCGACCGGCTGGAGTTATCTGTTTCGTCGCAGATTCCGCCGGAAGAGTTGCTGCTGCAGCCCGAGGTGCTTACTCTTTCGCTGTATGCGAGTTTCGATTTTCTGTACAGTTACCGTTTCTTTTTTCAGTCGTCGCCGGCTCTTTACCGCAAGTATCCGTCGCTCACGGAGCGTTTGCGTAAATTAAGGGAACTGCGCCGCGAGCAGATGATTGCCGTATTCGAAATATTTAAAAGAGCTGGCCTGCTGGAACCGGAGATTGGCCGACGTGAGCTGGAAATACTGTTTGAGCAGTTTTTTATTATCAGCGATAATTTTGTAAAATATGTAAGCATCGGCTTTTATGGCAATACAGAGGAAGAGGCGCGGGAGGCTTACCTGCAGCTGACACTGGGGCTTTTTATTCCACACTGTACGCCCGGCTATCGCAGTATCTTTCGCGAAAAAGCCGGCATTTAACAACCCTGCTGGTTTTTGTATGTGTTTTATGCAGAGCCCGGTATGTGCGTGGTAGGTATAATTACGGGAAATAGTATATACTAAGGCACGATTTTTGAATATTGTAATTGTGTCGTTCTAAAACATATTTTATATTTGCCGTGCAAACAATCCTTATTAAGTGCCTCCCTAAAGTACTCTTATCCCATCGTTACTTTTCGGAAGCATTTTAAAAGACCGTTTCGCGTCTCTGCACACATATACTCTGTAATCTCACGCCGGGTTATTCCGGTGCGATATAGTTGTGGCCGTTATACCGGCTGCACAGGAACTCGTTAATGGGTAAACTTTCCGGTAGGAAGGTTAAACGATGGATGAACCCCGGTGTAACAGCCGGGGTTTATTTTTAGCGTTTACTGTTGTATGTGTTTTCTTTACTGTATTGGCGCACCTCTTCTTCGCTTACAATGGGTTTCCATTCGGGGTCGGGCGTAAAGCCCCGTGAGGAAGGCGGGCGAAAGAATACAATTTCTTCATCGGCTGCATACACCGAAAAATAGTGTAACTGCTTTTTGCGTATCCACTTGCTGTATTTTACGGTACGCGAAGGTCTGTAGGCAAAGGTTTCGGTAAAGCAATGCTGGCATTTTTCGGGATGATTCGGGTCAACGGCTTTAAACCCGCATACCTGGCACAGTTCGTGCCTGCGCAGCTCTTCGTCGGAAAGGCGTATGTTGGCGTCAACAGGTTTAGATGCCTCAATCAGTTCCTGTATGATCTGATTTTCATCTGCTTCTTGATATTCGTCTGTAAAGAAATCGTCATCGCTGTCTTCATCTGCTGTTTCGAAGCCGGCGAATATACTGCGCAGCTCGGCCTCGCTCAGCTGCTGGTTGCTTTCGGGTTTGTAGTCGGGTTTGCGGAAGGCCATATAATAAATGAGGAATATAAATACGCTGCTTCCTAAGCCGGCCAGGCGTACACCGTCGCCAAAGCGCCGCAGAATTTCGTGCAGCAACAGTCCCGAAGCGGCTCCGCTGCCGCAAAGTATAAGTGCTGTTTTCCAGGGAGCATCGAAGCTGATATCGGTTGTTTTGGTGAGTGCAAAGGCAAAAAGGGCCCCGCACAGAACGTATACAATACGAAAGATCATGTCAGAAGTTTTTGGGTGAGCCTGCGTAAAGATAAGGGAAAGTGTAGAGAAAAAGCATAAAAAAAGAGGGTTATATAACCCTCTTTTCTCTCTATCTATTAACAGGTTTTTCTTTACTGTTTAATAATTATTATGGTCATTACGCCCTGTATAAGCGGGTTGGTGCCGCTTACATTTACATCGGCACTGCCGCTGCCGTCGCGTACGCGTACATCTATAGTGTGGGTACCGGGGGTAAGGGTATAGCTTTTTCCGAAGGACCAGTTATCGAGCATATTGCCGAGTCCGCTGGTATTGGCGGAAACTACAATCTGGCTGCCGGCCGGTCCGCTTACGGCTCCGTCTACATGTATGGCAAAATCGGCTACACCGTAGGTGGTGCCGGTACCAACGGTTTGTATACCGCCATTGGTATGTACATATACCTTGGCATTGGCAGGTACGGTAATGGTTTGCGAAAGACCGGGTACAACGGTATAGGAAGTAGAGGCGGCAGTAAGCGTTATCTGTCCTGTTCCGTAAGAGTCGCTTATATTTTGTCCGCTGGTAGAGGAGGGGATGGAAGAGCATACCCAGCTGCTGCCGTTAAAGACCGGAATCTGGTTTGCTCCGCAGGAGAGGCTGCCCAGTACGTCGTCGTCGCCGTCGAGCAGGTACGAAGGAATATTATTTATGTTGTTCCAGTCGGGATTACCTCCGGCGCTCATATTTCCACATACCCAGGTGCTTCCGTTAAATACGGCTACCTGGTTGGGGCCGCAGCTGAGCGAGGCCAGTATATCGCTGTCGCCATCGGCAATGCCCGGAGGGATATTCGATATCGAAGACCAGTCTACATTGCTTACCGAGGCGGCATTAAGCGCATAGGGTACCGAAAGCAGCTGCGAGGTGCCTAAAAGGTTATAGGATGTGCCGCCGGCAGCGTCCATCTCTACACGTATAAAGTGTACATTACTTCCCCAGGTTATAGCGGAAAAATTACCGGAAACCAGTGTTCCGCCCCCGATTTGTATGTTAAAAATACCGTTGGCATTGCTGGTTACGCTGTGGGTTTCGCTAAAAACCACCGTACCGTTGGCACCTCCGCTCAGGATGCTAATGCGCAGACCCAGTGCCTGGTTGCTGAGGGCCGTTCCGCTTCCCGTGCGGGCCACACCCTGGTAATTGAAGCGTTGGGGAGCCTGTGCATAAAGTGTGTAACCAAGTATAAGGGACAGAAAAAGAGTAAGCAGGTTTTTCATAGAAGTTAGTTTGTTTTTAGTATTTGGTATGTTTTGCGTAAGGTGCCGTTTTGGCTGCGTACACTAAGAAAATAGGTGCCGGGAGCCAGGTTGTGCAGCTCCATCCGGAAGCTCTGGGCCGAGCGGCTGCTGTATAATTGCTTGCCGCTAAGGTCGTTCAGGCTAAAATGCAGTATTTCGTCCTGGCTGGCGAACTGTATATTCAGATCGCCGGAAGTGGGATTAGGGAATACTGATAATTCCCAGCCCGGGCTGAGATCTTCGATTCCTGTAATGTTTAGCTCGGGCTGATGAAAACCCTGGGTAAGTACGCTGTTTCCATTGCTTTCAGTTTCTGTAAGCACTTCTCCCAGTGTCCATTCCAGCTGTATTTGTCCGTTCTGGAACTGCTGCCCCGAAGCGGCGATCACTTCCGGACTTATGTACTGAGCATGTGCAACTACAGAAAATGCAGCCATGGAGATGGTTACATACATTTTCTTCATAGAATTGTTTAGTTAATCTTTCAAAGTTACCTAAATGTAAAGGATTTCCAAATTAATTGCAGCGTGCCCTACAGCCTGTAAAGCAAGGGCTTCGTTTGCAGCAGATTAATTTGTATACCCATATTTACACGGCCGGGATGTAAAACCGGGCGATAAGTTTATTTTTGCAGCAGCCGGCATGAAACAGATACCTTTTTACAAAAGCATAAGTGTGGCCGCATGCCTTGTGTATGTGCTTACGGCCTATTTCAGCAGCGGGTATTACCATGCTGATGAACAGTACCAGATTATTGAATTTGCCGGATATGTGCTGGGTACACATACGCCTTCTGACCTGGCCTGGGAGTTTGCGTTTCGTTTGCGGCCATCCCTGCAGCCCCTTATGGCTGCCGGTGTTATAAAGACCTGCAGCCTGGCCGGCCTGTACGATGTGTACCAGGTGGCATTTATACTCCGGCTTATTTCGGCATTGTTTGCCCTGTTTGTGATACACCGCTTTATACGGGCAACTCTGCACCTGGTAGTGCCGGCAAACTATACACTTTATGCACTGCTTTCTTACCTGTTGTGGTTTCTGCCGTTTATAAATGTGCGTTTTGCCTCCGAAACCTGGTCGGCACTGCTTTTTATGCTGGCTCTTTCGTTCCTGCTGGCCCCGGGGCCCAGGAAGCACTTTTTTGTTATAGGCATATGCCTGGGTTTTAGTTTCCTGTTCCGTTTTCAGTCGGCATTTATGAGTGCCGGACTACTGCTCTGGATGCTTTTTATACAGCGCACCCGCTGGAAAAACCTGCTGCTTACCGCTGCCGGCGGACTACTTATTGTGGCCTTTGGCATGCTTTGCGATTATGGTTTTTACGGAGAGTTTACCTGCTCGTTCTGGAATTATTTCCGGGTAAATATCCTGGAAAACGGAGCCTCAGATTTTGGTGTTTCGCCCTGGACCTATTACATGGCGGTTGTTTTCCGTTTGGGATTACCCCTGTGCGGACTTTTTATGCTGGCGGCACTGCTTACCATACTGCTTCGTAAACCCTCTTTTGTGCTGCTGTGGGTAATACTGCCTTTTAGCATACTGCATTCCTACATACCTCATAAGGAAGAGCGTTTTCTGTTTCCGCTGGCCATATTGTTTCCGCTGCTTATGATCGTTGCCCTGCAGGAGTGGCAGCAGATGGCCTTATTGCTCCGGCCCGCACTGCGGCGCATTACGAATGGTACGGCAAAAGTGCTGCTGGGTCTGCTGCTGCTGGTGAACTTTACCGGTATGGCCGCCATGATGGTAAAACCGGCCGGACTGGGTCGTATGGCCGTAACCGAATACATATACCGGCATTATCCCGGGCCCGGTCTGCAACTTGTATACTGCTCCTGGAGCAATCCTTATAACCCCTGGACACTCGAAACGCGTTTTTACCACAACAGCCGTGTACATATTACCGAAATAAAGGTGCTGCAGGAACTCGATACCCTGTCGCAGAGCGCCCTTCCGGTACATTTGCTGGTGGCCCGCAGGAAAGATGTGGCTTACCAGAACGGAGCCCGGGCTCTGCAGCGTAACGGATATACCAAAAAGATGCAGAGCATACCCGGATGGATTCTTTACCTGAACCGTTATTTTGGTTTCTTCGACGATGGCGAATGCTTAGAGCTGTACGAGAAGCAGCCTCTGCGCTGATGCCTTTTTGCGGGATTTGTATCTTTGTGCCTTTACAAATTAAGGAGGATTTATGAATATACATCAGCAGATTCACGACTGGTTTTACGGATTTCTTTTAAGCGCAGGGGTTTCGCAGAAAATAGCACCCTATCTGAATGTACTTATACTTATGGCGGCTGCCCTGCTCAGCATGTGGTTGCTTGCTCTTGCTGCCAGGGTGGTTAGCAATTATATTTTCGAAAAAATAGCAGGGCGGACCCGTACACAATTCGATAATTACCTGCTCAAAAACAAGGTGCTTACTTATCTTTCGCGCCTGGTTCCCTTTCTTTTTATACTGAGCGTACTGCCGGTTATTTTTACCCGCTTTCCCGAGTACATTGCTCCTGCTAAGAAACTTACCGATATATACCTTGTACTATGGATGGTGTGGCTTTTCAGGGCGGTGCTGCGCAGCATACGCGATTACCTGAAAACCCGGGATGCCTACCGCGACAAACCGCTCGATAGTTTTATACAGGTGCTGGTGCTGCTGGCCTGGCTGGTAGCTGCAGTGGTACTCTTTTCCATTTTTACAGGAAAGTCGGTTACTACTTTCCTTACCGCTATGGGAGCAGCTTCGGCCATTATTCTGCTTATTTTTAAAGATACCATACTGGGCTTTGTGGCCAGCATACAGGTTTCGGCCAACGATATGGTGCGTATAGGCGACTGGATAACCATGGAAAAGTATGGAGCCGACGGCGATGTGGTAGAGATAAACCTGGCCACGGTAAAAGTGCAGAATTTCGATAAAACCATTACCACCATTCCCACATACTATCTTATTTCCGATTCTTTCAAAAACTGGCGGGGTATGCAGCAGGCCGGCGGGCGCCGTATAAAGCGCTCGGTTAAAATAAAGGTATCGAGCATACGATACCTTACCGAGGAAGACATAGAGCGTTTCAGCCGTATAGCCCTTATTCGCGATTACCTGAATACCAAAGGGGCCGAACTCAGGGCCTATAACCAAACGATTGATGCCGACCCGGATTTGCTTATAAACGGAAGGCATTTTACCAATATAGGGGTATACCGCAAATACATTGATGCCTACATAAAAGCCAACGAGCATCTGCACAAGGGAATGACCATGATGGCGCGTCAGCTGGAACCTACCACAGCGGGCATTCCGATTGAGTTGTATGTTTTTACGAACGATGTGCGCTGGGAGAATTACGAGTATATTATGGCCGATCTGTTCGATCATTTGCTGGCTGCTGTATCGTATTTCGATCTGGAGGTTTTCGAAATACCCAATTCCGGCGATGTGCGTCGTCTTTCGGCACCGGAAGCCCGTTATGCTGCCGGGAAGGATAAGCCGGAGGCATCGGATTTTTGAAATTATCAGGATACAGGAACGGATCAGAGGTCTTTACAGTGCTTTGCAAAGGGTGTTTAGGCTGCAGTATTTAGTTCTGCTAAAAAAGGGCGGTGCCATTCCGGCAACCGCCCCCCGTTTACCAACCCTTGTTTTTAATGCGTTTCCGTTGGCGAAGCTGTATTCATTTTCGTTGCAATTATTAATTCAAAGCTTGTATTGTTAATCGCAACTATATGTAGTTGATTTAATCACAAAGCAAAGATAAAAAATTTAAACTGAAATGAAAAATTAACCAAGTAAAACTTCACAAATTAAAATGCAACGTTGGTTAATTTTACTTCATGAAAGAAAAAGTGGCGGAAAAGATTCGGATATTCAGGCTGGCAAAGAATTACAGCCAGCAGAATATGGCAGATGAGCTGGGTATAACAGTAGCAGCTTATTCGAACATAGAGCGCGGTGTTACAGACATTACGGTTACACGGCTTTATCAGATCGCTGAGATACTGGAGATATCGGCGCTGCGTTTCCTTAAGGAAGAGGGGCCTTACTTTATGACGGCAGAAGAAGAGCGGCACTATATACCGGCAGCGGAGCGTGTATCGGGCGAAATAATACAGGCCATACGTCAGCTTCAGCAGCAGGTTTACGAACTTCAGAAAGAGGTAGATTCCATGCGTCCGGAAGTGCGTAAGCCCCGTCGCAAAAAATAAACAGACGGGCAGGGTGTCTTAGTGGGCATCGAGCCAGTTAATGCCGGTGCCGGTTTCTACTTCCAGCGGTACGTCGAGTTTTACCGCGTTTTGCATATAATCGGTTACCAGGCTGCGTACTTCCTCGAGCTCGGGTTTATATACGTCGAATACAAGTTCGTCGTGTACCTGCAAAACCATGCGGCTGCGGAGTTCACGTCTGCGGATCTCATTCCCGATGCGTATCATAGCCATTTTTATTATATCGGCTGCCGAACCCTGTATCGGGGCATTAATGGCGTTACGTTCGGCAAAGCCGCGCACAGTATGGTTGGCGCTGTTTATATCGCGCAGGTAACGGCGGCGGCCGCTGATAGTGCTTACGTAGCCTTTTTCTCGCGCCAGGTCTATCTGGTCGTTCATATAGGTTTTGATGCGGGGGTAACTGCGGAAATAGCTTTCAATAATTTCGGCAGCTTCGCTGCGGCTTATGTTTACCCGCTGCGATAGCCCGAAGGCTGAAATACCATAGATAATACCAAAGTTTACGGTTTTGGCATTACTGCGCATTTCCCGGGTAACTTCGGCCGGGGTAATATTGTAGAGCCGGGCTGCTGTGGCGGTGTGGATATCGGCTCCGGAACGGAAAGCCTCTATCATATGCTCTTCGCCGCTGAGTGCCGCAATAATGCGCAGCTCTACCTGCGAATAGTCGGCAGAAAGCAACAGATGCTCTTCGTCGCGGGCAATAAAGGCTTTACGTATTTCGCGGCCTTTTTCGCTGCGTATGGGTATGTTCTGCAGGTTGGGGTTCTGGCTGCTGAGTCGTCCGGTGCTGGCCACGGCCTGCATAAAACTGGTGTGTACACGCCCGGTTTTGGGGTGTATAAGTGCAGGCAGTGCATCTACATAAGTGCTTTTAAGCTTCTGTACCTCGCGGTAATTCAGAATTTTTTCAATAATCGGGTGCTTGCCGGCAAGCTTGCTCAGTACCTCTTCGTTGGTACTGTACTGGCCTGTACGTGTTTTTTTGGCTTTGGGGTCGAGCTTGAGTATTTCGAACAGTATGTCGCCAAGTTGTTTGGGTGAGGCAATATTGAAGGGCGTACCCGCATAGCCTATAATTTCTTCTTCCAGGCTCAGGGCCTCGCGGGCCAGCAGTTCCGAATATTCGTGCAGGTTTCGGGTGTCTATGCGTATGCCTTCCATTTCCATAGCTGCAAGCACGGGCATAAGGGGCATTTCTATATCGGCGAAGCAGCTCTGGGTGTTGGTTTCGATAAGCCGCGGTGCAAAAAGCTGTTTCAGTTGCAGCGTTACGTCGGCATCTTCGCAGGCATAGGGCACAATTTTTTCAGGAGGTACGTCGCGCATATTCAGCTGGCCTTTCCCTTTTTTACCGATCAGGGTTTCGATGCTGATGGGAGTGTAACCCAGGTAGCTCTCGGAAAGAAAGTCCATGTTGTGCCGCTGGTCGGGTTCGAGTATGTAATGGGCCAGCATGGTATCGAACATGGGGCCTTTTAGCTCCATGCCGTATTTTATAAGTACGGAATAGTCGTACTTTATATTCTGCCCTATTTTGGTGTATGCTTCGCCGCAGAGGAACGGGCGTAGTTTTTCGAGAATGTTTTTGCAGCCTTCCATGTCTTCGGGGAAGGAGATGTACCAGGCGCGGTCTTTTTCGGTGCTTATGCTCATGCCCACCAGTTGGGCGGTAAGCTCGTCGAGCCCGGTGGTTTCGGTATCTACGCAGAATTCGGTATGTGTTTCCAGCTCGTGCAGCAGGGCTGCCCATTGTTCATCGGTCTGGCAGTGTATGTAGTTTTGCTTTTGAGGGTCGAAACGGGCAAACTGTACAATATCGAGCGCCTCCTCACTGGGGCTGTTGTCTTCGTTGAACAGGGACGGCTGCCCGCCGGCTGCGGGCTTGGCAGAGGTGGTGCTGCTGAGGGTTTCGCCAAATACACGTTTGTGCATATTGCGGAATTCGAGTTCGGCAAAAAGCTCTTTCAGGGCTTCCTGGTTGGGCGGGTCTACCCGCAGGGCTTCTTCGTCGAAGCTTACCGGCACATCGGTAATTACCGTGGCCAGCTGCTTGGAAAGACGGGCCAGTTCGGCACCGGCCTCTACCTTTTCTTTCATTTTTCCTTTAAGCTGGTGGGTATTGGCAAGCAGGCCTTCTACGCTGCCAAATTCACTTATGAACTTCTGGGCGGTTTTTTCGCCAACACCCGGAATTCCGGGGATGTTGTCCACGGCATCGCCCATCAGCCCCAGCAGGTCTATCACCTGCAGCGGGTGGGTAACACCAAACTTTTCGCATACCTTTTTTTCGTCGAATACCTCATCGGGGTTGCCCATACGGCCCGGGCGATACCAGTATATGCCGGGTGCCACCATTTGCGAAAGGTCTTTATCGGGACTCATAATGTATACATCGAACTCGTCTTTCGGAGCCATTTTTGCCAGGGTGCCTATTACATCGTCGGCCTCGTAGCCTTCCATTACCATAAGCGGAATGTTAAAAGCATGCACAATACGTTCGATGTAGGGCAGGGCATTGCGTATATCTTCGGGCATTTCCTGGCGGTTGGCCTTATAGTCGGCAAATACGCTGCTACGCTCCGAACTCTCTTCGCGCGGATCGAAAACCACCGCCAGGTGACTTGGCTTCTGCTTTTGCAGCACATCGAGCAGGGTATTGGTAAAACCAAACTCGGTACTGGTGTTTCTTCCCGTGGAACTTACCCGGGGGTTATTGATAAATGCAAAGTACGATCGGTATACAAGGGCGAACCCGTCGAGAAGAAAGAGTTTGTTTTTTGCGCTCATGAGTTAATTCGGAATAGAGCGCAATGTACAAATTTGGCCCGGCATAGCTGCTGGGGATATTTGCTGCCCTTACCCGCAGGCATATGTGCATTTTTTTGATTATAAGTCAGTTGTGATGACTGGTTTTTTTGCGCATTTTAGTTTTCCCTGCTTATTTTAAAGTGCTTACGGTAATTTTTACAGAAACCGACCCATCAAGGGCTGAAAAATACTATCTTTTTTTTATCACATTTTTTCTTTTTATCATATGATTTATATTTTGTTTTTCTATTTGTGACTTATATTTTTTATCACAATATATAAAAGGCTGTATCTGTGCACAGGGTTCTGGTGCAGTAGCTTTGCCGCAGATATAAAATATATGCACAGTTTTTTCACTTCTATATGTATGGTTTTATGCCTGTCTGCGGTAGCACAGAGTATTGAACGCAGTGCTGTAACGGCTGCCGGTTCGGAGGTTTCTGCTGCCGGCATACAGCTGTCGCAGTCGTTTGGTCAGCCGGGGCCGGTTTCGGAGGCACTTTCGGGTTCTTTTATGCTTACGCAGGGTTTTCAGCAGGTGTATCTTTCGGGGCTCAGCACAGAAGATAGCAACACATTACCGCTTCGTTTCAGTGCTTTTCCCAATCCTTCGGCTTCGGTATTTATGGTACAGGCAAGCGGGCCGGTCGGGGGTAGTATTGAGCTGCGCGTAATAAACCTGCAGGGGCTTACGGTATGGCAGCAGCCGGCGACGCTGTTTCAGGGCGAATACCAGTGGCAGATTGTTCCCGGCGACTGGGCCCCGGGGATTTACATACTGCAGATGCTGCATTATGCCGGTTCCAGGGAATATAGCTACCAGGCCAGCCTGGTATACACAAAATAAAAAACATCAGACATTATCATATGAGATCTATCTTTTTAACAGCCGCATCGGCGGTTTTACTTTCGCTGTCGGCAATGGCACAGGCTCCGCAGCTTATTAATTACCAGGCGGCGGCCCGTAACAGCCAGGGCAATGTGCTGGCAACGCAGAATATTTCGGTGCGCTTTACTCTTCGCGACGGAAATGCAGCGGGTCCGGTTATTTTTCAGGAGACGCACAGTACGCAAACCAGCGCACTCGGCCTGTTTAATCTCTCTATCGGTTCGGGAACTCTTTTGCAGGGCTCTTTAGCCTCTGCCGACTGGAGTGCTGGTGATAAGTATATACAGGTAGAAATAGACCCTGCGGGAGGCTCGTCGTACATAGATATGGGCACATCGCAGCTGCTGAGTGTGCCTTATGCACTGCATGCCGGGAACGGACTTCCTGCCGGGCAGGATATGCAAACCCTGAGTTATACAGCGGGAACCTGGCAGGCGGGCTCTACCCTGCTGGTAGACCAGCTTACGGGCAAAGCAGGTATTAACAGCATGCAGGTGATCGGAAGCGAAACGTTTCTGGTGCATCAGGATGTAGGTGGTAATGACTATGGTGGTATGTATGTAAATACCGATGAGGCTGCCGGCAAACCCTTTTATGGATTTGCGAATGCTGGTTCTGCCAGGGCCTGGATGTATTACGACGGCTCAACCGATAAGCTGGCTATATTTCACAGTGTGGCGGGGGGAGATGCATTTGTGATAAACAATATGGGTTATATTGGTATAGGTACTGCTGCACCGCAGGCTACCCTGCATGTACAGGGAACAGCCCGCCTGCAGATAGGCGGCGCTGCCAGCGGCAGAGTACTTGCCAGCACTTCGGCGCAGGGTAATGCCGAATGGAAAACCGTAAACGAGGTTATTCCTGATATGATTCGCTATGTAGATATACCTGCCAATGCGCTGGGCGAAAACCCCGGCTTGAGTGTGATTACGAGAAACACGTACGGGCTTAATTTTACAAATGATTTTGTGGAAGGGGCCAAAACCGTGATAAGCGTACCTGCCGACTGGGACCAGGTAACGCCTATAGAACTGGAGATTTATTTTGCCAAATCTGTTGCAGCAACAGGCACCGGTGGCTTTTTTATCCGCTATGCGGGAGGTGCGCCGGGTATTATATTAGATGCCGATCCCGGTTCTACAATTCCTCCTGTGCTCAGCTTAACAGGCAATGCATATACGGTATACAAGCAAACCATAGCACTGGCCAATATTACGGCAGCGCACGAATTTATTCGTCTGTTCGGACTGCAGCGCTATACCACCGGAACAACCTATACGGGCGATCTTGTTGTAACGCATCTCCGTTTAAAATACAACGCGGTACGTTAATCTTTTCATATACGGTTACGGGGGAAAAGCAGTGTGTTTTTCCCCTTTTTTTATGCATTCAGAAGCAGGCTGCAGCCCCGTACATCGCTGTGGTCGAACCGGCCCAGCACTTCAAAAGTTCCGTCGGGATGCATCTTACCCAGATCCTGCGTGGCAATAAAGGCACAGGAGTCGATATTAGCCCCGTCCATAAGATAAAGAGCGCCGGTTTTTCCTGTTGGGGCGGGGCTCAGGGGATCGTCCGTTTCAAAAACACATACTTTAAGCCAGGGAGGAGTTCCGAACAGGCCTCCGCCTTTGCTGTAAGCCTGCGAAAGCAGTTCCGTCATACCATATTCCGAATGAATATGCTCAACATTAAACTGCCGGCAGTATATTTCGTGCAGCTCGGCCCGGGTAGGTTCGCGGCGGCGGCCTTTCATTCCGCCGGTTTCCATTACAATACAGCCCGAGAGGTCGAAAGAGCCGCTTTCGGCCAGGTCGAGCAGGGCAAAAGAAACACCCAGCAGCATAACGGGAATGCCGTTTTTCTTACATTCTTCAATACCTTTAAGCATGGGCCCCCTGGCCTGCAGGTAAAAACCGCTCTGCGGGTAAGGGCTCATATGCTGTAGTTTTTCGCACATATAAATAAGCGAAGAGCCTTTACGCTCCATATAGGAAGGCAGCAGAAAAAAAAAGGCAAAGCCGGAAGGTTCGCCGTAAAACAGGCGGAATGCTTCGGTAAAGCTTTGGATATACAAAGGTTCTTCGAGTAGTGCGTGCCGGCTTGTATCTGCACCGGTGGTACCGCTGCTGCTAAAACTAAGTGTTGTGGGCCAGCTGCCGGTTTTCAGTTCCTGCGATTTAAAAAAGGAGATCGGCATAAACGGTATGTCGGCCACATTCTGCACATTCTGCAGGTTTTTGCCCAGCAGCCTGCAAAAGTGCTGATACAGCACGTTATAAGTAAACTGAAAGGCAAACAGATCCAGGAAGTATGCTTCGCGTTCTGCTTCCCCTGCGGGAGCAAAAACCCGGCTGCGCAGCCTTTCCCTGTGTTGCAGGTACCCTTTGTCCATGCTGCAAAGGTAGTTAGTTTTATTCGGAAAGGATATCCATGGCATGCATAAGACCTTTATCGATCTTATACGCGTTTTTGGCGGCTTTTTCGAGCGAAACCAGCTGATGTTTGCCATTGGCAAAGCCTGTATAAAATCCGCTTTGTCCTTTTGCCAGCGCTTCTACGGCCATTACACCCCAGCGGGCACCAATTACACGGTCGCGCTGTGTGGGCGAGCCACCGCGCTGCACATGGCCCAGTACGGTAACCCGTGTGTCGAACTCGGGGAACAGCGATCGTACGCGGGTAGCTACCTTATAGGCACTGCCTTCGTCGTTGCCTTCGGCTACAATGGCCAGCAGCGCATGCGATATGGGCTCTTTGCTGCGCTGGTTAAGCAGGTGAAAAAAATCTTTGAGTTCGCCGGTCTTTTCCGGCAGAAAAACAGCTTCGGCCCCGCTGGCCACAGCAGCATTCAGGGCAATGTGTCCCGAGTCGCGGCCCATAACCTCTACCAGAAACAGGCGGTTGTGTGCTTCGGCGGTATCCATTATTTTGTCGATAGCATTCATGGCATTGTTTACCGCGGTATCAAAACCCAGCGTGTATTCGGTGCCATACAGGTCGTTATCGATGGTGCCGGGTATGCCTATTACCGGTACCGGGTATTCTTCCATCCACTGTACGGCCCCTTTAAAGGTGCCGTCGCCACCTATGGCTATAAGTCCGTCAATTTCGTACTGTTTCAGGGTTTCAAAGGCTTTTGCGCGACCTTCGGCTGTAAGAAACTCTTTGCTGCGCGCGGTTTTAAGTATGGTACCCCCCCGCTTTTCGATACCACGGGTGTTTTCGATGTCCAGCGGGCTTAGCAGGCCCTCCACAAGCCCGTTATAGCCTTCAAAAATTCCTATACATTCAATTTCTGCCTTACGGCAGGCTTTAACAATGGCCCGCAGGCAGGCATTCATTCCGGGTGCGTCTCCTCCGCTTGTAAATACTCCTATACGTTTCATATAATGCATCTGGTTTAAACTCTGAGATATCGTTCCTTATTGTTTACAGGGCTGTATTTCATAGAATCGATACTTTAGCATACTTTTGTTTTGTAAAGTTATTACAAAATCTATGATTCTTTCCGGATTAGAAATCAAAAAACGCCTCGGCGAAACTATTTTCATCGAGCCTTACGAAGCTTCGCAGCTTAACCCCAACAGTTATAACCTGAGGCTGCACAACGAGCTTATGGTGTATACCGATGAGGTGCTCGACATGAAAAAACTGCCGCAGACAGAAAAAATTATAATCCCGGAAGAAGGGCTGGTATTGCAGCCGGGCCGCCTGTACCTGGGCCGTACCCTGGAGTTTACCCGCAGCGAAAGAGTGGTGCCTATGCTCGAAGGGCGTTCGTCGATAGGCCGCCTGGGGCTTTATATACATGTTACTGCAGGGTTTGGCGATGTAGGTTTTGCCGGTTTCTGGACCCTGGAAATGCATTGCATACATCCTATACGTATTTATCCGGGTGTGCAGATCTGCCAGATTTTTTACCACGAAATAAACGGCGATTACGAAAACTACAAGAGCGGTAAATACCAGCACAACGAGGGTATTCAGCCCAGCCTGCTTTACCGCGATTTTCAGTAACGGTCTATTCCGGCTTTACCAGCCCGGTGCGTATACCATACAGTACCAGTCCGGCCCGCGACTTTATATTCAGTTTTTCGAAGGCAGAGGCCCGGTATCCTTCTATGGTCTTTAAGCTCAGAAACATTTTATCGGCAATTTCCTGGTAAGTATCTTCCGAACATGCCAGTTTTACAAACTGCAGTTCGCGTTCGTTAAGCAGGGGGTGTGTTTCCGGAGTTTGAGGAGTACCCTCGGGGTGCAATACCATACTCAGCAGTTTGCCCGAAATAAAATCGGTAAAGTAAAACTGGTTATTTATCAGGCTTTGTATAGCCTTGTTCAGTTCGAGCGGGGCTACATCTTTGGTAAGGTAGCCTTTTATACCGGCCCGCAGTATGCGTATAATGGTTTCCTCGCGGCTTATCATCGATACCACCAGTATGTGTATGCCGGGGTGTATGCGCCGCAGTTTCTGTACCAGCTCAAAGCCGTCCATGCGGGGCATTTCCATATCCAGCACCAGTATGTGCGGCAGGTTATCGGGCTGCAGCAGCCCCAGGAATTCGGCACCGTCGCCGGCTTCTATAATTACATCGTACGAGGGGTCGAACGAACGTATGAGCGAAATAAGGCCCTTGCGAAAGAGCGTATGGTCGTCGACCACGGCAATTTTGAGTGGAGAAACAGTCATAAGTATCAGGGGTTTTGGATGGGCAGTTTAAGCAGAAAGCGGCTTCCTTTTTCCGGCGCACTTTCGATATGCAGCTGTGCATGTATCCACTGGCATCGTTTCTGCAGGTTTCGCAGTCCCGATTTGCTGCGGGCTGCACCCTGTTCCAGGGCTGTTTGCACATCGAAGCCTATGCCGTTATCGGCAAAAACGATCTCCAGGTTGTTTTGCTGCTGTTCTATGTGAATGTCGATGCGGCTGGCCCGGGCATGTTTAAGCATATTGTTCAGGATTTCCTGGCTTATGCGGAACAGGAATATTTCTATGTTCTTGTCGAGCCCGACAGGGGCTGGGGGCGCGTTTACAAAGGTATGCAGCAGTCCGGTGCGTTGTATGCGTTCGCATTCGTCGAGCAGGGCCTCCGTAAAGCCTTTGCGGGCCAGGTGTTCGGTATTGAGGTTTAGCGAAAGCTGCCGCATATCGCGGGTAAGGTGTTGCAACAGCTCGCGCGATTCGGTAAGTTTAAGGCTTGCTTCAGGATTTTCCGGCTGGGGAAAGGTATGCAGGTGTATATTGATGAGGGAAGCAATCTGCCCCAGGTTGTCGTGGATCTCGGACGAAACATGCTGCAGTATCTGGTCTTGTATTTCCATACGCGACTCCATAAGGGCCTCGCTGTATTGTGCCTCGAGCCGGCGCTGTTCCAGGGCATGCAGCTGCTGTTTTTGACGGTACAGGAACATAAAATAGATAATAAAGCCGGCCAGGAGCATGAAAACAACAGAGCCTGCAACCATAGCAATTACAATGCCGTCTATTTTATCATTGGCTGTCATATGGTATTGAGGTTTTTTTATTCCCTAAATATAAGGTTGTGCCATAAAGAAGATATGCTAATATAGTAAAAACGACTATTACGTTTTCGAATTCGTCTGGTATACTGGCAGAAGCAATAAGTATGTTGTAAAAGGCAAAATAGAAAAACAAACAGGTATTGAGCAAAAGATTGGCTGCGTTAAACCAGAAAAAGGCTTCCTTGTAAAGAGGGCCTTTGCCCGGAGTTTTAAGCATGAGTAAAAATGAATAGAGAATAAGAACCAGCATAAGAATATTGCTCAATAGTATAGCATGTGAAGGAAATGTAAGAGGTTGCTGTATAAAAATGCTGTTTGTGATTGAGAATGAAAAGAGCATGGCGGCGGATACCATGCTGTAAAACCGAATGACCCGGTTGTCGCTGTGCCGCTGCGTGTAGGCCAGGCACAGAAGCAGGTACGAGAGCCATACATGCAGGTGGTAGGGAGGGCAGCTGTTGGCAATGGTATAGGCAAGTATTAGGCTTACAGTTTCTGATATTAGAGTTGATAAGCAAAGGAGTGTAACCGTACGAAGCCAGGCGGGCATTTTCCGGAAGTGGAAAATGCCGTAACCTGAGCTCAGGAACAGAATGCTTAAATAGATTAGTTTATCGGGAGGCATGTGCTACGATGTGATTTAAAGGGTTTATTTACTGTGTATTAACCTGTTTTTGTGTTTTTGACTCTCTTTCGAAAATAGCATCATAATTAATGGGACAATTATTGGGGCAGGGTTTAAGGTACTCATAAATAAGCGTTTCTTTACCCGGAGTTTCATCATAAATAATATTGTTGTTATAAATACCTGTTATAATGAGGCTAATGTATTCCGTTGAAATATAGGTTGTATTACTTCTCGTGTCTGTTATGGGTTTCATTACGGGAACTATGAATAATTCGCTGAGCTGCCCGTTTTTCCATTTTTCTAACAGGGGGGTTATTTTATCCAGTTGTAACCGCCACCCTTTGAGTGGATCAGCATGAAAATTAAGGCTTGTTATTATGCCGGTATGACCGTCGGTCTTTATTCTTGAGGGCCAGTCAGATATGTCGTAGGCTCTTCTTGCCAGGCCTGCATTGTATAGAGATATAGGATGTGTGCCGGAGGTATCGGATTTTTTTTGCATTGCTGTTGTATGACTGCTGCTGTCAGTTTGTGGCGGATTGCTGTCATTGTTGCGGATTAAAAGATAACTTAAGCCGGAAATTACAAATAAGAGAAATGCAATAATATAGCTTGCTGGTTTCGAAAAAGTTTTCATAATGATCTAATATAAAATTATTTGTGTTTAGAAGGGTCAATTTTTTTTGAAGAGCTTTTTATATTCAATGGGGCAATTATTAGGGCATGGTTTCAGGTACTCGTACAGTATTGGTTTCCCGTTCCTATAGATGATGTTGTTATGAATATCAATGCCTGCAACAACGATGGTTACATGGGATGATGAGATGTTATTGTTACAACTGGACGCTCTGGTTAAAGGTTTCATTACAGGAATAAGAAACAGTTCTTTAGCCTTGGCATGGCCAGACCCCTCCGGTGGATTTATAAGGCTTGCAAGGCTATCAAGGTTCAGCCGCCAGCCATCAAAGGGCATCGAATCTACACGAAAATAGCGACCCAGTCTCCGATTAAAAGTATCTTTTGCACAGGGCAGAAGCTCTGGAGGCAAAGGGTCGGTGTCAAATTTAGCGGTGAATACCAGGCTGAACAGGTTGTAACCAAGCAGATCCAATGCTTTTTCAGAGTTGAGAACAGTTATGATAGCGTGGGCAACATTGGAGTCGTAATATTTACCGAGTTCTTTTACCAGGTTATAGCGTTCAGTTTTTTTGTAGTTGTTTTCTGTGAAATTGCCGCTGAGGTATCTCTGAAGTTCTGCACTTCCCTCTGGCGGAGTAATTACCTGAGCCCGTAGGCAGTTAAGAATAAGTAAAAAAGCAAACCCGATCAGGGTCTTGCGGCGAAAATGGTTTTGTGTGGTCATGGAGATTATGGTTTTTGGGATTTGTATATGCAAATCTATAGCAGCCACTTCTGCCTCTCCTAATCTGCAAAACGGATTCAGGGATAATCCCCAGCGAAAGCTTTGCCCAAATGCTTTTTAATGAGTGTTTTGTAGGCGTATTGCCTGCAAATGCGTATCTTTCTGCCTCCCGGAAACCCGGCGAAGAGCCACAGGGTTTTTCCTTCTGCTTTTCAGGGTTTTCCCCGGGTGCTTTTTCGTATAGGGCATGTATTTTTACCTTTTATTAAATATAAATCACTAAAAACCTAAATTCTATGGCAAATCGTATTACGGTGCAGCGGTTCAGAAAATTGTATAACAATGCACTGCTGCTGAACCCATCTTCGGCGAATTATGATGTAGGCTGCCAGTTTGAGTATGAGGCTGCCGGTGGCCGCCGCATGTTTGAAATCGGCACATACTTCAGTTCGTATATTCCCCTCTCGGATACAGATGAGGCTTATTTTGAGGACTATTTCGACCGCATTGAGGCCGATGAACCGGACGAAGCAGTATTTGCAGGGCTGGATATCGACACCTCGGTAGATATAAAACTGAACCTGAATGTGCCTTATGTAAAGCTGGATTTTGGGGCCACTGTTAACTATGCGGATGTTACACGGATATCGTTCGAGGAGGTAAGCTGCCGCAGCCTGATGCATGATAAGAGAGCGGCAGGAAAAATTATTAAAGTACTTACCGATTCGCAGACGAAGAACCCGAAACAGTTTAAACGCCTTATTGACCCGGTAATGTTCCTGCACGATGTGTATTATGCCAAAAAGGTAAAAATATCGATCGATAACGGCTGGGGTGCCAACCTGAAAGTAAAACTGGAAGAACAGGGTATCGGCTTTGATGTGGATGGTAATATAAAAACACTGTCGACCTTTACATTCGACGGCAATACCAATGTGCCTTTTGCGGCCCGTATAGAGTCGCTGGGCGATCTTATAAAGGCAAAACGCGGCCGTTAAAGCTGGCGGTACAGATCTTCAATCCGGCTTACACCGCTTACCTGCATATTACTGCCTGTAAGGGAAAGGCCCTTGAGGTTGCTCTGTGCCACAAAAATACGCTCGAAGCCAAGTTTCTGTGCTTCGGCAATACGGGCATCGATACGGCTTACCGGACGAATTTCGCCGGTAAGTCCTACTTCGCCTGCAAAACATACATTACGGGGCAAGGCAAGTTCCTCATTGCTGGAGAGAATGGCAGCCACCACCGAAAGGTCGGCTGCCGGCTCTTCGAGCCGTATACCTCCGGTTACGTTTAAAAATACGTCTTTGGTACCCAGGTGAAAACCGCAGCGCTTTTCCAGCACGGCCAGCAGCATATTAAGCCGGCGCACATCAAAGCCGTTGGCAGCTCGCTGCGGAGTGCCATACACAGCCGTGCTTACCAGGGCCTGTACCTCAACCAGCAAGGGGCGAAGACCTTCCGTTATGGCCGCAATAGCCGTTCCGCTCAGTTGCAGATCACTCTCGGAAAGCAGCAGAGCCGAGGGATTGGGAACCTCCTCCAGTCCGTATTGCTTCATTTCGTATATACCTATTTCGGAAGTGCTCCCGAAACGGTTTTTCATGGCTCGTATAATGCGGAAAATATGATTGCGGTCGCCTTCGAACTGCAGCACCACATCTACCATGTGTTCCAGTATTTTTGGGCCGGCAATGCTGCCCTCTTTGTTAATGTGCCCTACCAGTATGGTGGGTGTACCTGTTGCCTTGGCATAGCGTATAAGCCTGGAGGCGCACTCGCGTATCTGCGAAACACTTCCGGCCGAACTCTCGATAAACTCGGTATGCAGGGTTTGTATGGAATCGGCAATAAGTACCTCGGGCTGCAGCAGTTCTATCTGCTGTACAATATTTTCGAGACTGGTTTCGGTAAGTACGTAGCAGGCATCATTTTTGTAAGGAGTGCGCTCGGCACGTAATTTTATCTGTGCCTCACTTTCTTCGCCGGAAATGTAGAGTATTTTTTTCCCCTGCAGCTTTAATACGGTTTGCAGCAACAGTGTAGATTTACCAATGCCGGGTTCTCCGCCCAGCAGTATAACACTGCCCGGAACCATACCTCCGCCCAGCACACGGTCGAGCTCGGCATCGCGGGTAGGAATACGGTCCGACTGTTCGCTGCTTACTTCATCGAGTTTACGCGGACTGCTGCTTTTAAGGGTACTCCGGAGCAGGGGCGATTTATCGGAACTCTTTTGCTGTATTTCTTCTACAAAAGAATTCCATGCTCCGCAGGAACTGCATTTGCCTAACCATTTGGGTGCGGTAAATCCGCAGCTCTGACAAACAAATGCGGTCTTTATTTTGGACATGGATAAGAATTCTTAGCGTACAAACTCACGCAGTACGACACCTTTTCCGGATTGCCCGGGTGCCGGCGTGTTGTGCGCCATAACAAGCATGTTCGATTTCAGCTTCAGTATCTCCCAGTCGGCATTCACCGGCTCAAAATTACCTTTAATGCTGTCGAGGCCGCTGATTTTTATGTAATTGGTTACACCTTTGCTGAATACCTTATAGGAGCCACTGCTCGACTCGCCCGGGAATGCAGGGTAAGTAACGGTTACGGTGCCGCCGTTAAAATCCCATATGGCTTCTTCTCCCAGGAAATCGGCCGTTTTTACCAGAGTCCATTTGCCGTTTAGCTTGGAATCGGCCTGTTTGGCGCAGGCTGCAAAGCTCAGTGTGGTGATAACCAGCAATGTGTACAGGGCTATTTTTTTCATATGCATATAAAAACGGCTCTAAATTACATTAAATTTGTGAATTGTAAAGGGTAAAGCAGCCTTAAACACATACTTATGAAAAAAATACTTGCAGTCGCAGCCATTCTGCTGGCCGGGCAGTGCCTGGCCCAGACCACAACCATAAGTTTCCCCTTCGGCGGGCAAACCCGTAGCCTTATACTGCACCTGCCAGCGGGTTACAGCGCCATGCAGCAGTATCCGCTGGTGTTTAACCTGCACGGGTACCAGAGCAATGCACAGCAACAGATGATTTACAGCGGGATGAACGCTACTTCGGACATGTATAAGTTTATTGTGGTGTACCCGGAGGGCCTTAATGCCCAGTGGAACAGCGGATGGACAGGTGTATACGGCAGCGGGACGGACGATGTGGGTTTTATAAGCGCACTTATCGACTATATGGATCAGAATTATTCCATAGATACAGATCGTGTATATGCATGCGGAATGAGCAACGGCGGCTACCAGGTGAACCGCATGGCCTGTGAACTCAGCAACCGTATTGCCGCTGTGGCTTCGGTTACAGGACTTATGACCGACAGTACTTTTGCCTATTGCACACCGCAACGGACCGTGCCCATGATGCAGGTGCACGGAACGGCAGATCCTATAGTGCCGGCTTCGGGTCCGCCGCTTTCGCTCAGCGAGCAGGAAACCATCAGTTTCTGGGTGCAGCAGAATGCCTGTAACAGCAACGCACAGAGTAACGCTGTTCCTAATACGGTAATTGCAGACGGCTGCTGGGCCACAAAATTTGTATATACAAACTGCGATAACGGTACCGAGAACTGGCGCTATGTTATCCAGAACGGCGGGCATACCTGGCCGGGTGGTATTCCCATCCCGGCTTTCGGGAATACCTGTCAGGATTTCGATGCTTCGGAAGAGATATGGTTGTTTTTCAGCAAATACAGTATACAGGGTGCACTGGGTAACGAAGAAATTTCTGCTGCTGATGCACAGGTTATATATCCCAATCCTACACAGGGATTGCTGTTTATTGGCAGCACGGCAGGCGAGCGTATGCAACTGCTGGATGCAAACGGTGCGGTGCTGAGAAATATCGTTAGCTCGGGTGCAGCGCATACCATCGATCTTTCTGAATTTAAGCCGGGTATATACTGGCTGCGCCGCGAAAGTGGCCGCAGCGAAAAGGTTGTGCGTTTCTGACCGGGGTATATATGCTCAGGGGCCTGTAAAAGAAGACATTTCCCGTTTCCGGCAAACAGCATAATGTTAAAAAAATGGCAAAAATGTGCCTTCGTTTCCCAAAAAAGGAACGACTCTTTTATCTTTACGGCACTCTTTAAATACGTCTGCTTTTTTAAGCAAACCCGCCGTGAGCAACTGCGGGTTTTTTTATTGCATCTGTATATCGCGTCCGTTGCGAAAATCGAACAGGGTAAGGCGCCGCAGCTGGAAATAGGCAGTCCAGTAATTACGCAGGTTTTGTGCATAACTTACCAGGGCCTGGTCTTTTTCGTTCTGGGCAATGGTAAGGTTGGTTATATCAATCTTTCCTACCAGGTAACGGTTTTTGCTCAGGTCGTAACGTTTAAGACCTATGTCGTACGCTTTTTTAGAGATAAGCACGTTCATTTCGAGCTGCTTCAGGGTAAGTGCTGCATTTTTTACGTCGATGGCGAGGTTCAGTTTCTGCAGCTCCACACTCTTTTGTGTTGACTGGTAATTTTCGTTAGCGGCTTTATAATTATAGTTCTCTACACCGGCAGAGGAAAGGGGTATAGAAAAACCCAGCGAGAAGGTCTGCGAGCTTAGCAGGTTGTTGTAGGCATTCCGAAAAACAGGGTCGGTTTGGTTAAGACCATACCGGAAGTTAAGGTTAGCGCTCAGGAAGCGTTTATAAGAAGCATCGCGTTTATCGATAAGGGCATTGTTAAGGTCGAGCTGCCACTGCAATACATCGCTGCGGTTGCGGTAAGCGGCCATAACAGCCGAGGCGGTATCTACCGCAATGGGTACGATTTCGGGCACTTCGCCCAGTTCTATGGGGGTGTGGTTATCGATACCTATCTGTAAACGAAAGCGCTGTTCGGCAATTTCTTTTTCGGTAATGGCCCTTTGTTCGGCAGCCTGCGCATTCAGCAGCGACAATTCTACCTGCAGCAGTTCGGTTTCGGCAATCTTCCCTACATTAAAACGCCCCTGGGATATGAGGTACAGCGTATCGTTTATACGCACATTGGTGCGGGCATTCTCTAACTGCAGGCTGGCAATATACCAGTCGAAAAAGGCATTGCTGGCATCAGAAGATATTTGTTCCATCTGTTCCAGTCCCCGCTGTATGTCGCGGCGATAGGCAACCGAGTTGTTTTTCCAGTTCCAGCGGGTGCGGTTTACCTGCAATATGGGTTGGGTAAGACCTGCAAAAAAGGGTGTTGCCTGCCAGAAGGAGCCGGAGCTGCTGTTAAAAAGCTGTACACGGCTGAGCGAGGTGCCCAGGTATATACGTCCGCCGGTTGGCAGAATATCCTGCGAGAGTGTAGCCCCTACAGACGACTGCGAGAGGCTTTGCGGAACATACAGCACGGTTCCGTCGGGCTGGGTGATGGGATTAATACCCCTGGTAAAGCCTGGAATATCGCCATTGAGCGAAACTGTAGGAAACAGCGAGGCCTTGGCCGAACGATAGCGGAAAATGGATGCGCGTACATCTTTATGTACTGTTTCCGAGGCCAGACTTTTGGTTTTGGCTGCCTCAACCGCTTCCTCGAGCGAAATTTTTCTTACCTGTGCCTGTAATACGGAGCATATACACAGGCCTGTGATGCACAAAAACAGTTTATTCATATCGTAATGTTTCAACAGGGTCTTTTTCGGATGCTTTTTTGGCGGGCCATATACCAAAAAGAAGACTGGTTCCCAGCGATACGCTGAAGGAGAGTAACACGGCCCAGGGCGAAATAATGGTAAGGATATCGAAAGCTTTGTGAATAAGAATGCTTACACCGATACCAAGCACAGCACCCATAATACCACCGCTTATGCCAATAAGCATGGCCTCGGATACAAACTGGGTAAGTATATCGTTGCGTGTGGCACCGATCGATTGCCTCAGACCTATTTCGCGCGTTCGTTCCATTACGGAGGCCAGCATAATATTCATAATACCTATACCGCCTACCAGCAGCGATATGCCGGCAATAATACCCAGAACGGTATTGAACAGCTGTTTGGTCTTCTGCTCCTGTTTAAGCTGTACTTCGGGAAGCTTTATTTCAAAATCTTCGAGGCCGTTGTGCCGGCGCATCAGCATGGTACGTATAACCTGCGAAGCAGCCAGTGTGCTTGGACCATCTTCGGCCTTTACCACCAGGCGGCTCAGCGGGTGATAATTGTATACGGCTTTTTGTGTACCACTGCCCTCATCGTCGGACATATTAGCCATTTGCTGTATGGAGGCGGCGGTAAGGCGTTGTTTGTCTTCGATACGCGATACAAAGGTTTGCAGCGGAATGTATACATTGTCGTTATCGTTGCGGATCTTAAGGTTGCTTTGCGACTTTTCGGATACATTTTTATTCTGCAGAATGCCTATTACCGTAAACCACTGGTTCTGCACCTTTATTTTGGCTCCGATCGCCTCGGTTTTAGGGAATAATTTCGTATACAGGTCATTACCTATGATGCATACAGGCAGTCCTTGCTGATAATGATCTTCGGTAAACATGGTGCCTTTCTGCAGTTCGAGCGTGGCAATGTCGAAGTAGTCTTGCTCAACACCTATAAGCCGGGTTTTTTTACGTTGTCCGTCGATGGATGCATAGGTTTCTTTTTCGGTTTCCGGACTTACAGAAACCACTCCGGGCACAATTTTGCGTATATTATCCGCATCCTGGGGGCTAAGACCGGGCGACCATTTTTTGGAGTTTTGCTCCGCAGGGTCTTCGTCGTTGCTCTCGGGCAGTTTGGGCAGTATAATAATGTTATTAGAGCCGGCTTCGCGCATCTGGTTTATAATTTCCTGCTCGGTGCCGGCACCAATGGCCAGCATGGCAATTACCGCCGCCGTACCGAAGATAATGCCCAGCGAGGTAAGAAAAGCCCGCATCTTGTTCGATGAAATGGACTCCAGACCACTTTTGAAATTGGATATGGTTCTTTGGATATTCATGCCTGTTCCACCTGTTTTACAGGGTTTTCAACGGAAGTTCGTCCATATTCTCCGGTTCGGTCAGCAGCACGGTTTCTTCGCCGCTGAGCCCTTTCAGGATAATAATATGGGTGTCGTTGGTGGCACCGGTCTGCACCTGCTGCCTGTAATAACCAGATCCGTCCTTTACCACCACAAAGGTTTGTTTATCCACGGTACGAACACTTTCGAGCGGCACAAACACCGCATTTTCGTAGGTAGCACATATAATTTTGCAGGAGGTGGTCATGGAAGGCCGCAGACTGCTGTCTTTTTCGTTTATATTTATAATTACTTCAAATACCTTACTGTCGCTGTTGGGGCGTTGTTCGCCAATATTGGCCACCGTTACCACTTCGCCGCTCAGAGCTTTGTCGGGGGCGGCATCGAGTCCTATGCGTACTTTTTGTTTGGCCTTTACCTTACTTATGTCTATTTCGTTTATGTAGGTAACGGTTTCTAATTGCGAAAGATCGGGCAGGGCAGCCACCTGAGGATCCCATATGTTAATGCTGGCACCTACGGTACGTTTTTTGCCGTCCCATTCGCGGGCATAAATAACCATGCCGTCTTCCGGAGCGGTAATTACCAGCTGCTGAAGCACCTGCATAAGTCCCGTTACCTTGTTTTGTGCTTTTTGCAGTTCGCTGTTTACAATAGCCATTTTGGTGCGGGCCTGCTCCTGCTTGGTTATGTAGTTGGTCTTTTTCTGGTTGTAGGCATCCTGGGTACGCTCCAGGTCCAGCTGTGCCTGTTGTATCACTGCCGGAGCCTCGTACTTGCTCTGTTCCATAATAAGGCGCTTCTCCTTAAGCTGAAACTGGTAGTTCTGCAGTTCGTCGCGGGCTTCGCGCATACTCAGCGTAGTATCGAGCTGTGTTTGCTTAAATTCGGCTTCGCGCTTCTGCAGGTTCAGCATTTCTTCGTTCAGTTTATTCTGAATTTCGGTAGGGTCGAGCTTACCTATATACTCCCCGGCTTTTACCCGGCTGCCTTCGGGCACGAGGTCCGATATTTTTATCTGGTAAATATTATTGTTCCGTAAAGCTTCAGGGGCGCGTATTTCGGTTTCGTTCGTGGCCCGCAGTTCGCCGGAGCCGCTAACCTCTACCACAAAAGTGCCTTTCTGGGCCTGGGCGGTAAGTTCCTTTGCCGTTTCTTTTTTGCCGAGCGAAAAATACAGCGCGGCGGCTACCCCGGCCAGCAGTACAAGGGCCAGACCAATTCTGAATTTCCTGTTCTTCATTATTGTGTTACTACAGGTATAGATTAAGTTCAGGCTAAAAATAATGCCTTATATGCCATAGTGGCGTTAAAGAATAGATAAAGAACGTTTTTTTTTAGACGGACGTATACCCGGATATTTAAAAAAACTGAAAAGAATGTGGTTGGAAACTTATTTCAGAAAAGGGTTGTAGCGCTTTTCGCTGCCAATGGTGGTTTCTTCGTCATGCCCGCTCAGTATACGAAAATGATCGGGATAAATAAAAAACTCTTCGCGGATACTGTTCAGCAATATGTTTATATCGCCTCCGGGCAGGTCGGTACGCCCTATGCTGTTCTTAAAAAGTACGTCGCCGCCGATAATAATACCGGCCTCTTCGTTCACAAAGCTTACACTGCCCGGCGAATGCCCCGGAGTGTGGCGTACCAGCAGCGAAACGTTGCCGGCATGGTAGGTTTCGCCTACCTGGAAATAGCGTGAGGGCTCAGGTGGTTCGGCATAGGGGATACCAAACATTTGTGCCATTTCGCGGGAGCGGGCAAACAGAAATTTGTCATCGGCATGCATTACCATGCCGGTTTTATAGAGTTCGCAAAGCCGTGCACAGCCCAGTATATGATCGATATGAGCATGGGTAAGCAGAATTTCCTGTATTTGCAGCTTGCGGTCGCTTATGGCTGTTTCGAGCTCTTTGTGCTCAAAGGAATCCATACAGCCTGGATCTATAATAATACCTGTTCCGCCTTCTTTGTCGTATACAAGGTAGGTGTTTTCGGCAAAAGGATTAAATGTAAAAACTTCAGTCTTCATGCTGCAAATGTAACAGGTATTCGTTTAAAGAGATGTTTTCGCCCCCCATGCTTTGCAGGTGGGAGGTATGAAACTGACAGTCGATGAGTGTAAAAGACATTTGCCGGCACAGGTAAACCAGGGCCAGCTTAGAGGCATTGGGCCGCAGCGAGAACATACTTTCGCCGCAGAATACGCTGCCCGATTGTACGCCATACAATCCGCCCACGAGTTCTTCTCCTTCAAATACCTCCACACTGTGTGCCCGCCCCATCTGGTGCAGCTGTGTATAGCCATCAATAAATGCAGGTTTTATCCATGTGCTTTCCTGGCCCGGACGGGGTGTTTGTGCGCAAAGCTCCATTACCCGCCGGAAGCAGGTATTTGTTCGTATGCTGTATGGTGGCTTTTTCCAGAGGCGCTTAAGAGTATGGCTAAGGTGTATTTTATGCGGGAAGATTACAAAACGCTCTGCCGGGGCAAACCATAATATAAGCTCTTCCTGGCCAAACACATGGGTGTCCCAGGGGAAAATACCCTGGCTGTAGGCCGGCAAAAGCCATTCGGGACTTACGGCCCCTCCTGCGGCCAGCAGTCCGTCTTCGTCGGCCAGTGAGGGGTGAGGAAACCCGGGAATATCGTCGTTGAGTCTGTAAAACATAATGCCGGTACAAAAATAAGCAGTGGAGATTAATTCCGCTTTTTTATCTTTAGAGCATGAAAAAACAGATCACAGGCCTGTGTGCCGCCTTGTGTGTTTACAGTCTTTATGCACAAAACCCGCTGCCGCGCGACCGTATGCCAGCCGGGTATATATTGTACGATGTGGAATCGGCCGGCGAAGCCATGCCGTCCAATAAATACCAGGGATATACCTTTGCCTACAACAGCGGCGACCGAAGCTGGATATGGTACGGCCAGACTTCTGCTACCGATATTATACTGCTTCAGAAACTACCTGCCGCACAGTTTGCATTCAACGAAAAACGTTTCTCGCGTTGTGTATACGAAAATAAGAAAGTGCTCGTATGCAGCAATGTGCCCGATAAGGCCGAAGAGGTGTGCGGTGTTTTCAGCTGGGAAAATTATCGCATCAGCTTCGAAAAAGAACAGCGTGCCGACCCTAATCCGCCGCTTCTGAAACAGGGCGACAGTCTGCTGAATGCAGGTGATCCGGTTAAAGCAGCCGCTGTATACGAAAAGATCACGTTCCCGAAATCGTATATGGATCCCGAGAAAAAGTCGGTAGAGCTTTTTATGGCTGCTTTTGAGAAGGCAAAACCCCTGGCGGCACAGAACCGTTTCCGCAATGCACTCGAGATAGTGCGTCCCGTGCTTGTATTTGCCGACAGCCGTTTGTTCGAACCCATAAAGAATACCCAGGCCTTTCGCGCCAAATTTGGTAAGAAGTTTCACGGGCTTACCCCCGAACAATGTGTGTCCGACCTGCTGCTGTACCTGGAATGGCTGCTCAAGAACCGCGAAGCTGATGCCTTTCTGGAACAGCATGGGAAATACATGCTGCTGGCTTCAGAGGAACCGGAGTTTTACCGGCTGCGGGGCGATGCCTATTACATAAAGCGCGACCGGGCAAAGTATACCGAGAATTATGGTATTTACAAAGATAAAATGACGGCCGCCAAACGCGATAAGGATATACCCTCGTATGTATTGCCACGTCTTAAATAAGGCAGAGTAGCAGAAAGCCCTGTTGTTTACGCAGAAAATTATATTTTTGCCCTTGTATAAGGCTCCGTAGTTCAACGGATAGAATAGATGTTTCCTAAACATCCGATCCTGGTTCGATTCCAGGCGGGGCTACCAAACCGGACAAGTTCAATTTTAACGAGCTTGTCCTTCTTTTTTTGGCCGTAACACATTGTCAATCAGTGGCAAGGAGCTAAAGTTTGGTTAATGCGGGTGGTTCGATGTTCGAATCTGTTAAACGTTAGGTTTTCGGGGTCATCGGGCTGGTTATTATTTATTTAGATATAGTTTGTCAAAAAAGCACGACCGATGAATGTAATAACCACCCGTTTTTTAATAGGCCTGTCATTTGTTTTTAATGTGTTGAAATAAAATAGTTTAAACTTTACTCTCCGATAAACTATAAAATTTGTCATTTTCCGTTATTTTTTTCCTTTCGTATCTTTATGTTATAAAAGTTCAACGCGTATTTA
>Ga0067045_1002446_pt1 | contig 117806 bp, 94 predicted proteins | sample TerdegcTABiofilm_FD_59184 | JGI IMG/M metagenome (GOLD analysis project Ga0067045, IMG submission 59184) | Combined Assembly of (Gp0054472, Gp0054536) Wastewater bioreactor microbial communities from Singapore -Terephthalate degrading...
GTGCGGGAGAGACCGCTGAACGAAGCAAGGCGTAGTTCAGTCCCGACCTTCCCCGATGACAATCGGGAAGGAATCGGGATCGCCGAACTTTAATAAAGTCCCGACTCCGGTCGGGACTTTTTTTTCAATCTACCCGTGCGGGAGAAATCGCTGAACGAAGCAAGGCGTAGTTCAGTCCCGACCTTCCCCGATGACAATCGGGAAGGAATCGGGATCGCCGAACTTTAATAAAGTCTCGACTGCGGTCGGGACTTTTTTTTTCAATCCACCCGTGCGGGAGAGACCGCTGAACGAAGCAAGGCGTAGTTCAGTCCCGACCTTCCCCGATGACAATCGGGAAGGAATCGGGATCGCCGAACTTTAATAAAGTCCCGACTGCGGTCGGGACTTTTTTTTCAATTGTCAGGATTAATAAAAAAATTGCCAACTTTTTTCAGGACGATTCAGATTGTTTATTTTTGTTAAAAAGATGACGAAATGAGTAAAAATGGTCAGGTGAAAAATGAATCCAATTCCGGTATTGTTATACCCGGAGGAACCATTTTTACCGATAACCTTCTACGCCTCTATAATCAGGATATTCTGAATAAGATATATAGGGAAGCAGCAACCAAAGATCCTGTTTCACTCATCGATTCATTGCTTGATATTATTGGAGTAAACATTGACATATCGAAACAGGATATTGAAAAGATACCGGAAAAAGGCCCTTTAATTGTAGTATCAAATCACCCATACAGAGGCATTGATTCAATGATACTCTACAAAATTTTGTATAAGAAAAGGCCGGATATAAAAATTCTCGGGAATCATCTTCTAAAGGAGATTGAGCCATTGAAAAACATCATAATACCTGTCAATACCCATGAGAATGAGCGGTATTTTAAGTCATCTTTTTCGGGTATCCGTATGGGACTCAATTTTCTCAGGGATGGTCATTGCCTGTGTATTTTTCCTGCTGCAGAAGATTCAAAATATTTTGAGTTACCCGGTATGATTATAGACAGCAACTGGAATCCTGTGGCTATCAAATTTATACATAATGCAGGGGTTCCGGTTCTGCCGGTATATTTCCATGGTACTCTGACAGGTATAAAATATTTACTCAGAAAAATTAATCCTCTCACAGTCCGTCCGGCATTACCTGCTGAACTCACCAGGAAGAGTAACCGCACAATATCAGTCAGGATAGGTTCTCCGGTCTCTTTAAAGGAACAGACAGAAATACGGGATCATGTAATTTTCGGTCGCTATTTAAGAGCCTCTGTTTTTTCACTTAGTACCACGGTAAGGGAAAAAAGAAAAACAAAAAAGAAAATACTTAGAAAAAGGAATGAACCTGTTGTGGAAAAATGTCCTCCGGAAATTTTGAAAGAAGAATATATCAGAATAAAAAATGATTACGAACTATTCAGAACAAAAAATTATTCAGTTGTTTGTACACCCGCATATATTATACCGAATATTTTCAGGGAAATAGGCCGTTTACGGGAAGTTACCTTCAGAGAAGTTGGAGAGGGTACAGGCAAAAGTATAGACATAGATAAATATGATTTTTATTACCAGCATCTGTTTATCTGGGATACTGAGGAAGAGAGGCTGGTTGGAGCATACCGCCTGGGTAAGGGAAAAGAAATTGTTGATCGTTACGGCATTAAAGGTTTTTATATCAGTTCGCTGTTCAGAATAAAAAAATCTTTCACTCCTGTTCTTTCGATGTCGATTGAACTTGGAAGATCATTTGTAATAAAGGAATATCAGAAAAAGGCCATGCCGCTTTTTTTACTGTGGAAAGGAATAATGATATTTCTTCTGAAAAATCCGGAATATCGTTATCTGATTGGTCCTGTAAGTATAAGCGATGATCTTTCGAAATTCTCAAAAAGTCTCCTGGTGGAGTTCATAATGAAATGGTTTTTTAACCATGAATTTTCAGTATTTGTGAAGCCCAGAAAAGAGTTTATCCCTGAACCCGATAAAATTAATAGCAGGAAAATTTTTATTGACACCTGCGAAAAAGACATAAACAAAATTGAGAAAATAATTACCAGTGTTGAGTCGGGCTACAGGATGCCTGTTTTGCTTAAAAAGTACATTGAAATTAACAGCAAAATTATCGGGTTCAATATTGATCCGAAATTTAACAATTGTCTCGACGGACTCATGATACTTGACCTTTATGAAGTACCTGAAGAAATTATATGGGGTTTTGCGAAGGAAATAAATATCCCTTCGGTTTTTGAGCGATTCAGGGTAAAAAATAAAGAAACAAATTCTGAAAGTTACTAGTAGAACTTATATCTTTTATCCACTATAGCGGCTTTCTTTCTCAAAGCATCGTACGCTTCGTAAGTGCCACGCATCCTGTAAGTCAGCGATAGCCTGTCCCTTAAAAGTTTCAGATCTTCATCTGAAGTTTTTATTATATTATTTACTTTCAGCAGGTATACTCCGTTATTTCCTTTCACCGGTCCTGAGACAACACCTTCTTTTGAGACTGTTGCTGCTGCTACAAGAGCAGGCTCAACGCCGGCACCCGGGACTGTATACGAATTGAAATTGATTTGACTGGATTCCATTACCTGTGTACCAAGCACAGCTGCAATTTCTTCGAGGCTTTTTCCCGATTTTACATGGTTTTTAAGTTCTTCCGAGATTATTTCAGCTTTTTTGTCTCTTATCAGAGTATATCTGATATCGTTTTCTACTTCCTTCAGAGGAGCCGGTCCTTCTTCAATTGCCCTTGTGCAGTAAGCAACAACAAATTTATCGTCAATTTCGAAAATTGCCTGTTTATTGGCATCAAGAATTATGTTGCCCGGCTGGGTCTGGAAAAGAGACATTATCAGATAGCGCGGGTTATTCAGACCAGGCAGGGTTTTTTGTTGCGGAGTCACATTTGACGCTACTCTTTTATTAAGTTTTTCATCAGCAATAACTTTATTGAATTTGTCGTAGGTGTTTGCAGAGCCTGCAAAACGGCTTGCTTCGGCATATATTTTCTGCGTTGTAAGTGTTCCGGGCACAACTTTTCTTTCAATAATTCCAACATTATATTTCCTGACCTTTTTTGAGAGGTCTAGTATCTCTATGACATGAACACCAAAAGTTGTCTCTACAACCTTTATTTCTCCTTTGTTACCTGTAAAACATGCATTGTTGAAAGGAAGAATCATAACACCTTCCCTGAACCAGCCAAGGTCACCACCCGTGGAAACAGAACCCTGATCATCCGAATTGTCGCGGGCAACTGTTTCAAATGGAGTTCCTGATTTGATAACTTTAACCAGACTATCGGCTATCTCACGGGCTCTCTGAAGAGTGACGGTTTCTTTAGGTGAAATAAGTATATGGCGTACATGTACCGAATCGGGCCGGTTATCTGCGTCAATGAGCCTTGCCAGCTTATAAGCCCCATTCTCGAAATATGGTCCAAATATTTCCTTTTTGTTTTCTTTCCTTACAAAATCTTTCAGGGTATCGGGTACTTCATCTATGGTATAATAATAGCCTGTATGCCTTGTGTCGGAGGTCGTATTTATAAACTGTGCAGGATCGTCGGTTGATGCAAATTCCTCTTTTATCCTGTTGATCCATTCTTCTGCCTGCCTGTAATCGTCTTCTGAAGGTACTATGTCGAACGCAACATATTCAATGTCCCTCTGTGCAGACCTCCGGAAACTTTCTTTATGACTGTTATAATAATTTTCTATTTCTGAAGCCGTAATTTTAACGGCTGTATCAGGAACCAGGGAATAATTTTTTACCAGATAGCTGAAATCAACTGTAGCTGAGAGAAGATTGCTTTCGAATTCAGCCTGCTTTGATGTTACATAAAGTCCTTTCCCAATCAGGTTATTGAATTTAGTGTTGGCTCTGTCGTTAATTATTTCGTTCTCAAAAAACAACCAGTATTTTCTTGCCGTTTCGTCAGTTTCGGTGGCTTTAAGGAAATTAATCAGAAAAGAACGGTTGAATATTCCAGTCTGGCGGTCGGTAAAAAGCTGGGTAACTATGGGGTGAGGATTATTGCCCAGAACCAGCTCATCAAGTTCTTCGGTACTGACACCAATTCCGAGACGGCTGAATTTTTTATCAAGAATTCTTTCCCTTATCATTTGCTGCCATACCTGTTCCCGGATACTTTCAAGAGTTGCCTCGTCGAATGATGTTGTTCCTGAGAGCTTGTAAATTTCCTGAAGTGACTGTATCCTCTGCTCATAATCCTGATACATTATTCGTTCTCCCGCCACCTGTCCAATCTCATAATATCTTTTCTGCCTTAAACGGGCACTCCTTCCTCCTCCGAAAAAATCACTGACAACAAAAATAAAGAGGGATAATCCGATAAGACCTGCAACAAAAACACCTGCTCTTTCACGTAGATATTGAATAGCTGCCATGTAAACGATATTTTATTGTTTCAGTTTTAATTCAAACAGGCGACAAATATAACAAAATTAGTTTAATTGAACAGAAATGGAGATATTTCGAATTTCGGATTTGGGATTTCAGATTTGGGATTTCGGATTGCGGATTTCGTATTACCGGTTTTCAGGGAAATTTTTCCCCCTTTGAAGAGCCTGTCCCGAGTACTCGGGAGGGAGAGGGGGATGTTAATTATTTCGGATTTGGGATTGTGGATTTCGGATTGCGGATTTAAATGCCATGCCTGTAGTGGTAAAAGTTTTTTAATTTTTATAAAAAGTAAAACATGAATCTAACTTTACATAGGTGTGCAGGTAAAAATATAAAAAAAATGAAAAATGACCTTTTGATTGAGGGGGTAATGATAAAAAAAATAACAAAAAAATAAAAAAATATTTAAAAAAATAGAGGGTATAAATTAAAAAACACTATTTTTGCCGAAAGATAAAAATAAAATATTATGGCAGAATTAAGGTTTAGTGCACTCAGAGAGGTTTTTAACAGAAAACCGGTTGAAATTGAAAATCCACCGGCAAATATTTCTGAAATTTTTGCCGTGAATGTTTTTGATCTTCCAAAGATGGAAAGGTATCTACCGAAGGAGGCTTACGAAGCTGTAAGGAAGTCAATGGAGACAGGTCTTCCCATTACAAGGCAGATTGCTGATCAGGTTGCCACCGGGCTTAAGGCATGGGCGATAGAGCGTGGGGCCACTCATTATACTCACTGGTTTCACCCGCTTACTGACGCAACTGCGGAGAAACACGACGCTTTTCTTGAAAGGACAAATGGAAGCAAAATGATTGAGACATTTTCGGGTGAGCTTCTTGTGCAGCAGGAACCTGATGCGTCAAGCTTTCCGAGCGGTGGTATCAGAAATACTTTTGAAGCCCGCGGATACACAGCATGGGATGTCTCTTCTCCAGCCTTCATAGTGGGAAATACACTCTGTATCCCGACAATTTTCGTATCCTATACAGGCGAAGCGCTCGATTATAAAACCCCTCTGCTTAAGGCCCTTTCGGCTCTTGATAAAGCAGCCGTAAGGGTGTGCCAGTACTTCGATAAAGATGTAACAAAAGTATATGCAACCCTCGGATGGGAACAGGAGTATTTCCTGATTGACGAGGCTCTTTATTATGCACGTCCCGATCTGATGCTGGCCGACCGCACTCTTATGGGTCACCAGTCATCGAAGGATCAGCAGCTTTCTGACCATTATTTCGGTTCAATACCCGAAAGAGTTATTGCATTTATGAAAGAATTCGAACTGGAGGCTTACAAGCTCGGAATACCTGTTAAAACCCGTCATAATGAAGTGGCACCCAATCAGTTTGAATGTGCTCCGATATATGAGGAAGTTAATCTGGCAGTTGACCACAATCAGCTTCTGATGGATGTAATGAGGCGGGTTGCACGCCGTCATCATTTTAGAGTCCTTTTCCATGAGAAACCTTTTGCAGGAATAAACGGTTCAGGGAAACATAATAACTGGTCACTGGCAACAAATACTGGAGTCAACCTGCTTTCTCCGGGTAAAAATCCTAAAACGAACCTGCAGTTTCTGACATTCCTTGTAAATGTAATTAAGGCGGTAAACGACAATCAGGAATTGCTGGCAGCCAGTATAATAAATGAACCAAATTCACACCGGCTCGGTGGTCACGAGGCTCCTCCGGCAATTATTTCAGTCTTCGTAGGCAAGTATCTTTCTTCTGTCCTCGATGAAATTGTGTCAAAAGTGACAACAAGAAAGATGAGTCCTTCTCTGAAAACAGACCTTAAACTTGGCATTGGAAAAATACCGGAAATTCTTCTTGATAATACTGACCGCAACCGGACTTCACCCTTTGCCTTCACCGGAAACAGGTTTGAGTTCAGAGCAGTAGGTGGTTCAGCAAACTGCGGGGCCGCGATGATAGTTCTGAATGCAGCCGTAGCAAAACAACTTGAAATCTTCAGTTCTGAAGTTGATTCATTAATTAAAAAAGGCAGGAAAAAAGATGAAGCTATCTTTCAGATTCTTAAAAAATATATAATTGAATCGCAGCGAATCAGATTCGAAGGTGATAATTACAGTGAGGAATGGAGAAAGGAAGCTGTGAGAAGAGGGCTTCATATAATTACCAGTGTGCCGGATACTCTGAAACTTTATCTTACGCAGCAGGGAAAAAATCTGCTGGTTGACACAGGTATCTTTTCTGAAAGGGAATTGAAAAGCAGAGTTGATGTGGAGTATGAGAAATTCATTAAGAAAGTCCAGATTCAGTCAAGGGTTCTTGGTGATATTGCCATGAACCACATTGTACCTGTTGCAATTGATTATATAACATCATTGCTCGATAATGTCAGGGGTCTGAAAGATGTTTTTTCTGAAGAGGAATTTGAAAATCTGGCTGCCCCAAGAAAAGACCTGATCAGAAAAATATCCGGTCATATATCTGCAATTCAGTCACTTGTGCACGATATGATTGAAGAAAGAAAGAAGGCAAACGTTATCGAAGATTTATACGAAAAGGCTATAGCTTATGAACGAAATGTAAAGCCTTACCTTGAAGAGATACGCGAACATATTGATAAGCTCGAAAGGATAGTAGATAACGAAAAATGGCCCCTGCCTAAATACAGGGAAATTCTTTTCACCCGCTGATTCTCCGGGAAAGGCTGCTTTAGTAGAAGTTGTGGACTGATTCAGCTGTCAGCTTATACTTGAAGGAAGTTGAGAAACAACTTCCTTTTTTATTATAAAACATCAATTTTTATCTATAATTTAAGGCTTGCTGATACGTTTGTACAATAAACATCACTATTTTTATTGCGTTATTTATACATGAAAGAGCGAATCTTAATATTATTAATTCTGATTCTGATCGGGACGACAGCTTTTCCCCAGAAACGTAGGGCAAATAAAGCTTATGAGTTTTTCAGGGCAGGGGAATATTACGAGGCGATAGATCAGTTCAAGAATGCATATTCCAGGACAAAGGACAGGGAACTTAAAGATGAAATGATATTCATGGTGGCCGAATGCTACCGCTTGATAAACGACCCGCGTAGTGCAGAATTGTGGTACAAAAGGGCTGTGCGGTCGGCATATTCAAGACCTGAAGCACAATACTGGCTGGCTGATGCACTGAAGAAAAACGGGAAATATCAGCAGGCTATTGAAGAATTCAGGAAATACAAACAGCTTGTTCCCGGAGATGCAAGAGCAGACAGGGAAATTCGTGCCTGTGAACTTGCCGACGAATGGCTCAGAAATCCTGAATCGTACAGGGTAGAAGAGTTAAAGGATCTGAATTCACGGAATTCCGATTTCAGTCCGGCATATGCCCGGGATGACTTCGGAGTTGTCTATTTCACATCATCCAGAGAAGGTGCTCAGGGAAAGAAAACTCATGGTGCAACTGGACAGAGCTTTACAGATATTTTTGAATCGCGTCTGGATAAAAAAGGGAAATGGAGCCTGCCGGTACCTGTGGAATCGCTAAACAGCGAATTCGAGGAAGGTACCCCTTGCCTTACAACCGATTTCAGGGAGATATATTTTACCAGATGTGAGGCAGGAAAAAGGGAAAAGAAAGGTTGTGTCATAATGCACTCAACAAGAAAAGGTGAGAGCTGGGATGATCCGAAAAATGTTGGTCTTCTTGCCGATTCGCTTGTTGCAGCGCACCCTGCAATATCACCCGACGGACTCACCCTCTACTTTGTTTCAGATATACCCGGAGGTTACGGGGGAAAGGACATATGGTATGTAACTCGCGATAAACCCTCAGGCAGCTGGTCAGGACCTAAAAATGCAGGGCCAGATATAAATACCCCCGGCGACGAAGTATTTCCTTATGTGAGAAATGACGGTGTACTTTTCTTTTCTTCCGACGGTCATATAGGTATGGGGGGACTTGATATTTTCAAGGCCGTTCCACAACCTGACGGTTCATGGATCGTACAGAATATAAGGCCTCCCATTAACAGCAACGCCGATGACTTCGGAATAGTTTTCCAGGATAACTCTGAGAGCGGTATTTTCAGTTCAACAAGAAAGGGTCGGATGAATGATGAGCTTTATTATTTTGAACGTCCGCCACTCAGATTCTCGGTAACCGGACTGGTAAAAGATGAAAAAACAGGTGCGCCACTGCCCGGGGCAACCGTTCAACTTATAGCGAGCGACGGTGCAAATCTCCAGACAGAAACGGGTACAGGAGGTGATTTTAAATTTACACTTCGCCCGAATGTTGATTATATCTTCCTTGCTTCAAAGAAAAACTACCTGAACGGGAAAGAAAGAGTTACAACGAAGGGACAGGAAAAGAGCCGCGACTTTATGGTCACGATATTACTTTCATCAATTGAACGGCCTATCGAACTGCCAAATATCTACTACGACTTCGACAGATGGGAGCTGCGTCCAGAATCAATGGTTTCACTTGACAGACTTGTTGAAACTTTAAATGATAATCCCAATATTACCATAGAACTGATGTCCCATACCGATTCAAGGGCAAGTGATGAATATAACCTTGAACTTTCACAGAAAAGAGCCCAGTCGGTTGTTGATTACCTTATTTCAAAGGGCATTGATATAGAACGACTATCTGCAAAAGGATATGGTGAATCTATGCCAAAGGTTGTGGATGCTGAACTTGCTGCCCAGTATCCCTTCCTGAAACAGGGTGTGACACTCACCGAACAGTATATTAACAGTCTGGCAAACGACGAACAGCGTGAGATAGCGCATCAGATAAACAGAAGAACAGAATTCAGGGTTCTTAGAACCGATTACGAACCAAAGAAATAACCGTATATGAGAAATATAGTTTTCATTGTCCTGTTTAATCTGGCTTTTATCTTAACCTCCCGGGCCGAAAAACCTGTCAGGATTCTGGTTGTTACAGGAGGGCATGGTTACAATAAAGAGACATTCAATGAAATGCTAAACAGTCTCGGTGATAGATATACATACAGGGTTGTGGAATTTCCTGACGCTTTTGAAATGTTTGCTCCTGAAAAAAGAACTGAATATGATGTTCTTCTTTTTTACCACATGTGGCAGAAAATAACTCCCGAACAGCAGGCAATATTTGCAGATTGCATCCGGAAAGGTAAACCGGTAGTGGCACTTCATCACAGCATTTGTGCTTTTGACGACTGGGAGGAATACTGGAGGATTATCGGAGGCAAATATTTTCACAGGCCCACTGTGCTTGACGGTAAGGAATACCCGGCATGTTCGTATATTCATGATCTGAAGTTTACGGTAAAAGTTGCAGCAAAACACCCTGTTACAAAGGGAATAAACGATTTTGAGGTTTTTGACGAAACTTACAAAGGCTACTGGGTTGATCCAGGTGTTAAAGTACTTCTAACCACTGATGAACCCTCAAGTACACCGGTTATAGGCTGGGCAAAGACCTATGGCAAAGCGCGTATTGTAGTTTTCCAGTCGGGTCACGATACCCCGACTTTCCAGAATGAGACATACCGGCGTCTTCTCAGGCAGGCGCTGGAATGGGTAGTGAAATAAAGGGGCCGTTTCTGGAATGGTCAACTATTTTCTGCCTTCCGCTGTTACAATGTCACCAATCCAGCCTCCTTCAGTAAGTAGATATAATTTATAACATCCTGCAGTTCCACCTCTCCGGTCTTCATCTGGGCATCAAGCATCTTTTTTATGTCGAGTGCCGAGTTTCTGCCATTGCATAACCTGCACAGTTCCTGAGCGTCGAGGAAACGGCTTTTCAACGGATATTTTTCCCTTACCGAAGGATCGAGTTTCGAAATTAGCTGGCTATAACCTCTGTAGCCGTTCTGCGTAACAAGAGGGGTAGGTCTGGGAATTATAGCCTTTGCCTTTATTTCTGTTTCGGTCGGTTTGAAAGCTAACGAAGTTATTCCTGATGTCTTTGCCTTTGTCGCGGCATAGCTGTCGAATGCTGTCAGGGCAGCTTTGCCTGCAGCATCAATTGAAGCGATCAGTTTTGTGATGCCGCCCTTCAGTGTTGCCGACAAAGGTGCAAGCTCCATAACGGTTTCAATGGTAGCCTTTTCATTTATTATTGCAGCTTCGATATAACCTTTTGTCAATCTGTAAATGTTTTCGAAATTGCTCTTATCAGCCATATCGAGCTGGTATATCGCCCGTTGCACCTGTTTCCCGATTCTGGAGTGGCTGTTTCCCGCTACGTCGGCAGCAATCTTCATTGCCGTTTCTTCGCCGGCACTGGCTATGGTATAAGCAGCGGCAGCACCTATGAAACATACCCTTTTAAGCTGGGTAGGATCGCATTTATCAGCGATATCCTGTGAGGTATGGTAGTAAAGGTCGGGCCATGTTATCATCATCACACCCGGCACCTGAATACCCCAGTCGTTGAATACTTCATGGTCGGATGCGCCGTAATGGTCGTCAATGGCATAATAAAACGGATCGTCCGACCCTGTGGGAGCAACAATTCTTCTGACAAAGCCTTCCCTGTCGGGCGAAATGGCAAGACCCTCGCGGTTACCGAGACCAACAAAATGGAAATAGTTTTCCATCACATCATTTATATAGTGCGGATTACCGTATGTGGTGCGGTGAAGACACAGGAAAGAATTACTCTTTTTCAGCCACAAACCCACCATGTCGAGGTTAATGTTGCAGAGGGTTTTCTGCATCAGCTCTTTGTTTTCATTTACCCACGGCCCCGTTCCTGAAAACTCCGGCACCCAGATAAACCTTATTGTGCGTCGGGGACGCTCTAAGCGTCCGTCATTTATCATGGTGTTCAGCATTCTTGCTATTTCCAGTATTGCCGCGCTGCCCGAAATGTTATCGTTGGCTCCCATTTTCACAAATCCTTCAAAAATGTGAGCGGAAAAAATTATTTCACCAGCGCCGGGGTCAGTACCTTTTATAATACAGGATGTAACCTCAAGTTCATAGGGTAGGTTCTGCACCTCAACCACGGCATGGACTGTGATCTTCTCCCGCGCGAGAAGCCTGTTGCGCAGTATCTCTCCTTCGCGCGGAGGGAGGAAGAAACCGAAGGTACCTGTTCCTTCACTGCCTCTCCTGCTGCCAATACCCGTTATGGGAATGGCAAGAGGAACTTCGGCAGGCCGCGGAGAGTTGAATGAGATTACACCAAGAGCTCCTTTTGCCGAGGCAAGCATATTAACCATTGCAATATTCCCTGAAGTGACAACTATTTTGCCCGATACGCCAGCTTTTTCGATATCCTCCTGCCGTCCCTCCCCAACCCAGACCAGCTCGGCAGTGACATCAGCATTCGAGCTTCCTGAGGCAAGCACTGCCGGCAACTCATGATAATCGGCAAGTTTTGAGATGCCAGGACTTACCTCCCAGAGGGTGGCTCTGACTCCATCCCAGGTCGTTCCGCCCGGATACCTGTTTACTTTAACCTCTTCAAGTCCATACTCTTTTAACTTATCTACAACGTATTCCGTTTCGAAGAAATTTCCTGTGTATTCGCTTGCCGGACGGTCGTGTATGTATGCCGCCATTTCAATGATATGATTCATGGCTCTTTCGCCCGAGGCTTCCCCGATTAATTGATGAATTATCCGGGACGGTAAAAGTGTTCTGGGTTCGGAATTCTGTGCAACTGAAATCGTACATACTGAAAGGAGTATACCCGATAAAACAAATAATCTATTCATTGTCAAAATATTAAATTATTTTACACAACGGGAAAGTTAATATTGTTTTTTAATTCAAAAATAGAAAAGAACCGTTATTTTTTAAACTTTTTATCTGACAGGGTTTTATTATTTAAATTTATTCAAACGAACAGCAAACATAACTGAAAAAATAATGCCAGGCGTGCATTGAGATTTCAATGTTAAATTCCTGGAGTTATTGTTTAACACAAATCTTTGAAAGAAAATTGTTTATGTATATTCGTAAAGGTTAATTAAATTTGTTATGAAATAGGAAAAACATACGTTTTCGTAATCATTAATACCTGTATACTATGAAAACATTTGAAAAGCTATTTGGTATTATGTTTCTCACACTGATTAACTTAGTAACGGCTACAGGCCAGACCACGGTAACACTAACATGGTATGGTCAGTCAACTTTTCTGATGAAAACCGGTGACGGAGTGAAAGTGCTGATGGACCCTGCAAATCCGGGTTTAGTAAAAGTGGATTTGAATGAACCGGTTGATCTTATAACCGTATCCCATGAGCATGGAGATCACAATTATGTAGCACTGGCAAAAGGGAACCCGGTGGTTTTGCGTGGTCTGAGTGGTTCAGATTATTCAAAAATTGATGAGATTATCAAAGGCATTCGTGTTCGTACCGTTGCAACATTTCATGACAATCAGGGAGGGACACAGAGGGGTAAAAATGCTATTTTCATTTTCGAGCTACCGGGACTCAAAATTGTTCACGCAGGTGACCTCGGCCATGTTCTATCAGATTCACAGGTGAAAGAGATTGGTACACCGGATATTCTGCTGATGCCTGTGGGCGAAGTTTATACACTTGATTTGCAGTCTGTTATTAAGGTTATTAATCAGCTGAATCCAAAGGTATTGATTCCGATGCACTTTTCGCCCGCCAATGCCCAGGGTGGATTAAAGCTTGGTACCGTGGAAGATTTTATAAAAGCCGCAGGTTCTTCTTTTGATATTAAATATTCAGGTCATTCCGAAACGTTTGTGACCGGGAAACTTCCATCCAAAACTACTATTGTAGTTATGAAAACGTCCGACTGAATTAAATTGGAACAGGACTTAATTTCTCAACGTGGCAAAAAAACCGGTCAACGACCGGCCCTTCTGTTGCTCCGTCAGGGCTCGAACCTGAACTTTTCTGATCCAGAGTCAGACGTGTTGCCAATTACACCACGGAGCAGTTTTCAGGATGCAAATATAATTAAAGAATACAAAATAAAAAAAGGAGCATTTCAAAATGCTCCTTTTTTTATTGCGTAACGCTTTAAGGCAGTGTATAATATATTATCAGCATCGGTCTCAGTGCACTTTCGGGATGGTCACTCGAAGCAAACCTGAACCCCGGGAATCTGTCTTCGGGAATAAGCTTAAATTTAATACCATAATTGGGAAGGTTAACTGTGCTTACCGGAGCAATCAGCCTTGTTATATCCACCTCAATAAATTTTTTATCGCTTGTAAAAGGCGGAAGGAATACCTGGTTTATTTCCGTTGTTGCCGGCTGGTTGTTCCATGTTACCTTATATTCATCCCATGGTTCAATTACCTGCTGGAATACGCCCCCTATAAATTTGTCGGAAGATGTGATCACGGAATTATCAAATGGAATCGGAACATCAAAAGAAAGTCTCAGGATAGCTTTACGTATTATGGCCGATTTTGGCAACTGATTGAGATTGAAAGCTATAAGACTTCTGTTAAGGCGCATTACCGTAAGCACAGGTTCAGGAAGGAATGTTGCTTCAAAATATTTATGATCTCCGAAGTTCTTATCGGGTTCGAGATTGCTTATCATTGCATCCTTACCGTCATCCGGACCGGGTTGCAGTACAAGCTTGTAATATGTTATGGCAGGCTGAAGTTTAAGCAATAGAGGTTTCTCTCTCGTTGTCTGCAGCAACTGCATCAGTGTCACTTCCAGCTTCAACGGAAGATAACCTTCCTTTTCAGCAATGAATTTATAGACTTCCGATTTTCTGACTAACAGATTGTTTACTTCCGGCCTGAGTTTGAAAGTAAACGACCAGCCATCAGCTGCATAAACAGTTAGTTTTGCGTCTGTATACGGAAGTGAGGCAGTAATTGAGGCAGGATTATCTGCTATTGCGGCAACCCAGAAAGATACGGGAGTTATAACGCTGATTCCGAAACTTACATATCCGAACTGCTCCGGATTCGTGTTTTCAACTTTGAGAACCTCGGGTACCAGTCGCGTTACTACGTCGGGATTTATCCTGAATATCAATGGCAGAGGATGTTTTACAAGGTATGCCATGCGTGAACCTGCTACCGGTGATGCAAATAAAACTTCACCGGCAGGATTGATTACCATAAATTTCACGAGTTTATATTCACCTGCACCGAGTTCAAGTTTCTCGCTGACAAAACCTGATCCGAATCCATAAACCGGTAACAGTGTATCAATTACGTGGTTTCCGGTGAGGTCATCAATAGAAACCAGCAGGTTGTATATACGGGGCATGGAGTCGGCTTTCATACCTGATTTTATGCCATCACTTTCATCAGGAACAGTTATTGCAAATTCAATGGTCCCTTTCTGGCCTTCAACGGGCATTTTGTCACAGGCGCTTAAACCAGCCAGAAGAACAATTGAAATTGCTGCTACAACAAATCTTACGGCATTTTTCATAGCAGTAATTTTTCAGGTTATTTTATACACAAAATTAACAATTAATCTGCTTAATATCAAGACAAAAGTTAAGCCGAAAAGGTTGCTTGTGACAGGTAATTTTTTTCACTTTCCGGCACTAATATGAGCAGGTCAAAAAATCAACTGTTTATTGTTTTATCCTGCTCCAGGTATCTTTCAGCTGAACCGTCCTGTTGAAAATAAGGTTAGATTCTGTTGAATCGGGATCAACACAGAAATAGCCTACTCTCTGGAACTGGAATTTATCGAGGGGTTTTGCATTTTTCAGAGATGGTTCCAGCTTGCAGTTTTTAAGGATTTTAAGTGAATCGGGGTTAAGAAACTCTTTAAAATCTCTGTCCTTCTGACCGAGAGGGTCTTCGTGAAGGAAGAGGCGATCGTACAGACGGACTTCAGCGTCAATGGCATGAGGAGCCGATACCCAGTGAATTGTGGTTTTCACCTTCCTGTTTGCAGCCAGGCCACCGCTTCGTGTTTCAGGATCGTAGGTACAGTAAACCTCTTCTACTTCGCCTGTCCGGTCATTCTTTCGGTATCCTGTACATTTTATTATGTATGCCCCTTTCAGTCTTACTTCATTTCCGGGATAGAGCCTGAAGTATTTCGGAGGAGGGGTCTCCATAAAATCTTCACGGTCGATGTAGAGTTCCCTGCAGAAGGGTATTTTCCGTGACCCCATAGCCGGATCTTCAGGATTGTTTTCGACTTCAACTTCTTCAGTTACTCCCTCAGGATAGTTGCTAATGATTACTTTCAGCGGATTAAGTACGCCGAACACTCTCGGTGCACGAAGATTGAGGTCATCTCTTACGGCATGTTCAAGGAGAGATACGTCGTTAATGGCTTCAAATTTTGTGTATCCTATCAGGTCGATGAATTTTCTGATAGATTCAGGTGTATATCCCCGGCGGCGCAGACCGCAGAGGGTTGGCATTCTGGGGTCGTCCCATCCTGAAACATAACCTCCCTGAACCAGTTCAAGCAGTTTCCGTTTGCTCATTACCGTGTAGGTGAGGTTAAGCCTGTTGAATTCAATTTGCCTTGGCCGATACTCACCTGTCCGGAGCTGATCAATAAACCAGTCGTAGAGTGGACGGTGGACTTCAAACTCGAGTGTACAGAGAGAATGCGTGACACCTTCAAAGTAATCGCATTGTCCGTGTGCAAAATCATACATCGGATAGACGTTCCATTTTGTCCCGGTACGGTGGTGAGGAGTCTTCAGAATCCTGTATATTACCGGGTCGCGCATGTGCATATTGGGCGACGACATGTCTATTTTTGCCCTCAGAACACGGCTTCCTTCCTCAAATTCCCCCCTGTTCATCCTTTCAAAAAGATCGAGGTTCTCTTCTACCGGACGGTTACGGTAAGGGCTTTCAATGCCCGGACGTGTGGGCGTACCCCTTTGTTCAGAAATTACCTCAGCCGGCTGATCGTCAACATAAGCCAGCCCCCTTCTGATAAGGTCTTTTGCAAATTCGTAAAGCCGGTCAAAATAATCCGAAGCATAATATTCCCTGTCGCCCCAGTCAAATCCGAGCCAGCGAATATCTTCCTTAATTGATTCAACATATTCCACATCTTCTGCTTCCGGATTGGTGTCGTCAAACCTCAGGTTGCAAACGCCTCCGTACTTTTCAGCCAGACCAAAATCGAGACAGATGGCTTTTGCATGCCCTATATGAAGATACCCGTTGGGTTCAGGCGGAAAGCGTGTAACAATTTTGCCGCCGTTTTTACCCTGCCTGATGTCTTCAATAACTATCTGTTCAATGAAATTAATCCCTGGACGTGTCTCCCTGTTTGTATTGTTCACTGATTCACGGTTCATCCTCACTGCTTTTTGCAAAGCACAAAAATAGGAGAAAAATCTTTATTAAGGCTATCAATCATTAAAGTGTCTGGAATATAATGTTAATCTTTTAAATTAAGATAATCTTTTATTGCTTCAACATACTCTGCAAACTTCTGCCTGCCCAGAGGTGTAATTTTGCAGATTGTCTGAGGATAATTACCGCGAAATGTTTTGGATATCTCAATATATCCTGCATCTTTAAGCCGGGTCAGCTGAACGCTGAGGTTCCCCGCCGTCGCCCCCGTCTGTTGCTGTATATAGGTAAATTCGGCAAATTCAACCCCGGCAAGGATTGAAATCACTGCAAGCCTTAGCTGCGAGTGAAGAATCGGATCAAGTTCCTTATATTTCATTATTTTCTTTCTTTTTTCTTAACATGTAACCCGGAATCAGATAGCCGAACAACATGGCAGCGGGGATTGATAGATCTGAAATTGCGCCTCCGGTAAAATGTGCCAGAAGAGCAAATACCCAGAAGGCTGCTCCACCCAGAATTAAGGGACGAAATTTAATGATGATACCGGAAATAAATGTGGCCATTCCTGCAAGGGTCAGGATCAAGGGAGGGAATGAATCCATTGTCCGGGCTTCAATTGCAAACAGAACCAGTGCTGAAAACAGAAAAGAAAACCATGTCCACATATAAACCATTGATGCATAAGTAAAAAATCTAAGATTGCGTCCGGTCATGTACCCATAAATTAATGATACAAACAGACCAGGTATTACCGCATACCATACATACCATGGAGATCTGAAACCTGTAAATTTACCAAGCAGGAATTCTCCAATACTGCATGCAAACAGGAGCCATCCCCAGAACAGAATATGGAAGCTTGCCTGTCGGAGATCACTCTTTGTACGGTTGATCATTTCAGTGATGAGGCGAAGACTCTCTTCACCTGTCATCATTTTTTCTTCTTTTTCCATAATAATTATTTACTTTTGATTTGTACTATAAAAATGATGTAAATATATTGCAAATATAAATAACTTTATAATATAAACCAAATTTTTAATAAAATATTTTCGCTCAGTGACAAAAAATTTTTACAGTGAATATTAATTAAAAGATTATCAACTGTTTGATTAATTAAAAAATAACCAGAAGCCTATGGGATTGATACAGATAGAAGGAATGGAGTTTTATTCGTTTCATGGTCATTATCTTGAAGAGCAGATAGTGGGAAGCCGGTTTGTTGTTGATCTTACTATTGAAACTGACATGAGCAGGGCAGCCAGGACTGACAATCTGGATGATGCGGTTAATTATCAGAGGGCTTATGAGATTGTGAGGGCTCAGATGGAGAAAAAATCGTATTTACTTGAGAATATTGCCGGGAGGATACTGGATGCATTGTTCGATGAACTTAACGGAATTATAAGTGCAACGGTAAAGGTATCAAAGCTTAATCCACCTGTTGGAGGCAAAACCGCAGCGGTAAGTGTAATTATGTCCAAAACAAATAATGAACAAGGAAGAATCAATAGATAAAAACACCTCAATTCTTTTTTATCTGTTTATCTTTGCGGAAAAATTCTGGATATGCATATTGATCTGCTTGAGATTGCAGCGGCGTTCATGGTGCTTTTTGCCATTATTGATATTACCGGGTCAATACCTGTAATTCTGGATATCAAATCGCGGACAGGTAACATTCAACCCTTAAAAGCTACTTTAGTAGCATCGGCAATATTTTTTGCGTTTCTTTTTGTGGGCGATCCTTTACTTGGAATATTCGGTATAGATGTCTTTTCTTTTGCAATTGCTGGCTCCTTTATTATTTTTCTTATAGGTATCGAAATGGTGCTGGGTATTGAGTTGTTCAAATATCATACAAAGGAGGAAGGTTCAATTGTTCCGATAGCATTCCCTCTCATAGCCGGAGCAGGGTCAATCACAACGATTCTGTCAATAAAAGCCGAATATCAGACAATTAACATTTTCATTGCATTGGTGCTGAATATGTTGATAGTGTACCTGGTACTCAGGCTTACATCGAAGTTTGAAAAAATACTGGGTCCGGGCGGACTTCTGATACTGAAAAAAATTTTCGGGGTTATACTTCTTTCAATTGCCGTGAAGCTTTTTATTACCAACACCGGAATAATGCTCCCAAATGCAAGATGAGGTTTATATTTATACTGATGGTGCTGCAAGCGGAAACCCGGGACCGGGTGGTTATGGTACAATACTGATTTACGGTCCGCACCGCAAGGAAATATCAGCCGGGTACCGGCTTACAACGAATAACAGAATGGAACTTATGGCTGTTATTGCCGGACTTGAAGCACTCAAAAGACCAAACTGTAATGTTGTAATCTATACTGATTCGAAATATGTTGCGGATGCTGTTGAGAAAGGATGGGTTTTCTCGTGGGAATCGAAACAATTCAGAAAGAAGAAAAACCGTGACCTCTGGTTAAAGTTTCTGGAGCTGTACAGAAAGCATAATGTGAAAATTGTATGGATCAAAGGACACAACGCCAACCCTGAAAATGAAAAATGCGACAGGCTTGCTGTGGAAGCGTCAAAAGGGCCAAACCTGCTGGATGATAAAGGTTATAATCCTCAGGAGGATAATGTACTGGAGTTTTAATGGTTTGTTTTCGGATATTTTAAAAATTACAGTCTCAGAATCAAATCATTTGAAAAAATGCTTAACTTTAATAAGTGAATTAAGGACAACTTTCTGAATGTAACTTTATGAAAGGACTGTATATTGAACCGACTAATATTACCCCTGAGGTTAATTTTTCGCCCGATGATAATATTTTTACCATCCGGGGTAACTCCTCGCCTGAAGATGTGAGAGCTTTATATTATCCTGTAATTGAGTGGCTGGAGATTTTTGTTCAGGATGTTATTGACGGTGAATACAACTTTAGTTCAGCGAATCCTTTAAGTTTTGAATTTTACCTGCCATACTTCAATTCCTCCTCGGCTAAATTTATTTTTGATATACTTTCAGATCTCAGAAAGCTGAAAGAAAGAGGTATTCCTGTCGGGATCAACTGGTGTTACGATAATGATGATCCGGAACAGAAGGAAGCCGGTGAAGAAATGTCAGAACTGGCAGGAATAAGCTTTAATTATATTGCGGTTAATCACGGAGAATAATGCGGGGGCAGAAAGAACTTTATGAACTGCTTGACAGGCTTTCAATTTCTTTTGAATATCACGAACATCCTCCGGCTTCCACAATTGAAGAAGCGAAAATTTTCTGGAAGGATTTAAATTCAGGCAAATGCAAGAACATTTTTTTCCGCAATCATAAGGGCAACAGGCATTATCTGGTTATTCTCGAGCACCTTCAACAGCTCGACATTCACGATCTTGAAAAAAGGCTCCGGCAGGGAAAATTAACTTTTGCTTCCGACAGGCGATTGATGGAATACCTTGGGGTTGAACCGGGAGCTGTATCACCTTTCGGACTGATAAATGATAAATCACATCATGTTCATGTATTTATAGATGAGAGACTTGCCGAATATGAACGGCTTGCCTTTCACCCTAATGTAAACAATGCCACCCTGGTAATCAGCAAAGATGACCTTATAAGATTTATCACTTTCCTCGGGAATACCTATGAATTTATAAGGATGTATGATTAAGGACTCTTTTATTTACCGGCACCTTTATATACCGGCTGTTTCCATGGTTCCGGGGGTTCATATTTACTCATACATGCCCATCTGATTCCTCTTTTCTGAATCTCAAGAGCCTGTGGAACGTTGAAATCGGCTGCCACATGTCCGAGTGACGAGTAAAATACCCTGCCGTTGCCGTACATCTTTTTCCAGCATACCGGCATTACCGTGCCGCCGATCCATGATGCATACTTATCGGTAAAGGTTGTTGTGGCAAGTACCTTGACATTCGGGTCAACATGCATGTAATATTGTTCGGAGTGCATGTCAAAGTCTGATAGTCCTGCCGTGACGGGATCTTTTTTATCAATAATATTTACCCTGTAGTCGATCACCCCGCCCGGGTGTGCCACCCACTGTCCGCCTACCATAAACTGGTATTCGGTATTATTGCGGAACGAATCGCCAAGTCCGCCATGCCAGCCTGCTATGCCCACTCCGCTTTTAATAGCTTCAAGAAGCGCTTTCTCCTGGGCAGAGGAGATCTGTCCCATGGTCCACACCTGGACAATAAGATCAAGTTCCTTAAGGTTCATCTTAATGTAGGCATCCAGAGTGTCGGAAACTGTAACAGTTGCTCCCTCCGATTCCATCCATGGCACAAAAATATCCCTGCACTTGTCGGGCTCATGACCCATCCAGCCACCCCATACGAAAAGCACTTTTTTACCCTGAAGCGGTGAAGGAGATCCTGTCTTTTGCTGTACTCCGTAAAAGTCCGGTGCTATTGCTGCGGCTGCAGCAAGAACAGCACTTTTCCTGATAAAGTGTCGTCTTGTGGTCATTTTATTCATCATTTCAGGCTAAGATAAAAAATAAATAATATTTATTTCAACTATTCTTTCATATTAAACCAGAATATACTAATTGATTGTAAATCAGTTTAATACAATTTAGAATCATTCTAAATTACAACTTTTTTGCAACAGGAAGCTTCTTCAAACGTCTTTAGAATGAAAATTTGAAGAAAATGAAAAGAATAATTTTATCGGGAATCATCTTTTACATGGCCGTTAGTTTGATAACAGGACAGAATGGAACAACAGATGTAAAGAAACAGTACAATGCGGTTTATATAACAACTGCTCCTGTAATTGACGGAAAGCTAAATGAAGATGTCTGGGGAAAGGGAACCTGGAATGATGATTTCATTCAGTTTGAGCCTTTTAACGGACGCGCTGCCACACAGAGGACGGAGTTCAAAATACTTTTCGACAATGATAATCTTTATGTCGGAATAAGAGCATTTGATACAAGTCCCGACAGTATTGTGACCCGCCTGACACGCAGGGATCAGGTTGACGGAGACCTTGTAGGTGTTATCATTGACAGTTATCACGATCTTCGTACAGGATTTCTTTTCGGAGTAAGTGCCTCGGGTGTAAAGTTTGACCAGATTTTTACCGGCGACGGACAGAGTCAGGATTCATCATGGGATCCAAACTGGTGGGTTAAGACATCATTAAACGATGAAGGGTGGGTAGCCGAAATGAAAATACCCTTCAGTCAGCTTCGTTTCGAAAAGAACTCAGGTGATGTATGGGGTCTTCAGGTTGCAAGAATATACTACAGAAAAAATGAGACTGACTTCTGGCAACACATTCCCAGGGAAGCTCCCGGCTTTATACATCTGATGGGGGAAATGACCGGTCTCGAAAAGATTAAGCCGAGAAAAATATTTGATGTAACACCGTATACTGTTGCAAAAGCCGAGACATTCAAGGCTGAACCTGAAAATCCTTTCCTGAAATCGGGCAGAAAATTCGGATTGAATGCAGGTATAGATGCCAAAATGGGTATTACCAACAATATGACAATGGATCTTACTATTAATCCGGATTTCGGTCAGGTTGAAGCTGACCCCTCGGAGGTTAATCTGACAGCCTATGAGACATTCTTTCGTGAGAAAAGGCCATTCTTTATTGAAGGAAATAACATTACAAATTTCGGACTTGGACTGGGAGATGGTGATATTGGCAATGATAATCTTTTCTATTCAAGGCGCATAGGAAGAAGGCCCCAGGGATATCCTTCACTTAAGGAAGGATGGTATGCCGATATCCCGACATCTACAACAATACTTGGTGCTGCCAAACTTACCGGAAAGACACAGAAGGGGCTTTCGGTCGGATTCATCGAAGCAGTTACGGCAGAAGAAAAAGCGGAGATTGATACTGCTGGCGGAAGGAAATATGAAACAGTGGAACCCCTCACAAACTATTTTGTCGGAAGAGTACAAAGGGATTTAAATGAAGGCAACACGATAATCGGAGGAATATTTACAAGCACCAACAGGCGACTTGACGATAACCTTGCAGCTTTTATGCATAAAGATGCCTTCACCGGAGGGGTGGATTTTACACAATATTTCAAAAAGAAAAGCTGGATGTTCAATGTCAATGCAGCATTCAGCCATGTTACCGGAACCAGAGAAGCAATTGAACTTACACAGAAATCTTCGGCACGTTATTATCAGAGGCCTGACAATGACTATGTGAAATTTGATCCGAACCGGACCTCTCTTTCAGGGTCAGGAGGAAGGATGCAGATCGGAAAGATGGATGGTCATCTTAATCTGATGGGTGCTGTTATTTGGAAAACTCCGGGTTTTGAAACAAATGATCTTGGTTATATAAGGCAGGCCGATCAGATCCTGTCTGTGCTGTGGGTAGGATATAATGTATGGGAACCAAAAGGAATTTACAGAAGTTACAGATTCGGTGGAGATATATATTCAACTCACAATTTCGGAGGTGACTGGGTAGGCAAGGGGTTTGAATGGAATGGCAATATAACTTTTAAAAATTACTGGATGGTATGGACTGGAGGCAATCTCAACACTGCACAGCTGTCAACCGGGATGCTCAGGGGAGGCCCTATGATGAAACTACCGGGAAGTTATCATGTGAGAGCAGGATTTTCTACGGATAGCCGTAAAAAATTTGTACTGCAGGTTTATGCAAACAGAAACCAGGGTTTTGAAGGAAGTTCTTCATCATGGTACACCGGAGCTGATATCTCATTTAAACCTACAGACTACCTGAGTATGTCCTTTAACCCATCCTATAATCCTTCCTTTTCCGAACTGCAATTCGTTACCAGAAAATCGTTCGGGGGAGAATCGAGGTATATATTTGCCAGTATTGACAGAAAAACCCTGAGTGCGTCATTGAGAATAAACCTGAACATCTCGCCAGATCTTACCCTGCAATACTGGGGACAACCATTTATAGCGACCGGAAAATATACTGATTTTAAGCACATTACCGATCCAATGGCAGGAGAATATAAGGAGAGGTTCCATGTTTATACTCCGGCTCAGATAAGTTTAAATTCGGGAACTTATTATATTGATGAGAATTCAGACGGAACGCCTGATTACAATTTTGGAAAGCCCGATTTCAATGTTCAGGAGTTCCTTTCAAACCTTGTAATCAGGTGGGAGTTTAATCCGGGTTCATCAGTGTATCTAGTATGGAGCCAGAGACGCAGTTGCTTTAACAATTCTGGGCAGATGGATGTGTTCGATGATCTGGGAGACCTGTTCGACTGCAAAGACAATAAACCACATAATGTCTTCCTTGTTAAATTCAGTTACAGGTTTGGTTTAAGGTAGAAAACTTATTCCGGGAGAGATCTGCGGAAAACAGTAAGAGCAGCCCGAAAAACGGCAGGAATTATCTGGCGGATAACTTTTCAATCTCATCAAACATTGCCCTGAAGCAATTCGGGGCAGTGTTGTTTGTGCTTTCCGTTTTTCTTCCGTAGTAACTGTCGAGGAATTGCCCCACACCCGACCATACTGTCTGCACTACGCCTTTGAAACGCTCTTTCATTGCCGGAGCGGAGGAATTCCGGAATTTTACCATATCATTGACCTGAGCAACAGCAACATCGGGTTTTCTCCACGGACAGGTCACCACATCAAATCCCTTGACGGCAAAATAGACTGCTGTCTGGTCGGGCCGCTCATAGTGCCAGTCGCAGATCATTACGTCTTTTGGAATCAGATCAATTGCCCTGTGTGTATTGTTCATGCTGGCTTCCCACTCGCCCATTCCCGTTGTCTTGCCATCTATCAGGCGGTCGCCCCATATCCACAGCCTTCTCTTTTTAAGAGCCAGATGATTGCGTATCAGTGTCACCTCCCCCGCAAAGAGTTCAGCCTTATCCCTTCCCGAACATCTCGGACACCTGTCTTCGCCTATATAAAACACTTCATCCATACCTGCATGAAAGTCCTCAGCCTCAAAAACATCACATATCTCATCAACCAGGTCAAATACTATATCATGCACTTCCGGATGGAGCGGGCAATAACTCTTGCAGTAAAGTCTGTCGGGATTTGGCCACACGTATTTTTCAGGCATCTTTACCCAGGGCGTTTCATCAAACTGAGGGTAAACCCTCAGGAGATTACCTGTGCGGTTAGCCCACGACTGGTGTCCCAGAAGGTTTATCTGCGGAATAATTTTAATCCCGTTGTTTTTGCAAACGCTTACAATTTTCTTAACGTCACTTTTGGAAAGGGCATTTGAATCCCTGAGTTCAGGGTGGCTTTTATATCTGTAGTTGTAATCTACCCTGAGGATGAGGGTGTTTACCTTTCGTGGGGCAAGTTCATCTTTAATAAAGGTGATGAAATCTTCAAGTTCCGTCTGCCTGGGTGCTGCTATACAAAAGCCTCTGACAGGAAGGAGGCTGTCAATCTTTTCCTGAGGTATGGCATTAATGCTTAAAAGAAGAAGGAAAATAGAAAGAAAGAAGTACTTATTCATGGTAATAAATTCTGTTTTTAACTTCTGGCATCAGTAAAGATATAAAAGAGTGGTTAATATTATGTTTCATTTTCATCTTCAGTCATTGAAACTCTCTCTCTTTTTATTGACCTCCAAATCCCCTGAAGGGGCAAAGGGTGCAGAGCACAGGGCACCGGGGTTATTTTTCCTTTGTAGTGAATTTCTCAACATTTTGTGAATAGACCTGGGCGGTGTTAATTACAACGTATGCTTTGAAATAGTAAAGTGTACCGGGATCAAGATTTTTAAATTCAATTGCAAAAATACCTGTATCAGGTGCACTTTTAATTCCGTTTGTATCGGAGGGGGCAAATAACTGGTTTTTAGAAAGCTCAATACCATATTCAATTATTTTCTGGTTGCCGAGGTATTTTATATGTCCTTTAAGGATAGCTGAGTTTGAGGTAATGTCGGCGTCGTTTGCCTTAAGGGTGGTGATGCTGGGAAGAAGCACCGGCTTGTCGGAACAGGACCTCCCGGCTAAAAGGATAGAGAAAGCAAGAAGAGTGACAGAGATGATGTTGAGGTATCTGTTTTTTCTGATCCATCTGAGAACAGAAGTTACATTTTGTGGTATCATAGGGATTTGTTTATGAGATACAACAAAGTTAAATTTTTTAAGTGGGATAATAAGGTTAGCGTTATAAAAATTGTTTCACCCCTTCGGGGTTCTCAGGGACTGGAGGTGGTATCCGGGGTTATAATAATGTCATCCCTTCGGGATTGATAGATAGCCGAATGAGGGTTTCTCAGGAAACAAAATAACTTTTCTCAGGGATTGACAAAAAGATTACTGGAGAAATCTGTTCTTCCCAACCAACCCCGAAGGGGTGACATTATTGTAACTTTCTAGATCAGCGCACTATCAATAAACCCCAAAGGGAGGGGAGCATTATTTTTCTCATCCTTAAAGAGCAAAAGATCACGTAAGGTATTTCCAGAATGTGTCAGGATCTATTATGATCTGGCCGCTTCCGGGGTATGACTTCTTAAATGCTTCCGGAAAAACAAACTTCTTTCTTGTGTTATACTTGCACTCAAAAGCAGTCAGTTTGCCTTCCAATTCTTCAATCAGGTCTATCTCGTCTTTCTGATATGTACGCCAGAAATAGTAGTTGACAATTTTTCTGTGGTTATTGTGGTACTTCATTCGTTCAAGGATGAAGAAATTCTCCCATAATCCACCTGTATCGGTTCTCAGGTCCATGGGATTAAAGTTCCTTATTATTGAATTCCGTATTCCGAGGTCGTAGAAATATATCTTCATTCCTTTGTTTATTTCATTTCGCAGGTTCCTGCTGAAGGAAGATAGCCTGAAAATTACAAATGTCTTTTCAAGCAGTTCGATATACTTCTTTATTGTATGTATATTTTCGCCCAGCATATTGGAAAGGTTATTGAGCGACACCTCATTGCCAAGCTGAAGTGCAACTGCTTTAACAAGGTTCCTGATAAGATCGGAGCGTCGAAGGTTTTCGAATATCAGTAGATCTTTATACAGGTAATTGACTGACAGATTATTAAGTTCTTCAGTGGCTTCTTCTTCCGATTTATTAAATACTTCGGGATATAGTCCGAATCTCAAAATTGGTTCGGGTGCAGACTTAAGAGAAAGTAAATCTTTCACCTGCAATGCCTCCTCAAATGATAACGGATAGAGGTGAAACAATCTTGACCTTCCTGTAAGCGGAGCTGCAATTTTATTTATCAGGTCAAATCCTGAGGATCCTGTTACAATTAGTTGAAGTTCCGGGAAAGTGTCTGCCAGAACTTTCAGAACAAGCCCTATATTCCTTATGTGCTGGGCTTCATCCAGAACGGCAATTTTTGTTTTCTTACCGAGATAGGAAATAAGAAGGTCTGTATTGGTTGTTTCAAGGGCCTCCTGGTTTTGTGCCAGTTCGCAGTTAATGTATTTTGAATCTGTTCTATCAGCGATAATCTGCTTTACCAGAGTGGTTTTCCCTACCCTACGGGCGCCATAAATGATAATGACCTTTCCCTTGAATAAGGCTTTTTCTATGGGTTTCTGAAGGATTCTCGTTATCATAATTCATGAAGTTAACCGCACAAATTTAATAAATTTTATGCAATATACTTCATATTTTTAAAAACAACTGAGGAGTGGTTATCGGCTGCGGGATTATGAACTGTCTCCTCCTGAAATAGGTTGACAATACACCTAATAAAATTCCGCAATCCGAAATCCCAAATCCCAAATCAATTCAATTGCTATATTTGACCGGTATTACGTTTTTACCCAATTATGTACAGGCGTATCAGAAAAATTGCAGACAGGATCATTGCTGAATCGTTTCCGGGGCTTCAGGGTAAAAGAATCATCATGCTGGTATTCCGGTTCAGGTTTTATGCACTGTCGCTGTGGATACCCCCGGGTCTGAGGTTTATTGTGGTAAGTACCCGCACAAGAAATCTGAGCGATGAGGCAATTACCGGCCTGATTGCCCATGAATTATGTCATCAGGAAAGATATTGCGAAATGGGCATCCGGAATTATCTGAAATTCCTGGTCGGGTATGTTTTTTCAAATAAAACCCGCCGAAATGAGGAACATGAAACCGACCGCCGGACAATCGAAAAAGGCTATGCCAGAGAATTGTATGAACTTACTTTAGTTTCCCGGAAAGATAAGAAACACAAAAAAATAATTGATAATTACCTTTCCCCTGAGGAAATTAAAAATTATGCCCTGCAAACCGGAAGATGGAATCATCCCGGTTAAAAAATTAAATCACACTGCATAATTTCTCCCGATTTTGTTCCTGAAATAAATAATCTGTGTATTTTTATTGCAGTTATCCTGTCTTTTTCAGGGTAATAATTCAATGGTATGACAAGAAAAAACCTCTATATCTTTCTTTCTGTTCCGGCCTTCGGAATAATGTATCTTTTCACAGCAATAATGATAGTAGCCGGACTACCTTTTCTTTTCCTCAGAATAAGGTTTGTCGTGAAGTCGATGATGCGCTTCTGGGCAAAAGGTATTTTTTCCCTGATGGGGAAAAAGATACATGTGAGGGGAATTGAGAACCTTGAAAAGAAAAAGCATTTCATCCTTCTGGCTAACCATTCCAGCCTGTTCGACATTATTGCCATCATCACTGTAATTCCTGATATTGTTTGGTTCGGACATGAGCGTCTGATGAAAATACCGGTTTTCCGCCGGGTACTGATCCTCACTGGTTATATTCCCATGAGAAAAACAACATTCAGGAATACAAAAGAGATGATAAACCAGCTGATCGAGAGTTCAAAAGAGAATAATATCGCCATTTTCCCCGAAGGAACACGTACTCTTAACGGGAAGATGAATGATTTCTACAGGGGTTTTATCATACTGCTTAAGTCGTCTCAAATCGGCATCCTGCCCGTTACACTCAACGGTTTCTACAGACTTAAACCTAAGAACCGCAGTTACATTGATTTCAGTGCAGGACTTGAAATGGTTATACATAAAATGATTCCGGGTAATGAATTGATAGATAAAAGCGATGCAGAAATTGCTGTTACTGTAAAATCAGTAATTGAATCGGCACTAATTGATGATATGGATATCCCGAGTGAAAATGAACTTATTCTGAAACCTGAATCTATTATAAATGAACAACGGTAATTGGGCCTTTGTCATTAACCCCGTTGCAGGCGAGGGTTTTGCTGCCGGGATGGCAGATACAATAAAAAAAGAGGCTGCTTCCAGAGGCATTAGTCCGCTGATTGTTCTTACTGAAAGAAAGGGCCATGCTACGGCAATTTCGGAAAAACTTGCTTCGGAAAATTATAAGTATATAATAGGTGTTGGCGGTGATGGCACTTTTAATGAAGTGGCAACACCCCTTGTAAACAATAAAAATGTTGTCACCGGACTTGTAGCAGCGGGAACAGGCAACGATTTCATTCAGATACTGGGCTTCCCCGACAGGTTTGGTAAAAATGAATGGGACGCACTTTTCAGGGCTGAAACCATTGCCATGGATGCCGGTAGCTGCAACGGCCGCCTCTTCTTTAACGGGATGGGACTAGGCTTTGATGCAAAGGTGGCATCGGAGAATTATACACCTGAAGGGGAAGTAAAACCCGGCAGTAAAAAGAAGTACATCTGGCACATCCTTAAGACAATTCTTTTTTACAGGGAGCGGAAAATGATTGTTTATAACAATAGCAACAAAACCGTTACGGATTGTTTCATCAATACAATATCAAATGGAAGACGATACGCTGGCGGATTTTACCTTACTCCCCGGGCTTATGCAAATGACGGTTTACTTGATATATGCAATGTAAAAAAAATTGGACTGTATCAGAGACTGCGAATCCTGACAATGGTGCCTTCGGGAAAACATATTTATGATAAAAGGGTTCATTATTACACGACTTCCGGGCTTACTCTTGAATTTAACGAAAGAGTACCATATCACCTCGATGGAGAACTCTATTTTGATGAAAGATTTGAAATTAAAATAATTCCTGAGGCACTAAATGTAATATATAATCCTTCGGGGAATCATTATTTTAACATCCCCGGGGTTTCTGCATAGGAACGATATGAATAATTGCATTAAAATTTAATTTTGTAAAAACATAACATATTAAAAAAGTTAAAACCATGAAAAAAGAGATTATTGTCAGAACGACTGTTACATTGCTGGTGATATTATTTACGGCACCTCTTTTCTCCCAGAAGGTGAACACTCTTACAAATAAAGAGAAAAAGGAGGGCTGGGTTCTTCTTTTCAACGGCAAGGATTTCACCGGGTGGCGCCAGTATAACGGGACCGGTATGCCTGCTAACTGGACGATAGAGGACGGTGCAATGAAAGTTTTTACTGCTGAAGGCAAAAAGCCGGGGCAGGGAGCAGGCGGTGACATTATTTATGCTGAAAAGAAATTTAAAAACTTCGAATTGTCTATTGATTGGAAGACGGAAAAGATGGGTAATTCGGGAATTTTTTACTATGTCAGGGAAGAACCGGGGCAGCAGATTTACTCGGCAGCACCGGAAGTTCAGATACTTGATAATGAAAATGCAACCGACAACAAAGTGGCAAGCCATCTTGCAGGGTCACTTTATGACATGCTGCCCGCCGATCCGAAAACCTGCAAACCGGCCGGCGAATGGAACAACATTGTCATCAGGGTAAAAGATGGGAAGGTTACCCATACACAGAACGGTGTAAAAGTTGTGGAATATGAGCTGTGGACCCCCAAATGGGATGAGATGGTTCAGAACAGCAAATTCAAAAACTTCCCCGGCTTTATTAAAGGTATTTCGAAAGAAGGATACATCGGATTGCAGGATCACGGGTATACAATCTGGTTCAGGAATATAAAGATCAGGGAGCTGTAATTCTTTAAAACCGTAACTGCCAGGCGGTATTCTCTTGCAGAACTATACAGCTAATATTGCCCGACGGGCATAAAATATTCAGATTTTATTGACAGCCCCGTCGCCATTATTGCCCGCAGGGCATTTGGTTTTGTAGCAGAACGGATGTAATTATTGATGTTATAGCCTGTTGGGCATACGGAATTATAAGATCAGATCAGAATAATTTTCAAACCGTATCCCCTACGGGGAATGTTAATTAATTGAACCTTTCTTCTATAAGACCATAACCCCTACGGGGTATTGGTTTGGAACATTTTAGGGATTATGGCATATTAAAAATATATTGCCTATGTGGTATTGTTTAGATTGCATAGCAAAAACCACATCGGCCCGACAACCATCGGGCCATTCCTCCATGAGAAGGGGGAAAATTTTAATGATTGAAAATCCCCAAAAAAACAATATTTCCTGACGGGCATAAGATATTCAGATTTTATTGACAGCCCTACCGCCATTATTGCCCGTAGGGCATTTGGTTTTGTAGCAGAACGGATGTTATTATTTATGGTATTGCCTGTAGGGCATACGGAATTATTAAACCATGTCAGAATATCAAAACCGTATCCCCTACAGGGAGTATAAATTCTATTAATCATTTCATCTCCTATCGTCAAAATCCTCAATCCGAAATCCTTGATCCACAATCCGCAATCCGCAATCCGCAATGTTCTGTAACCCCTACGGGGTATTGGTTTAGGAAAATTTAAAGGACATAATCAGAAAGGGATTTTGCTGAGGTCGGTGGCGGGGTGTTCGTCGCGCAGTGCGCTCCTCACCGTCCGGTTATGGATGACCAATCAGCAAAATCCTCTGTGCCTTCGGCACATGGATGATTATTTTTTATCCCTCCCCCGAACAAGTTCGGGTCGGTCTAAAAAATAATCCTCCACCGCTTCGCGGGGAGGATTTTGCTGAGGTCGGTGGCGGAGTCGAACCGCCGTACACGGTTTTGCAGACCGCTACCTAGCCACTCGGTCAACCGACCATTTCAGGCGGCAAATTTAATAAAATATTAAAATAACAGGAAGAAAACAGGGGATTAAATTACTTAATCCCCTGTGAAGAAACTGATTCTTATACCTGTATCTTATTGAACTATAGTCATTTCATCTACAAGGTGTTTTGCACCTGCATATATATCCATCACCCAAAGAACATACCTTATATCAACGGCAATCGTCCTTTGAAGCTCTGGCTCATATGCCACATCACCGCTCATTGCCTCCCAGTTGCCATCGAATGCAAGTCCTATCAGTTCCCCGTTTGCATTGATAACCGGACTGCCGCTGTTGCCTCCTGTAATATCGTTGTTGGTTGTGAAGCAAACCGGCATATATCCCTTCGGAGAGGCATATCTGCCAAACTCTTTCCTGTTGTAAAGATCTATAAGCCTCTGAGGAACATCAAATTCGTAATCGCCCGGTTTGTATTTTTCCATAACGCCTGAAAGGGTTGTATAATACTTGTATAAAACTCCATCACGCGGTTCATAATCAAGAACCTGACCATACGTAAGCCTCATGGTGGAATTTGCATCGGGATAAAAAGTTTTTTCGGGAAACATCTCCATCAAAGCAGCCATCCATAACCTGCGCCCTTTCGCCAGGTCACTGTCGTACTGGCTCAGACTCTGATTAACTTCGTTGGCCACCTTGTTAATAGACAAAGATGTAAGATACACCGGATCGTTTTCAAGTACCTTCACCGATGGCTTTTCAAGGAATGCCATAAGTTTTGATTCTTCGGAAAATACTGACCTTGCAAACATATCATCAACAAACCTGTCAATGCTGCCTTTAAATTTTTTATCAACAACACTGGCATAAAAGTCAGGATGGAACTTTTCAGGCACATCTTCACGGTAAAGCTTCATCATTGCCTTCACCGATTTTTTATCGGTAGGAGGATTGTAATCTTTATAGAAAGACTCTGAAATATTGCTTTTGATATTTTTTATAAGATCTTCCAATCGCTTCTGATCGCCTGATTTGAGGGCAGAAATGAGTGCTGAGGCAATCTGATTCATTGCAAGTATTTCACATCCCTGCCGGAAACATTCACTTATGTATTGCTGTGCGTGTGCAAATTCTGCCCTCTTCTCAACAGCATTTTTTATCAGGTTAAGAGCCTCTCCATATTTTGCCTTTCTTTCCGGATTTTCGTTTACCCATCTGTTGAACTGGTTTTCAATCTCCTGCTTTTTTGCTTTCACATTGAGTTTTTCCAGACCGGCTTTCTGCCCAATGGAGTATTTCCAGTAATTTGATGATGCTGAATATTTTGAAGCATACTGAATATTAACTTTCGGATCAGCCTGCATGTCGGCCATCAGGATGTCCTGCCGGGTGCCCCTGATTTTTATTCTGTTCGGATGGGTTATTTTCAATAGTTCGTCCACTTCGTATGAGGTATAATATCTGAGAGTTCTCCCCGGGTATCCCAGAATCATGGCGAAATCACCCTTGTTAAGGTCCTTCAGGGAGACGGGCAGGTAATGCCTGGGTTTCAGAGGCACATTATCTTTTGAATAAGGTGCAGGGCGGCCATCAGGCGCTGTATAAACACGGAATACGCTGAAGTCGCCGGTATGCCGTGGCCACTCCCAGTTGTCGGTATCAAATCCGAATTTTCCTATTGCGGAAGGGGGTGCACCAACCAGACGGACGTCGTTAAATCTTTCATAAACAAACAGATAAAACTGATTGCCATTGTAAAATGAAGCAACTGTAGCATTGTACCATGTCCCGTCGGTTGCCTTTCTCTGTATAGCCATTCTTGCTTCGTTTATTGCAGTGTTTCTTTCATTTTCGCTCATGCCCGGCTTTACGGTAGCAAGCACCTGGTCAGTAACGTCTTCAATTCTTATCAGAAAAGTTACTGAGAGTCCGGGATTGGGAAGTTCTTCTTCCCTGGTCATAGCCCAGAAACCGTCTTTGAGGTAATCGTGTTCGAGTGAGCTGTGTGCCTGTATCTGCCCGTAACCGCAGTGATGATTTGTAAGGAGTAACCCTTGGGGAGAAACAATTTCCCCGGTACAACCGCCACCGAATATTACAATGGCATCTTTAAGACTTGATTTATTTACGCTGTAAATATCTTCTGCACTGAGTTTAAGACCCAGTTCAGTCATTTTTCCGATATTCAGCTTCTCAATAAGTGGCAGAAGCCACATTCCTTCATCAGGCAAGGCTTTCAGTCCCGCTCCCGTGAAGAAGATCATCAGGATGATTGCTAATTTTTTCATGATTTTATTGATTTGTTTCAGAATAATAGGTAAAAATAATTTTTTAAGTTTATAAATACCAGTTTAAAAGTCAATTTTTAATTGTCTTTCAAATAAATTGAATGATATTCTGTGGTAGGGTGAGATGCCGTACTTTATAATTGCATTACGGTGGAGTGAAGTTGCGTACCCCTTGTTTTTGTTCCATCCGTAGACGGGAAATTCTTCATGTATTTTCATCATGTATTCATCACGGAAAACTTTTGCCAGTATAGAAGCTGATGCTATTGACATGAAAAGCGAGTCGCCGTGTACGACAGTCTGGTGTTTTATATTACTATAGGGATAGAAAACATTACCGTCGACAAGTATAAATTCAGGTCTGGGATTCAGCCCGTCAATAGCAAGGTGTATTGCTTTTATTGAGGCTTTCATGATATTAATCCGGTCAATCTCATTATTGTCAACAAAGGCCACATTCCATGCAATTGCAACGGAAATAATTTCATTTTTCAGCAGTGCCCTTGTTTTTGCGGAAAGTTTTTTTGAGTCGTTTATTAAAGGGTTTCTGTATTTTTTCGGGAGTATAACTGCTGCTGCCACCACCGGACCTGCCAGGCAGCCTCTTCCGGCTTCATCGCATCCTGCTTCCCTGAGGTTACGGTAGAGGTAAGGTTTCAGCATTTTATTGGTATTTATTTTAAAAGTACTTTTTCGATGGCTTTTCTTACACAATCAGCCGTATTGTCCCAGTTAAACATTTGAGACCTTGCCTGTCCGGCAGCTGATAACGAGTTCCGCAGGCCTAGTTCTGATGAGATTCTTATCATCGCATTGCAAATTTCTTCAGGGTCTGCTGGATTTACATACAGGGCTGCATTCCCGCCTATCTCGGGAAGAGAGGTTGTCTGTGAGAGTATTACGGGTGTTCCGCATCTCATAGCCTCAGCAGCAGGTATACCGAATCCTTCGAACCATGGTACGAAAACAAGAGCTTCTGCGGCCGCGTACATAAGACGCAGATCCTGATGCGCCATCAGTCCGGGCAGGATAATGTCATCGCGCCATGGGGAAGTACATATAATCCTGTCTGTTTTACGGTTAAGAAAGAGGCGGCCGCCGGCCAGCACCAGCTTGTGGGGCAGACCTGTCTTCTGCCTGAAAAGATGCCAGGCGGCTATAAGGGTGGGAATATTTTTCCGGGGTGAAAAATTGCCGATGAAAAGAAAGTACGGAACACCACCTGTAAGAGCCGTTCTGTAATTCTCTTTTTCTTTTTCACCTGCCGGGAAAAAATATTCAGAAATGCCATTCCAGGCAACATCAATTTTTTCGATGTCAATCTTAAGATAAGAAGATATATCCTGCCTGCAGAATTCTGATACTGTCACAATACGGGTGGCATGGCGGGCAAACCTTTTACAGAAATATCTCCAGTAGAGGCTTGTGAAAAAAGGCAGATCGTAAGGCCTGTGGTAAAAACTGATATCATGTAAAATGCTTATCTGAGGTATTCCGCACCTGAGCGAAATAATTCCGTCGGGTGAAAGAAAAAGATCGGGCCTGACTTCTTTAAAAAGTTCCGGTAATTTTATCTCATGCCATATGTAACATGATAAAGGATTTGAGGTTTCAGGCTCAATTATAATGGCTTTGCAGTTTGGACCAAAAAGCAGGGATTCGCTGTAATTCCTGTCAAAAACAAGAATAAATTCATCCGAAGGATTTTTCTGAACGATTCTCCGGGTCACCTCGTAAGTGAACCTTGCAACACCGCCGTCGGGTTTTTCCTTAAGATACCTTGCGCTTACAGCTATTTTCATACCCGGTCACAAAATAAAAAAAGAAGAGGGTTTAAAGGAAATAAAAAATATCCTGAAAACAGTATTTCGCTTTAAAATTGCCCTGAATACGGTATTTTTTTGATGTTTTTAACAAAAAAATTTAGTGCTGTTGATAATTTGTTAAAAAATATTTTATTTTTGGTGATTTCTAACTTTTTAAGATGAAGGGGAAAGGGATTATTTCAGCAATTGCGCTGATGCTTATATGCGTGGAGGCGAATACACAGCAGATTTCACATCAGGTACTGGTTCCGGCTGCAGGAGTAATCATGGCCGGAGGATTGAGCTATTCTCAAACCATAGGAGAAACTGCTGTTGAAATAATAGGAGATTTTGAGCATGTTCTGACCCAGGGTTTTCAGCAGCCGCGGATTAAAGCAGTTATCGGTGAAGCCCCTCAGGGGAACGGCGTTAAAGTATATCCCAATCCCGCCACATATTACGTAAATGTGGAATTCTTCGGAGAGACTTCCCGCAGTTACAATGTTACAATTATTAATATTAACGGACAGAAGCTTTTTGAAGAAAAATTTGATTTCAACAATTCTCACTGGTTTGTAAAGGAAATTCCGCTGGAGAATATGGCAAGGGGCTTTTATTTTATAAAGATAACCAGCAGGGATGAACTTATTGACAGGTCGTTCAAAATTGAAAAAATGTAATCTCTGAATATATGGAAACCGGAAGATATAAAATGCTCATCAGGTTGTCTCTTCTGATTTTTTTGTCGGAATCTTTCGTATTTTCGCAAGAGGTGCCATTAGGTATTCATTATCAGGCTGTTGCACGCGACGCTTACGGTAAGGAATTATACAACAGGGATATTGATGTAAGGTTTTCCATATATTCAGGTAATCCTCTCGGTACACTGGAGTATCAGGAGCTTCATTCAAAAGTCAGGACATCCCGCTTTGGTGTTTTTTCGCTTGTGATAGGTCAGGGTATAAATACCGGAGGAAGGGTTTCGCGCCTTGGTGATATTGAATGGGAAAAGGCCAATCACTACCTGAAAGTGGAGGTTAAGTTTGAAAATGATTTTATGGACATGGGGACTATTCAGTTTCTGGCCGTTCCTTATGCTTTTTATGCAAGGAAGTCTCTCGAACCCGGTCCGCAGGGGCCGAAAGGCGATCCGGGTCCGCCGGGTCCCAAAGGAGAACCCGGCCCGCCGGGACCAAAAGGTGACCCCGGCGACCCTGCAACCGACGACCAGGTACTGTCATTCGACGGAGCAAATCTCTCAATCAGCGGAGGAAATACCGTTAACCTTTCATCTCTCGTTATTCCACATCAGCTTACAGTAGTGGGAGATACACTTTCAATCTCGGGAGGCAATAAGGTGCTGCTTCCCAATCATATACAGGATCTTTCGCTTGATGCAAACCATGTTCTGAAGATTACCGGAAACAACAATGCCACCCCGATAGACCTTTCAAAATACCTTGACAACACCGATAACCAAAAGCTTGTTTTTACCCCTCTCACAGGAAAACTTTCCATAACGGGTTCAGCAGAAGAAGTCGACCTGTCATCACTGAAAAATGACGCTGATGCCGACCCCGCAAATGAATTGCAGGATCTTGTGCTGAATAACGATGAACTGACAATAACCGGTAAATCGTCACCCACCAGGATAAACCTTGCCCGGTATCTCGATAATACAGACAATCAGCAACTAAGTTATAACCCTCTTACAAACACCCTTTCACTTACCAACGGAGGCTCGGTAACCCTTGGAAGTATGGTTGCTTTCAGGGCAAGAAAAATGATTTCAACAGCAGCCTCATCTTTAACGGATGTAACTTTTATACCAACAGGCATGGATTATAATGACGGAAATGCATATAATAGTTCCACAGGAGAATTTGTCGCTCCTGCAACAGGTTTGTACAATTTTAATGTATCTTATTTTGCTGATGGGCCGGGTGGTTCAAGAAAATTATCAATCTTTTACAATTCTGCATGGTATGAAGATATCGCTGTTGAGATAGCGTCAAATACACAAATTGCAGCGAGATCAATAATGATGAAATTAAACCAGGGAGATGTTGTAAAACTTGTTATTAATACTGGTACTTCAACTCAAACCGGCACCGGTACGTTTTCAGGTTTCAGAGTATACTGATTAATAATTTGCTGAAAAAGAACATCCTTTATCATTTTCTTCATTGCTGTCCGTCTGTTGCCGGAATTTGCAGTTTCACAGTTTATTATCTCATGAATTCACACATTATTAAAATTCTCTTTAAATTATTACCTTTGCACTTCCTTTATTTCATAAGATAAATGATAACCGTTGAACAAATAAAAGAACTGAGCGAACGCGTGGATGCGTTAAGGAGGTATCTTTGACATTGAAGGTAAACTGAGTGAGATAAGCAGGCTCGAAGCCGAAACAAGAAGACCCGATTTCTGGAATGACCCAAAGAAAGCCGAACAGGTTCTAAAGAAAATTTCATCTTTAAAATTCTGGGTTAATGAAGTAAACAGCGCGTCATCTTCTGTTGATGATCTTGCCGTGCTTTATGAGTTTTACAGGGAAGGTGAAACAGGGGAAGATGATGTTGACAATCAGTACAGGAAATGTGTGTCGCAGATTGAAGAGCTTGAGCTCAGGAATATGCTGAGGAAAGAAGAAGACCAGCTGGGTGCCGTATTGAAGATAAATGCAGGCGCTGGAGGCACCGAAAGCAACGACTGGGCTGCCATGTTGCTGAGAATGTATACCCGCTGGGCCGAACGGAACGGCTATAAGGTTAAACAGCACGATTTGCTGCCCGGAGATGAGGCCGGCATTAAATCCGCCACAATTGAAATTGACGGAGAGAGAGCTTACGGGTTCCTGAAAAGTGAAAACGGAGTGCACAGGCTCGTGAGAATATCCCCATTCAATGCCCAGGGAAAAAGACAAACAACATTTGCTTCTGTATTTGTCACACCTCTCGTTGATGATAATATTGAAATTGAAATAAATCCTGCCGATATTGTGTGGGAGACATACAGATCGAGCGGAGCAGGCGGTCAGAACGTTAATAAAGTTGAAACCGCAGTACGGCTAAAACATCTTCCCACAGGTATCGTAATCGAAAACCAGGAGTCGAGGTCGCAGCTGACCAACAAGGAAAACGCACTGCGGTTACTGAAATCGCAGTTATACGAACTGGAACTCCGGAAGAGACAGGAGGAAAAAGCAAAGCTCGAAGGTCAGAAGAAAAAGATTGAATGGGGCTCACAGATTCGCTCGTATGTGCTTCATCCGTATAAAATGGTAAAAGACCTGCGAACCGGATACGAAACATCCAACGTTCAGGCAGTTCTCGACGGTGAAATCGACGGATTCATAAAGGCATACCTGATGGAATTTGCCGGCAGGGAAGATGAAACTCCGGACAAAAAATGACATATTTCATAAAGTTGTTGAATCATAATTGCTTAGTTTGCTGACATCTTATTTTATTTTTTATGTCTGTTAGCGAAAAACTATTTGAAGAATTTCCTCCCGTATCGTCAGCGGAATGGATGGAAAAAATAATTGCCGACCTGAAAGGTGCAGATTTTCGTAAGAGACTTATCTGGAAGACCAATGAAGGTTTTGAAGTTATGCCGTTTTACCGCAGGGAGGACATTAAGGATTATCCCCATCTGGCAGCAGGTCTGGGTGAATTTCCATGGGTCAGGGGTACAAAAACAGAAGGAACAAGGTGGATGGTCAGGCAGGATATCGAGGTGGATAATTACCGGGAAGCTAACAGAAAAGCTGTTTTTCTCCTTGATAACGGAGTTGATTCGCTGGGATTCAGAATCATGGATCCTGCAACAATAACATCCGGAAATATCCGGCTGCTGCTGGAAGGAATCTCACCGGAAAAGACCGAGATTAATTTTATATCTGAAGGCGGAGCAAAGGAAATTATTGAGATTATTCATGAAATTCTTGCTGAGAGGAATGTTGCCCCGGAGATTTTCAGGGGCGCATTTGAGGCCGATCCTCTGGGGCGGCTTATGGTCAACGGAAAGCTGTGTACATCAGTTGAGGAAGGATACAATTACCTTGCAGAGATTTTCAGGCTGGCAACCCTTTTGAAGTCTTTCAGGCTGATAGAAGTACATGCATCGCATTTTTCTGATGCCGGCGCCGATACGGTTACGGAACTTGCTTACGGACTTGCAATGGGGAATGAGTATATGACTGCCCTGACAGAAAGGGGAGTTTCTCCCGACAGGGCAGCTCTGGGTATAAGATTTCGGTTCGGAATCGGTTCAAATTATTTTTTCGAGATAGCAAAACTACGCGCAGCCCGTATGCTGTGGGCTATGGTTGTGAAAGCTTATGAGCCCGAAAGCACTGAATCTTCAAAGATGGAAATTCACTGCGTTACAAGCAGATGGAATAAAACCCTGTACGATCCGTTTGTTAACATGCTTCGCACACAAACAGAAGCGATGGCAGCAGTGCTTGGAGGAACAGATTCACTTACAACAGTTCCTTTTGATGCTGTTTTCAGAAAGCCTGACGGGTTTTCGGAAAGAATAGCCCGCAACCAGCAACTCCTTCTTAAGGAGGAAGCATATTTCGGAAAGGTGGCTGATGCTGCCGGAGGTTCCTATTATATAGAGACTCTCACACATCTTATTGCCGAAAATGCATGGAAGCTTTTTGTGGATACCGAAAGGAACGGAGGTTTTCTTAAGTCACTCAGGGAAGGTGTGATTCAGAAGAGAGTCAGGGAAATTGCAGATAAGAGATTGAAAGACGTAGCCTCAGGTAAGGAGGTTTTTATCGGTACGACACTTTATCCGGCTTTTAATGAAAAAGCCCCCGATGGTATTGATACAGAAAAGATTTACAGCCTGAAATCTGCAGAAGGAGACTCTGATATAGAGCCTATACCAATCAGAAGGGGAGCGGAGGAAATTGAAAAACTGAGGCTCATTGCCGACAGGGCACCAAACAAACCTGTGGTATTTCTCCTGCCTGCCGGTAACCTTGCCATGGCCATGGCCCGTTCACAGTTTTCCGGAAATTTCTTTGCATGCGGAGGTTATCGGGTGATTGACAATACCCTTTTCAGAAATATTGATGAAGGTTGTCTGGAAGCTCAGAAAGAAAATGCAGATATTATTGTTCTGTGCAGTTCCGATGAAGAATATGCCGTTCTGGCTCCTGAACTGAAGGAAAAGGCGGGAGACAGATTTATTCTGGTAGTGGCCGGTAATCCTCCATGCATGGGAGAACTTATCGAAAAAGGAATAAAATATTTTATCAGTATACGGTCGGGACTTGTTGAAACGCTTACAATGTTTCATCGTCTTACCGGACTTATTAAAGATTAACGATGAGGCCTGAATTCAGATATGATGATATTGCCCGTATATTTCCGGACAGGAAGGAGGCTACCCTCAGGGCAGAAGAAGAGAAAACGGACCGGGTCTGGATGACACCTGAAATGATTCCGGTTAAAGGTTTTTATGTGCCTGAAGATATTAGGGAACTTGAGCATCTCGATTATGCGGCTGGTATTCCGCCATTTCTCAGGGGTCCTTATGCGGGAATGTATACAATGGTTCCCTGGACTATCAGGCAGTATGCAGGCTTTTCCACTGCCGAGGAGTCCAATGCCTTTTACCGGCGCTGTCTTGCAGCAGGGCAGAAAGGGCTTTCTGTAGCGTTCGACCTTGCCACCCACCGCGGATATGATTCTGACCATGAAAGGGTTGTGGGAGATGTGGGTAAAGCTGGTGTGGCAGTAGATTCTGTGCTCGACATGAAGATACTCTTTGACCAGATACCTCTCAGGGAGATATCGGTGTCAATGACCATGAACGGAGCTGTGTTGCCGATTATGGCCTTTTACATAGTTACTGCCCTTGAACAGGGGGCAAAACTCGAAGAGCTATCCGGCACTATTCAGAACGACATCCTGAAAGAGTTCATGGTAAGAAATACCTACATATATCCTCCTGAGTTCTCGATGAGGATTATTGCCGATATCTTCAGGTTTACGGCCGAGAAAATGCCGAAGTTCAATTCGATAAGCGTATCGGGTTACCATATGCAGGAGGCAGGTGCTACGTGCGACCTTGAGCTGGCATATACACTTGCCGACGGGCTCGAATATCTCAGGACAGGTTTAAATGCCGGGCTCGACATTGATGTTTTTGCCCCGAGGATATCATTTTTCTGGGCCATAGGGATGAATCATTTTATGGAGATTGCCAAGATGAGGGCGGCAAGGTTACTCTGGGCAAAAATTGTTAAGGGTTTCAATCCGAAGAATCCCAAATCGATGGCTTTGCGTGCACACTGCCAGACATCGGGATGGAGTCTTACGGAACAGGATCCGTTTAATAATGTGGGTCGGACATGCATTGAGGCAATGGCAGCAGTTTTCGGACACACACAGAGTCTGCATACCAATGCGCTCGATGAAGCTTTGTCACTTCCAACGGATTTTTCTGCAAGAATTGCCCGTAACACCCAGCTCTACATTCAGAATGAAACCGGGGTTTGCAGGCATATTGACCCCTGGGCAGGGTCGTATTATGTTGAATACCTTACGGATGCAATTGCCCGGAGGGCATGGAAGCATATACAGGAAGTTGAAAATATGGGGGGTATGGCCAGAGCTATTGAATCGGGTCTGCCAAAGATGAGAATTGAAGAAGCTGCCGCCAGAACACAGGCAAGAATTGACTCAGGGTTACAGACAATTATCGGTACAAACAGGTACAGACTGGAAAAGGAAGAACCGCTTGAGATTCTTGAAGTTGACAATACTGCTGTTCGCGAAGCCCAGATTAAAAGGCTTGCTCTGGTGCGGTCGCAGAGAGATGAAAAGGCATGCCAGGCAGCACTCGATGCCCTTACGGAATGTGCCAGGACAGGAAAAGGTAATCTTCTTGAACTCTCAATAAAGGCTGCAGCTTACCGGGCAACTCTTGGAGAGATTTCATATGCATTAGAAAAAGTTGCAGGAAGATATAAAGCCGTGACACATACATTTTCAGGAATTTACTCATCAGAGTTTAAAAACGATGCGGACCTTGAAGAGGCTCGCCGACTGGTGGCTCTCTTTGCTGAAAAAGAAGGCAGACAGCCACGGATAATGATAGCCAAAATGGGTCAGGATGGCCATGACCGCGGTGCAAAGGTTGTGGCTACGGGTTATGCCGATATAGGTTTCGATGTGGATATCGGCCCGTTGTTCCAGACCCCTGCCGAAACGGCACGCCAGGCAGTGGAAAATGATGTCCATGTACTGGGTGTATCAAGCCTTGCCGGTGGCCATAAAACTCTTATACCACAGCTGATAGAAGAACTTAGGAAACTTGAACGTGATGATATCCTAATAGTGGCCGGAGGCGTAATTCCGCCACAGGATTACCAGTTTCTATACGATGCAGGCGTTGCAGCAATCTTCGGTCCCGGCACATCAGTGGCCGGAGCAGCTAAGCAGATAATGAAAATACTGCTTCACAGAGAAGAATGAAACTGAAACAAAGCTTCACAATACTTGTGTTTCTGTTATAATTAACATAACTTAGGCATGTTTTGAAAGTAACCATGAAAAAACTCTCTGTTTATTTATTTATAACTGCATTGATAGTTTTGGGATGCAGGTCAGTCAAATTCTCTTCTTCAGCCGGACATGAGAACCCCGGTATTGAAAAAGAAATAAAATCCGTACCGGATAATTCAAAACAGCAGGATAAAACTGACTTTTCCCGGCCCGAGACATGGATTCTCGGCTATTTTTCACCAGGAAGGCTCAATCAGCAGCCTTATTCAGATTGGTTTGTCACGGGTTACGACAGTTACCAGTATAATGAAGACATCGTCAGAAAACTTCTCGATCTTGATATGAAAGATGTCACAATACTTGTAGTTATGGGTACCTGGTGCTCCGACAGCCGCAGAGAAGTGCCACGATTTATGAAGATTCTTACGGCAATAAACTTCCCCATTGAAAGGGTCAGGTTCCTCGGCGTGGATAATACTAAATTTGTTCCGGTTGAAAACTATGAGTCACTTGCCATTCAACGTGTCCCGACATTTATTTTTTATGTAAAAAATGTTGAAGCGGGACGCATCATTGAAAATCCTGTAACGTCTTTAGAACAGGATATGTTGAATATTCTGACTGAAAAAAAGTAACATTTAAAAAATAAGCAAGATGGAAGAAATAAGAAGCAGTTCGGGATCGGCACTTGGTACGGCGGCACTTATAACAGGTGTAATCACGTTTGTACTTGCAGTTATACCATGTATTGGAATAATTGCTATTGTGCCGGGTATTGTAACAATAGTACTTGCCGCAGTGGCTCTTTCGCAGGCTTCAAGAGACAGATCACCGCAAGGACTCATTATTGCCTCACTGGTTATCGGTATCGTGGCACTTATGATTGCGTCATCACAACTGTTTATTACCAAAAACCTGACCCGTAATGTTGACAGGTTTGTTCCGGCGGACGTCCGTAAAGCATTGAAAGAAGTCAAGGAAGATATTTCGAAAGATGTTTTAAAGGACCTTGAAGACGCCAGGATAAATATAAAAATTGAAAGCGGTGATGAAAAAATCGAGATCAATGCCACAGGAACCGCTAAAAAAGACAAACTGATAGAACAACTTGAAGTACTAGAGAAGGGCGAAAAGGAAAAAAGTGACACCCTGCAGGAAAAATGACCTTAATAAATAAACTGCCGGAAGCATTCAGAACCAAACCGTATATAACTGTAAATTTAGTTCTGGCACTGGTTATAGTGGTGATATTTCTTTATGCTGCTGTTTTTTCTCCGCAGAAAAACAATTATCCCGTAGTTTGCATTCACGAGAAGATTACGGGCAAACCATGTGTTTCATGCGGACTTTCACACAGTTTTTCACTCATTCTCAGAGGTAAAATAAATGAGGCTCTCAGCTGGAACCCTTACGGACTTCGCATTTTCCTTTTTTTTCTGGCACAACTGCTGATGAGAATAACATTTTCGGTTTTTTATCTGAGAGGTGAAGAATACAGAAAGCAGCTGATTATTTATGATATATCCGGTACAATTCTGTTATTCCTGTTTGCTTTTTACCCTTTTCTGGCCTTCATTGTTTCATCTCTGTTGCAGCCCTGACTATTCTTCTTCCCCGAGAATCTGATAAACCAGATCCGGTTCGAAACCTCTTGAAACGGCAAACCTCGCAAGTTTACCCCTTAACTCGTAAGAATTTTTTGCCTTTACCGATTTTTTGTGTGTCTCGATAAGCTTTCTGAGAGTACCAACGTATTCCTCTTCATCAATTGAGCCGACAGCCTGATGTATTGTTTCTTCGTCAATACCCTTTGATTTAAGCATCACGGCAATCTTTACTTTTCCCCACCGGTTTTGTCTGAATTTATCTTTAACAAAAGCCAATGAATATCGAAAGTCATCAATGAATTTGTCTTTTCTTAATGATTTCAGTATCCTTTCACGCTCAACAGGTTCAACTCCCCATTTTTCGAGCCTGCTTTCAATCTCACTGCTGCAGAACTCCCTTCCTGCACAAAGCTTCATGGCTTTTTTAAGTGCATCATTGTATTTTTTGTTTTCAGCCATTTCCCGGTTTTGTAATAATTTATGATTTAAAATTCCAGGTTCTCTTTTTATTTGTCTTAGTTGGTTGTATCAATCCAGCCTCTGAAGATACCTGTAATAAATCTTTCTTTACCGTTCAGGTCTTTTATTATTCGGGTTTCACTTATTCCGTATGAAGTCATCAGCGAATTGAGAGCCGTTCCCATCTTTTCGTGCATTTCAAAATAAATTTTACTTCCTGGAGCAAGAATGAAGTTTATCTTTTCAATTATTGCTCTGTAAAAAAGAAGAGGGTCGTTATCGGGAACGAAGAGTGCAACTCCGGGTTCAAATTCTTTCACATTGATGTGTAAATTTTTCTTTTCCGATTCCGGCACATAGGGTGGATTGCTGACAAGAAGATTAAATTTTTCGGGAAATGTTTCGGGTCCGGCTTTCAGTATGTCAGCTTTTAAAAATTTAATCTTTACGTTATTGAGTTTTGCATTTTCCCGGGCGGTTTCGAGTGCCTCAGCGGAAATATCAATTCCTGTTACGGAAGCATCAGGCATCCGGCTGGCCAGCGCAATTGCTATTGTGCCCGGCCCCGTGCCTATATCAATAATTTTCCCGTTAAAACCCGGGTTTTCTTTGATAATAAGTTCAACCAGTTCTTCAGTTTCCTGGCGCGGGATTAATGTGCCGGGATTGACTTTTATCCTGCAATTGCAGAAAAGAGTCTCTCCGATTATATACTGAACCGGCATTCCCTTTTCGAGTTTATGACATATTTCCAGAAGTTCTTTTCTGCGGGAGGGTGATATTTTATATTCGGGATTTAGCATTTGCTGCAACTTGTTGAGATTGAAAATAGTCATGATAATAAGATCGGCTATTGAATTTATCTCACCGGAAGGGTAGAGATGGTTCAGCCTTGAGTGAAGGTATTGGCGGAAAGTTTTAATTGTGTTGAAATGGTTATTCATGGTTCAAATTTACTATTTTAGGCTTTATGTGCGGAGAGAGTGACCTTAAATACATGGAGAGGTGTATTGAACTGGCCCTCAAGGCGGAAGGGCAGACTTATCCGAATCCGATGGTGGGTGCGGTTGTGGTGTTTGATAACATTATTCTGGGAGAAGGTTATCATCTTTATGCGGGCGGGCCTCATGCTGAAGTTATTGCAATCAATGCTGTCAGGAAGAAGGAACTTCTGCCGAAATCAACCCTGTACGTATCGCTTGAACCCTGCTGCCATTACGGAAAGACGCCCCCTTGTACCGATCTGATAATATCTTCGGGTATTCCGCGCATTGTGGCAGGCACCATTGATACGAGCAGTAAAGTTTCAGGTAAGGGCATAGATATCCTGAAAAAAGCAGGCAGGGATGTTAGGGTCGGAGTGATGGAAGAAGAATGCCGGCGGGTTAACCGGAGATTTTTTACATACCATGAGAAAAAGAGACCTTATATAACATTAAAATGGGCAGAAAGTGCTGACGGATTCATCGATATTGAACGTCCAGCAGGCTCATCCGCTGAACCTTACTGGATTACGGGTTTGGCGGAAAGAGTTCTGGTTCATAAATGGAGAGCATCAGTAGAAGCCATACTTGTGGGTGGAGAAACAGTGAGAAAAGATAATCCTCGTCTTAATGTGCGCTACTGGAAAGGTAAAGATCCTGTAAGAATTATCCTGAGCAGGTCGGGCAATATCGGAAATTACCTGGAATGTAATCAATCAGATGGCAGGATAATATTATTCACAGGAAACAGAAACATAAAACATGCCGTTGGTGCCGAAATCGTATATCTTGATGAAAATAAAACCGCTGCTTCAGTAATATGTGAAACACTATACAATAAAGGTATACAGTCGCTGTTAATAGAAGGAGGAACAAAAGTTCTTCAACACTTTATATCATTGGGATTATGGGATGAAGCCTGTATATTCACGGGACAAAAATATTTCGGGAACGGAGTGAAAGCACCCGTAATAAAAGGGAAGGAACTTGAAACAGCAATTTTTGAATCAAGTGTTCTGAGAATTATAAGTAATGAATAAATTCATTGACGTTTGTTAAAATATATTTAAATGTTTAATTTTGAAGTAAATTGAAGTTTGAAACTTTAAAATATTAATAGATATGAAGGGAAAAATATTTTCAGCTTTGATACTGGTACTTATTGGGACTTCGGTTTCATTTGCCCAGAGCGGGAAAAAAGCTTACAAGGCAGGAAGTCAGTTAATGAAGAGTAACAAGTATGAAGATGCCATAATGCAGTTCACTAATGCCATAGGTGCTGAACCGACTAATGCTGTGTATTATTATGCAAGGGCAACGGCATATGAACTCACCGGTAAGTATAATGAAGCATATGCCGACTTTGAAAAATCTTTGATATTCAAACCCAAGAATGTGCCTTCCCTGGTTGGCATGGGAAGAATTTGCAATAAACTCGGTAAATACGAAGAGGCTCTGGTTTATCTAAACAGGGCAAAAGCAATTGAAAAGCTTAACAGGGAAATTTATCCCGAAAAAGTCATAGCACTTACGGGACTTGAGAAGTACGATCAGGCACTTAAGGCATCCGACACGGCACTCACGATTAAAGAAACGGCATATAATTATTATTTACGTGGAAAAGTTTATGTTAAGCTGAATAACGATGAAATGGCTCAGCGGGAGTTTGAAAGGGCAATTGCAAAGGATAAAGGATTTTACGAACCCCGCCTCGAACTGGCCGACCTCTTTTTAAGAAACAAAAAGGCTTCGGATGCTCTCAGGCAGATAAACGAATTAATTGCTGCCTCTCCTCAGGATGCAAGGGGATATGTTGTAAGAAGCCGGATTTATAAAGCTAACCTTGATTACCCCAATGCAATAAACGATATCTCAAAGACAATCCTGCTTGAACCCAATAATCCTGAGTATTACATGATAAGAGGCAGGTATTACCAGGAATTTAACCAGCACCTGAATGCCATAGCTGATTTTTCAAAATACATTACGATGAAGCCCGACGACCCCGAAGCCTATTTTGCCCGGGCAAAGTCGTATCAGGAGATGATGAACTTTGAAAAGGCCATTGAAGATTATAACAAAATTACCACCCTGTCGGAGTTTGATGTCAATGCAAGGAAACTGCTCAAAGAGACACAGGAGAGGCTCTATGAACTTAACAGGGAAGAAGGCCCACCTGAAATAATAATTGTGTCACCGGCCATAACAGCCAATAATACAATGGAAATAAAGGGCAATGCCACTTCCATTGTCATTTCAGGGAAAATAAGAGACAGAAGCAAAATTGCTGAAGTTTTAATTAATAACCAGAAAGTCGTAACAGGTGAGAAGAAAAATAATGAAAGTGAGTTTATTGCCACAGTGGATGTCAGAGATATAGATAAGCTTACTATGGTGGCCCGTGATGAATACAATAATGAAAAAGTAATTGAGTTAAGCCTTAAGAGAACAGAGATCAACCCGCCGGAAATATCCATAATTGCACCGTATGCCTCGGAAGATAACCAGATTTATCTCGACAGCAATTCTCCCAGGCTGGCGATAGAAGGTAAAATTACGGATGAAAGCAGGATAAAATCAATTTTTATTGAAGGAGTAACTGCCGCCTATGCAATAAATGATCTTAACCCGACATTTACTGCCACAATAGATATTTTGAATAAAAACAAAATAACTGTTATTGCCGAAGATATTTACGGAAACGTTCGGGAGAAAGAGTTTACCCTGAACAGGGAAGGAGCTTTATTATCAGCTTCCAATCCGATGGGCAAGACATGGGTTGTTTTCATTGAGAACTCTAAATACACATCTTTTGCGCCTCTTGACGGTCCGGTGAAGGACATTAATATGATGACAAGGGCTCTTGCAAATTATCAGATTCACCAGATTGTTTATAAAAAAGACATGACAAAAGCCGATATGGAGAAGTTCTTCTCAATAGAACTGAGGGATCTGATAAAGAGCAATCAGGTAAAGTCACTTCTTATATGGTATGCAGGTCATGGCAAGTTCATCAATGATGTCGGATACTGGATACCTGTTGATGCCAAAAGGGATGATGAATTTACATATTTCAGTCTGAATACCCTGCGTGCTTCAATGGAGACATATATAAACTACCTTACACATTTGCTTGTGGTAACAGATGCCTGTGAATCCGGACCGAGTTTTTATCAGGCTATGCGTTCTGACCTTAAGATTAAAAGTTGTGATGATTATACTGCAACACAACTTAAATCGTCACAGGTATTCTCTTCAGCCGGATATGAGCTTGCTGTTGACGACTCACAGTTTACAAGAACCTTTGCAAACACACTTGCAAATAACCCTAAAGCATGCATTCCCATCGAGGAAATTGTTATTAATGTAACAAATGCCGTGGTAAACAATAACCAGCAGAAACCCAAGTTCGGGAAGATTACCGGATTGAGAGATGAAGACGGCACCTTCTTTTTTATTGCGAAGTAACAGTAAATGAATTCTTTATCAGTAATTTCAGTAAAACAGACCGTCAGATTTGTTCTGACAGGTCTGTTATTTATGGCTTACCACCTGCATTCAGTTTCACAGTCTGTTTATTTTGAGAAATACGGAGTTGAGCAGGGAATAGGGTCATCGAAAGTCTATACTGTTATTCAGGACAGAAATGATTTTATCTGGTGCGGAACCGAAAGCGGAGTGTCGAAGTTTGACGGAAACAAATTTGAAAACTTCGGAAGTGCTCAGGGACTTTCTCCCGGAGGAGTAAGGAGTATCTTCCAGGATACAACAGGCAGAATATGGTTTGGTCATCTTAACGGAGGAATTAGTTTTTATGACGGTAAAAGATTCAGAAAGGCACAGATCGATTCAGCATCCTTAAGCGGCGATATTACAGGTATTAGCCAGACGGGATCGTGGCTCTGGATTACCACATCGGCTAACGGAGCATACAGAATCAGATTCCCCGGAAAGGCAGATACAGTTTTGCAGGGAATACATTACGCGGGAAGGAAAGGTTTGAGCGACCAGGTTTTCGGCCTTTACATTGACAGAACAAATAACCTTTTCTGCATCACTGACGCATTTATTAAAAGATATAACGCTGAACAGGATACCTTCCTAACATACTCCCCGAAAGGACTTACCACGTATTTCAATGTGGTGACAATGTTTCAGGACACGAAAGGGAATTACTGGTACGGACTTCATAACGGAGGGCTATACAGGCAGGATGCCGTTACGGGAGAAATGAAAATTTTCGATATACTGAACGGCCTCTCAAGAATGTTTATATCATGCTTTGCAGAAGATTACAGGGGAAATGTATGGGTGGGAACCTGGGGCGGAGGTATTACGGTTTTCTCGGGTGACAGGACCACAATTTATAATAAAAGCAACGGACTCAATGCGTTAAATATCCATGCAATTTTCGAGGATAAGGAAAAAAATATTCTGATTGCAGATCATTATGAAGGACTGAGTATTTACAAGGGTGACCATTTTATTTCATACAATACTCCCGATTTTCTTCCCGATAATAATGTATGGGCAATTTCGCGCGACGAAACTGGCAGATACTGGTTTGGAACAAATAACGGCATCGCTGTTTTTAACCCCGCTGAAAAAGATAGGGGTAAAATACAATTCTTCAACGAAAAAACAGTGATGATAGGGAATAACATTAGGTTCATAATTCCGGATAACGGCCGAATGTGGGTTGGTACAAACGGGAACGGCGTTTACAGGTATGAACTTAATCAGCGCAGGTTTATTTTTGATACTGACATTAACAGAATGCTTCCGCCGGACCGTATAGTTACTGGTATGGTATTAGATAAAAACCGAAACCTCTGGATAGGAACAAATGACGGTCTTGCAAGGTGGAATCAGGCAACTTCTGAAGGTTATGTATTTACCCAGATCAAGGGTCTGGCAGGCAACATCATTACTTCCCTCTTCTGTGACAGCAGGGGCATAATATGGGCCGGGTCGGAAATGAAGAGCGGACTGTCAAAGCTTACTCCCGGAGCGGATAATTTTACCGTGGTAAACATAGGTGAAGGGATTATTCCGCAAACTATTGGAGAAACATCCGACGGAACAATCTGGATAGGAACGGTAAACGGATTGATTGCTCTCAGGAACGATAGTGTGGGAAAAATACTTACCGAGAATGACGGATTGCTTTCAAATAACATAAAATTTCTCCAGTCCGATGGAGGAAGTAACCTGTATATTGGAACTAATCTGGGACTTAACAGGCTTAATCTTGAGACCGGAGTTATTTCTTCTTTTACAAAATACAGTGGCTTTACCGGTATAGAAGCATTAAAGAATGCCTCATACAGGGATTCGTATGGGAAACTGTGGTTTGGAACGGCAAACGGAGTTACAATGCTCGATCCGGACAGGTTACCTCCGGCCGGAACACCTCCGGCAGTGTATATATCGGGTATGGAGGTTAACAATAAAACCAGAGAGATGAAAGCAGGGCTGAAACTTAGTTACAGGGAAAAATCAGTCAATTTTAATTACTACAGTATAAGCCTTTACGACCCTAAATCAGTCAAATACAGCGTAATGCTTGAGGGAGCCGACTCCGATTGGAGGCCCGCAACAGTCAACACTTCGTTCAATTCGGTTCTGCCTCCCGGGCATTATAAATTTAAAGTCAAAGCCATAAACAGTTCCGGATACTGGAGCGATCCTCCGGCTGAATTTTCATTTATCGTAAAGCCACCTTTCTACCAGTCGCCATTGTTTATTATCACAGTAATAGTCCTGTCGATAATAACTGTGATTATTTATGTAAAAATCAGGGAGCGTAATCTGATAAGGGAGAAGAGAATCCTTGAAGCTAAAGTGGCTGAAAGAACGGCAGAACTTGTTGAGAAGAACGAAATAATCGAACAAAAGAACAAAGATATTATGGCTAGCATCAGGTATGCCGAAAGAATACAGAGAGCCATGTTGCCGAGGGAAGATATATTTGAGGAAACTTTTGTGCTCTTCCTTCCGAAAGATATCGTTAGTGGTGATTTTTACTGGATGCATGATACAGGTGATGTGAGACTCATTGCAGCTGTGGACTGTACGGGTCATGGTGTTCCCGGTGCTTTTATGTCCATCATAGGTCATAATTCTCTTAATAAAGTTGTCAGGGAATACGGACTGGTACGTCCATCAGCTATACTCGACCAGCTGAATATTGAGGTGAACAAATCCATCATTCAGAGTTATGAGAAAGGGATTACTGACGGAATGGATTTGGCACTGATTGCCTATAACAGGAAAAAATTCACCCTTGAATATGCAGGTGCATATAATCCTCTCTATCTTGTACGCAACGGGGAAGTAATAATCTACAAAGGTGACAGATTCCCGATAGGAATGGTCTCAATTGAACAGAATAAAAAATTTACAAATGTTGATGTTGAGATACAGCCGGGAGATATGATATACATGTGTTCCGACGGTTATGCCGACCAGTTCGGACAGGTAGAAAACAAAAAATTTAAGGTTGTTAATATCAAGAAGCTTCTGTCCGAAATATATAGTCTTCCTGTAAATGAACAGAAGATGAGGCTTGAAAAGACAATAATGGACTGGAAAGGAGAATTGCCGCAGGTAGACGATATATTATTTATCGGAATGAGAATAATACCCTAATCAATTTTTGAAAATTTGCGGGGATCGTCATACCATCCTTTGTAGTTTTTTATTGCGTCAATCACTTCAGCCGGTTCTTTCACCACAGTCCAGATCTCGAGGTGTACTTTTCTCATGAAATTTTCCTGTACCATCTGATTGAGAAAGCTGATGAACCTGTCGTAAAAATCAAGAGTATTCATTATAACGATCGGCCCTTTAAAAAGTCCCAGTTGCTTGAGCGTAATAGCTTCGGTCAGTTCTTCAAGGGTGCCGATACCGCCCGGAAGTGCAACAATGGCATCTGCCATTTTTGTCATCTCCTGCTTTCTCTGTGACATGTTTTCTGTAACTATCATTTCCGTTACTCCGCTGTGATCCCATCCCTCTTCCTGCATAAACCGCGGTATGACGCCTGTTATCTTCCCGTTATTTTTCAGCACTGCATCTGCAAGTTTCCCCATCAGTCCTATTCCTCCTCCCCCATAAATCACTTCCATTCCGGAAATTGCCAGCAGTCGGCCCAGCTCTCCGGCAGCCTGATAATATCTTTCATCCACCCTGTTGCTCGAAGCAGCAAATACGCAAACTCTCATCAGTTTTCATGATTACCCTCACCGGTTTCCTGAAAGCAGGACCCTGAGTTAGAGAAGTTTTTCCAGTTTACTTATAAAAGTATTTTTCGGGCCTGTACCGACATGGCGGTCAACTACCTGACCGTTTTTAAAATACAAAACCGTTGGTATATTTCTTATCCCCATATTCTTTGTAACAACAGGATTATTGTCAACATTGCATTTAGCAACCACAACTCTCCCTTCATATTCCTTTGAAATTTCTTCAATAAAAGGGGCTATGGCTCTGCATGGTCCGCACCATTCAGCCCAGAAATCAACAATGACAGGTTTTTCTGAATTAAGAACAATTGTTTCGAAATTGGAGTCTGTAACTTCTAATGCCATGTTATTGAATTCTTTAATAGGTTAAACTTCAGTCAGGATACCAAATATAATTAATTCACTTTAAATTCAAGGGCAGGGTGATCCTCCAGAAAATTAATAAAGTCATTATTGAGTCTGATTTTAATTGTTCTGGAAAACATCGGCAGGGAGATTTTGCTTTCGGGGTCTATGAAAAGAAATCTCAGTTCCGTTTCGCCCGGGTTCTGTTTTATCATTTGCGAAAGCTGATTAATGAGTTCATTGTCAACATCGGGTGCTTTTACCTTAATTGTGACGCTTTTTATAAGTTCATCCTTAACACTTGAAAGCAGATTAATTGATTTTATTCTGAAGTCGAGTTCATTTTCGGCATATTTTCTTCGCTGTACTTTACCCTTTACAAGAAGGGAATATCCGTTTACCAGATATTTACCGAAATCAACGCAATCCTTATCGAACAAAACAAAACGGAAGGAGTCAGTGTAATCCTGAAGGGTAAATGAGGCGTAAGGTTTATTGTTTTTACTGATACCGTTTCGTGTTTCAGTTACCATCCCTGCTACCGTCACGTCCTTTTCGATGAAATTCTTCATGTTATTTTTCAGTTCTTCGAGAGTGGTATTGGTGAATGTCTCGATTTCCAGCCTGAAGTCGTCGAGAGGGTGAGAAGAAAGATAGAAGCCTATGACTTCTTTTTCTTTGTTGAGTTTTTCCAGTTTTGGCCATTCATCGCATTCCGGAGGCTCTGGCTTTTTCATACTGAAACCGTTGTCTTCACCAAAGAGGGTATTTTTACTCAGATTTTTTACGGCTTTAATATTATTTCCGAAGCGGATAAGGTGTTCGATGAAGCTTGTTCCTTTTGAGTCAGTGGCAAAATATTGTTCACGGGAAATTTCCGGGAAACAGTCGAAGGCACCTGCCAGGGCCATTGCCTCTATGCTTTTTTTATTAAGAGCGTTCAGATTCACGCGGCTGACGAAGTCGTAAATATCTTTATAAGGTCCGTTCTTTCCCCTTTCTTCGATAACCTGCATTACGGCATTTTCTCCCACACCCTTTATTGCGCCCAGGCCGAAACGTATATTACCGTCTTTGTTAACCGTAAATTTCACGTCACTTTCGTTAATGTCGGGTCCGAGTACTTCAATACCCATTCGCCGGGTTTCATCAATGAATAGAGTTATTTTTTTAAGGTCGTTGATGTTACGGCTTAGAACGGCAGCCATGTATTCTGCAGGGTAGTGGGCTTTAAGATAACCGGTCTGGAAGGCTACAAGAGCATAGCATGTTGAATGGGATTTGTTAAAGGCGTAATGAGCAAAGCTTTCCCAGTCGCTCCATATTTTGTTTATTACCTGTTCGCTGTATCCCTTTTTCAGGCATCCTTCCATAAAGCGCGACTTCATTTCTTCCATCAGTGCCTTTTTCTTTTTTCCCATTGCCTTGCGAAGGGAGTCGGCTTCACCTTTCGTAAACCCTGCCAGCTCCTGCGACAGAAGCATAACCTGTTCCTGATACACAGTTATGCCGTAAGTATCGGCAAGATACTTCTCCATCTCGGGGAGAAGGTATTCGATTTTTTCAAGTCCGTGTTTTCTTCTGATATACAGAGGGATATTTTCCATCGGACCGGGCCGGTAAAGGGCGTTCATGGCGATCAGGTCTTCGAAACGGTTAGGCTTCAGTTCGCGCAGATATTTTTTCATTCCGTCCGACTCAAACTGGAATATGCCCGTTGTATCGCCCCGGCTGAAGAGTTCAAAAGTCTTTTTATCGTCGAGCGGAAGATTTTCAATATCTATTTCAATTCCATGTCTCTTCTTTATGTTCTCGATAGCATCCCTGATTATAGACAGAGTTTTAAGACCCAGGAAATCCATCTTGAGCAAACCCACTGATTCGACATGGTTTCCTTCGTATTGAGTTACGAATAGATCCGTTTCTTTTGCGGTGCTCAGGGGGATGTAATTGTCGAGAGGTTCCTTGCTTATTATTATTCCGCAGGCGTGGACACCTGTCTGCCTTATTGAGCCTTCGAGGGCTTCGGCAAACCTGAGGGTTTGCGAAATCAATTTGTTAGGGGAATCTTTTTCTTTTGCAAGTTCAGGTACTTCGGCATAGGCGTCGGCGAGAGTTATTCCGGGCCGTTCAGGAACCATTTTCGCCAGCCGGTCTGCTTCTGAAAGAGGCAGTTTCTGAACCCTGGCCACATCTCTTATTGCCATCTTGGCACCCATTGTGCCAAAGGTGATAATATGCGCTACCCGGTCGTGACCGTATTTGTTTACCACATACCTGAGTACCTGCTCTCTTCCGTCCTCATCGAAATCTATGTCTATGTCGGGCAGCGAGATTCTGTCGGGGTTGAGGAAGCGCTCAAACAGCAGTCCGTATCTGATGGGATCAATGTCGGTTATCCGAAGGCAATAAGCTACTGCAGAACCGGCTGCAGAACCTCTTCCGGGTCCGACCGCAACACCCATTTCCCGGGCAGCCTTCAGAAAATCGTGTACAATGAGAAAATATGAAGGGAACCCCATCCTTATAATCGTGTCAAGTTCAAATTCCAGCCTTTCAGTCTGCTCCCCGGTCAGTTTTCCCCACCTTTCTCTGGCCCCTTCATAAGTAAGAAACCTGAGATACTCACTCTCGGAAGAAAATTCAGGGGGAATCTTAAATTCAGGCATAATAGGATCATGATCGAGTTCGTAAACCTCAATCTTTGACACTATATCTGCTACATTGTCAACTGCTTCAGGAATATCACTGAAAATCTCCCTCATTTCTTCCTCGCTCTTAAGATATTCCTGCCTTGAGTATCTCATCCTTTCAGGATCATCAAGATCCTTTGCTGTGTTTATGCATATGAGCCTGTCGTGCGCATCGGCATCATCCCTGTTGGTAAAATGCACATCGTTCGTTGCAATGATTTTTACTCCGTATTTGTCCGACAGCTTTCTGAAAGCCTCTATAACTTTCTGTTGTTTCGGAAATGTTTCAAGGTTTGCCTCCGGGTCATTTGTTTCATGGCGCTGAATCTCAAGAAAGAAATCTTCTCCGAAAATGTCGAGATAACTTTTCAGCGCTTTTTCCGCTCCTTCAAAATTTCCTTTTAATATTTCATCTGGTATCTCTCCGGCAATGCAGGCTGAGGTTGCAATAAGGCCTTCACTGTATTTTTCGAGAGCTTTTTTGTCGATCCTTGGAGTATAATAGAATCCTTCTGTCCAGGCAAGTGAAACAAGTTTTATAAGATTCCTGTAACCGATAAGATTTTTTGCAAGCAAAATCAGATGATCCCCCGACCTGTCTTCAGTTCCGGTTTTATCATTCATGCTTCCCTTTGCAATATAAATCTCACATCCCAGAACAGGCTTTATTCCTTTTCCCAGGGCATAATTGTGAAATTCCTTGATTCCAAACATGTTACCATGGTCGGTTATTGCCAGGGCTTCCATCCCAAGTGAAATGGCACGGTCGACAAGTGCCGGTATGGAAGAGGCACCGTCGAGAATAGAATACTGTGTATGTACGTGTAAATGTGAAAATAAAGCCATTTAAAAGAAAATGTTACATAATTCAGCCGGCTTTACAAAAATAGGGAAAAAATCAGGTAACTTTGTTTGAACCTTTACATATTTATTTTTACTTTACATTCATGCATCATAAAATATTTAAGATCATATTATAGTTTATTCTTTCGGCAAATGAATCACATTGGAGCTGATTTTATGAAAAAATTAATTGCAGTAATTATTATTTTGTCCGGTGCTGTTTTAATGCTCGATGCTCAGCAGAAAACGGTTACGGGAAAAGTATTTTGCTCCGGCACCCGTCAACCTCTTGCAGGAGCAGAAGTGGAAATAAAAGGTACCGGAAATACGGTAAAGACCGATGAAGGCGGTTTCTATTCCCTGAATGTTCAGGAAGGAGAGGTCCTTATTTTCAGATGTTCAGGCAGGAGAAGCCGTGAAATAACAGTAGGTACATCTGATGTAGTAAATGCTGAACTCGACATAGATTATGCAGGTCTTGAAAATGATATTGAGACCGGCTATGGTTTACGCAGGAAATCGAAAATAACAGGAACTATAACGAAAATTGAAGGTTCAGCCCTCAGAAATATTCCTGTCACCACTGTGGATATTGCTCTTCAGGGCAGGGCGCCCGGGTTGTTCATCGGACAGGTAAACGGCAAAGTGGCTGCAATGTCGAGAATCATGATAAGAGGTACTTCGTCGGTATATGCAACCAGTCAGCCTCTTTTTATAATTGACGGCATTCCAATATCAGCCGAGAGTGTAAATTTTTCGGGTGCTCCTGTCAATCCCTTCACAACAGTCATTACCAGTGACATTGAATCGGTGGAAATTCTCAGGGATGCATCTTCAGCGGCCATTTATGGCGCAAGGGGAGCAAACGGCGTAATAATTATCAATACCAGAAAAGGTTACAGCGGAGATACAAGGATTGATTTTACGGTACGTTCAGGGTTCAGTGAGCCTTCAAGGCTGAGGGAGTTCATGAATGCGGATGAATATGTGACTTATTTAAGAGAAGCGGCAAAGAATGGTGACCTGATGTTCGACAGATATTTCGGTTATGAACCCGGTACCATAACATTTTGCCGGGATGAGATTGAAAACAGACTGAAGACTTATTCGGGATGGGCAGCTGTAATCAACAATTCAGGAAGGTTTTTAAGGTCGGAAGTGAGCACTGACTGGCAGGATCTTGCTTTTAAAAAGGGCAGGATCTGGTCGGCTGACCTTTCGGCCAGGGGCGGAAACGAAAAGCTCCGGTACAGCGCAGGCAGTTCATACCTGAGAAATGACGGTATTCTGGTTTCGAACGGGATTGAGAAAATGTCAGCCCGAATGAGAATTGACAACAAAGTCAGCAGGCTTATTGATCTGGGTTTTTCACTCAGTATTAACCGTGCCGGGATTAACCAGGTTTCGCCCGATAACGATTATTCTTCACCATTGCAACTGGTGGCCCAGGCACCGATAACACCACCACGTGACGAAAATGATGAGCTGAGCAGTTTTCCGGTTACATCATACTATAACGCTCTACTTGATGTAGAATATACATCCAGAAAAATTACCGAATACCGTTCACTCGCAAATGGATATATTAACCTCAATATCATGGAAGGGCTCTCATGGAAAAATGAGGTTGGATTTGATCTTTACAGTAATAAGGAAAATGCAAGATATGGCGAAAAAACTATGGAGGGGCTCGGAAGGAGCGGGTATGGGTTTGCAAATCAGGGACAAAACCAGAATATTACAGGGAGGTCTATTCTTTTGTACAACAGCAGAATTAATGACATTGTTTTAAACAGCCTGCTCGGAGCCGAATTTCAGCATACTTCAGTTGAAACGATGTATACCGAAGGGGAGCGGTTTGCTTCTGATGCCCTTAAAACAATAGCAAGTGCAGGCTGGATTTCGGGAGGATCATCCACCCTGGCAAATTACGGTTTCCTGGCAGGCTTTTTCAGGGTAAATGCAGATAAGGACGGCAAGTATCTTCTGTCGCTCTCAGGCAGGGTTGAAGGCTCATCCCGTTTCGGAAAAAACAACAAATGCGGTTTCTTCCCGGGAATATCGGCAGGCTGGATAATAACAGAAGAAAAATTTATGTCGGCAGTATCGTTTCTGAGTTTTCTCAAAGTTAAAGCAGGATACGGAATTGCCGGAAATTCAGGCTTTGGGAATTACTGGCATCTGGGTTTGTATAATTCAGATAATTATGACGATGTGCAGGGTCTGGTTCCTGGACAGGTCGCCAATCCCGACCTGAAGTGGGAATCATTGAAGGAAATAAATGGCGGAATTGAATTCGGATTCATTAAGGACCGTATTTCGGGTGAAATTGTCATCTACCGGCGTAAGGCAACTGATATTCTTCTTGAGGAAGAAATCCCTTCAATGACGGGTTATCAGTCCATGATTAAAAACTCGGGTGCAATACAGAACAAAGGTTTTGAATTTGGTTTAAACACCATTAATAAAACAGGATCGTTTGAATGGAAAACAGGGCTGATTTTTTCATTTAACAGGAATGAGGTTCTCAGTCTGGGCAGGAATAATCTCCTTGATTTCGGTGGTGAAAATTACATGAATGTTGCCATGACCGGCTATCCCATCGGGTCTTTTTATGGTGCCGAGTATGCCGGTGTTGACTACAATACCGGAGATGCTCTGTGGTATATTAATGAAAAGGATGTAAACGGGGAAATTATTAATCCCGGAAAAACCACCAGCAACTTCAAGAGTGCCAATTATGTTATTCTCGGCAATCCCAATCCTGAATATACGGGGGCAATCACAAATACTTTAAGCTATAGGGGTTTTGAACTTGTATTCACTTTCCAGGGTGTAGCCGGTAACAAAATCCATCTTGCCGGCGACCGGTGGATGGCTTCGAACGGTTTCTGGGTTGACAACCAGCTTAAGTCACAACTCCGGAGCTGGAAGACAAAGGGAGATATAACGGATGTTCCCCAGGCAAGGCTTCTTTGGGAAAATGGCAATCAGAGCCGCAGCAGCAGGTATCTGTCGGATGGTTCATACCTGAAACTGCGGGACGTTGCTTTAAGTTATACAGTACCATCCGGAATAATCAGCAAGTTAAATATCAGAAACCTGCAGTTGTTTGTTCAGGGAAGGAATCTTTTGACCATTACCCGCTATGAGGGATGGGACCCGGAAGTTTCGGCGGATTTTATGGTGAACAATATTTTTTCGGGAATTGACTTTTATTCGGCTCCCCAGCCGCGAACAGTGATTTTTGGAATAACACTTGGATTCTGAATGCTAAAGGAGGAATTTATGAAAAAAAGTATTATTCTGACTACAGTTGTTCTGCCTGTTATGGCAATGTTAATGACGGCATGTGACTGGCTGCTTGAACCTGAGCCTTCACAGAGTGTTAGCGAGGAACTTGCTCTGACTACGGATGCGAATGTTAAAAGTGTGCTTAACGGAGCATATTCCCTTTTCAATGAACCAGGGATATACGGGGGTAATATCCTGAGAAATGCAGAATTGCTTGCAGGGAACGGGGAAATTAAATGGGTTAATGAAGAAACGTATTATGAACCATACGAATTTTTTACAAAAACCATTTCGGCAGAAAATCAGGAGGTTTATATACAATGGCGCGACAGTTACAGGGTTATCAATGCTGTAAACAATGTCCTGAGTGCCCTCGATGTGGTAAAACCGGCTGACCGGACATGGGTTGAGGGCGAGGCTCTTTTTCTCAGGGCATTAGTCTATTTCGACCTTGTAAGGTTTTTTGCCCTGCCTTATGAAGCTGGTACTATAAATAATCAGTACGGTGTCCCGCTTATCCTGAAACCCGTACGTTTGATAAACGACGAAATATATAAAGGACGAAACACGGTTGAGGAGGTTTATTCCCAAATAATCACAGATCTTGGAGATGCAGCTGAATTACTGCCGGATGAAAACGGGATTTTCGCAACACGCGGAGCAGCAATGGCCCTCCTTGCAAGGGTTTTTCTCCAGAAAGGTGATTACCAGAATGCAAGGTATGCTGCCAATGAAGTTATATCATCCGGAAAATACAGTTTGCTACCTGCTTATGCAGACATTTTCAACCGGAATGAGCCGACAAAAGAGGATATTTTTGTGGCAAAAATTGCCTATCCCCGGGAATATAATGCAATGACGGTTTCTTTTTCTTCATCTGCCTACGGAGGATATGGCTTTATTGAAATACTCGACGGTCATATCAATATTTATCCTTCTGGAGATAAAAGAGCGGAGATGTTTTATATGGATAATGGCGCCTTGAGATGCGGAAAGTGGAATAACATTTATGGTTGTGTAAATCTTATACGTCTTTCCGAGATGTTTTTGATAAGGGCGGAATGCAACCTCAGGCTCGGTCCTCCTTATGTGGGAGCGAGTCCGGTTGATGATTATAATGAGGTGCATGTAAGGGCGGGATTGCCTGCTGCCGGTTCAGTGATACTGGATGATATAATTCTTGAGCGCAGATGTGAACTTGCTTTTGAAGGACACAGAATACATGATATAAAGCGGCTGAAACAGAGTATTGGAGTATGGGGTTATAAAAATCCTAAACTGGTTTTTCCGGTTCCGGCAAGAGAGATTCGTAACAATCCTGCACTACAGTCGCAGCAAAATGCAGGTTATTAATGGTTTACCGTTAAATTGGTGAAAGAAATCAAGCAGAGACCTTCTTTTTAGGATTTTTTTGAATTTAATTTATAATAAATATTTATCTTTGCACCCACAATTTTAAAAAGTAGGTTAATTAACTAAGCGTATTTGAATGGCAGTTAGAATCAGATTAGCTAGGAAGGGCCGCAAGAAGCTGGCCTTTTACCACATTGTGGTAGCAGATAGCAGGTCGCCACGGGATGGCAGATTTATTGAAAAACTCGGAATTTATGATCCGCGTACTGATCCGGCCACTGTTGAGCTTGATTTCGACAGGGCACTGGATTGGCTGCAGAAAGGCGCTCAACCTACGGAGACTTGCAGGGCTATTTTATCTCATAAAGGTGTTCTTCTTAAAAAACATCTTCTTGAGGGAGTGAAGAAAGGTGCATTTGATGAAGCTGAGGCTGAAAGGCGTTTCAATGAATGGCTTAAACAGAAAGAAGCAAAGATTCAGGATAAGGTTCAGAAACGGGAGAAAGCAGCCGATGAAGAATTGAAGAAACGCATCGAGGAAGAAAAGAAGATAAATGAAAAGAGGGCAGCAGAACTGGCAAAGAAAATTGCTGAAAAAAATGCAGAAATGGCAGCCAGTGCTGCAGACGCCGAAGCATCAGCGGAGGAAACAGCCGCATCTGATGCTGAAACTTCTTCTGAATAGCAGAAAAAATCCCGGAAATATCCGGGCACCCTTATATAATGCCCCGGATGGAGGAATATATCCTGCTTGGGAGAATCGTTAAATTACACGGTATAGGCGGAGCTGTTACCGTAAGCGCTGCCGGATCATTATCAAAAACCTTTAATCCACCGGATTTCGTTTTCATTGAAATAGAAGGAAAAAAGGTTCCTTTTCCCGTTGAATCGTGCGAATTGCAGAATAATAAAATGCTTGTTTTGAAATTTGAAGGATACAGCAGTATCGAGAAAGTTAAGGAATTTTCAGGTTGTAATGTTTATCTGAAAGCAGAAAAGCCGCAACGGGGGAAAAAAGTATTTGAGTGGGATGAACTTTTGAATTACAGAATTATCTCCGAGAATGCCGGAATATCGGGACAGGTTACTGAAGTCATAGACAATCCCGGCAATTTACTTCTGAAAGTAAGGGATGAGAGGAGCAATTCGGAATTGCTTGTGCCTTTTCATGAGGATCTCATTCTCTCAATAGACAGGAAACTGAAGATAATTTACATGGATTTGCCTCAGGGGCTTGCTGACATTAATAAATAATATATAAGTGAAATTTCCGTATTTTCTTTTCTGAGAATTTTATTTCTCCGATACTGTCTTGCCTTTTTTTATTGTGAAAATTTTTTCAACGGCTGCTGAACTTGTTGCATCGCATCCAAGCCCCCATATGGTATCGGTAGGATAAAGAATTACCCCTTCGCTTCGCAGAACCTTAAGTGAGTTATCAAGATCCTCTTTCATTGCTTTTATGTCTGCCGGATTGTTTTTTTAAAAGCCATAACCTGCGCAGCTTGGCATATTTAAGAAAACTACCGTGAGCGGTAATCATACAGAAAGTATATCCGAAATAGCCGTCAAGAAATCCTCTGCTCAGTATGAACGACCTGAAGAAGTTCCAGACAAGGTGAAAATGGGCTGTAAAGCAGCCTGCTTTCCGGCCGGCTTTGAAATACTCTTCGGCTGCTATGGTGGAGAACCGGTTAATTTTATCGACATGTTCCTCTATTGATTTATAATTCCAGTGAAGAAGATCACCTTTAACCCTTGACGATTTACAACCTTTGTTAAGGACGAAACTGTCGTGAGGATTCGGACCAACCCATTTTCCTTTGCCTGCATTGAACAAACGTAACTGTCTGTCGGGATAGAGCCTTGAGTGCTTCATCCATTTGCCGCAGTAATTGTTACGACGGTTAAAATAGTATCCGTCGAATCGGAAATCTTCCTTTACTTTTAAAATAGAGATCTTTAATTCTTCACTGAGAACTTCATCAGCATCGAGTGACAGAACAACGGGATAAGTTGCAAGTGAAGTTGCAAAATTCTTCTGTTCTGCATAACCTTCAAAATGATGCTGAATAAACTTTACATTGAAAGATCTGCAGATATCAGGTGTGGAATCAGTTGAATAAGAGTCGACTACTATAATTTCATCAGCAACTTCTTTCAACGATTCAAGGCATTTCCCGATATATTCTTCCTCGTTAAAAGCAATAACTACTGCGGATATTTTAACCATAAATCAGAAAAATCCTTGTTTCTAAATATCGTAGCTTTTGAAGCAACATCATATCTTCCGGGGGCGAATGTATAATAAAAATTTTAATTGTTATTTGTTTCCGGCTGTTAATACAGCCATAAAATTACTTTTTGATTTTTCTTATTGAAGATTCCAATTAATGAAGATTCAAATCATTTTTACTTTTTGCAGACTGCATCGGGTGTTACGTAACCGTTAGACGGACACTTCCCGGGTTAAAATAAAGACATTGAGGAAGGGGTTGATTATATGACAGTAAAAAAGGCTGAACAGTTAATTTTTTCTAAAATTCTTGCAAAACAAAAAAACTGATTAGTTTTGCAGCAATTATTTTTAAGAATTTTTCATCGTTAACTAATAAAAACTAAAATCAAAACTTATGGTTAGCAGTATTTTCTGGATTGTACCCGTTGCAGCACTTACTGCATTGCTTTTTGCATGGATTTTTTACAGAAGCATGATTGTCAGAGAAGAAGGAACTGACAGAATGAAGGAGATTGCCCAGTATGTTCGTGAAGGCGCAATGGCTTATCTGAAGCGCCAGTATTCAGTCGTTCTGAAGGTTTTCCTTATTCTGGTTGTACTTCTTTTTGTCCTGGCATATTTTGGTGTACAGAATCCTTTTGTGCCTGTTGCTTTTCTTACCGGAGGTTTTTTCTCGGGCCTATGCGGTTATTTAGGGATGCGTACAGCAACTTATGCATCGTCGAGAACTGCCTGGGCAGCGTCAACTTCCTTGAATAAAGGTCTTCAGGTGGCACTGCGAAGTGGTGCTGTGATGGGTTTGGTTGTAGTAGGCTTCGGCCTTCTTGATATAGCTTTATGGTTCGTGGTTCTCAATTATGCGGTATTCACACCCGAAAATATGGAACACGGGTTAAGGTTTCTGGGTCTGAATTTTGTTTCACCCGGTACAACTGAGCATCAGAAGCTGATTGAGATTACCGCTACCATGCTTACATTCGGGATGGGTGCTTCAACTCAGGCACTCTTTGCACGTGTCGGAGGAGGTATCTTCACTAAAGCTGCCGATGTTGGTGCCGACCTTGTCGGTAAGGTGGAAGCCGGAATACCCGAAGATGACCCTCGTAACCCCGCAACAATAGCCGATAATGTGGGTGATAATGTCGGCGATGTTGCAGGCATGGGAGCCGACCTTTATGAGTCATATGCAGGGTCTATTCTTGCAACTGCAGCACTTGGTGCAGCACTTCCTGCATTGAATACTGAGAACCAGATTAAGGCAATAATTGCACCCATGATAGTATCAGCTGTAGGTGTTGTGCTTTCAATACTGGGTGTTTATATGGTGCGTGCTAAAGAGAGTGCTACCCAGAGGAACCTGCTGCGTGCACTGCTACTGGGAACAGGCGGAAGCTCGGCACTGATACTTGTTGTGCTGGCTGTAATGGCATTTACAGGATGGATAACCTGGGGAGTTTTTGGTTCTGTTGTTTCAGGTCTTATCGCCGGAGTGATTATAGGGCAGGCAACTGAGTATTTTACATCGGATGAATACTCTCCAACCCGCGGCATTGCAAAACAGTCGCAACAGGGTCCTGCTACGGTTATCATTGAAGGTATGGCCGTTGGTATGATGTCGACATGGGTTCCGGTTGTTACTATAGTTGCAGGTATTGTTGCCGCTTTCGGATTTGCAGGAGGATTCCATGATTTTGCACAGGGCGTATACGGAATAGGCTTTGCGGCCGTTGGAATGCTGTCAACTCTCGGGATTACGCTGGCTACCGATGCTTTTGGTCCGATAGCCGATAATGCCGGCGGAAATGCAGAGATGTCTCATCTTCCCAAAGAGGTCAGGGAGAGAACTGACGCTCTCGATGCGCTCGGAAATACAACAGCTGCTACCGGCAAAGGATTCGCAATAGGTTCTGCAGCACTTACGGCTATGGCACTTCTTGCTGCATATATTGAAGAGGTAAAGATGTGGCTGGGTAAACTTGCCGACAGAGCACCTGAGGGATTCAAGCAGGTAGGAGACATTCTCTTCTATAAGAGCCATGCTCCCACTGTGCTGCAGGAAGGTCAGAGAGCAGTGGACGTTACTCATGCACATATCAGCGATTTCGTGGCAGCATACAACATCTCACTTTTTAATCCCATACTCCTTGGCGGACTCTTTATTGGGGCAATGATGGCTTTCGTATTCTGCTCAATGTCGATGAAGGCAGTCGGACGTGCTGCAGGGAGAATGGTTGATGAGGTGCGGCGCCAGTTCCGTGAAATACCCGGTATAATGGAAGGTACAGGTAGACCGGATTATGCAAAATGCGTTGAAATATCAACAAGAGGAGCACAGAGAGAGATGCTGTTACCATCGCTTCTGGCAATTATTGTACCGGTGGTAATAGGTGTGGTATTCGGTGTTCCGGGCGTGGTTGGACTGCTTGCCGGCGGTCTGACTGCCGGTTTCACACTTGCATGTATGCTTAACAACGCCGGCGGAGCATGGGATAACGCCAAGAAATACATAGAAAAAGGCAATTACGGAGGAAAGAAAAGCGACCCCCACAAAGCCGCAGTTGTCGGTGATACAGTGGGTGACCCGTTTAAAGATACCTCAGGCCCGTCACTAAACATCCTTATCAAACTTATGTCAATGGTTTCCGTTGTAATGACTGGTCTGACAGTGGCATTTAAACTTCTGTAAAAGATATATTGCAAGAGTGCCGGAAAAGATTTGTTCTTTTCCGGCACTCTTTTTTATCTTTGAACTGTTATTACCGTAAATAATGGATATACCTTCATTAGAAAATATTATTGAAGCTCACCGCCGGATAAAGCCGTTCGTACACAGGACACCCGTAATGACATCATCCCTGATAAACACTATTTCAGGTGCGGAAATATATTTCAAATGCGAAAATTTTCAGAAAGTGGGAGCTTTCAAGTTCAGGGGTGCGACAAACGCAGTTCTTCAGCTTAAAGATAAGAATGTTAAAGAAGTCATAACACATTCATCCGGAAATCATGCGGCTGCACTTGCCCTTGCGGCAAAGATGGCCGGGATGAAAGCCCATATAGTAATGCCCCGTACGGCACCTCCCGTAAAAGTAAATGCTGTAAAAGATTATGGTGCTGAAATAACTTTCTGCGAACCGACACAGAGTGCAAGGGAACAAACTACCCGGACCCTCATGGAGAAAACAGGTGCTGTTCTTGTCCATCCATACGATAATTTTAATGTTATATGCGGTCAGGGTACTGCTGCTATTGAACTGCTCGAGGAAAAAGGAGATCTCGATATAATAATGGCACCTGTTGGCGGAGGCGGACTGCTGAGCGGAACCTCAATTGCAGTAAAAGGAGTGAACAGTAACATTAAAGTTTACGGGGCTGAACCCCGTAACGCCGACGATGCATACCGCTCATTTACCACAGGCGTATTGCATCCTTCCGTCTCCCCAAAAACCATTGCCGACGGACTCCTGACTTCACTTAGCGAACTGACTTTTACAATAATCCGGAAAAATACCGACAACATTTTTACAGTAACCGAAGAATCAATTATTGAAGCCATGAGGCTGATATGGGAAAGGATGAAGATAATTGTTGAACCTTCCTCAGCCGTAACTCTTGCAGTGATAATGGAAAATCCTGATATTTTCAGGGGTAAAAAGACAGGTATTATTCTTTCGGGCGGAAATGTTGAACTAACCCGGCTTCCGTTCACTCAGCTTTCCTGAACCACGAGAGTATCGGATAGTGGTCGGAATATTTAACCCTGAGTATCTCAAAATTTGTATTCACCAGCGAATTGTCGTACAATATGTAATCTATTCTGTTTGGAGGATAATTGCCCCTGTAGGTAAATCCTGCCCCGTAGCCCGATGTCACAAACGAATCATTGAGCCCCTTACGTATCTTTCTGTATGAATACGATACAGGTGTGTCGTTGAAATCACCGGCAACAATTACAGGGTATGGAGATCGGTGGATATAATCTTTAACTATCTGTGCCTGAAGTGCCCTTTGAACAAATCCTTTTTTAAGGCTCGCCGATAATGACAAAATCTCATTCATGGCTTCCCGATTTTCAGCTTCCAGAAGCTCCTCAAGAAATGATTTTTCTGTTTTTTTCAGCCTGAACGACTGGAGATGATTGTTGAATATCCTGAAGGTGTCACCCTCTATTATCACATCAGTATAAATTGAGAGACTTGCCGAACCGGGATGTATAATTTCTCCCTTTCCGGCTATGGGGTATTTTGTATAGGTTGCGATGCCGTAAAATTTGTTTTTTCCTTTGCCAAGGAGTTTCATGTGGGAATGATATCCGCCTCCAAGAGCTTTCTTTATTTCATTGTCTTTTCTGCCTGCGTCATCATTAATGAAAAGTTCCTGAATGCAGAGTATGTCGGGTTGCTTCGATTTAATCAGCGCCAGTATCTTTTTTTCAGTCTCCCTCTCTTCAGGATCCTGATAATAATTCATCAGTCGCAGGTTGTAGCTCATTATCAGGATGTTTCCATGTTCTGCTTTATCCGGCTTGAAAAGCCTGATATAATTTGAAAAGTGTGTGTACCCTGCCAATATTACCGCTAAAGAGATCAGGGCTTCCCACTTGAGCAGAACAGCCCATATTACCATGAAAACTATGTTTATAAGTAGCAGGTACGGATATGCAAGTCCAAAAAAAGCAGGAAGGCAGAAATCACCGGGATTAATATGAACAGCCAGATAGGAGAGAATCAGTGAAAAAGCAAAAATGATATTCAGACTCAGAAAAATATTATGAATCAGTTTCCTCACTCCGGGAAATTTGGAAAGAGTTTTATTCTTTTTCAAATTTAATTTTTTTTCTGACTTTCTCTGAAAAGAAAATCTTTTTCCTCCCGTGTCAGGCTGTCGTAACCTCCTTTGGAAATTTTATCAAGTATCTCATTTATCCTGGCCTGCCGTTCTGCTTTCATACGGTTATATTCATAATCGTCTGTAATATTCTTCTTATAGGTATTCCTGTATGTAACTTTAAGTTTCTTGCGAGGTTTTAATAAAGTTACGAAATAATCTATAATACTGTTGAGCCATTTACCGAGGTCTTTGCCTTTTCTGTAATATACGGTATAGATATATCCGAAGAGAGCACCACCTATATGGGCAAGTTTTCCGCCCGAGTTTGCCTGAAAATCAACTATTGAAGTGAGGATGAAAATAATCAGGGCAATATATTTGATTTTAATTCTTCCCAGGAATAACAGAAAGACTGTATAATCCGGTACCAATGCGGATATTGCAACCACAACCGCCATAACTGCCGCACTAGCTCCGAGCAGGGGTATTGAACTTCCTGCAAATTCGGAAAAAGCCGGAAAGATATTATATGATACAACATACATCAAAGCCCCGGTAATTCCTCCGAGCAGGTATACTGCCACAAGTTTTTTCTGGTCGAGGTATTCAAGGAAAATTTTGCCGAACCAGTAGAGCCACAGCATATTTACCGCAATGTGGAGCAGATCTTTGTGAGTGAACATGTAAGTAATTACGGTCCAGGGTCTAAGTAAGAATGCCCTGAATGATGAGGGAACGGAGAAGAGCCGGATTGTATAGTCAGATAATACAGGATTGGCAAGAAGGAATCCTATTATCCCGATAACTGAGATGATGAGGAAAACGGCAAAATTAAGTATTATGATTCTTGTCAGGCTTGTGCCATGCCTGAAGGTTGATCTGATATCAGCCCAGAGACTCATCAGTATAGCGTTTTAGTCGTCTTTCGCCACACTACAATAAGTATATATCCAAAAATCATGCCTCCCAGATGTGCAGCATGTGCGACTGAACTCCCCGGCTGGGTAATTGCCATGTAGAACTCGAGTCCGCCGTACAGCATGACAAAATATTTTGCTTTCATGGGAATCGGAGGGAATAGCAGCATGAGTTGTGTGTTCGGAAACAGTACTCCGAAAGCAAGAAGGACTCCGAATACGGCTCCGGAGGCACCAACAGTAGGAGTATAAAGTATTGTCTGAAGTTGTTTCATTGCAGGGTCGAGATAGGCTTTCATCTGGAGTGAATAAGCATAGCCGTTATCAATAACTTCCTGAAGCTGGTCCGGGGTAATAAATGCAAGAGTTCTGTAATATTGGATTGCCATAACGGTCATGTGAGTTGCCAGTGCACCGAGTCCGCAAACGAAATAATAAATCAGGAAACGCTTTGGTCCCCATACCTGTTCAAGAACCTGTCCGAACATGTAAAGGGCAAACATATTGAAAAAGAGATGCCAGAAACCTCCATGCATAAACATATGGGTCAGTATCTGGATTGGCCTGAATTGGTCTGATTTCGGAAAATATACTCCGAGAATTCTGTTAAGGTCAATATCAAATGCACTTGCGGCGGCGTAATAGACAAGGAGCATCAGAATATTTATGTAAATGATGTTCTTGACAACCGGCGGCATCCCGAAAAAGCCTCTGTAGTAACCGTTCATGAATTTATTGTAACGTTATATTTTGATTGAAAACAATTGTCGGGCAAAAATAATCAATCATTTCATTAATGACAGATAAAAGGGGGTATTATTTGAATCTTTTATCAAGTTCTTCGGTGGTGATAATATTGATCACCGGTTTCCCTGATGGTGAATAATTCGGTAGTTTACAGGCAAAAAGAATATCAATAAGCTGTTCCATTTCTTCTTTTGTGAGTGTTTTACCGTAAGGTATTGCAGCCGTTTGTGCCATGGCTATGGCTACTTTATCTCTCAGATCAGCCGAAGGCTCTGACTGCAGGCTTTTGAAGGAGTCGAGAAGAGATTTCAGGAGTTCCGGTCCGTTATCGCATATATCGAGGGCGGGGTGACATTTGAGTTCCACAGTAAAATTTTCCAGATAATCAAAGTCGAAACCAAGGACACGCAGTTCGTCTTCTATTTCCTTAAGAGTATAAAAGGCCGATGCATCAAGTTCAATTTTTTCAGGGAATATTGTTTTCTGACCCGGTACTGCGCGGTTGTCGAGACATTCGATAAACTGTTCATAAAGGATTCTTTCATGTGCTCTGTGCTGGTCTATTAACATAAGCCCTGACTTAACCGGGCATACAATGTATCTTCCCTTTATCTGCAATACCCTTCTCTCTTCTTTCCTGAATGTTGTTTCATCAGGTTGTTGTTGAAGGGTTGGTTCTTTCCTGTCCGGATAAAGTTTTTCCCAGTAGGCGAGCCGTTCTTTTTCGAACTTTTCCACCAGTTCAAATCTGGAGGGTTTTCTTTCTTCACCGAATGGATTGTATGTTTTATCAACTTTAATTTCAGGAGGAGAGGGGAGGGGAGAATTGCTGCTTCTTACAGGGATTTCGAAGTATGATTCGCTTTCAAAGTCGAGTGCAGGTACGATATTGAACCGTCCGAGTGTTTCCCTTACTGCTGCCAGCAATATTTGCCAGATGGCTCTTTCGTCCTCAAATTTGACCTCTGTTTTGGTTGGATGGATATTCACATCAATTCTTGAAGGGTCGGTTGAAATAAAAATAAAATATGACGGAACAACGTCGGGAGGAAGTATTTTCTGATACCCTTCAATTATTGCTTTATGAAAATAAGGATGTTTGATGAACCTGTTATTTACGAAGAAAAATTGTTCTCCTGATGTTTTTCTGGCCAATTCCGGTTTCCCGATAAAGCCGGTAATGTCAACCAGCGATGTTCTCGTTTCAACATTTAACAGTTCCTGATGGATGTTTTTGCCGAAGATGGCTGCAATACGTTGTCGGATATTTGCTGAAGGCAGGTTGTAAATTTCCAGATCGTTGTGTGATAGTGAGAACTTTATTTCGGGGTGGGCAATGGCAATTTTCTGAAACTCGCTGATTATGTGCCTCAGTTCAGTATTGTCCGATTTGAGGAATTTTCTTCGTGCAGGCACGTTAAAGAAAAGGCTTTTAACAGCGAAGTTGGCGCCTGCAGGGCAACTGCACGTTTCCTGCTTTTCAACCTTCGACCCGCTTATTAAAACCAGTGTTCCAGTCTCGTCCTCTGCTCTCCGGGTACGGAGTTCTACCATTGAAACTGCCGCAATGGATGCCAGGGCCTCGCCCCTGAAGCCTTTGGTGGTTATGGCATAAAGATCTTCGGCACAGGAAATTTTTGATGTAGAGTGCCTTTCAAAAGCCAGTCTTGCATCTGTTTCTGACATGCCCGTACCGTCGTCTATAACCTGAATCAGTGTACGGCCCGCGTCCTTAATAATCACTTTTATGCTTCTTGCACCAGCATCAACCGAGTTTTCCATCAATTCCTTTACGACCGACGCCGGCCGCTGAATAACTTCTCCCGCAGCGATCTGATTGGCAACAGAATCAGGAAGCAATCGAATAACGTCGGGCATGATGAATGTTATTGCGCAAATATATTAAATTATCCCGGCTGTGAATAATAGTTTATTTTATAAGTTTCCTTAAAAAATTGAACTATGCACAGTATTTCTACTGTGCTACAGACATTTCGCCCCTACGGGGCTCGGTATGTAGATTTGATACTTCATGCTACAAACATTTCGCCTCTACGAGGCTAGGTATTATTCTATTTATGAATTTACAGATATTGCAGGGCCAAATATATGGGGAACTACTCCTTCAGTTTATTAAGTCCCGTAGGGACGATATGTTTGTAGCAAGGAATAAAAGTGATTGTTAAAGAGCTCCGCAGGAGCGCAATGTTATTTTTGCAGACAATTCCTCTTTTTTTGTTTATTTTAAATATCAAATATTTGATTTGCAGATATTTTATCATACAGTAACATCAATATCATTAATTATTTCATTTAACCTGCCAGAAATAGTCCCGTAGGGACGATATGTTTGTAGTAAGGAATAACAGGGATTGTTAAAGAGCTCCGCAGGAGCGGAATGTTAGTCATTCCATTGAAAAAGATATTCAGGTACAAACTCAACATCAAACTTTTCAAGAATTTTAAAATATTCCTCTTTAAAAGAAACCATTTTATGATGCGTATCCTGTTTATTGATATACTGTATAACTTTATCAATCTGAGAATGACTGTATGAGAATGCTCCATACCCTTCCTGCCATTGAAATTTGCCGGTCAACCATTTTTTTTCGTTAATAAACCTTGAGGTGTTTGCCTTTATGTCTCTGAGTAAATCGGGTAATGATTGGGATGGTTGATATCCGATGAATATATGGACATGATCTGGCATAAATTTAACAGCTAATAATTTGTGTTTATTATTCTGAATTATGCCTGTGGTGAATTTTTGCAATTCCTCAAAATGTTTTGAAGGATTTATGTTTTCACGGCCCATAGGTGAAAACACGAGGTGAAGGTAGATTTTAGTATAAGTATTTGCCATAGCACGAAGAATAAAATGGGTTAAACAATAATATTGTTGAGACATATTTTTCAAATTTAATAAATTAATGAAAATTAATTGAGATTTTAATAAAAACATTTCGCCCCTACGGGGCTCGGTATTCAGATTTGATGCTCCATGCTACAAGCATATCGCCTCTACGAGGCTCGTTATCTTTATTCTATTTATGAATCTACAAATATTGAACGACCAGAAAGATTTATCAGATAATGCAGATGGAACTAATTGTTTCGTTGAGTTAGTCCTGCAGGGAGAGAATGTTTATGCCAAAAGAATTAGTCCCGTAGGGACGATATGTTTGTAGTAAGGAATAACAGGGATTGTTAAAGAGCTCCGCAGGAGCGGAATGTTAACGTTCTACATTTATCTTAAAAAATTGCAATGATGCGAAGAAATATTTACTTTATTGGAACTCTTTAAAATCTTCATTTACTGCCAATAAGACATTTTCCTGCCTGTGAGGGCCACCTGATTATTTAATATTTTAACCCCCCAACTTTGATATATAAACCTGAAATATTTTTATTTTGCTGATTATTATCGTGAAATAAATTAAAGATGAAAAAAACCTTATTTGAATTCATTTTATTGTTTTTTGTATCCTGTACGGCCTGCTCGCAACAGAAAACTGTAATTACTTCACCCGACGGCAATATGAGGGTAACAATTGCCTGTCCTGCAGAAAAAGATGATGCTGAGCTGATAAAATTTTCCGTGAGCGCCTTCGGTAAAACAGTTCTTCTGCCGTCATCATTTCATTTAGATTGCCCGGGTCTCGATTTTACAAGCCTTAAAAAAACAGCTACTGAACGAAAAAAAGTAAACAACCGCTGGATAAATGAATTCGGAGAACGCAGGGAAATACCTGATAATTATAACGAAGTTAGTCTAACCTTCAGAGGGAATTCTTTTAAGTTCAGTATTTTATGTCGTGTTTACAATGAAGGTGTTGCATTCGCATATATGTTTCCTGAACGGGAAGGACATGATTCCGTTACAATCAATGATGAAAAGTTTCTTTTCAGATTCCCCGGCGATTATACGGCATGGTCGGCACCGAGGGCACAGGCACAATACAGGAAGGCAACAATAAGAACTATAGATAAAGGATGTGAAAGACCCCTTGTTATTGAATATGACAGCACCCTCACCATTGCCCTTACCGAAGCAAAACTAGTGGATTATGCAAGAATGAAATTTGATCCGGATTCTTCAGGGGGCATCTCGATAAGAAGCAGACTTGACGGCGTTGTGAAGAAGAAAATATCATTTCAATCGCCGTGGAGAGTTGTGATGATCGGTAAAAATGCAGGGGATCTTCTCGAAAAAAATTATCTCATACTTAATCTTAATGACCCCTGTGCACTCGATGATGTTTCGTGGATCAGGCCCGGAAAGGTTGTTCGCGAGGTAACTCTTACAACCGATGGAGCCCTGGCTCTTGTGGATTTTATTTCAAGACATAATATGCAGTACATCGAATTTGATGCCGGCTGGTACGGTTATGAATATGATGATTCCTCTGATGCAACAAGTGTAAATGTTGATCCGCGAAGGTCGAAGGGGCCTCTTGATCTGCAAAAGATTATTTCCTATGCACATTCAAAGGATATTGGCGTCCTGTTGTATGTCAACCGCCGGGCGCTTGAACGCCAGCTGGATGAAATCCTTCCGCTTTACAGGGAGTGGGGTGTATCGGGACTGAAATTCGGATTTGTGCAGGTCGGAACCCAGCCTGTGACGGCATGGCTTCATGAGGCTATCAGGAAAGCGGCCGAGTATAAGTTGATTGTTGATGTTCATGACGAATACAGACCAACAGGTTTTTCAAGGACTTATCCCAATTTTCTTACACAGGAAGGCATAAGGGGTGATGAGGAGAGTCCGCCCAACAGCCACACGCTTATTACAATGTTTACCAGAATGCTCGCCGGGGCAGGCGATAATACAATTTGCTATTACGACAGGCGGGTGGATGAAAAGATGGGCTCCCACGCATCACAGCTGGCTAAGGCTGTCTGCATTTTCAGTCCGCTGCAGTTTATATACTGGTACGACAAATGTGTTCCTGAAGGCAAAGAAGAGGAATTCGCCGGTAAACCAAATTATCTGGGTGAGGAGCCTGAACTGGAGTTTTTTGACAACGTTCCGACCACATGGGATGAGACAAAAGTATTGCATGCCGTAATCGGTGAATATGGTGTTATAGCCCGCCGTAAGGGAGATGAATGGTTTATCGGAGGCATCAACGGCGAAAAGCCGCATGAACTGATAATCAATTTTTCCTTCTTTAAGCCTGGGGTAAAATACCGTACGAGAATCTATTCTGATGACCCGGAAGTAAAAACCCGTACGCATGTCAGGATTGACACTGCAGTATTTGATTCGGTATCACGGTATACGATACACCTGGAAAGTAACAGAGGTTTTGCAATGCATCTGAAACCATAAAATATATTTGGTTACTGCATCAATTCTTCCTTATCTTTGAAAAAACATTTTGTTATGATACGGATATTATTTATTGCACTCCTGGTTTTTTTCTCTTTTTCAGCTTTTTGCCAGAAAAGGGAGGCCGACATAATAAAGGTCATCACTTTCAACATACGTTACGATAATCCACGCGACAGTATCAATGCCTGGCCAAACCGGAAAGAGATTATTATCAGTTTCCTGAAGGAAGAAAAACCTGATCTCTTTGGATTACAGGAAGCTCTGTGGCACCAGTATGCTGCTATCGATTCGGCACTTACCGGGTATATTTCGGTGGGTGTGGGTCGCGACGACGGTCAGAAGAAGGGTGAGATGAACCCGTTGTTTGTCAATGCCGGCCGGTTCGAAGTTGTGAGGGGTAGTACTTTCTGGCTCTCAGAGACTCCTGATGTACCAGGCAGCAAAGGATGGGGAGCCTCATTGCCAAGGATAGTCACATGGGTAGAGTTGAAAGAAAAAGGGAACGGACAGAAGTTATTTTATTTTAATACTCATTTTGCCCATGATTCCGATTCGGCAAGGGTGATGAGTGCCGGGATTCTGCTTAAAGAGGTAGGTAAAATAGCCGGCGACAGCAGGTTCGTGATTACCGGCGACTTCAACATGTCACCCGACAGCCGCGCTTATGCAATACTCACCGAAGCAGGTAAGAATAATCCATTGATTCTCGATTCATATAAAATCAGCGAAACTCCTCCGGCAGGGCCTGTACCTACCTTCAACGGGTGGTCCGACACACCCCGCGGCAACCGCATTGATTATGTATTCGTTAAAAACGGCATGAAGGTTAAAAGTATTTCCACTGTTGTGCGGAAAAAAGGTCCTGTGTTCATTTCCGATCACTGGCCGGTGGTGGCGGAGGTGTATTGAGCGGAGGGCATGGGGCATGGGGCGGGGAGCGAAGGGCGAAGAGAATGTTCCAGGTTCAAGGTTCCAGGTTCCATGGACTTTAAGGTGTTGTTATTATTACGTTACAGGTTTTTATTTTGGTTGTATGTTGATTTTTTTATTTACTTTCTTTTACGCGCAAAAAGATCCGGGCGTCGGGAAAATTTAATTTTAGTTTGTAAAGTCATTCTATTACCACGGAGTGGTTCAATTCTAATAACCACGGGTGAGCCGAAGGCGAAACCCGTGGCAGGAAGCACCTCATGTATGTCAACCCCGGAGCGGGTTGAATTAATTGCCGCAGGCCGAATGACGCGAAGCGTTAAGACAGTCCGCAGGGCTAAGGGCAAAGGGGAACGGCGAAGAGAGGAGGCGAAGAGAATGTTCCAGGTTCCATGTAAAAAGAGTGTGGCCGGTCGCCGGTTGCCGATAGCCGCAAGCCGGTAAATCAAGAATTCCTGCCGGGAGAAATAAAATTCTATTTGTGATATTTAAAATTTTTAATAAACAGGGTAACAAAATGGGGGTAATTGCTATTAAACAAATAAATTAAGTAGTTATTGTGTAAAAAAGGTGAATATATAAACGAGTTAGCACCAATTTGTGGCAACATTCCAATATGGTTTCATTATAAATTTCTTAAATAAAAATCTTAAAAACTATCAATTATGAGCTCACAACCGACTCCTGTAACAATTGGTGGATTACCATTTCAATGTGTAAAACTTTCAGAAGCTGATTTCAGCGATATTGCAGCTATTTACGTAATTCTATGCGTTGACAAAAATGGCAATTGGACTGTAATTGATATCGGTCAAACTGGTGAACTTGGGAAAAGAATAGATACTCACGATCGAAGAAGCTGCTGGGAGACTAATTGCCCAAACCATAATATCTGGGTATGCATCTACAAAATGCCGACTGACAAATACAATAAACAAGATAGATTGGAGTTAGAAAAGAGATTGAGAAATCAGTATAATCCACCTTGTGGAGAGAGATAAAACTGCATTAAAAAGTAATTTTTTGCTTTTCAAGATATAATTTATTATATTATGCACTATATTTGTACCCCTTAATTCTACTCAGATGCTGGAAAAGGAATTTAAATATTACCTTGATAATCAGAAAGAACTGTTAAAAAAATACAGCGGAAGGGTTATTGTAATTGTTGGCGAAAAAGTAATAGGCGACTACTCAACTGAGGTTGAAGCGTATACAGAAACGATAAAAACCCATAAAGTTGGTACCTTTTTATTACAATTATGCGTTCCTGGCAAGGATTCATACACACAAACCTTCCACTCTAGAGCAATTTTTGCTTAATGCCAGCAGGATTACCAAAAACAAGTGCTTTTACAGCTGAATTTAATGGTCTTGCGAGGGAGATTAAAATCAATTGCAGTATTTCTTTACCATATACCCCTGAAGCAAATCCAAAGGAATCACCACCAAAATTAATAAATGCTTTAGCATTATGGGATACTGGAGCAACAGGTTCTGCAGTAACTCATGATCTGGCCACAAAGCTGGGATTAAAACCTATTACTAAAGTAAATGTTAACACGGCTAATGGTGTTGCCTTACAAAATGTGTACTTAGTAAACATCTATTTACCAAACAAGGTTGTAATTCCATATGTTAAAGTAACAGAAATCTCTGGATCAGTTGGAGGGTTTGATGTTCTAATTGGTATGGATATAATTTCACTAGGAGATTTTTCGATTACAAATAAAGACCATAAAACAACGTTTTCTTTCAGGGTTCCGTCCGTAAAGACAATTGATTATGTAAAGGAACATAATGAACAATTCCATACCCCGATTAAAGCAGAGAAAACACCTGGACGAAATGATCCCTGTTATTGTGGAAGTGACAAAAAGTATAAACACTGCCACGGGATAAATAAATAACTGGTGCTAACACGGACGGTGCTATGAAAAGCATATCCCCGGTGTACAATTAACTACGTGAATAATCCGGAGCAAACTGAGCCAGTTTATTAAGAGGTAACCCTAACTGACATTCCTGCAGAAAATTAAACTCTCCCTTGCAGCGGATTTGTAACGATAATCAGATAGAGCGATAGACTTTTTTTGTTATCTGTCTTTAATGCATCTTACTGATAATCCCGCACCTTTGTTTCCATAATTCCTGCAGATATTGTCATTATACGCATCAAGCCGGTAAAACCATGATCTTTCAGCATTATATTCATCAGAACTCCAGAAGACGGCATTCACACGGATATTATTAAAGCTCAGGGTATAGTTATCATAAGTACCGGCTCCGACAGCAGAAAAACCGGTCTCATTGTTTACGGAATCCCTTTCATATTCCCACATTTCTGTACCCGGCATTTTTAATCTGTATGAGCACAAATCTTCGCATGTATTATTGAAAACAGCCGGAGTTTTTATGTATTGGAATAATTCGTTCCAGTCTTCATTATCCGGCAGATGCCAGCCTTCGGGGCAGATATTTTTTGCCGTTTCCCAGTTATACAACCTTCCGTATTTGTAAAAGCTGATGCTGTCATTATTATAGAACCATGAACCATTTGGGGTGTAATAATTCAAATTGGTTGCCATCCAGAATTGTTCACCGATTTTTACAACCGGATATTTTTGATTATCCCTGGGGTCGGTCAGGAATTCAGGGGTTATAGTTGTAATCTGTAGTTCACTGCTGTAGGCAGTTCCTGCAAGGTTTTTAGCATATGCTCTCACATAATATTTTGTGCCTGGTTTTAAATTATTTAGGGGGCTTTTATATTTTCCGGTGTTCTGAACTCCTCTGTCAGAACAGTAATCATTAATTGATGGAGGAGATTTTTCACTCCAGCAGACACCTTTTTCCAGAATAAATGCACCTCCATCGTCAACAGTATTGCAACTGGCAATAGCACTGGAGTGAGTCAGGTAGTCAATCGAATCAATGCTAACAGTAGCTAACTGATATTGTTTTCTGCATGTTGCTAAAAAGAAAGCGCTGATTAAGAGCATATAACCAATTCTTTTCATAACAAATTCTTTTTCACATGAGAGAGAGTTTTAAAGCACTAATCATAAAATTAACATTTTGGTCACATTTTTCAGAGCACGAGGTTTTAAGGTAGACATAATAAAAAACACTTTGGCAGCGATTAATGATATAAAAATAAAAATAATTTAAAAATTCAAGAAAATATTCTAATCTTTTTAGAATATTCAATTATAAAATAATACGATTGAATCCTAATAATGAAAAACGGTACCCTTTTTACAATAATAGACTGTAACCTTCAACGGATGGACCGACACACCCCGCGGCAACCGGATTGATTATGTCTTCGTTAAAAACGGTATGAAGGTTAAAGGCATTTCAACAGTTGAGCGGAAAAACGGAGCAGTATTCATATCAGATCGCTGGCCGATGATAGCAGATGTGTCTTTTATCTGATAGTTTGGTATTTATGAAAAATTCCTGAAGATTTCTGAATCAGTTGAAATTAAACGTATTGGAGGTCAGTGCCTTTCGATTAATTGTCCGCAGAAATGTATTAATTAAGATTACCCGGCAGACAACGCATCTTAAAATGGGGCGGTCATTACAACCGAACTGAGGTATTTCCTTATTTTATAAAAGTTTCTACTGAAATTTTATTATTTAAAATACCTTGATATTAAAAATAAACAATACTTTTCCGTCAGATTCTCAAAACCATTTATGGGAATGTAAAAGTGTTTGGATCTGAATTCAGAGTCTATAAAAAAAAAAAGAGACAATATCCTCCCGGTTTTCTATTATAAACGGTAACTCACCTTTTTTTAACAGGTACATTGGTGAATTAATTAAATACAAATTTCTTAAAGCTCTGAGTTCATTAACATTGCCTGTTGAGAAAAAGAAAACTACATCATCTCTATTAGCAGATTTAAAATGTTTTCTTATAATATCAAGCTCTTTTTCAAAATTATCAATACAACCTGAACAGCCTGCACCTGTGAATCTTATAAAAAGTTTTGGTGATTGTTTAATAATTTCCTTAAAGGTTGTTTCATTATTTTGAAGGTCTAATACTTTTATTTCTGGAGATATAAACAGGTTTTCACATTTATATTGGTCTAGGAGAATATTTTGGATGGACTGAATATTAACATTAGTTATTGCTTCTAAAGTATTTTTAGTTGTACTTTTCCCGGGTTTTATTGCTTTGACATACAGTAGATAAACTACCAGAATATTTAAAATAGATAAAATAATAATAAAAAAGAAGAGTCTTAAATAACCCCTTTCTCCTGCGAGAGATTTCTTTTTATTCATATAGTCTTTAATATTCATGGCTTTGCTTCATCACATTAGGCTTTACTTTTTCATCCTGCAAAACATTAATACAGGGTTATCGGTTATCTTAATATTTTCACAGATTTTTTTAAGTTCCTTACCGGTAATCAGATTGTAATTCTTTTCGCAGGTCTCTTTTAATTCATAAGGATAAATGACACTAACCAAATAACCTTCAAGATTTGTTTTAATAGGTTCTTTAAAAACACCCCCATCGATATCATTTTTAAGGGTTGAATATATTTTGGGTTCACCTGAACTTTTTGAAAAAAAACAATAATGCTCCTGATTCTTAAAAATAAATGTAATAAAGATTTCAGATTCAGTTTCGGCAATTATCTGATGTCCATAAGCATAGGTTTTTGTCTGCCATAGTTTCTCTCCTATTTCGGAGTTCTTTTTTCTTAAAATGGTTTCAGGAATACCTGAAGAAAGATATTTTATAATTAATTCGGGCTTAATTGTATCTTTTTCATACAAATAAATGGTGTCATTGTATAGTTGTCCTATATAAATTTTGTTACATGTCTTTGTAAATACTCTGGATAAATCATAAGTTGTTGTACCGGGACTTTCATTGTAAGGGAAAAACCCTTTTGCTTTCTGGCCATTTATTAATAAATTGATTTTATAGACAATTTTATCAAGGGGGTCTTTTGATACCGAATTACTTCTTCTTATAAGGCTTTTGGAATTGTCCAATAAAAGGTATTCTGAAATCCACCATTGGTTTTCTTTTTCAGCAATCAGATTCCCTGAGAAATCAAAAGATAATTCTTTTCTCAGGTCGAAATCAAAAATTAAAATTCTTTTTAAAAATGTGTCAACGGATGCTTCAGAAATTCTGTTAAATTCACCTGGGCCCCTTCCTCTTTTGCCTATTGTAAGAATGTGACTCCCGTTAGTGGTGAATATATGAACTTTACTGGCAGTACCGTCAGTTATGAAAATCTTATCATTATAAAACTCAAGTTTCCGGACAGAACCAATAACCGTAGTATCAGAAGTAACTAATGGTAAATAGAATATACTGTCAAAATGAGAAGATAAATACCCTTCTTCGGTTGAACGCGGGTTGATTTCAATAACTTTAATTTCATAAGTTTTGATTTTATCTTTTGATGACCGGTGACATGAATTACATAAAATTAACAATAGAATAAAAAAAGCTTTTAGATAAAAGGTTTTCATCTTAAAGAATTTAAGAATTAAATAGCTTTTTCCTGCTTGATCATTATCAATAGAAAGATACTAAAGATTTTTTCTACCAGAACTGACTAAATGAAAAAAACGTGGATTTTTTTATTCCTGATTCTTACATGAAAAACAATTACACCGGTCCAGCCATGTTGTTCTACAGCAGGCATAATAACCTGCACTTACCTCTACACTGCATTCAGATGCAACTTTAAGTATCTCAATTCTGCAGGAACATGATGTCGCGCCAGGCCCTCCTGCATGATTACAATGTTCGCATGCCCAGCTACCCTCACCATAATAAGGAGCAGTTGCTCTTGCTTCTGTAATAACTAACAGATTTAGAATCAGAATAATGGAAAATATTATTCCAGATAACACTGAGAGGAAACTCTTATTCATAACTCATAAATTTTAATATTAAAATATTTAGTTTTCGCCATAAATTATATAACGGATTCAAACAATTTAATGTTTACGGAGTGAAAAATAGATTTTTGGAGCGTAAAGAATAAAAATGGAACAAAAATTTTAGAAATGCTATTGTTAATGACAATAACTTTTATAACTTTGATATAAGATGTCTTTTGGCTGCATTTTTATGTCAGGTTTATTAGTTATAATAAATCAAGGGTTAATTAGCTCTCTAGTGTGGCTTTATAACCCATATAAAATCTTCCAGCGGAATTTATATATGGTAATTTTTGATAATTATATATGGTTTTACATAATTCGGTTATTATCATAAATACAAAATCTGGGAAAGTTGGCATAAAACTAAACCAGATTGTTTATATAAAGGTATCTGATAAAAATTCATGGATCTTCTTAGTCAATGGAGAAAAAAGAGAGTCCACAAATGCATTTGGGAAAATCTACCTGGAACTGCCTAAGCCTGATTTTTTTAAATGTCATCGTTCTTACATAATTAATTGTAGTTATATAAAATCATTTACCAATAAGGGTTTAATTGTTGATAAAAATACTATTATACCATTATCAAAGAAATTATATAATTTTTTCGTTGTGAATTATTGCGAATTTCTATTGAAATAAATAATCTCTTTTTCTTTTTGTTGACTAACCAAAATGAGCCTGACCGTTGTGTTTTCTACGCCGTCTTCCTGTACTTTCTAACGGCAAAGGTGGTGAAGAGCACTGCGATGCCCGACAGAAGCAGTAGTTCCTTTGATACATCGGCAATACCAGATCCTTTCAAAATTACCATACGGTTAAACCTTATAAGATGGGCAACAGGGTTTATCAGATCAAACTTCTGCGCCCACAATGGCATGCTCTCAAAGGGAGTGAAAATGCCGCTCATCAGAATAAAAATGATGATGAAAAAGAAAGCGACAAACATATACTGTTGCTGTGTTGATGAAAAGGTTGATATGAAAAGTGCCAGCCCGAGCACAGCAACCAGAAAGATTGATGACCCGAGAAACAACAAAGGAATGCTGCCCTCAAAGGGAATATTGAAAAGTATCTTTCCTAAAATGAGTCCTATTCCAAGATCAACAAGCCCGATAATGAAAAACGGAACCATTTTGGCCAATATAAACTGACTTTTCCTTACGGGCGTCACATTTATCTGTTCAATCGTTCCTATCTCTTTCTCATGTACCAGATTTAACCCCGCAAGCATAAACCCGATTGCCGTAACAAGTATCACAAGAATGCCCGGAAGCATGTAATATTTGTAATTCAGCATCTCATTGTACCAGTAACGGTTGGTGACTCTAATTTGAGGAATGACAGAAGCCTGCATTAAAGGCTGGTTCTGTGCAATTATATTTTCGTTGTAACTGTTTATCACTCCATTGAGGTAAGCCCATGTAAGCTGTCCGTTCATGGCGTTGATGGCGTTAATCCTGGTAAGTATTTTCGCAGGGCGTCCTGCCCCGAGCTCTTCTCCGAAATCTGCAGGAATGTTGATTATGGCACTGCATTTATTGCCGTACAGAAGATCTTCTGCTTTCTTCTCCGACCATGTCATATACCTGACATTGAAAAACGGTGAACCTTCAAGCCTGCTTATTAATTCACGCGATTCAACTGAGCAATCATTGTCAATGATACACAGGTCGACATACTTTAACTCAAAAGTCACTGCCGGCACAAGAATGAGAAGTTGAATCAGCGGCACTGCAAAAATTGCCCTTCCTATGAATTTATTTCTGAATATCTGCAGAAACTCTTTCCTGATAAGAAATAACACAGTTCTCATATCTTTTGCTTTACTGGAGCCTCAGACTGAATTTCTTAATACTGAAAACCATAAACAACACTGTCATCAGGGCTATTATCAGTGTTTCTTTCCAGACGTACATAAACCCGGTGCCTTTGATCATTATATTCTTAATTATTACGATGAAGTACCGCGGAGGCAGGATACTGCTCACATAATCGTAGATTTTCGGCATGTTTTCGATGGGGAAGATAAAACCCGATAGAAGTATAGTTGGCAGAAGAAGACCTATTGCCGAAATGAATATTGCCTGCTGCATGGTTTTTGAAACCGTGGAAATAAATATTCCGATTGTAAGACTCATCAGTATGTAGAGCATTGTTTCGAGCATAAGCAATACAATGCTCCCTTTAACTGGTAATCCGAAAACAAACCATGAAAGCACGAGGATCGTTATGATATTAATGAACGAAAGCAGGAAATATGGTGTCACTTTGCCAAGAATAATCTGCACGGGCTTCAGCGGTGACACAAGCAGGACTTCCATCGTCCCGAACTCCTTTTCTCTTGTTATGGTTACCGATGTCATCAGGGCGCAAATCAGGATCATTATAAGCGTTATAACACCCGGAACGAACATGAAATGACTTTTCAGTGATGGGTTGAAATACATTCTCACTTCAGGCATAACCACAGGTGCGGCAGAGAGAAGAGTGCTGTTCATCTCCCTGTTGAAGCCGGATATTATGGCTGAAGCATAATTAGATACGAGTGTAGCTACGTTAGGCTCCGACGCATCAGCGATGATGCTTACCGTGGCTTTCCCCTCCTTAATAAGTCTTGCCCCGAAATCTTCCTCAAATACAATTACTGCTCTGGTATGTCCTTTTTTAAAAATGCGGTCAATGTCGTTGTAATTCAGAAGGTCGTCAGTCTTTTTGAAAAATCCCGATGATAGGATTTTATCGGTAAGCTTTTGTGTGGTTTCATCTTTTGAGAGATCAAGAATAGCCACGCCTGCATCATTAATATCGGTTCTTACCACAAACCCGAATATCAGTATCTCCACTGCCGGCAGGCCAAATAATATTATCAGCGTCCGGTAATCGCGGAAGATGTGGATAAACTCTTTTTTTACAAAACCCAGGAAACGTTTCATTCTGATATTTTATATCTAAATATATTTTAAATCTCATTCTTATTTATTCTCTCCGCTCTCCGCTCTCCGCTCTTTGCCCCATGCCCCATGCTCCTTGCCCCATGCCTCCATAAAGCGGTCTTGCAATCCTGATAAACACCTCTTCAATTGTTTTTGCATTATATTGTTTTTTAAGGTTTTCGGGGGTATCGAGTGCCACGATGCGGCCTTCGCTCATGATTGAGACTCTGTCGCAGTATTCGGCCTCGTCCATGTAATGAGTTGTTACGAAAACAGTTATACCTCGTGATGCTGTTTCATAGATCATCTCCCAGAACTGGCGGCGGGTTACGGGATCAACGCCGCCGGTGGGTTCGTCAAGAAATACTATTTCAGGTTCATGAATAACGGCTACGGCGAAAGCAAGTTTCTGACGCAGTCCGAGCGGGAGGCCGGCAATGAGCCGGTCACCGTATTCGCCAAACCTGAGACGGTCGAGCAGTTCGGCAGTTTTTTGTTTTATCAGAGTGGTACTCATTCCGTAAATTCCTCCGTAAAGCATTATGTTTTCCTTTACTGTAAGGTCTTCGTAAAGGGAGAATCTCTGGCACATATAACCAATGTGCTTTTTAATCATTTCGGGTTGCTTTGAAGCATCAAAGCCTGCGACAATAACCTTTCCCGATGTCGGCTCGAGCAGTCCCGATAATATTCTGAGAGCAGTGGTCTTTCCGGCCCCGTTTGCACCGAGAAACCCGAAAATCTCGCCTTTGTAAACTTCAAAGGTGAGATGGTCATTCGCTACAAAAGAGCCGAATTTCTTTACAAGGTTCTCAACTTTTATTACTGTTTCAGGCATGATATACTTTTTAACGGCACACAGATGACACGGATGCGACGGATTTTCACTGATTTAATCCATGGTCATCAGTAGCATCAGTGTCATCCGTGTGCTATTCTTTTTCTGTCATTAGTAAATATTTTTCTTCTGAATTCCGGTTTTCTACCAAAATTCAGCAATAATCCAACTTCAATTTCGGTAGCTTTCAGATAATTAATAAGTTGTAGCTCATGCTCTTCCACAAGATACTCTGCTGCTTTTAATTCCAATATAACTGAATTCTCGACTATAATATCAGCGAAGTAATCTCCCACGTTATAATTATCGTAAAAAACTTTAACGGGTACCTGTTTAAGAGCTTTTAGACCCTCCTTTTGTAATTCAATAAGCATAGCATTTTCATATACCTTTTCCAGGAAACCAAAACCAAGGGTGTTATAAACCTTGTAAAAGCAATTAACAATCCTGTTAGTTAAATCTTTGTGTAGAAGTTCATTCATAATTAAAATATTTTGATGGCACACAGATGACACGGATATGACGGATTATCACTGATTGAATCCGTGGTGATCAGTTGCATCAGTGTCATCCGTGTGCTATTCTTTGATTTCATTTAGTTCTTTTTAATATTTTTAATGGCACACAGATTACACGGATACGACGGATTGTCACTGATTGAATCCGTGATGATCAGTAGCATCAGTGTCATCCGTGTGCCATTTAATTTCATATTATTCATTCATCAATTCAAGGAACCGGTCTTCTATGCCCGGTTCTGCCGGTATAATTTCGGTTTCTTTAATACCTTCTTTTACAAGAAAATCAATTAATCCATCAGGTATTAAATCTCCTTTGAAGGTGACGTGTACCGAATCCCCGAACGGCCAGGCCGATAGGGTCTCCGGATGGCTTCGTATCACATTGATCAACCTGAACTTATCGGGGGATTTCGCTTTGAATATTCTGCCTGCAAACCCGGCCTTGATATTTAAAGGCGAATCAACGGCCAGTATTTTCCCCTGCTGAATAAGTGCCACCCGGGTGCATTTCATAGCCTCGTCCATGTATGGTGTTGACACCAGCACGGTGATATTGTGCTCTCTCATTCTGGCAAGTATCTCCCAGAACTCCACTCTTGAAACCGCATCAACTCCTGTGGTGGGCTCGTCGAGTACAAGCAGACGCGGGCGATGGATAAGTGCACAACAAAGGGCAAGCTTCTGTTTCATCCCGCCCGAGAGCCGTCCGGCAAGCCGCTTTCTGAAAGGCTCAAGATGTGAATAGATGCCGGAAATAAGATTATAGTTCTCCTTCACCGTGGTGCCAAACACTGTTGCATAAAAATTCAGGTTTTCTTCCACAGAAAGGTCCTGGTAAAGACTGAAGCGTCCGGGCATGTAACCGATGTGCTTCCGCAGTTCCCTGAAATGTCTTACAGCATCGAGCCCCATCACCTTTATTTCACCATTATCCGGCAGAAGCAGGGTGGTGACAATTCTGAACAGGGTAGTCTTTCCTGCGCCGTCGGGACCGATGAATCCGAATATCTCCCCCTCACTGACCGAAAATGAAACTCCTTCAAGTGCTCTTACCGCACCAAAGCTTTTAGAAATGTTTTCTGCTTCAATTATCTGATTCATTGTTTAATATATTTACCCCCCTTCCCTCACTTCGTTCGGGCCTTCCCCCCAATTGGGGGGAAGAATTAGGTATTAAATTGTTTTCCCCTTCCCTCACTTCGTTCGGACCTTCCCCCAACTGGGGGGGAAATTTCGTTCGGGTTAAAAAACCACCTCTCCGGGCATACCCGATTTGAGAGTGCCGTCGTTTTCTACTTCCACGGTGACTGCATAGACAAGGGCAACGCGTTCTTCCTTTGTCTGGATGATTTTAGGGGTGAATTCCGCCTTTTCGGCTACATGACTTACCCTGCCTTTGAAAGTGCGGTAACCTTTTTCCCCGTCATCAATCCTTACTGTGCATTCCTGACCGGTTTTTATCTTCCCGAGTTGTGCTCCGCTGACATATACCTTAAGTTTCATCACCCTTGTATCGGCTATTTTTACGAGGGGTCGGCCAGCAGAGGTCATCTCACCTGCTTCGGCATACTTTTGAATCACGGTTCCGGCAAGCGGACTCTTCACCTTACACCGTGCAATCTGTTCCGATGCTGTTGCCTTGCGGGCGTTGTAAACAGCTATCTCGGCCTTAATTGATTCTTTTTGGGTGTTGTTTGCAGCAATCTGTTTTTTCAGTACCTCCACCTGACCTATAAGGTCGTCGTATTGTTTCCGGGTGGCGGCGTCGTCCTTCAGCATGTTTTCGATGCGCCTGATGTTGACCTGCAGGTTTTCGATCTGCTGTTCAAGTATCGCATTCTGCGCATTTATGGAACTGATTCGGGTAATAATGCTTGCAATGCCTGCATCTATCTCATTTTTCTGAAGGTGAAACAGAGTGGTGTCGATGAGCGCAATCAGATCCCCTTTATTAATCTCTGAACCTTCTTTTATGTTGCACTCCAATATACGGCCGTTAGTCTCAGCCGAGACAAGCACCTCAGTCACTTCAAAATTGCCGTAGGCATCGGCACCGTTACGGCTGTTTTTACAACCCGTAAGGAGCATCAATGCAAAAAGTAAAATTAAAAGTGATTTCATATTTTTGGTATTATATTGATTTATTGTTATTTAATATATTCATCTCTTTTTCCTCCGCCTCCCTTTTCCGTGGCGCATTACTTAATTTCCTCTCCGCTGATGTTCAGATATTCTGCTTTAGCCATTTCAAGGTTTATTCTGTGAATTTCGTGATTCACCATAGCCTGGCGTTCGGCATTCAGCTCATTCAGCAGTTCGGTAGCGGTGATGATTCCGTTTTCGTACTGGGATGTTGCCGCAGCTGAGATTTTCTTTCGCAATTCAATCAATTCCCTGTCCGACTCAATCTGTGATTCAAGTGATGCTATCTCAGCTTTCTTTGATTCCAGAAGTCGCAAAAGGCTCTCCTCCAGATCTGTCTTTCTTTTATCAATAATGTTCTGTTCCAGGGCAATGATCTGTTTTTCGTTTTTTACCCGGTTCCAGTCGTAAATATTCCATTTTATACCTGCACCGAGGATATAATATGGTGCAAATTCATCTTTCAGAAAGTTATTGCCGGGAGGATTTCCATATCCGAGCGTTGCAAAGCCATAAGCTTTTGGGAGACGTTTGCTTTCAGCGAGTTTTATTCCGGCAGCAAGCTGTTCCTTTCGCATGTCAAGGTACTGTAGTTCAGGCCGCGACATAGATGGGTTGGCAGGAAGCATCAGTTCGGGCGTGATGAGCCGGGAATTGCTTTCTATTGTCTGTCCGGTAATGTCAGAAAGGATTTTCAGCATGGCATTCCTCTTGATTTCAATATCCTTGAGCTGTTGATTAAGTTTTATTTTTTCGGCTCGCATCACATCAAGATCCGAAGGGAGAATAACTTCGTTTTTCAGGGCTGATTCCATCGAGGCAATGCGTTTGTCAATTACTTCCCTGAAGCCTTCGAGTGACTCGCGTTGTTTTTCGAGAATAAGGATTGAAAAGAAGTAAGTATTAATTTGCGAGCGGAGTTTGTACAAGTCTGTTTCTGTCTGTTTCTCATTCACCTTCAGGGTGACGTTTTCGAGATTTCTGGCTGCCCTGGTTGCTCCGCCGTCGTAGAGTGTCTGGGTGATATCGAGGGTAATCTTATATTGTTCGTGAGGCAAAGGTTTTATGGCATCGGCTATGCCCGGTATGGGGATGGTGCTGAATTTCTCGCCGAGGTCTATCACTTCGGAGTTATAGATAAAGCTGGCGCCGGCATCGAGTGACGGCAACCATGTTTTAGTGAGGTTTTCGTCCTTAATCTGCCAGATTAAAGAGTGTAGTTCTTTTTCGGCGGTCAGGGCACTTTTCCTGAGGGCGGCCTCATAACATTCAGCAAGGGTGAGGGTTTTCTGAGGGAATGCCTGCAGTAGGGTTGTAAAGATAAGGATTGAAACAAGAAGACAACTTTGAATTTTATTTTTCCTGCCCCTATCCCGAACATCCTCCAAATTGGGGGAAGGAGCGTCATGACTGACCCCTTCAGGGCATACCTTCTGACAGCTTTGTAAAGTAGAAGTTTTGATATCAATTATTTTATCTGTCAGCATATAATATTGTGTTTCCATATTTGATTAGATTTCAATCAGATTTTTTTCTTTTTTTAGTCTTTCTGTTTTTTAAGGCAGCGAGCACAAATTCGGGAGCGAACTCTTTACGTTCTTCGATGAATGAATTAAAATCTTTTTTTTGTTTTCTGAGAATTTCATCTATGATTCCCCTTGCGACAAAAGGGAAGACGCTCATTGCGGCTATTGATGTCATTATCTGGGGCATGGATTGGCGGGTGATGTTGTATTTTGCAATTTCTTTCGGGTGCTGGCTTGCGAGCATATTGAATATTTTATCCAGGTCGGCTTTTTCGAAGATTTTTTTTATACGCCGGGGGTTGCGATTCAGTTCGTTGAGGATGAAGATAGGAAGTTGTGGGTTCTGGTTAAGGAATGAGATGTGTTCCCGGAAAAAGAAGTGGATTTTTTCTTCGAATGACATGTCGGGACTCAACAGCGGTGTGAATTTTTCAAGCAGGTTGGCAGCGAGTTTGCTGAAGACGGCATCGAACAGTTTTTCTTTTGAGCGGAAGTAATAATGGAGGAGAGCTTTGTTTATGCCGGCCTGTCTGGCTATTTCGTGCATGCGTGCTCCGTCGAATCCTTTTTCGGTAAAGACACGTGTGGCGGCTTCGAAGATTTTGTCTTCAGTCTGGAGATCTGTTTCTTTCATTTAACTTAAAGGTTTAACCAATATATTAAACCATAGAATTTAACCATTTGGTCAAAGATAAAATAAAAGTTTTTGACTGCAAAATATTTTTAAAGGATTTTTTTGAGGGGAGAAGGGTTCGACGCTACATTTTTAATGGTTTCATGTTCCAGGTTTCAGAGTTTCAGAGTTCCAGAGTTTCAGAGTTCCATGTTTCAGAGTTTCAGGGTTTCAGGTTTCAGAGTTTCAGGTGCCGGGTTTACCGGACTACAGGAGAGATTAGTGGAATACTGGGTTACCTTGTGTAATAATTGTCATTACCGGGTTAAATGGCACACGGATAACACGGATGGGACGGATTCTCACTGATTTAATCTGTGGTCCTTCGTGCCATTCGTGTCATTCGTGGCTAATGTTTAGTTCCATTAGGTTCTTTTAAATGGCACACCGATGACACGGATGCGACCGATTGGCACGGATTGTTTCGCGTTTCGCGTTTCGTGTTCCGCGTTTTGCGTAAATGTCAATCTTTTATGCACCTTACTGAATAACCATGTTTTTTGTTTCTCTCTACTACCAATGGAGGATTTGACGACGTGAAAAAAATAGCATAAGCGTTTTCAGAGGATGCTTCAGTTGCAGTCCACCAGTAAGAACCTTCACTGTAGCCATACTGGAATAGCCCGGTAACCTCGCGAAATCCTGCTCCTGCCTGGGGACAAAAGCCGCCTTCAGTTATTCCTGTGTTAAGCGTACGACCCCTATAACAGGACCTAAAGTATTCGCCAAGGTAATCAATAAGTTCATTCCATTCTTCAACCAAAGGAAGATGCCAGCCTGCAGGGCAGATTTTTCTATTGTCTGTTGCAGCATACCAGGTGTAAAGCCTTCCATAGTCGTCCAGAATATTTGATTTATCATCGAGACCTCTGAATACCCATTGGTAAACCGGTTTATCTTCCTGTTCAAGATTCATTTCGGCCGGGAAGGTTGTATTAATTTTGTCACCGTTTGAAAAATAGCGTGTTTCAGAGTTTCTGTTAAACCATTCCTGATTCCCAAGGCGGACCGTGCTATAGACTATGCCTTCGTAATCAGTTATATAACCGTCAAATGTTCTTATAATCCTGTTATTACCGTAAGTAGTACCCACTATATTGGTAGCATATGCTCTGAAATAATATACAGTACCAGGCATCAGTCCTTCAATTATACAGTAGAAATTCAAAGAATTTTCTTCAAGTTCCAGTTTTGTATCATTTATAGTGGGGTTAATTGATGTTGACCAGCAGATTCCTTTTGAAATAATTTTATTAGTGTTATCAATTATTGATCCTCCACAGAAAATCACTGAATTATGTCCGACAAATTCAGTGGAAGGAGAAACAATCTCAGGTAACCTGAAGGCTTCTGTTGTGAAGGCTTTTACAGGTCCATAGCCTATAAATTTACTGTTTTTTGCATAGGCCCGGATATAATAATAAGTTCCATTTCTAAGTGTATCAATCAGGCAGGAAAATTTTCCTCCCGCTTCATCGGTTTTTACATGTGGGGTGCCGATATTTGGTGTTCCGGTGGTGTTCCAGCAAAAGCCACATTCCTTAACAGGGTCTCCGCCATCCCATATTATCTCACTTTCAACATATGCTCCTCTTACTGTTCTTCTTGAAACAACAGTATCTCCGACAACAGGCGTTGCGATATATTCCTCGCATGAAGTCAATAAATGCAGCATTAAAGAGACAGGAATAATTAATATCCGTGTAACAGCCCTCGTCATATTATTGAATCTCTGGAGTTGAGCTGCATTCTTACTTTGAATTTTACATAAAGACAATCCAATAATAAAGATAAAAGTTTTAAAGATTCCCTGGATATATCACATTTGTCCGGAATGTATTTTAAGTATAAAAAAAACAGGTTATTCTAACAGTGAAGTGTAGTTTTTCCTGTATACAAATAAAAATGCAACTGGCCATGACGACTCCAGCAAATTCTGGTATCCGCATGGAATTGTTAAAAAGAGTTGTTAAAAGTTAATAATTAGGACTTTACTGCCTTTTTCCATAATTGATGTTCCACGTAGGTCAGGGTTTGAAAATCAGCGTTAATCTGCGGCATAAATCTGCGTTATCAGCGGGAAATTAAACAGTTAATGTAATACTGAAGGGTATTCGAAGGCGGAGGATTCAGGAAAAGGCAAACCGGTAAATTAGCAAACAAAGGTGATAGCGTCGGCGGCGAGGAATGCTTGTAGCAAAAAACCGGCAGTATATCAGCGTTTTGAAATCCGCATGGATCTGCATGCTAATAATAGTAATTAGCTTCGTGTAATTCGATGGTAATTGGCCCTTTGCTTCGCTCAGGGCGTAATTCAATAGCAATTCGATTGATTTAAAAAATTAATGTGTTAATAAAGAATTAACTACTCACCTCTTACTTACTGCTTATTATTTCGCCCAGTCGCACGGGCGCATTTAGCAAAAGAATGAAGTTTGTTTCGCGTTTCGCGTTTCGCGTTCCGCGAGCTATAAAGGCAAAAGGCATTGAGCATGCTTGCCCGATGAAGCGTAAGCGAAGGCGGGGGCATGGGGTATTTTATATTTAGAATAATAGTGCTGTTTGCGGGGTATGTTTGTAGGGAAAAGTCATGCAGAAACTCAACGAGCCATATATAGGTTAAATATATAGGGAGTTTGTTCCTTTTTCAACGTTTTTTCGCTTTTGAAGATCTACGTGCAAGTAAAGTGTTCCAGGCTCAGGGTGCAGAACTCAGGAAAAAAATATGGACAAGACTGAAGAATTAGTTTAAACAGACAATTTTCAGACTACTTTTAATTTTTTAACAGGCTCTTCAATTAAGCCGAAATCTATTAAATGTTGAATAGCTATATGTATATAATTATCATTGGAAAATTTACTTCGTTTCCTCTTATTCCACTTTTCCAGTTCATTTTTTATAGTTTTAAAATCATATGTATGTTTTTCATTCATAATCCAGTCAATTGAAGACAAAAGTTCCAATCCAAAATCAGAATAGAAACCATTTAGAAATTTTGTCGTTTTATTTGCAATTGAGAAGAGATCACTGTTGTGTTCAATGTATTTTTTTACATCCTCATATCCGTCTGCGACTAGCAGTAATGGATCAAATGGTTTTTTGGTAAGATCACTGTATCCCAGGATATAACTTCCATTTAAATAGTTAATTACATAGCGCACTTTCCCTGAATAGGGACCATAGAAATTTGGTTGATATTTCAAATTAAAATATTTTTCAGCCCCAAATCGCTGTAAGAAATAACAAACTTTTTCTGCTGAAAATTCAGAAACATATTCACCGTTTCTTACCAGATCATACAATACATATAGCATTAAAGCGCGTGCTTCGGTAAGTTTTACTTTTTCAGTCTTTAATTTTTCCTGAATTTCTTTAGTTGGCTCATATACATAAATATCAATACCAACATTTGATAATTTCTTTTCGATTATCTGTTTAACTTTTTCCCACACCAGACCTCCACTTCCGGAACCCAGTGGAGGTAAAGCGAGACTTTTAATATTATATTCTTTAATAATATTTATTAATGCATCCAGACCTTTCTCAACATATTCATATTCTGATGGCTTATGCCAATCTTTTTTTGTAGGGAAATTAATTATAATTTTTTCCCCTGTCAGGCAATTTATCTTTGTAACAAACGGTTTTCCAATATCAATTTCTTTCCTTTTGCAGGCATCAACATATTTTTTAAAGTTTTCAGGAAATGCTTTTTTAAATTGCAAAGCAATACCCTTGCCCATTACACCAACAGTATTTACAGTATTCACCAGTGCCTGCGCCTGACTTTCAAGTATATTCCCTTTTTTATAAAAAATCATAAACTTTTCCCTTCTTCAATAATAAGCATTTTTATTAATCTCAATCATTGTTTCTTTGATTCCAAATTTAAGGATTTTTTCCTTTGCATTATTATTAAAGCAAATAATTCTTTTAATGCACCGGGAAGGGATGTCTCCTTTGATCAGAAATTCGGCCTGTTTTTTCCGTTTAACTTCCAGATTTTCTATCCCTCCCCAATAAATGCTATTAATAGCTTCCCAGTCTATTATATGAGTGAGCCTGTTTATTTTACTTGAATCATAAAATGTTGTCAACCTATCTGTTGCATGACCATCTGAAAAATAATATTCTTGTTTCAAACTGACCAGACTCATTAAATCACAAACAAGGTAAATAATATTTTCAGGTGAAACTGCTTCTTCAACAAAGTTACCTCCATTTTGAATTACAAAAAGCATTGGCATTTTAACTCCAAAATAGAATGGAATAAAATCGCCTAAAATTACTACTGGTGCATTTTGAAAGTCATAAATTCCACTGGTAATTCTCACTTCCTTATTTTGTCTTGTTTGAATTAAAGATAAATCGCCAATACTTTTATAATCTGGATCTGCATTTTTTGAATTTCTATGAGTAATGCCATTGTTCAATATATGCAATGTATTATCTATATGAGTTATCCTGTACAATTCTATTTCCTGTAATTTTTTCATACTGCATCAGACTCTCTAAGTCTTTATTTCATAACCTTTTTAATCATAACAAATTAATCGTTTAATAACTTTAAATTAACAAATATATTTATGTTTTTTAACTTTTTTCATTTTTTCAATAAAAAGTATTAGGAGCTGTTACTTTAGATTTTTAAAATAGGTTATTAATCCTTCTTTAAGGTGTTTAACATTCCGTGAGCTATAAAGGGCAAAAGGCTAAGAGCATGCTTGCCCGACGAAGCGTAAGCGAAGGCGGGGGGCATGGAACGACGGAACGACGGGGCGACTTGGCGAAAAGGCGACCTGGCGAAAGAAAGGTATAATAAGCCGCATGGTCTCATAGTCGCCCAGTCATACCTGACGACGAGCGGTGGTTGTTTTGCGTTCCAAGTAGATCCTCTGGACATTAAGTTTTTTACAGCAGCGTATAAATTTATATTGCTTATTTACAGCGACATATAAAACGACTAAAAATTTTTTCAAATTTTGGGTAACAAAAAGGGGGGAATTGCAATTAAACGGGTGAAGATAAAGTGGCAAAATAATATAATTAAATCTAAAAACAATTGTGCCTATAATAGAAACATAAAAGTGAAGAATATGACAGAAGAATATAAGAATGATATTGAAGAAACAGAAAATCAATCTGAAGAAATTTCCTCAATAAATTTTTTAGACAAAAAACAGAGGGAACTTCTTACGAGTACTATTGATTATAATTTAGAAGGACTCACTAATCTTATAAATAAGAGGGTCATAGACTTGTCTCCAAAATATCAAAGAAGATATCGTTGGGACGATGTAAGAAAGTCAAAGCTAATTGAATCTTTTTTAATGAATGTTCCAATTCCTCCTATTTTTTTAAATGAAGATGATTTTGGTAAATACAGTGTTATAGATGGAAAGCAGAGACTTTCTGCAATACACGATTTTTTAACAGGTAAGCTGATATTAAGAGGGCTTCTAGTATTTAAGGATTTAAATGATTTAAACTTCTTTGATTTACCAATTGAATTCCAGAATTCTTTAAAAATAAGAGCAACAATTAGAGCTATCATAATTTTAAGACAATCTGATAAAGACATTAAATATGAGGTTTTTCAGCGATTAAATACGGGTGGTGTAAAACTAAATGCTCAAGAAATAAGAAATAGCGCATTCCCGGGTCTTCTGAACGATAAAGTTTTAGATTTATCAGAAGATAAATTATTCCATAAGATTTTAGGGATTAAATCTAAGACTAAATCCAGAATTTACCAAGAAATGAAAGATGCTGAATTAGTTTTAAGATTTTTTGCATTAAAAGATTCATATAAAGATTATAGCGGTGGACTGAAAAATATACTTGATAGTTATTTGGACAATAATAAAAATCTAAAAGAAGATAAAGTTGCTGAACTTGAACGTGATTTTAAAGAAACATTAGAAATAGTTCAAAATGTTTTTGGTTTAGAAGGTGCTTTTAGAAGGTGGATACCTAAAAGTGGAAAATGGAAACAACAAATTTCCGCACCTATTTACGATATACAAATGTTTGCTCTTTATAGAAAAAACAAGGAATCTATTTTTGCAAACAAAGAAAAAATATTAAATGATTTTAAGAATCTTTTTACAAATGACTCAACATTTATTGATTCAATTGAATCCTCAACTGCAACACCAAATCGGTTTCACTATAGAATAAGTAAGCTAGAAGAAATCATTAGTAATTATTTATAATATGGGAATGGCACTTGACAAGTTTAAAGAGTCTTTAGAGCTTGCTATTTCCTTGAGAAAAATTGAAAAAGAAAAGTATACGAGAAATAGACAAGCTGATCAACCTTATAAAAAGGGATTGCGTGGAGGAGCAGCTGTATTAATGGTAGCAGCTTTTGAGTTTTTTCTAAGAAGACTTTTTGAAGAAAACATTACAAAATTAAATACAAGTCCACCTACCATAGATTTAAAAAAATTACCTGACCCTTTAAAAGTAACAATAGTATTTAATGGACTTGAATCTGCTATGGAAGGACCGAAGTTTGGCCCTAAAGGCAGAAAAGTAGATAGAATTGATGATATACTTACAGCTTGCAGACATCTTATTGGTGAACACATTAATCCAGCAATATTTTCAAACACCAATAGTAGCCCAAATGGAGAAACTGTAAAAATAAAGTTTAAGGAAGTTGGTATATCAGATATATTTGGGATTATTAGAAAAGATTTTGAAAGAAAGTGGAACAATGCTGTTGCTACAACATTTATTGAAGATAAGTTAAATGAAATCGTCAACGTAAGGAACGTTGTTGCTCATACGGCGAACATCTTAAATATAACTAAAACATCACAAAAAGAAGCTATTAAATTTTTAAAAATACTGGCAGAATTATTAGATAAGGAATTAGATAAACATATAAAACATTTACTACAGACGGCAAGAAAGTGAAGAAAATTACTACAAAAATGCTACTGATAACAGCGTTTATGTAAAAATAACAGGTGAAGTGTTAAATCGAAATTTTTATTATAATAAACTTTGTGCTAAAATGAAAGCAAAATGCTAATAATTAGTTGCTTTACATATGCGCCAATCTTTAGTTATAAAATTGAAAGAAAACTGTATGCAATTTGTTTACATAGATGAAAGTGGAACAGGGAATGAACCTGTTTCAGTAATGGCAGGCGTCATTGCTGATTCATATAGAATGAGACCAACAAAAGCAGATTGGAATGACTTGTTGAGACAACTAAGCCAAATTGTAGGTAGGGAAATTTACTAGATCCATACTTGTGACTTATATTCGGGAAATAGCCCTTGGAGAGAATTGCGAGGAGAACAACGAGCAGAAATCATTACAGCAATATTTAATTGGTTGCACGAAAGAAAGCACCAAATAGTTTATACGGCAATTCATAAAGAGCGATTTTTCAGAGATTTTAATAATAATGAACGACTTAGGGAAATCGGGACATTGTGGCGATTCATGGCCATGCATATTGCATTATCCCTGCAAAAAAAATATCAAGGAGTCCCAAGAGGTAGAAATAGAACTATCAACCCCAAAGGAGCAATTGTCTTAATTTTTGACCGTAAATATAGCGAACAACAGCAATTTACAAACTTATTATTATCACCTCCAGATTGGACAGATACTTATTACGACAAAAAGCCAAACCAAGAAAAAATGAGCCAAATCATTGATGTGCCTCATTTTGTTGATTCTAGGCAGGTTGGATTAATTCAACTTGCCGACTTTATATGTTTTTTTCTAAGAAAGTATATTGAACTTCAAATGGGTCTGGTTCATCCAGCATACAGAAACGAATTAGAAAGAGTTAGAAATTGGACAAATTTAATTTTATCTCGTTCAATACCTAAAAATTATATATTTTTAAGAAAAGGACGTTGTGAATGTTCAGAACTATTTTATAGGTATGCACCTCAGATAATCAGATAGAATACTACTGCTAAAAAGTGTTTGAATCAAAAGCGGATTGTTGGGTTAAGTCAAGTCTAGTGATTTTATTGTGGATTTATTTATTCAGGCTCGGTCAAAGCACTTTTTTCAAGAAATAAGAGATATCAACATGAATTTGTTCAATAGCACTTTAGCTAACAGAGTGTTTGTGGTTCATGCTTCGGTTCACCTAAATGCCTTCGGCACTGCGTAAACATGCAAATCGTTAGTTTGCATTATAATCCTTGTCCTATCCACAATTAAACTGATTACTCCTGCCAAAACTTAACTACTCTTCCTGTTCAAGAAAAAATAATATTCATCATACCGAAAACTTGCGATTTATTACTCAACATTTATCCCTAACTGCCTGAGTGCCTCCTTCACTTTGTTCTCGTAATCCTGTTTCGATATCTTCCCATCAGTAGCATTTATTTTTACTGAAATCGATTCGAATTGCGTTTGCAGATAATTTATAATTCTTGAAATATCCGATACTTTCCCTTTTGGAATTTTCACTGTCGGTAAATTAACCTCGGTTAATAAATCCTTTTCAGGTATGGCAGAAGTAGATGTTGTTTGATTTCCAGTTCTTTCAGGCTGCGCGGTCTCACTTTTCATCTTTCCCAAATTCGCAGCACCCTCCTCAATTACCGAAACCTGCTCTTTAAATTTCTGTTCTTTGCAAATATTCTCATTAATAATAATCTCACTTTCACTGAAACCAACATCGGCAGTTTCCTTAAAATACCGGCAGACGGGCTTTTCGCCTTCCAGTTCACCCAGACCAAAAATCCCTTTTGCAACACCTTCGGAAAGTGCTTTCTGCAGAACACTTTTTTCCCTGATTCGCGGTTCGCCCGGTGTACGATATCCCGACTGGAGAATTTGCAGGGTTGAAACAAACTGATTCTTTGCCAGATACCGTTCCTTAATCACCAGCGGTACTATCTGTTCCAGAATCTCTCCGTCGGAGCGAAGTTTGTCGTAGATTTCCTGGTCAATTGACTTTTGTTCACCATAGGTGGGAATTCCAAGGTCTTCCTGTTTATACCCGTCTTTAGCCGGAATGGCAATAAACCGGTAAAATCTCCTTACGGCATCTTTCAGCTCCGACTCCAGTTTTTTCAGTTCAGTTCTGATTCCCTTTCGCTGGTCTTCAGAAAGTGGAAGGGTGCTGTCATTTTCTATAGCCTGATAGGCTTTATACCGTCTCAGCTGGGTTAAAAAGCTTCCTCTTTCGTTATCGTTGGGAAAAAGAAAAAATACGGTATTGCAGTTCACCCGCGCGCTTGTTCCTTTGTTTTTCAGAATGGAGTCAATTACCGTTTTTTTCCCTGCGGAAAGGATAATCAGCTTCAGGTCTTCGGTATCGGGTATGGATGCGTGTTCTTCTTCCCATAGAAATACTCTGAATCTGGCGTTCTGGATGCTTTGCTTCAACAGATCCTTTTCGAGGGCAAGCAGGTCTTCATCCTTGATATTTTCCATTTTTGTCAGGACGATGCGGTTGATATTGGGCCGGTTTGAGAAGAAGTATTTATCGCTCTGAAGCTGGAAGTAGAAAAGTCTCCCCTTAAGTTGTTCCACTGCTTCGGCCACAACGCTTGAAGGGTTGCCGGGGGTGGTAGCCGACCGTTTGATTTCGGTGAGGGTGGTGCCTTTTTCGGTGCCGCCTGAGAAAGAGTACATAAAAATGGTAGTAGCAGCCCGGGTTGCCAGTTGAAGACCCTTGTACGAATCACCCAGATTCATATCCACTTTTTTGCAGCCTGCTTCGGCATCGGTTATATCCTGAGCTATCACGCTGTTATATTCGGTGCCGATGTGTTTAAGCAGTTCCTGACGGATCTCCTGGCGGGCAAGATTGAAATCAGCGAGACTTATGTAGGGAATATTCCGTTCTTTTAATTCTGAAATGACAAGCGATAACAGGCGAAGTACACCTCTTGTGCGCTGGAAATTCGGATAACTTCCCCAGCGGTGATACAAAACATCAATCACTTCAGGTAAAAACGGATAGGAATCAAGAAACCGGTTGCGGTATTCCGAAGGTTCTGTACCCGTGGGAAGAATCCCTTCTTTTTGTGCGTATTCCAGAAAATTGTGTATTACCTGTCGGGCTTCCTTTTCGTTAAGAGAACTGAAAAGTCTGCAGCGAATCACTTTCGCAATTTCCGATTCCTGAACGGGGGTGTAAATTTTTTCAACTCTTCCTACCACTTTCTGCAACTGGGCATAGAGTTGTTCTGCCGACTGATCGTAATGTTCAATAATGCTGCTTGGCAGGGTAACTATCAGGCATGTTTTATCGAGAACAGATGCTGTTTCACTAAGTTCCTGCATAAAGGCCATGGTCTGGGCGGCAAGGGTGCTTTCCTGCACCTTCACCCCTGCAGCCTTTGTGGCATATTCCAGCAATTCGTCTATCAGAATCACCAGGGGCTGGTGTGCCTGCAGCAACGATTTCAGTTTGTCTTTGCCGGGAGAGGTGATGTCTGTCAAAAGTTCATTCTTCCCTGTAAGCTGTTTTTCCATAATACCCCAGAGGGTATCCGAAGCGCTCAGGTTGGTTCCTACAATAACCACACGCTTTGCTTTCCATTCCTGTGCTTTGTGCATGATGGCAATGAGTGAATGGGTTTTGCCGCCCCCGAAGGGAGTCTGAATCTGTATGGTCGGATCGCCACCCTTACCTTCAATGCGTTTTTGAATGATACCGAGAAGGTTTTGCAGTCCTTCCGTCATGTAGGTTTTACGGAAAAACGTTTCGGGGTCTTTGTATTCTTCGGGCCCACGGTTGTGGAATGCTTCCCACAGGTCGGCGGCAAAGATGTCCATGGTAAGCCGGCCTTCGAGAATATCCCGGTGCGGGATGGCTATGGTATGAAATGCATTCATAGGTCTAATCGTGTCTGTTTATGTTGTTCTTCTTTCATTTCGTTACGAATTCGTTCGCGGCCTGCGAGGAAGCCATCGAGCAGTTTTTTCTCCCTGCTTTCAGTGGGCAGGCATTCTGAAACAGCCTGGGCCACCCGGTAAAAGGCCTCGCTTTTACCGAAGCCGGTTTTGTTCAGGTGGTTGAGCATTTCGGTACGCTGGCTTTTTTCCCAGAGCAGAAGGGTAAGGTGAAGGGCGTCAATGAGTTCGGCCGAATCTTCCAGTTCTTCCTTTTTGCGTTCGTGGGGACCTAAGAGGCGTACAAACTCTTTTTCTTTGCGGATGCAGGTTTTCCGGTTCCAGAGTTCGGCCAGGTCGATACTGCAGCTGGTGGCCAGTTTGCGGGCTTCATCGAAGGGAACCCGGGCTTCGCCGTAATTCCAGCGCCAGAGCACATAAAAGCGGGTTAGTTCGTTGATTTCCCCGGCAAAACCGTTGTGCAGAATCTGATGTACCGCATAATCGGTGGCAATTTTCCGCACATCGTCCAGAATACGGTCGGCCCGGATGATATTGCCCTCGTAATCCATTACCTTTTCATATTTGCCAAACACCTCAATGGCCGAGCCAATGGCAGCAATGAAGAAATCGGCTCCACCGATGCCTTCTGCCCACAGGCGATCGAGCTTCTGATTCAGATGGTTTTTAAGTTCCTCCTTCACCTCGTTGTAAAAACCGGTTGACTGTCGTTGCATCTTGCGAGCAACGATGTAAATAGAAGAGGCAAGCGCTGCTGATTCATTAGCTCTTAACCGACTCTGCATTTCGGTATTGATGGGCCAGGCAGCAGTGATAATAAGCCCCGAGTCCAGCAGAGAGTTGATAAGCGTTTCCCAGCCTTCGGTGGACTTGTGAGCATAGACAATCACCGTAATGCCATCAGGTTTTAATACGCGATCGATTTCCTGAAAAGCCTTTTTTAGATTGTCTTCAAACTGCCTTTTTGCTGCTTCAAAACCGCCTTCAATATTTGAATAAGCAACCAGCTCCTGTGCCTTTGGGGTAAGAGGAGTAGAAAAGAGTTCCGGATGCAGTTCTCCTACCGAACGTTTCAGCCACACATAGAAAAAATCAGAAAGGTATGAGTAAGGAACGTTGTCGTAATACGGCGGATCAGTCAACACCGCATCAAAATAGTTGTCGGAATAGGGAAGAGATGTGGCAGATGATTGAATGATTTGAGGAATTGAAAATTGTGAATCTAAATTTGGGCATATTTGTAACATATGCTGAAGAACATTTATATAATATTCCTGCCCTGTTTCAAAACATCCAGATGAACCGCTGAAAGGATTTACTTCTACAAAATCCCATAACATAGGTAGAGCTTGTCTTGAATAAAGTTGTTTTATTGCTTCTGATGTATTTTCCCATCTTGCCAAAACATTGGTAAAAGCTGCAACCATATCCATAGACAACCCCAAATAACTCACCACCGCCTTTGCGTATTCGGGATCGTGCCCTTCTTCAAGCATTTTTTTATATGCCAGACGCACTTTTTCGGTGAAGGTAATCAAGGCCAGTTTCTGCCGGGAATTGAACAGGTCGCCCCATATGTTTAATCCATAATTTCTGACAGAAAAGGCTCTTTCTGCTCCTCTCCCTTTACCTTCAGGTGTATATTCATCCGGTACAGGATCCATGCCCCATTGTTCAAAAAGCTCCGCCCGTTTTTTCTCAAGATATGCTTCTGCCTGTCTGTAAACTTCCATATCTTTTTCAGTAGCAAGTCGGTAGATTTTTCCCTGTTTTTCGGGATGGTGCAGCACCACGGCCACCATGCGCTGGCCGGCTTTGCCTTCCTGAAACAGTCTGCGGGTGGTTTTGTCATCTATAACAGCCCCGCACACCGGGCAGGTAACTACGGCACGGGCTACAGTACCTTTTTCGGGGTCAAAATCCCGGGGCATGGGCTCATAGCCGGTGCCAACAATTTTGAAAACAACCGATTTACCCTGTGCATAAGGGAAGAGAGAGACTTTCTTTTTGTCTTTTTTAGCAAGCCAGTACTGGCGCAACAAGGGAATTTCTGCTCCACAGGAAGGATTCTGGCAGGGGATAGTACGCGCCCAGATATAGCCCACGGGTATCAACCCATCCGGCTCTTGCGGGTAAAATTTTCCGATTTCCTTTCTTGCTTCTTCCAGCACCCGGTTACCCCAGAGTTTTACATCTTCGAGCAGTGGATTGATGGTTTTTTGGTGGTTTTGTTTCTGGCCAAAATATTCATTTGTTTCTTCAATCTCTTTTGGTTTTCCATACTTCTGAGGGTATTCGAGGGTACATTTCTGTATTAATACCGCCACAGGGTTGTAGTCGTTGCTGTATGTTTCGCAGCCGAGGCGCAGGGCTTCCAGGGGTATGGAGCCTCCACCTCCGAAAGGGTCAAGCACCCTGGGCGGCATTCCGCCGTTAGCTTCGAGAATCTCCTTTCGGGCTTTTTCAATCATGGATGAGTTTAACGAGTTTTCCCATTTGGAGAAATCTATAATAAACTGCCGTTTTTTGTTCCACTCATCAATGTTTTCGGGTGCCTTGATAAGGGCTGCATAGTTGGTAACCCGCGAAGAGGCAAGAGGCCGCCTTGCCCACCAGATGTGCAAGGTAGATATATGTCCGTGGCGTATATTTTTTTCTTTAGCCGATTCCTGGCTCACTTCCTTTACAGGGAAAGATTCTTCGATAAACCGTTTGTCGTTCATGCCTTGATTCCTTTGCTGAAGATTTCGTTATCGTTAACAAGATACCTGACGATTTCCACTTTTTCTTCGGGTCTGAGGGTTTCTGCAGGATTTGGGATAATATGGAGTCCCGGGCTTGTGGCAGTATTAAATACCACATAAAGGTAATATTCGTTGCCGAAGCGCCGGGCCTTGAACCACTCGTTCTGGGTAAGGGCAACGGCTCCTGTGAGAGCACGGGCTTTCACTTCAATATAGCGTACTGTGCGGCCATCGGAATCTTTTGAGCGGATGTCAAATCCGAGGTTTTGTGCTGACACATCTTCGGGTATCCGGCCCTGTTTCTGTTCGTACTCCATTGCCACCCGCATTCCGATGGCTTCCACCTGAGCATCACTTACCATTTCCATTCCTTTCCCATGCCATGGCTTCACCTGAATTATACCCAGAAATCTGGGAACACTCATGGTAAGTTTTTGTTCTTTTTCTATCAGATTATTTAATTCCGAAAGGGCTTTTTCATATTCTGCTTTTCGTTCCTGTTTATTCCGGATAACAAGGTCTACATTCTCACCTTTTTCTTTTCTTTCTTCAAGGTCAATCAGTTCGTTGTCAAGTTTCAGAATGAGGAATTCAAGTGATTTTACTCCGTATTTTTGTTTGATTTCTGCCTGTCGTTTTCGTTCCTCATATAGCTCTGTTTTATATTGTTCAAGAGATTTAATTGTTAACTGTGTGGTTTTATTTTTCAGGGTTTCAATTTCGGGCAGCGATACTTCTGAAGGATTGTTTTCTTCAACCAGATCCCAGATAATGGATGGTGAAACCGGCCTGGCGTTATTTTCATCAATGTAAAACGAAAAGAGCCTTTTGCCGGCAACTGAACCTGTACCATCTTTTACCTCGCCCTCGTAAAAAAGAATATGACCGTTCAGTTTCCCATCGGGATCATAGAATGTGGAACCCGTGTATACAGAATCGAGTAAGTCTCTCTCAACCCATTGTAAAACAGCTTCGAACAGGGGATGGCCAAAGGAAATGAACTCAACCGATGTATTTTTCCTGGTTATTTCTTTATCGAAAGTAACTTTCGGATAGTTACGTAATATGCTTCCAGAACACTTTTTAAAATCTGCATCATCGGCTATCTGTCTGATAACATAAGGGATATTATCAATTTCGATCAGGCCGGGTTCCCTTTTTTTGATTTTACCTCCTGCTTTCTCAAATGCTTTTATAAAAAAACTCTGGGTATATTCAGGTATAAGGCGATGTTCTCTTGCCTTTTGTGCAAGTTCTTTTATTCTGGTATAATCTATATATCTTATAGCAAGTGTTTCGCCGAGGTTTTCTTTGATTTTAGCAATATATTCTTCATCAACATTTATTTCAACAGACCTGAGTATTTCATCAATATTTCTTGCATTAACAGCGGCTTCGAGTATTGCCTGTGAAAACTTTCTGCTGTCAATAATTTCTCCGAGAACATCAAACACTTTATCATTTCCCAGTGCATTTTTTATCTCTTCAATTTTATTGAAAAGTGTTGTCAGTACCCGACCTTCGCGTGTATCGCTTGCAACAAGGTTATGAACAAACACCTCGCGTATTTGTCCGTACCTGTGTATTCTGCCCATTCGTTGTTCAAGGCGGTTTGGATTCCATGGGATATCATAATTAATCATCAGGTTGCAGAATTGTAAATTAATACCTTCACCCGCTGCTTCGGTAGCGACCATTATTTCGGTATCGTTTTTAAAAACTGATTCAGCATTTACCCTGTCTTCCAGTTTCATTGAACCGTGAATGGTATTAACAGAATAACCCCATTCCCTGATTTTCTTTTGAAGATAGTCAAGAGTATCACGTGATTCGGTAAAAATTAGAATTCTCCTTTTTTCTTTTTCCAGTATTTTCTCACTTAACTCATTAAGTGATTCCCTCAGTTTTTTGATTTTTATTTCTTCTTCATTTTTAATTATTTCTGATGTTCTTTGAATCAGGGAATCTATTATTGAAATCTCTTTCTGAAGTTCTTCCCTTGTTTCTGCCACGCTTAATGTCTCCCATTCAGATTCCTTTTCCCAGCGTTCCTGTTCTGACAATTCTTCAACATCTTCAAAATCAGAAAGATCTGCTCTTGATACCCCGGGTTTCATAGAATTTTTCAGAAGTTCTTCAAGTCTGTTCTTTCTTCTTTCCAGAGATTTCAACAATGCGTATGTACTTGATGCCAGCCTTCTCTGGAGTATTACAAGTGCAAAAGCAATATTTCTTTTTGTATTTTTGGAAAGTGCCAGGTTATACTGATTTTCCACATATTTTGAGAGGTCGTTATATAATTCTTTTTCAATTGGTGACAATTTACCCAGATCGAAGGAAATTGTCTTTACATAACGGGGGAGGAAGAGAGGTTTACCTTCGAAATCTTTGAGGTCTTCTTTTATTCTTCTTAATAACAGGGGGTTATCTTTGTTGTCTATAGATTCCTGCACCATTTCTTTGGTGGCAAAGAATCCTGGCTGAAGAAGGTCGAGAAAAAGCCTGAAGTTTTCAGGATCTCCCTTATGAGGGGTTGCCGTAAGGAAAATAAGGTGATGGGTAATATCAGACAATACTTCACCAAGTTTATACCGTTCTGATTTGTCTATCTTGTCTCCATACTGGTAGGCGCTCATTTTATGTGCTTCATCAACAATAATGAGGTCAAAGTGTACAGCAGCAAGTGTTGGAAGTACATCATCTCTTTTGGCAAAATCAATTGATGTAATAATATGGTTTTCCTTTTCCCATACATTTGCTCTGTAAACAGTGTCAAACCGGTTACGGTCTATAACTTCAAAGGTTTCATCAAATTTTTCTTTCAGTTCTCTTCTCCATTGGTCTTTCAGATGTCCCGGTGAAACAATCAGGATACGTTTTATCATCTGCCTCAGTTTGAGTTCTTTGATAACCAGTCCTGCCATAATGGTTTTGCCTGCTCCGGGATCGTCGGCGATTAAAAAGCGTATTCGCGGAAACTTTAATATGTATCCATATACGGCCTCTATCTGATGAGGCAGAGGATCGACTTTAGAAATGTTCATTGCAAGGAGTGGGTCGTAGAGCGAAGCATGGCGGTACCGGATTGCTTCAAGCGAGAGAAATACCTTCCATGCTTCTCTTTTGAAAAGAGCCCGCTGTTTACTGCTTTGTATATATTGGAATTCATTTAAAGGAACAAGCTGGTCAACATGATTCCCGCTTTTTAATGTTGCCCCCACGATATGAATATATCCGCCATATTCCTCAATGAGTTTCACTGTTACAGGTTCAGGCCATTGGGGACCTTCAATTATATCGCCGGGTTTAATATTAAAATGTTCCATGTGAGTTTTCTTAATTGAAAACTAAAAATGCTCATTCATAAACATTGAAAAGCCTTATTAAAGTTATATTTCATTTTTAATTGCATAGTCGGGACAAACAATTTTTTTCGTTGACATAATTATAAAATAACTTCCATGTGCCAATATGATTATTCTTTCTTTTAAATAATTTCTCAGAGGTCCATTTAATATGCATTTAATAAAATGTTTTGACAAAGGATAAATTAAGTGCCTGGTAAATTTACGAAATTGGAAAGAATTTCTTTTATCTGTTAGTATTAAAAAGGTTAATAAACAACAATATTGTTTTTGTAAAATGCAGAAGTTGTGTTAGCTCATTTTCCCCTCTGGAGCATTTTTCTTTTATAACTCACAATATCCCCGTTGATTATTTTAAAGTTTAATCAAATTATTTTTAAGCCAGGCTTTTTAATTTTAAAGAAACAAACTTATATTAGGGAGAATATTTAATTTTGCTTTATGAAGAATGAAGTAAGTGTAAATGCAAATGTTCTTATCTGGGCGATAAACCGAGCAGGATATGAATTGCAAACGTTTACGAAAAAATTTCCAATTATTCAACTTTGGTTAGAAGGTAAAAGAAAACCAACTATTAAACAGCTGGAAGATTTTTCTAAAAAAGTGTATCTACCTTTTGGTTATTTATTCTTACCCGAACCACCAAAAGAAAAATTGCCAATTCCTTTTTTTCGCACTTATGGCAATCAGTCAGACAAAGTAAGCATAAATGTTTATGACACAATATTATTGTTACAGCAACGACAGGATTGGCTTAAAAATTATTTAAGAGATAATGATTTTTCGTCATTACCTTTTGTTGGTAAATTCAGCAATAGTGAGGATATAGCCACGATAGTAGCAGATATGCGCCATACTTTACAATTGCCTGAAAACTGGGCAAGTAGATTTAAAACCTGGCATGATGCACTAGACTACTTGGTAACTAATATTGAGGATAAAGGAATCATAACTGTTTTCAATAGCATTGTGGAGAACAACACCCACCGTCCAATTCCTGTAGATGAATGTAGGGGCCTTGTATTAGTGGATGAGTATGCTCCCTTTATATTCATAAACAATGCAGATTGGAAATCGGCACAAATGTTTACAATTGTTCATGAATTAGCCCACATCTGGACGGGGCATAGTGCAGGATTTGATTTCAGAAAATTGCAGCCAGCAAATGACCCTGTCGAAAAACTTTGTGATAAAATTGCTGCTGAATTTTTAGTACCTGAAGTTGCTTTCAACAAAGTATGGGATTACAATCCAAACTTTAGCTATGCTGCCAGATATTTCAAAGTAAGTGAAATTGTTATTGCCCGAAGGGCTTTAGATACAGGAAAAATCAGCAAATCCGATTTTTTTAGTTTTTACGACGAATACTCCAGCAGGGAGTTCGAAAAAAAAGAGAACCAAACACCAGGTGGAGATTTTTATGAAACAACCAAAAAACGATTAAGTATCACCTTTGCTATTCATGTTAACTGGGCTGTAAAATCCGGAAAATTGCTTTACCGTGATGCATACAAACTCACAGGTTTAAAAGGAGATACGTTTGAAAAATTCTTTTCTTTACACCTTTAAACCAGATGCCTTTATATGTATTAGATAGCAATTTTTTTATTCAGGCACACCGGTATTATTATCCTATTGATGTTGCTGAAGGGTTCTGGAAAAAGGTAAAGCAACTGGCCGATGAAGAAAAAATAATAAGTATAGATAAGGTTAAAAAAGAAATTTACGATAAAAACGATTCTCTGGAAAACTGGTGCAGAAACAATCTACCGGAAAATTTTTTTAAAGACACTTCAAACATAATGTTTGAATACAGAAGAGTAACAGCCTGGGCAATTTCAAGAAGTCATCATTATCTGCCAAAAGCGTTAAATGAGTTTTTAGATGCAGAAGAAGCGGACGCCTTTATTGTGGCCTTCTGTTTGGCAGATCCATCAAATAGATTTGTTGTTACACAGGAGACCAGTGAACCTTTAAAGCAAACCAAGATAAAAATACCTGATGCATGTATTGCATTTAACATTACTTGTGTTAACACAATAGATATGTTCAGACAATTAGGAGAAACCTTTTAACACAAGTTACAATTACACACATTTTCAATTCATCGAGCAATTTTTGAAGATAATTTGCCTTCCTCAATCCGAAAAGAACTTCAAAATTTTTTACGGCCTCCATTTAGATGAAATTAAAATGCTAAAAAAGAGTACCTCCTCACCTCATAAACAATCTCATCCTCGTACACTCCCCGTCTTTGATAACTGTTTTGTTAAAACGGGCTTCGGCGATGAAGCTGTTCTTCTCAAGGACCCTACGCGAAGCAGTGTTACTTCCGAATGTCTTTGCATAGACCCTGCCAATTCTTTTAAACTTTTATGCAAATATACTAACAATGTCACCCCTTCGGGGTTAACATGTAATCAGGCGATCTTTGAGTATTACAATAATACCACCCCTTCGGGGTTTGTCTGATGTCCACATTGAAAAAGTGTGTTTTTAAGACACTTTCCAGTAGCATGGAAAATCCTCTCATACACCAACCAAATCCCGAAGGGATGATATTATTATATAGTAAAGCCCTCTTTAATTCTTCAGAACCCCGGAGGGGTGAAATTATTATTTCTTCTGAATCAGCAGCCAGGTATCATGATATTTCGGATATGTGGTCCTTATGCGCCGGATTTCACTCCTGGCCTTCTCAATGTCGTCAGTTGCCATCACCGAAACCCTGTAAAAACCTGTCTCACTCCTCAGAATCTCCGATCTGAAATTATCCCTGCTTATCTGCTGCTGATATCTTTTTGCATTATCAGGGTTTCTGAAGCTACCGATTATTACATAATAGCTCTGGGATACCGGTGTCTCTTTTTCAACCGGAACCACCTTTTCCACCACTTCCCTGATAGGAGCGGCAGGAGCAGGCTCAGCCTTCTTCTCCACGGGAGCTGCAACAGGTGCCGGTTCAGGTGTCGGTGCAGGCGCCGAAACTGTCTTAACTGCCTCCGCCTGCCTTTTATTGCGAGCCGACTTCCTTAAACTACCGCAGGAGGTAAACACTATCAGTAACATCATCATGCAGACTGCTATTCTCATAAAATTCTCCTTTTTAAAATGATATAATAATACATATCCGACCACTTCTGTGGTACAGATGGAAGCAAAATATAATCGCAGTTGCTGTATTACAATTACCTCAGCCTTATCCTGCAGTGGCCTATTGTCTTGCCCTGGCAGATAAGCTCTATTCCGTAAATGCCCGGAGCAAGCTTAGCTGAAGGTGTATAGGTAAGATTAACCTGACGTGCTTCCTCAAATTCGCCTGTCACAGGTGAAAGACTTGCAGTAAGGTTCTTGGCATCTTCCGATATCCTCCAGGTGATATCGCTGTTTTCTGCAGTGAGAGTCTGCCCGCCAGGTGTTGTAATCTTAAAGCTGATAGTCTCAGTCAGACTTTTGGGGACGTCGAATGAAATATTAAGTTTTTTGGCTCTGCGGGCAACAATAACAGGTTTTTCGGTTGTTTTACCTCTAACAGCAGTAACCATCATGTTGTCTGAGTCAAAAGTTCTTGCTTCTGCCAGCTGAGCTTCAAGTTGTTTCTTTTCCTGCTCGAGTCGTGCATTTGCTGCCTGAAGTTCGTTGTTTCTGGCAAGAAGTTTATTATATTCTGATTTAAGTGCCGATAACTCGTTTTCCAGATTTGCTTTTATTTGCTGAAGCGCTTCTATTTCCTTTTTTGCCTCCTTGTATGCCACTGCCTGACCTGCCAGTGAACGCGCCCTCTTCTCAGCTGCATCAAGCTTGCTATTTGTTTCCGCAAGCAGCTTTTCGTTTTCATCGTACTTTGATTTCAACGAGGCAAGATCAGCCTTTGTCTTATCAAGCTCAGCCGTACACTGTGCCTTTTCATTAGCCAGTTGTTCGGAACGCAGTTTCTCATCATTAAGATTCTTGTTTGCCTTCCTGACAGAGCCTATAGTCAGCAGAAGTGCAATAATCAGAAGTGCGGCAAATACCACAGATCCGATTATTATTGATTTCGACTTGTTGTTTTCCATGATTCAGATGTTTTTACTGTGTTTTACAAATTTACAACATTATGCGAATAAATTAAAATAATTTGAAGTTTCATAACTTTTCAGGTTGAAACAACTTCTTTAATCAACCCGTTCATAAACTCGGCAGCAAGCATTGCATTTTTTTCGGCATATTCAATTCCCACTGTCTCTCCGTCAACAACTGGCAGTGGGTGACACAGTTCATAACTCATATATCCCTTATAACCTATTTCATGCATTGCCCTGACAAAGTATCTGTAAAATTCTTCTCCTATAACTTTCCCGTCGGATCCTCTTTCATATTCTCCGCCGAAGTGTGAAAGTACCTGAAGGTCACCAACGGCAAGTGCTGCTTTGCGGATATATTCTTCCGTCTTTTCATTCATAATCGGGGCATCGAGCGACACCTTAAGATAGGGAGAATTGATTTCCTTCACCATCCTCAGCACATCGGGATAGTCGTCAATTACGGGTTTGTGATTCTGAAGAGCGAGTATTACGCCCGCATCTTCGGCATATTTAACACATTCGGCCATGCCATCACGGCACCACGACCATACTTCTTCAGGCGTAAACTTTTCGTGAGTATATTTCCACACATCTCTGGCTATGTCGTATCGTGCCACCTGCGGGTGTTTCGTTACTCCGGGCCAGGCAAGAAACATCCTCAGGGTTTTTGCTCCAAGGTCGGAAGTCATTCTGATGAGTTCTTTCACATAAGCGATCTGGCATTCCCTGTGTTCAGGAATGGGACTGCTGAAATCGTTGTTTGCGGCAACTCCGTATATTTCTATTCCTTCCCCGTTGGCCATTGAACGGAATTCCTTACATCTTTTCGTGGGCCAGTCGAGCGGGTTTCCATGTGGCCTTTTACCATCAATTTCAATTCCTTTGTATCCCCAGTCACGGGCTTTCCTTACCATCTGGTCAAGAGGCATGGCTTCGCCTCTGTACCATATACCGAGAAAAGTGATGCTGTATAGTCCGACCTTAATGTCAGACTTCTTCTGCTGGCTGCATGATAATGTTCCGGCGCCAGCCATAAGTCCGGCTGTTGCCGCAAGTGACGTTGCAACAAAATGCCTGCGGCTCATTGAATTACGTTTGCTCATGGATATTTCCTCCTGTGTTATTTTTAGGGTTATTATTGGCACTTTTAATTGTCATTTAGAATGCAGAGATTTTAATGCCATCATTTTATATGCAATTTAAATCAAAGATTTTAAAAACGGAATTTTCTGAGAAATTTTTACCGCATAAGGCACTTGAATTACTTAGAATTCGATTGTTGTGAAAGTATCAACCGGAAAAAAATAAGAATTTGCGCAATGTTCATCAGGATAAAGCAAGATAAACATTTTGTTTTTTTAACATTTTCATACTGTCCTTTTTAATGAATAAAGCATTACTTTGTAATTTGCTCAATTGAAAAACAAATTATTGTGTCATGAAAAAAATAGTGTCATTTCTTGCTGGTATTATTTTACTCACTCAGGCGATTGCTCAGCAACCCGACTGGGAGAACGAACAGGTAATCGGTATTAACAAGGAATCTCCACACAGCTTCTATGTGCCATACCTTACACTTAAACAGGCTGCCGGGGATGTGTGGATAAATTCCCCGCTCTTTCTCAGCCTTAACGGAACATGGAAATTCAACTGGGTGAAACATCCGAACCTTCGCCCTGTTGATTTCTACAAAAACGATTTTGACGTAAGGGCATGGAACGATATTAAAGTTCCTTCCTGCTGGGAGATGGAAGGTTACGGAACACCTATTTATACAAATGTAACTTATCCCTTCGAACGCAATCCACCGAAAGTACTGGGTAATCCTCCGGCAAACTATACGGCAAATAAGGAACCAAACCCTGTCGGCTCATACCGCAGAGATTTCATCATGCCATCCGACTGGGCGGGAAAAGAGATTTACCTGCATTTTGGAGGTGTGATGAGCGCATTTTATGTGTGGGTGAATGGCCAGAAGGTCGGCTACAGCGAAGAGAGCATGACACCTGCCGAATTCAACGTAACAAAATACGTGAAACCTGGTCTGAACAATATTTCGGTTGAGGTTTACCGGTGGAGCGACGGCAGCTACCTCGAAGACCAGGACTTCTTCAGACTCAGCGGTATATACCGGGATGTGTTTCTTTATGCCGTCCCCAAAATACATCTGTGGGACTTCGCACTTAAATCAAATTTCAACGACGACCTCACAAAAGCAGAACTGAACATCACCATGCAGTTCCGCAATGCCGGAGATAAGGGAACATATACATGCGATGTATATCTCACAAAATACGGTGAAACAGCATCACAGAACAATCTTCTTGTTTCAGTGCCTGTAAAACAGGTACCGGTTAAGGATGGACTGAAGATCACAAAAACAGTTACTGTGAATAATCCTCTGCTGTGGTCGGCAGAGATACCGAACCTCTATCAGGTAGTTTTTGTTTTGAAGGATGCTGCGGGAAAGATAGCAGAAGTGATTTCCACCCCGTGGGGCTTCAGAAAAATCGAGATTAAAGACCAGCAGTTATGGGTTAACAACAAACCGATACTCATTAAGGGTGTAAACCGGCATGAGCATGATCCCTTTACAGGCAGGCATGTGAGTCTTGAGGTGATGAAGCGGGATGTTGAACTTTTCAAACAGTTTAATATCAATACTGTTCGTACGAGCCATTATCCGAACCACCCTGATTTCTATAAGCTATGCGACATTTACGGAATATATGTTATTGACGAGGCAAATGTTGAATCGCATGGTATGGGTTACGGCGATCAGTCCCTGGCAAAGGATCCGAAATGGCAGAAGGCACATGTCGACAGGGTAGTTCGCATGGTGGAAAGAGATAAAAACCACCCCTCAGTCATCATCTGGTCGCTCGGTAATGAAGCAGGGGGAGGGGTGAACTTTGTGGCATGCCGCGATGCCGTTAAGGCAAGAGATACTGAAAGGCCTGTTCACTATGAAAGGCAAAACGAAATAGCCGACATTGAATCGGTGATGTATCCCGCACTCGACCGTCTTGAACAGGCAGGAAAAAAGGATGACCCCCGTCCGTTCCTCATGTGCGAATATGCCCATGCAATGGGTAATGCAGTGGGCAACCTGAAAGAATACTGGGAGGTCATAAACAGTTATAAAAGGCTTATCGGTGGTTGTATCTGGGACTGGGTAGACCAGGGACTGGCAAAGCAGATACCAGGCAGACCCGGTGAATATTTCTTTGCCTACGGCGGTGATTTCGGGGATTTTCCAAATGACGGTAACTTCTGCATAAACGGGCTAACTACCCCCGACCGCTCCATAACTCCCAAAATGGAGGAAGTGAAGAAAGTTTACCAGAATGTAGAAATTGCTCCTACCGACCTGAATGCCGGAAAAGTGAAAGTGATCAATAATAACTGCTTTATAAATCTGAAACAGTACGACCTCGTGTGGGAACTTCAGTGTGACGGCAAAACAATTCAGTCGGGTCTGATGCCATCGCCGGATATTCCTGCCGGATCATCGCGCGAGGTAACCCTTCCGGTTGAAAAGGTTACTCCTGTGCCCGGAGCAGAGTATTTCCTGAAAGTAATGTTCACATTGAAGAATGATGAATTATGGGCAAAGAGAGGGCATATTGTTGCTGCTGAGCAGATGAAGATGCCGGTTGCTGTTCCCCGGGCCGAAGTGATGAGTCCTGATGAGATGCCAGCTCTTGAAGTTGCTGAAAATGGTGATTTTGTATCAGTTACAGGCAAGGTTTTTAAACTCGATTTCAGCAAAACAGCCGGAACGATAACATATCTGGAATATTTCGGAACGAAGATTTTTGAATCGAAGTATACCATTCGCCGCATGTTCGGACGGCCCGCACAGGCACCTGTGCAGGGACAGGGTCAGACACCGCCTGCACCAAGGGTGGAATTCACCTTCATTGGAGGACCTCAGCTCAACATTTTCAGGGCTCCTACCGACAATGACATAAGGTCGGTAGGTAGAGCCACAGCAGCACTCGACCTCTGGAACCTGAAAGGAGAAGTCACTTCCTTTAATTTCAATAAAGTGAATGATAAGCTTGTTGAGGTGAAGATAGACATGAAATCGTCAATACCTTCGGGATATTCAATTATAACAAATACTACATACAGGGTTTACGGCAACGGCAAGGTGGATATCAATACCGTATTTATTCCCGACGAAGCTAACTGGTCGCTACCAAAACTCGGGTTTATTTTTACCCTGAATGAAGGGTTTGAAAATGTCGAGTATTATGGTGCCGGCCCGTTCGAGAACTATGTTGACCGTAAAAGCGCCGCCTTCATCGGAAGATACAGGACAACCGTTGATGAGATGTTTGTGCCTTATGTGCGTACGCAGGATTGCGGCAACCGGACCGACGTTCGCTGGTTTACCGTTACCAACCATGCAGGATACGGAATGATGGTGACAGCACCGAATCTGATGAACTTCAGCGCACTGCATTATACCCCGCTCGACCTCGACAGGGCCAATCACCCATATGAGCTCACCAGAAGGAAGGAGACAATACTTACAGTCGACATGGCCGGATGTGGGCTTGGCAACGGAAGCTGCGGTCCGCCACCACTCGAAAGATACCTGCTGAAACCCACAAAAGCCGGGTTCAGCTACTCAATAAAACCTTATGCACCGGCTCTGGGCGACAGGGCTGAAGTTGCAGTAAGGTATTGATTGCATAATTGCCTGCAGCGTTGACTGTTCAAGTCTTCGGGAGAGAAGAGTTTAATTTATCCCGGGATGTTAAAATAATTCCACCCCTCCGGGGTTTTGGGGAAAATGGCAGCTTTGACCGTGTTGCAATAATCTCACTCCTTCGGGATTTTGGATAGTGGTTGGAAGGCCGGTGGTGTAATAATGAGTTCTTATCAGAGTTGCAATAACTGAAAAAGCTTTTTCTAGACTGAACTATTTTCTGTATCACCGTTTGCAGTAATTGAATAAGAGCCCAAATACAACACAGGGGTAAACCATTGTGGAGTATTCCTTTAAGCATTATTTTAGTCGGACACTAGTGATTTCCTATATTGACTTTATTATGGTAGTTTCTTTTGTTTGGCCGGTATAAATATCCTGATTATCTTTTTGAATGGATAAAATAAACAAGTCGCTCCTACGGGGCCGATTTGTTGGCAAATTGGGTGTCCGGACATAGCTGCGTAGCAGCGATCTATTTGTAGCAATATCGGAACCGTCGACATGCTATTAGCTGCGTAGCTGCGACCTATTTTAAAAATAGGTCACCCCTACGGGGCTTTA